>Ga0123398_1017914_pt1 | contig 17835 bp, 18 predicted proteins | sample T5LHNO3metaT_FD_89926 | JGI IMG/M metagenome (GOLD analysis project Ga0123398, IMG submission 89926) | Methane-oxidizing artificial microbial communities from Washington, USA to study methane cycling - T5-LHNO3 metaT (Metagenome... | ecosystem: Engineered > Modeled > Simulated communities...
AATCTCCCCATTCCATCCGAGCCAAAGTCCTTCACGATTGCGTAGCGCTTCAAGAACGCTAACAACAAGGCCTCCGGCTCCCGGACCGCATTCGGGATCAACAATGCGGTTGGACACCACCACGAGGCGGCTCACCGCGCTTTCCTCCGCAGAGACGACAGTGTCCTTGCGTGAGGCGAATGCGCCGATATGGCGCGCCCGCCAGGATGCTGCGGTCCATTTCTGGCCGACCTCGATCGCGATGCCGTCAAAAGAGTTGACGACAACAAACCCCGCCTCGTCTGTGCCATCATCGCCTGCAAAAATTGGAATCCAACGCGAGAAAGGCGGCTCGTCGAGAAACGGCCTGATTGCACTTCCCTTGTCTGTGTGAACCGCCCCGGTTTCTTAAATAAGATTGCCGCGCAGCAGGGCGAGATAAGGGCGACGGCGTGTCAGGCCTTCGACAAATTCCAAAACAACGCCGTTCATGATCCGCCTGCAATGGCAAACTCAATCCGACAGACAAGCCTTAGGTTCAAAGATCATTGTTTCTTCGGTCGCGCGTCCGAACCAGAAGACGAGAACGCGTCTGGTAGCCTTCTGGGGCAATTGGGTCCTTCGGCTACTCAAGCGCGACAGTTCGTTCAGGCCGCTATGGACCGGATATCGCACGGCCTTCACGACGCGCGGGACAGTATGGAGAGGCCGGGCGAGCATTGAAATCCCGCCGCCCCGCTCCAATTCAACCTCGGGTGTCGGCGCGAGAAGAGTGAGCGCCACATTTGTCTCATGTTTCGCGAAAAAAAACTTCCGACATCCACCTCTCCTCGGGCGCGCAGCGCGCGCTCAGGAAGTAAGAATTCGGGCTTGCTCATGCTTCCCCAAGTTGATGACGTCGATGGCCACGCGATTTTTCTCGATCTCGATGGAACCATCGCGGAGATCGTCGAACATCCGGAGGCGACGCGTGTCGCGCCAACGACGCTGCGATTGCTGGAAGCGCTTCGTGACAGCGCGCGAAATGCAATCGCTGTGATCTCCGGCCGGGAGCTCGCCGTTATCGACCGCTTGCTGTTTCCACTGATATTGCCTGCGGCGGGAGTTCATGGGCTCGAACGCCGCGACGCCACGGGCGTGGTGCACAGGTCGGAGCCGTTGGACCTCCAACCGATCACATTCGTTCTCGAGAAAAATATCGGAGACGAAAGCGGAGTGGTTGTCGAAAGAAAACCCGGCGCTGTCGCAGTGCACTATCGGCTGCGGCCCGATCTCGAGCGACGGTGCTGCGAAATCGTCAAGGAGCTCGTCGGGCAACGCGCCGATCTTCGTATCATTCACGGCAAGATGGTATTTGAAATCATACAAAAAGGCTTGGACAAGGGCGACGTGATAGACGCCTTTTTGAACGAGCCGCCTTTCCAGGGACGCATTCCGGTTTTTGCCGGAGACGACGTCACCGACGAAGCGGGCTTCGTCGCCGTAAACCGCCGCGGCGGAATTTCGATCAAAGTCGGCTCGCAGAAAACCGAGGCGCGATTTCACGCCGAGGACATGCAGGAATTGGAGCGTTGGCTGTGGAATCTCGTTGTTGAGCCCTGCGAGGATCGAGTCCAATGACCGAGCTTGGAGTCGTCGGCAATTGCTGTTTCGCGGCGCTCATCGATCGGGACGCCAAGGTGGTGTGGTGCTGCATGCCAAGATTCGACGGCGATCCCGTCTTCCACAGTCTGCTTGGCGCGCAGAAAGGCGCCGAGGACTCTGGCGCATTCGCCATCGAAATCGAAGATTATGTTCACAGCGAGCAATCCTATGATGGCAATACGGCGATACTCGAAACCATTCTGCACGGCAAGCAAGGCGCGATCCGCGTGAGGGATTTCGCGCCGCGCTTCTGGTGGCGCGACCGGCCATTCTTCCCTCAAACCTTGGTGCGTAGACTGACGCCGATCTCGGGCAGTCCACGCATTCGCATTCGCGTCCGGCCGCGCTTCGATTACGGCGCGCTGCCGCCGACTCTGACGACCGGATCCCATCACATTCGCTATGTCGGGCCTAACTTCACGCTCCGCCTGACGATGAATGCGCCAGTCGACTATGTTCGCGACGAAACGCTGTTCAATCTCAGTCATCCGATCGACCTGATCTTGGGAGTCGACGAGACCTTGAGCGTGGGCGTCGCGGAAACGGCGTATGACTATGAAACCCGCACAAGAGACTATTGGCGGCATTGGTCGCATCGGTTGGCGATTCCGTTCGAGTGGCAGGACGCGGTCATCCGCGCCGCCATCACGCTCAAGCTTTGCACATATGAGCCAACCGGAGCGATCGTTGCGGCTTTGACGACAAGCATTCCCGAAGCGCCGGATACTCAACGCAACTGGGACTATCGCTATTGCTGGGTGCGGGACGCTTACTTCGTCGTGCGGGCGCTCAACCGGCTCGCGGCCATGCGCAAGATGGAGAACTATTTCGGCTGGTTGATGAACGTTGTCGCGTCGGCCATCGAAACCGACATCCAGCCGGTATATGGCGTGGGCCTCGAATCCGCGCTGCAAGAGAGAGTCGTGACCTCCCTGCCCGGATATCGCGGGATGGGGCCTGTGCGCGTCGGCAATCAGGCCTATCAGCATTTGCAACACGACAGCTACGGAAACGTCGTTCTCGGCGTAACACAGGCTTTCCTCGATCGACGGTTGTTGTCGCCGCCGACGCGCATGGATTTCCTGCGCCTCGAGGCGATGGGGCACAAGGCGCTGGCTGTCTACGACAAGCCAGATGCGGGCATGTGGGAGCTACGCTCGCGCGCCGACATTCACACGACCTCCGCCGTCATGTGCTGGGCTGCGCTCGACCGTCTCGGCGTAATCGCGGCTCACATCGGCGAGCCTGAGCGCGCGCAGGACTGGAAGACCAAAGCCGATCAGGTCAAGCAAGTTATCCTCGAGCGCGCCTGGTCGACGAAACGGGAATCTTTCGTCAACGCTTTCGAGGGCGAACATCTCGACGCCGGCCTCCTATTGATGGTCGAGGTAGGGTTTCTCGATCCCAATGACCCGCGCATGATGTCGACCGTCCGGGAAATCGAGAAAGTCCTGTCTCGCGGCCCGCATATTCTGCGCTACGAAGCGGCGGACGATTTTGGCGTCCCAACGACGGCGTTCAACAGTTGCTCGTTCTGGCGGATCGATGCGTTGGCGCGGATGGGCCGCAGCGAAGAGGCTCGGGAATATTTCGAACAACTGCTCGCCTGTCGAAACAAGCTTGGAATAATGTCCGAGGATGTCGACGTTCAAACGGGAGAAGGCTGGGGGAACTATCCACAAACGTACTCGATGGTCGGCATCATCAATTGCGCCACCCGGCTCTCGCGTGCGTGGGAGAAGGCGATATGAGACGATTGGTGGTTGTTTCGAATCGGGTCGCGGACCCGGAGTGCCCCGCATCGGGCGGGCTCGCGGTTTGCGTCCTTGACGGCTTGCGGGAGCGCGGCGGCTTATGGTTCGGCTGGAACGGCGAGATCGTGTCCTCCGAGGAGGAGATCGGCGTCTCATGCAGGCGACAAGGCAAGGTCACCTTCGTCACCATGCCGTTCACGGAACGCGACTACCAGGAGCATTATCTCGGCTTCTGCAACGCGGCGCTTTGGCCGGTGCATCACTACCGACTCGATCTTGCATGCTTCACTCAAGAGAATAGCGAAGGATATCGCAGGATCAATCGCCGCTTCGCGGAGGCGCTTACGCCCCTTCTGCAACTTGACGATCTCATCTGGGTGCATGACTATCACCTCATTCCATTCGCTGCGGAACTGCGCGCCCGAGGCGTGCGCAATCGTATCGGCTTCTTCCTGCATATTCCGTTTCCTCCGCCGGACGTGCTCGTCGCGATGCCGGAGCACGAATGGCTGATGAACGCTATGGTCGCCTATGACGTCGTCGGCTTCCAGACAAAGACAGACCAGGGGAATTTCTGCCGGTTTCTTTGTGAGACCATGGGCGGAGAAATGCTTACGCCAGAGATCGTCCGTGTTTCCGGCAACATTGTTGCGGCCAGCGTCTTTCCCGCCGGCATTTGCGTCGATTCATTCGCCGAAATGGCGAAGCATCCGGATACGGAAAGGCAGATTCAGTGGCTGCATCGGCGTGGCGAGCCGCGCATTAACATCATTGGCGTTGATCGCCTCGACTATACGAAGGGCCTGCCGGATCGATTTCGCTCCTTCAAGCGCCTGCTCGAGCTTTATCCGCAGAACTGCAAGGCGGTCACCTTGATGCAGATCGCGCCGCCAACGCGGGAGGAAGTCAAGGCCTACGCAGATATTCGTCATGAGCTTGAGGCGCTTTCTGGCGAAATCAACGGCCAGTTCGGCGACTTCGACTGGACTCCCGTGCGCTACGTGCATCGCAATATTCCGAGAGAAACGCTCGCCGCGCTTTACCGGGGCAGCCAGATTGGCCTCGTAACGCCGTTGCGCGACGGCATGAATCTCGTCGCGAAAGAATATGTCGCCGCCCAGAATGAGGAGAATCCGGGCGTGCTCGTGCTATCGAGATTTGCGGGCGCCGCCGAGGATCTGGAGCAAGCGCTTATCGTCAACCCCTATGACGCCGACGAAGTCGCGCAGGCTATGCAGCGCGCCATTTTGATGCCCAGGGAGGAGCGGATCGAGCGTCACCGCGCGCTTCTCGCCCGCGTGCGCGAGCATGACTCCCGTAACTGGATGAATGGCTTTTTGCGCGCGCTCGATGCGCCGCCTCTGCCTCTCGTCGCCTGATCGTCAGCCTCGCCTTCGTCGTCTCGGCCGACGGCATTCCGCTCCGCGAAAGAAGCCTATTCGCCGACCTGGCTCAGGGGCTCGCAGACCGACTCCAGCGGTTTACGCTCGGCGGCGACGCCCCAGCGCCACTCGATCATTGCAGCGCAAATCATCAGACCCGCGCCAAGCGCATAGCCGTCGAACACGCGTGAGCGCATTCCCGTTCCGATCAGCGTTCCAAGAAGCCAGGGGCTTATCACGCCGCCCACCATCGTTCCCAGCGCATAGAAAATGGCGATGACAAGAGCGCGGATTTCAAGAGGAAAGGTCTCGCTGACGGTAAGATAGGCGGAACTTGCCGCCGCCGAGGCGACAAAAAAGACGGCGGCCCAACCCGCCGTCTGCTGCGCCGCGGTCATCACGCCCTCTTTGAAGAGATAGCCGACGCCAAGCAGCAATATTCCAGAAACGGCATAGGTGGCGCTGATCATTATCTTGCGCCCCACCGTGTCGAAAAGCCTGCCGAGCAGCAACGGCCCCAGGAAATTGCCGCACGCCAATGCGAGGAGGTGCCAACCGATCCGGCTGCCGTCGACGCCGTAGAAATCGGTCAAAATCAGAGCATATGTGAAGAATACAGCGTTGTAGAGAAAGGCTTGGGACGCCATCAGGGCGAGCCCGACCAGCGTCCGCCGCGGGTAAAGGCGAAACATCGCCCGATAGATTTCGCCAAATGGCGTATAGGCGCGCCTCTTCAGCCTGATTTTCGGCGTGCGTTCGAGATCGGGCGCTCGCCGCGGGCGGGCGCACTGGCTTTCAATCGAAGCAACGATCTCTTCCGCTTCACGCTCCCGCCCGTGAAGCATCAGCCAGCGCGGGCTTTCGGGAATCCATCGGCGCATCAAAAGAATCAGAAGGCCAAGGACGGCGCCGATCAGGAACGCCAGACGCCATCCCAAGGCGGGATTCACAATCATCGGATCGAGAAGAACCAGCGATCCGCCCGCGCCCAGCGCCGCGCCCAACCAGAAGCTTCCGTTGATCACGAGATCGGTCCATCCTCGAACGCGGGCTGGGATCAACTCCTGAATGGTCGAGTTGACGGCGGCATATTCTCCGCCGACGCCGCAGCCCACGAAGAAGCGGAAGAACGCAAAACTTTCCGCATTCCAAGACGCGGCTGTAGCAGCCGCCGCGGCAAGATACACAGCCAGGGTAACGAAGAAGAGCTTTCGTCGACCGAGACGGTCCGTCATCCAGCCAAACAGCAACGCGCCTGAAACCGCGCCGCAAAGATAAGCGCTGCTTGCCCATCCGACTTCTTCGCTTGTCAAACTCAATGCGACGCTCTGTTTGAGAATGGCGGCGACCGCGCCTGTCAGCGTCACTTCAAGACCGTCGAGCACCCACGTCACGCCGAGCGCGACGACGACCAAGGTGTGAAAGCGACTCCACGGCAAGGCGTCAAGCCTTGCCGGGACGTTCGTTTCCACGACCGCTTCGCCATCAGCGCCGTCCTGGCGCCGGATCTCGGTCAACGACCCAGGCGCTTTTGCGTCTCGAAACCCGGTCATAGCGTCGCGCTGCACACCGTTCTCCTCAAGCAAAGCTCTCGATTACGAACGCGCGTTAATGGCCGTCGCGCCGAGCCAAGCCGAGACTTCGAAGTCTTGCTGCATCCGGTTCGCGCTCCATGCGTCAATGATACGATATAGGCCGTTCGCGGCGCAGAGGAGTCATTGCCGTTCTCTCCGGCGTAAACATGACTGGCGCGGACGCGATCCTGGAGCGGAGACACATTTCGCCGTAGGCTTGCTTCTGACCTGCTACGGCCGCGACATCGGACAAAGCGCGCAGCAGCCTTGCATAGTCTTCGCCAACGGCCACGAGGGGAAAACAAGCGCCCAGGACGAGGATCGCGGATCGGCGCGCCATCGACGAACACTATTTTCCTTCGATCTTTTTCTTTAAGCCCTGCAGGCCGTTGCGCAAGAAGGTCGACATCGCCGCGCGCGCGGCGGCGTCGTTGAGATTTTCCGGCGGCTCGTTGCTGGTGTCGCCACGATAGAGGCGCCCATACCATCTCACCTGACTGCCGCCGCCTGCGGCAGGCTCGATCGTCAGCGTCGCGCTGTAGGAACTCGCCGGCATCGCGTCGAGATCGGGATCCGACATGCGATAGGAATATTTGAAGGCGCCGGCGTCATATTCGTCAAGTCCTTCCTTCAACACGCCGCCTTTCTTCAAGGTTATCTCCCGTTCGGCGCCGGCGGCGTCGCCGCCCTTCGCCTTCACGCTCTGCACATCCGGATGCCAATTCGCAAGCCCGTCGAATTTCCCTGCGATCGCCCACACGGTTTTGGGATCGGCGGCGACGACGATAGACTCGTCCACCTTGATCGGCGTCGGCCCATGCGCAAGCGCGGGCGCAGAAATAAGGAGGACGAAGAGTCCTAGCAGCTTTCTCATTTGTGTCTCCGTCGATATGGATGGCGGTTGAATGGCGCGGCGCGCCACATATTTGCAAAAACTTGCGCGAGCAAAGGGCCGGCCGAAGCCGAGAACACAAGAAGGGCCGCAGCCGCGCCGAGAGCCGGACGCAGGTGGAGCGTGGCGTTGCGCTGATGTGTGGACCCGATTGCGGCATAATCCTTCCAAAGCCGCTTCCCGTCCTCGAGATGCACATAAGCGAGGCCGGTCTTGTCCGCGAGCGCGCGCAGATAGTCTTCCTTTACTGAAGACAGATGCTCGACGCCGACCGTGACGGCGGCGCCGAAAGGCGCATTGCGCGCGTTATAGCCCTCGCGCTGCTCCGCGCCTTCTGGCGGCAGACCGAAGCGACTTTCATGCGGAACGTCGTCAACGCCGAGAAAGCCGATTTCGTGTCCCCTGTCGTCGAATCTCGGAATGGGAGACAGTTCATAACCGCCGACGCCGACGAGGAGGCCGCGCACCTCGCCCGCGCGCCCCTCGAAAATTGGAGCGCCATGTGCGGGAAGCGGCGGCGCCTCTTGGCCGTCAGTGAAAAAGAGGAGATCGCCCTTCAATTCCCGCGCCATGTCGATCGCGCGAAAAAGGCCCGCGGACACGCGGCTGTCGCCTTCCCAGGCCATGCGCCAGTCGAGCGCCTCAATCGAGGCTTCGAGCGGCGCGAAATCGGCGCAGGCGTCGATCGGCTCAAAGAGCAGGAATGACCTGCGCTCGGCGAAGACGCCGATACCAACGCGCGACGGACAAGGCAGTTCCAAGAGCATTTCACGCAGCACAGCTTTCACAGCGTCGAGGCGACTGACCGGTCGGCCGGACATGGCGTAATCGCGAACGTTCATGCTGCCGGTGATGTCGACGATTGCGATCAAATCGAAGCTCTGCCGGGGAAGCGTGACTTTCGGCGAGAGAAAAGCGGCGACCAGCGACAGCGCGGCAAGCGCAAGCAGAACGAGGCGGGGATCGCGCAGATCCGGGCGCATCACGGAAGACCCTTCGGCTTGCCCGGAATATCCGTCCAAAGCTTCTTGGGATCGGCGCTGAGTTCGTCCCCGCTCTTCCGCTCGAAATCCGGAAAATCGCGGACGATCCGCGCGGCGACGTCGAAATTATATTTCGCGTCCCAATAGTCGGGCATGAGCCGCAACGCGCGACGATATTCGCGCTTGGCGAGAGTAACGAACGGCGTTGCAGCCTCGAGTTCGGATCGTTCGATATGGCCCAGCGCCTTGCGCAATAGCGCATTTGCAAGGAGATAGTGTCCCTGCGCAGCGCTTTCGACATTCCCGCTGCGATCGAGAGCCTCCATGAGGGCGCTCGCGCGGTCGATCTCGCTTCGCGTTGCGAAAAAGGCGATGCGGGCGAGAAGCGCCTCAGGCCCGGCGTTCGTATCGACAGGAATGTCACGCCCCTCGTACAAAGCCTCAATCGTGCTGTTAGCGTCGATGGCGCCGCGCCAGTCGGCGAACGAGGCGGCGGTCGCCACGACAAGCGCGAGACAAAACGCGACGAGAAAAGCCGACTTCGTTTCGCGCCAAAGCGCGCGCGCCTTTTTGCGCAGCGTCGCGAAGAAAGTCATTGTCCGCCGCCTCCCTTAATCGGTCGCGCCTCGCCGAGCTTCGCGGCGACGAGAAGCGTCGTCGCGCCAAGCGCGACCGCGAAAGCCGCCGCGCTCAGATCTCTGCGCGGCAGCTCTTCGAGATAGCGGACAGGATGACGTTCGAGTCGGTCGATCTGCTTTAAGGCCTCCTCCGTCGCCTCGGCGCTTTCGAGCTCGAAGGCCCGGTAAGGCGCGCCGAGCGATTTGAAGAAAAGATCGAGATGACGTTCGGGCGCGGCCTGCGGCGACTCGTCATCGCCTTCCGCCGGGTCGAAAATTCCCCTGCTGCCCTCTGTACGCAGAAACAGCCAATAAAGATTGACATTGGTCTTGCGGAATTCCGCGCGCAGATCGTCGCGCAGCCTGGGATCGATGACGCCGGCGCCGTCGGATATGAGAAGCACCGCGCGCGAAAGATCCGTGTCGGCCGCCTTGAACATCGACAGCGCCATCGCAAGGCCGCGCGCGATATTCGTGTAATCGAGCCCTGGCCGATCGATCGCGTCGATCGCCGCTTTCACGGCGTCGAGGTGATCGGAGATCGGCGTCACGAGCATCGGCGCCGTCGAAAAAGCCGCGACCCCAATAAAATCATGACGCCGTCCTTCGACGAATTGCTTGAGGATGCGCTTCGCCGCGGCGGCCTTCGATTCTTCACCGCCTGAAGGGCTTCGGCCGGCGAAGGTCTCGTTCATGCTGGCGCTGCGATCGATCAGCATCACGATCTGTGCGCCTTCGGCGAGGCGCTCGACCTCCGCGCCCACGATGTGGGGGCCCGCGGCGCCGAGGAGGCTCGCGCCGATCGCGACGGCGCCGCTGAGTTTCAGGCTCTTGCCGACAAAAACGGAGAATGGGTCGGCCGGCGCCGAAAGGAGAGAGGGTATCGCCGACGCGCGCAAGACCGAACGCAGAAACGGAAGCAGCGCGAGCGGCGTGAAGAACAACGCCTCTATTTGATCGAAGGCGAGCGCGCTCATCCAGCCCTCTCCCGCGCGGCAAGCGCGCGGATGAATCGCGCGAGGCGCTCCGCGCCGAAGCCGTCCGCCGATTTTTCGCCGCAGAAGAAGCGCCGGTTCGACGCCGAGAAAAACTGCTCAAAATCGTTGCGCAGCGGAGCAAATTCAGGATGCTTCCGGAAAAAATCAGGAAGACCGCCTGCAAGCAGAACCGCGCCATTGGCCGCATCCATCGCGCGGTGCACGGACTGGATTGTCGCGTCGATTGTCTCGCCGTCAGGCGTATCGCGGCGCGATACGAATTCGCGCGCGAGAGCGGAGAAGATTCGGGCGCGCCGCTTCTGGAATGGCGGCCAGGCGCGATCGCGCGCAACGACTATGAAAGCCGCGAGCGCGACGACGCCAAGACCCATCGCCCGATTGCGAGGCGCAGCCTCGTCCAGGAACATGGCGGCGCCCTCGGGGCGCAGATAATCTTCGACCCTTTCCTGTTTTCGTGGCGCGATCTCGCGTAAAGGCGCGACGCTGATGGTCCAACTCGGGACCATGACGGTTTGCGGCCCCGAGGGCGTCGACAATGCGAGAGCGAATCCGGGAATTTCTATTTCGCGCACATCGAGCGCCACAAAAAAACTCTGATAGATGAGGGCGAGCCGCCAGCCCCGCTTGCCGCCATCGGCCATCTCCCGCAGCGTGACGTCTCTCAGATCGAGCGATACGGTGAGCGGACCGGGCTTCGGTAAGGAGGCGCGCGAAAGCATCGCGTCGCCCGACGCCGTTATATCAATCTGCGCATGAATGAGATCGCCCACGAAATAGCCGAACGGCCGCACGGAATGAATGCGGACCGAAGCTTCCTCCGCTGACGCGGGAAGCGTCGCCATCAGCATGAAAGCGAAACATGCATTGCGCATCGCCGGCCTCATACCGCCATCAAGCGGATGCTGAGATCGACGGGATCGAAACCGTTCTCGATGAAGATCGGCGTACGGTTGCGCAACGACGAGAGGCGCACGAGCCTTCGCCGACGCTCCCGCTCCTTCTCGATCCAACTCCGTCGAACGGCAGGCCTCATGAGCAGGATCTGGCGATGGCTGCTCTCGCTGTCGCGGAGTTCCAGCAGTCCCCATTCCGGCGGTTCTGCTTCCGCAGAGTCGATCAGCGCAAGCGGCGCGACGTCATGTAGCGAGAGGGCGTCGAACGTCTGTTCGATCAAACGCTCCGGCCAACGGAAGTCGGAGATGAGAAAGACGACCTTGCGCGTCGCTCCCAAAGCCCACGCGGCGTGGAGGATCCCCTTGGCGCTCGAGCCGCTCGGGGTCTTGCGGCGAAGCCTTTCGACGGCGGCGAGCGCGGCGTTTTGCGAACGCGTCGCGGGAAGCGACGCCTCATCAATCGGGTCGCCTCCGCCGACGAGCAATCCGAAGCGGTCGCCAATGCGTGTTGCGGAATAGGCGAGAGCGGCGCAAAGATCGCAGGCGATCTGGAACCTGTCGACGGCGCCAACGAAGCCCATCGACGCGGATAGATCGACGAGCGCGTAAACGTCGATCGCATTTCTTTGTTCGAAGCGGCGCACATATATTCCGCCGAAAGGATCACGAAGCGTCGCGCGCAGGTCGATACGCCGCGCATCCGGATAACGCAGGAACGGCGCCTGATCGCGAAAGACGCCAAAGCCTCCGACTTCGCTTGAAGAATGCGCGCCGACGCGATTTGGAGCGAAGCGTCCGCGCGGCCGATAGATAATGTCGACTGGCGTCGTCATGGGACCGGCGTCGCGTCGAAAGCCGCTCGGCAAAGGCGCTTGACAATGTCGTCGCCGCGCAGCGCATGGATCGGATCGACGAAGATGCGATGCGCCATGACCTCGATGAAGACATCGCGCACATCTTCCGGCATAAGATAGTCGCGTCCTTCGAGCCAGGCGCGCACGCGCGCGGCCCGCGCCAACGCGGCTAGTCCGCGCGGGCTGGCGCCGCCCTTGACCACGGTTTCGACATCGACGTCCGGCAGCGATACGCCGACAGATTGTGGCGCGACCAGGGCGCGCCAGAGATTGAGCACATAGCGTTCGAGCGCGTCGCTCGAACGCACATGCGCCTGAATCACTCGTGCGACTTCCGGAACGTCGCGATAATCGAAAGAGCCAGGCCCGACATTTTCGAGCAAGGCCTCCATGTCATGGAACGCCGGATCGAAGACGAGCCTGCGGCGCGATTCATCGTCCTGCGGCGCCGCCATGGCGATTTCCATGAAGAAACGATCCCGCGCGGCGGCGGGAAGCTCGAAGGTCTCCTCTCTTTCCACCATATTCCGGTCGGCGAAGACCTGGAGAAAGGGGAAATGACGCACGCGATTGAAGGCGGAAACGCTGCGTTCCGCCATCAGCCGCAACAGCAAGGAATGAACCTGCGGGCGGGCGCGGTTGATCTCGTTGAAGAAGAAAACCGGCAAAGTCGCCGCCAGCCGCAACAGCTCGGAGGGTTCGATGCGCGGGCGGCCATCTTCGCCGAGATAGGTGTGATAGAGAATATCGCTCGGCATCATGTCGACCGTGCCCTCGACGCGAAGGAAGTCGCCGCCGAGCGCGCGCGAGACGGAACGCAGAAGCGTCGTCTTGCCGACGCCGACATCGCCTTCTATGAGGACGTGGCCGCGCGCGAAAATGCAGATCGTCACGAGCCGGATGACGCGCGCCTGCCCGAGGATCGCTTTTTGAATTTCCCGTTCAAACCGGAGAGCGCTCTCGCGCCAATCGGCAAGTTTCCGCGCGGTTTGCGAGACGTCGTTCAAAGCCGGACCTTAGCGTCGACAGGAAAAAAAAGGCGGCCACGATCTCGGGAACGGACTCGATGCGCTGTTGTTGAATAACACCGCGTCCAGATCGTGGCCGCTTGGCTTCATCGCATCATTGACGCGATGAAAAGCTTTATTGAGACGGAATTTTATTCACGTCATATTCCCACTTGCCGGTTTTCTTGAAATAGTCGACGCGCTTCCTGTTCCGCTCCTCCATGCCCTGGATTGACGCCTGCTGCTTGGCGAGCTCCTTGGGATCGTGCTTGGGATCGTATTTCGAACCCTCGACTTTCTCCGGGAAGCCGGGCTTGGGCTCCCAGCAATTGCCTGCCGCCTTGCACTTGGTTCCATCATAGGCATGGACGCCCGCGGCCGACGCGGCGGCCAGCAGAAGGCCTGCGGCTGCGGCCGAGATAAGGTAGCTAACTCGCATCCTTGGTTCCTCCGATCATGCGAGGCGATTCCGCCTCCCCCTTCGCGTCGCCAGAACTGGCGCCGGAAAGTTCACTTCTTCGGCTTGCACATGCCAGGCGGATCGTCCGGAAAGGACTCATGCCTGGCATATGGCTTGAATTTCTTTTGCTGCTCCGCGGTAAGCCAACTCGCTTTTTCCGGGGCTTCCTTAAAAAGATGCCGGACCCAGGCCATCACCTTCAGCATTTCGTCGAGTGAGAGGTTCTGATATTGCGGGCCCATCGACGCCTGAGCGCCGCCATAGATCGTCGAGAACAGGCCTTCGTCGGTTTCGTTCTGCGGATAAGTCCAATAGGCGTCGTTGAGGCCCGGGCCGATCTTGCCTTCGCCAATATGTCCGTGGCAGCCCGAGCAGGCGGAAAGGAAAGTCTGCTCGCCTTGCTTCAGACAGCTTGGATCCTCATTATAGGGATTCTTGCCCGTCGCCATGAATTGCTTGACGGCCTCCGTGTCGCGGCCCTCCGGCAGCGCGTCGTTGAAGTCAAGCGCTTCTCCCGTGATCGTGTTGCGGAAGGTAATCGCCGACGTCTGCGCGACGGCGCCGAGCGCGACAAGGCACGCCGCGACGCCGATGGCGGAAAGGGAAACGCCTCTCTTGTTTTTCGACACTTATTTTCTTCCTGTTTTTGCTGGCGCGCGCCGCGCATTTATTGGGCGGGAGGGAGGAGCGGAACGCCCTCTCCCTTGAGAATTTCCTCGATTTTCGGTCGCGCCGTTGCAAGCGCCGCGTCGATCTCCATGAGCAGCGCCTTGTCGTCGCGCCGCACGGCGACCGATTGGTCGAAACGTTGCGGCACTTTTTCGCCGTTGCTCTTTACCGCGTCGTCTTCAATCAGCGTCATTCGCAATGGCGTCGCGGAGGCTTTCACGTAACGCGCGACATCCGGCGCAAATCCCACCGCGATATCGGCGGCTCCGCTGGCGACCTCGTCAACCATGCGGCCCGGATCGATCTGCGTATATTGATTGCGCGCCGATCTGAAATTCACGAGCGAATAGAGATAGGCCATATTGTCCTCGTATTGGCCCATATCCTTAAGCAGCAGCTCTCCCGGCGAGCCAAAGGCGACGACGATGTGGCCAAGCCTCTTCAGTCGCGCATCGGACCAGGACTTGACGTCGAGCTCGCGATCGGCGCGGCTCACAAAGACATAGCCCGTACGATAATAAGGCTTCGACGTCGCGACGCGGGGATCGCCCGTATCGAGACCAACGATGACGTCGCAGAGCTTCTTGTCCAGATAATCGCGCACGAGATAGATCGCCGGCCGCTCCGACCAGACAAATTGCGTCCTGCGCTTCATGGCGTCGGCGAGCGCGACGCTAATCCTGTTCTCGAGTCCGGAACCGTCCTCGAGCGACAGCGGAGGCTGGTTCCTGGCTGCGCAGATCCGCAGCGCATTCGGGTCTGCGGCGGACGCTGCGGCGAGCGTCTGATCGGCGCTTGTCGCCGCGTGGTCCGAGACGCCGAGGGACGCCGCCTGCGCGTCAATTGCGCTAAAAAGCGCCAGAGCGACGACGCCAGAGGCGAGAGATGAGGGGATAACACGCAACATGTTCACTTCTTCCGGCGCGGCCGTCATGCTTGGCCGGACGCACGGTCGCGCGTCCGAGCAAGCCTATGCCGTCGCCCTTGTGAGGCGGGAGGAAAAAATGTTGGCGATCAGTTGGTCTTGTATTCGCCAAGGCTCAGATCGTCGTATGGGCCCTTGCCGTCGAGCGAGAACACCATGACGCCGCCGCCCATCTGCGTGTAGTTGGCGAGCTGCTTGAAGGCGCCGACCGCGCCGAGGCCCGCCGTCGGATCCTGCAGGTCGAACACGAGGCCGACTCCCGGCCAGCCGCCGACGCCATACATGATGGCGACATATTCGACGCCCTTGTGCTTATAGACGATCGGATGGCCGATGACGCCGGAGGGAAGCTTGAACTTCCACAGCAGTTCGCCGGTGTCGCTGTGACGGGCCTTGATGAAGCCGTCGAGCGTTCCATAGAAGACAACATTGCCAGCGGTCGCCGCAGTGCCGCCCCAAACGGCGAAGCGCTCCATCTTCTCCCACTTGAACTTGCCGGTGATGGCGTTATAGGCCTTGATCTGGCCGAGGCCCTCGCCCTTCTGACGATCGCCCTTCGGACCCGGATACATGTTCAGCGTCGCACCGACAAAGAACTGACCCGCGCGATAGGGAAGCATGAAGGGCTCCCAATCCATGCAGATATGGTTCACGCCAAGAAAGAACAGCTCCTTATTGGGATCGTAGGAGTCAAGACCCTGATTGTGATAGCCCATCGCCGAGGGGCAGACGTCCTTGGCGAGATGGTCCATGCGCGTGCCATATTCAGGATCGCGCACAGGCGAGCCGGTCTTGAGATCAACCTTCTTGAACACATTGACGGTGTCGTCGATCTTGTCGGCGGAGACGAGCGTGCCGTCCGTGCGGTCGAGCGTGTAAATGATGCCGTTGCGGTCTGGATGGGTCAGCAGCTTGCGCTCCTTTCCATCCTTGTCCTTCTGCTCGCTGAGCATCATGAAGTTGATGCCGGCATAATCCCATTCGTCATGCGGCGTCTTCTGATAGCCGAATTTCGCCGCGCCGGTGTCGAGGTCGCGGCCCCAAATGGTCATCGTCCATTTGTTGTCACCCGGGCGCATCGTCTCGTTCCACGGCGCCGGATTGCCGCTGCCGTAATAGACAAGATTCGTGCCGGGATCATAAGCGAACCAGCCCCAATTGGTGCCGCCGCCAATCTTCCAGGCGTCGCCCTCCCAGGTGGAAGTGCCGAGGCCTTTTTGACCGTAATGCGGATTGGCCTTGTTGAAGTCGTCGCCGATCAGCACATCGGAATCCGGACCCGTCGCATAGGCCCGCCACTTCTGCTCGCCCGTGCGCACGTCGTAGGCTGTCATATAGCCGCGCACGCCGAGCTCGGCGCCCGAGCTGCCGATGAGAACAATATCCTTATAGACATGAGGCGCAACGGTCAGGGTCGAACCGACCTTGAAATCGGAGTTCTCGACCTTCCAGTATTCGGCGCCGGTTTCCGCATTCAAGGCGACGACATTGCCGTCGAGCAACGTCTTGATGATGAGCGAAGGCGTCTTGCCGTCTCCCGACCAGTAGGCGAGGCCACGATTGACGATGTCGCAGCAGGCGACCGCGCGCGCCGCGGCGTTCTGCTTGGGCTTGTGTTGCCAGAGGATGCGCGTGGGATCACTGAGATCGAGCGCGAAGGTGTTATTCGGAAAGGAGGTATGAACATACATCTTGCCGTCGACGACGAGCGGCGCGCCTTCATGACCGCTCAGCAGGCCGGTCGAGAACGACCAGGCGACCTTCAGATTCTTCACATTCTCGGCATTGACCTGGGTCAGCGTGCTGTAGTGATTGGCGCTATAGTTCTTGCCCTGCATCACCCAGTTGTCTTCGCTTTTCGTGAGCGCTTCGAGCCTGTCCTCGGCATGCGCGGCGGACATCGTCGCGATCGGCGCCCCAATCAGGACGGACAACAGGGATACGGAATTCAGCAGTTTCCTCATTGACGAGTCCTCCTGCGACGTCCTGCGAAGGCGTTGATCGCCTTCTTGAAAGCTACGTCGCCTCGTAAATTCACGGCCCACGGCGTTGGAGCCAGCCTGTTTCGTTGAAGGTCGCTTCCTCGAGAGCGTTTCTCGCGCTTTTTTGGAGGGACGATCCGCGTGCATATAAACTGAAGGGAAATGAACTGTCTTCACGATTTATCGGCAATAAATATCGGGAAACAATGGCACATTGTCTTCCGACGTTTCCTGCTTCGTGAATCGTTTCTGGCGCGCCGCGTCGCCGGACAGCCATTGAGTAACATGACGATGCTTACCTTCCCCACTCGATAAACAAGGACGGTGAGCGGCCATTCATCGCCTTCGACCCCGACCTTGCCGGCTTCGGCGTCCGCGTCATGCCGAGTGGCGTCATGTCCTATATCGTCGAATATCGCCCCCACGGCGGCGGGCGCGGCATCGCCAAGCGGCGCGTGACGATCGGCAAGGTTGGCGCGCTCACGCCCGGACAGACCCGCAAGGCTGCTGCAGACATGTTCGCCAAGGTGCGGCTCGATCGGCTGACACACCACTGCGACATCGTCGAAACCGGCAACGAGAGCTGACGCTTCAAGAACCGCCTCTGATCGCGCCGCAGCGCGCATCGTAACTCCAGTCGGGCTACGCCCTCCTTCCGTCACGACGCGCGCAACAAGGGGGTCAATTTGGACGCCGATATGGGGGTCAAACTTCAATGCCGATTGACAAGCCTTATCCGGATGGCAGAACCAGAATGCGGAGCGCCGGGCCGCCCACGGTGGGATGATGCGGCGGGTTCATCGCGCGAAGGCGCTGAAACGCGGCGAGGCCGATCCGATCTTCATTCCCGGCACGCGTAAGCTCGCGCCCGATTTCCAGGAGGCCGTTGACCGCTTCATGTCCGAACGAAAGCTGGCTGCGGAGTGATTGCGCGTCGAGGCGGCGGACCGGGTGCAAGAGGCGAGGTTAGTGCTCGGCCTCCGCTACGCGGCCTGCGCCTGTCTTTAGTCGTCGCAGGCCGGGAGCCGGTCCATGCGGATTGTAGCCGATATTGCCGCCGGATCGAGACTGGCCTATCGTTCGTGCGCCGCCAGACGTTTCGGACGTGTTAGGCAAGGCCGCCCTTCGGGAGCGTGCATCTGCCATGGCGGCAACCCCGCCGTCGCTTTTGGCGTAGGAAGGCAGAGGCGGAAAAGAAGGTGGTTCCTGGCCAGTAGGCAGC
>Ga0123398_1008535_pt1 | contig 17718 bp, 10 predicted proteins | sample T5LHNO3metaT_FD_89926 | JGI IMG/M metagenome (GOLD analysis project Ga0123398, IMG submission 89926) | Methane-oxidizing artificial microbial communities from Washington, USA to study methane cycling - T5-LHNO3 metaT (Metagenome... | ecosystem: Engineered > Modeled > Simulated communities...
CCGTCCTCTCCTTCGTCAACGTCACGAAATATCCGCCGTCGCTTCTTTATCTTCTCGTCACGCTCGGCGGCGCCGCGCTCGCCCTGCCGCCGCTGGCGAGGCTCGGCGGCAAGGCCGGACAGGCGCTCGCCATTTTCGGCCGCACGCCGCTGCTCTTTTACGTCCTGCACCTTTATGTCGGCGCGGCGGGCGCGGTCGCCCTCGCTCATGCGCGCGGCTACACGCTTGATGACATTGGCGCTTTCGTGAAATCGGGGCAGCCGCCCGCCGATTTCGGCCTTGGACTTGCCGGGGCTTATGGCGCCTGGATCGTCGTCGTTGTGGCGCTCTATCCGATCTGCCGATGGTTCGCGGGCGTCAAGCGGCGGCGCGCGGACCTCTGGTGGCTCAGTTATCTCTGATCCTTAACGCTTCGCCGCAAATTGGGCTGGTCCTCAACCCAAGGCGCCTTGGTGAGCGGGCCTCGCGCGCGTATAGAGGCGCTATAGTTGCAGCGGTTGTTCCGCTTTTGGAAACGTCTCAGCCTGGTCCGGGGTTATAGATAATGCTGGAAAAACTTGTGGCCTTCTGTCTTCGTTGGCCCTGGGCGGCGGTTCTTCTCACACTGGCGTTGAGCGGCGGCGGCGTTTACCTCACGGTCGAGCGTTTCCAGATCGACACCGACACCTCAAATCTTTTCTCGTCGGACGTGCCCTGGCGAAAGAACCAGACGGCGCTCTACCGCGCCTTCCCCCAGCTCGAAAATACGATCGTCGTCGTCATCGACGCGGAGACGGGCGAAGCGGCGGACGACGCGGCGGCGCGGCTCGCCGCCGACCTCAAGGGCAGGCCGCTGATGCAGCGGGTCTGGCGTCCCGACGATCCTTCCTTCTTTGTCCGGAACGGCCTGCTTTATCTCGATCTGCCCGAGGTGGAGCACACGGTCGGCATGATGCTCGGCCAGCGCGACGTTCTTGTCCCTCTCGCCGAAGACCCGACGCTGCGCGGGCTTTCGAACGTCCTCGTCGCCAATCAGAAGCGCGTCGCGGGCAGCGAGCGGGCGACCGCAATGTATCTTTCCGGCCTCGACGAATTTTCCCGCGCCTTCGAGGAGACGCTCGCCGGCCGCGACGCCCGGGTCGATTGGGAAAAGCTGCTCGCGGGCGGCAAGGGCGACGCCGCGCCCGCCGGCCCGCCGCTCGAGAAGCGCCGCATCGTCATGGTCAACCCGGTGATCGACTTCTCCGAGCTGCAACCCGGCGCCGACGCCATGGCCTTCATCCGCAAATCAGCCAAGGCGCTCGGGATCACGAAGGAGAAGGGCTTCGCGCTCCGCCTGACGGGCGACGTGCCGCTCGCAGCCGAGGAATTCGCCACGATTTCCGAGAACATGGCGCTGAATACGGTGGGCACGCTCGTCATCGTCTCGCTGATCCTCTTCGCCGCGCTGCGCTCGCCCAAGCTCATATTGGCCGTGCTGGCCACCCTGCTCGCGGGCCTCGCCATCACCTCCGGCATGGGCGTCCTCCTGATCGGGCGCTTCAACCTGATCTCCGTGGCCTTCGCGGCGCTTTTCATCGGGCTCGGCGTCGATTTCGGCATTCAGTTCGCCACGCGCTATCGCGAGGAGCGTCACGGCCATGGCGACATCGAGCGCGCTTTGCTCGCGGCGACGCGCGGCATCGGCGGCTCGCTGACGCTCGCCGCCGTCTCCCTGCTCGCCGGCTTCTTCTGCTTCCTGCCGACCAATTTCCTCGGCGTCGCGGAGCTCGGCCTGATCGCGGGCGTCGGCATGATCATCGCCTATCTGGCGACGCTCACCTTCCTGCCGGCGGCGATCAAGCTCCTGCATCCGCCGGCCGAGCATGTGCCGATCGCCACCCATTCGCTGGCGGCGGTCGATCACTGGATCGCGCATCACCGCGCCCTCGTCCTCGTCGCCACCGCCGCCGTGGTGCTCGCGGGCTCGCCCTATCTGCTGCGGCTGCGCTTCGACTCCAATCCGATGAATCTGCGCGACCAGAAGGTCGAGTCGGTCGCGACCTTTCTCGATCTCACGAAAGACCCGAAGACCGCGCCCAACAAGATCGAGACGCTCGCGCCCTCGCTCGCCGCCGCGCGCGACCTCAAGCAGAAGATCCTCGCCTTGCCGGAAGTGGATCACGTCGACTCGATCGATTCGCTCATTCCCCCCGACCAGGACGAGAAGCTCGCGCTGATCGAGCGCGCCTCCGACGAATTGCGGGCGGCGCTCTATCCGAAAACGCGGCCCGCGCCGACGGACGCCGAAACCGTGAAGGCCCTTGCCGCCGCCGCCAGATCTCTGCGCGCGGCCGCGGGCAGGAAACCCGCGCCGCAGGCCGCGCGCTTCGCCGCGGCGCTGGAGGGCCTCGCCAAGGCGACTCCCCAGGCGCGGGAGAAGGCGCGCGCCGCCGTCTTCACGGGCTTCGAGAAACTGCTGGGCCAGATGCGCGAGGCGCTCAAGGCGCAGCGCGTGACTCCGGACTCCCTGCCGGAAGAATTGCGCGCCGACTGGATTTCCGCCAAGGGCCAGATGCGGCTCGAAACCACGCCCAAGGGCGACAGCAACGACCTCGACGTCATGAGCCGCTTCGCCGACGCCATGCTCGCCGTCGCGCCGGAGTCGAGCGGCGCGCCGGTCATCGTCTCGGAAGCCGGCAAGACGGTCACGCGGGCTTTTCTGGAGGCGGGCGTCTACGCCTTTCTGGCGGTCTTCCTTATTCTCGCCGTAGCTCTGCGCAATCCAGTCGACGTTGCCCTCACGCTCGGCCCGCTCGTCCTTGCCGGGGTCATGAGCCTTCAGGCCGCGGAAATGCTCGGCGTGTCGTTGAACTTCGCGAATATCATCGCGCTCCCGCTCATGTTCGGCGTCGGCGTCGCCTTCCATATCTATTACGTGATCGCCTGGCGGAAGGGCGTCGTGGACATGCTGGCGTCGAGCCTCACCCGCGCCATCTTCTTCAGTTCGCTCACCACCGGGACGGCTTTCGGCAGCCTCTTCATGTCGAGCCATCCCGGCACGGCGAGCATGGGCGAATTCCTGACCATTTCGCTGTTTTTCACGCTCCTCGCCGCTTTCATCGTCGTGCCGGCGTTTCTGGGCCCGCCCAGGCGTCCGGCCCATGACGGCGCGGATTCGGCTTGACGATGCGACTTGACGGCGAGGGGAGTTCGGCCTTTCGCTACGCAGCGTAGCGTTACTTTAAAAGAAACCGCGAATCAGGGGTCCGGCGCCATGAAGAGACTATTGCTGAGCATCGTCGCCGCGACAGCCTTCTGCGCGCCTCGGATCGCGTTCGCTTCGGAAATCTACGGGGTCTGGGTGCGCGAGGGACACCCGACGGACAAGCTCGAATTCTACGACTGCCAGGGCAAGCTCTGCGCCAAAGGCGTGCTGCCCATGCTCGACGGCAGCCCACCGCCGGTCGTATTGCGTCATGCCGCGAAGACGGGGCCGAACAGTTGGAAAGGCGACCTCTTCAACCCCGAGGACGGCAAGACCTATACGGGCAAGATCACCTATGAGACGCCGAACCAGTTGACGCTGACGGGCTGCCTCGTCGCCTTCCTGTGCCAGAGCGAGACGTGGACGCGCATCTCCGGCCCGACGAAGCCCGCGCCGCCGCCGGACGCCAAGACCGACTCGAAAGGCGACGTGAAGGGCGAGGGAAAAAGCGATCCGAAAGCCGCCAAGGCGCCGCCGGCGGCCGATTCGGCCAAGGCCGGCGACAAATCGACGGCGGAGAAGGGAGCGGCTTCGGCAAGGGCCGCCGCCGGCGCGGCGAAGGCGGCGAAGGCGGCCGAGCCTAAATCCGTTGCGCCCGCGAAGCCCGCCCCCGCCAAGCCCGCGCCGAAGCCCGCCCCCGACCCCCAGTGACCGAAGCTCCGTCACAAGTTAACGATAGGTAACTTGACGGCCGCAATGCCCTAGGCGAGCGTCGCCTTATCTGCTTCGGCGCGCTCCCTCGCGTCGAAACCTCTCTTTGCCGCGCCGCTTTGGTCTGATAATCCGACAGATCAGCTAGAGTTAGCTTGACGACGGCCAGCTTAAGGCACAGGACAAGCTGGCGCATATATGGAGACGATCTTCAATTGACGGCCGGCGTCTTACAGTGCTCCCTCGCTCAGGCGCGACGTTGGGCCGCTTGGCTCTCGGCGACGTTTTGCCTTGCGGCGTGCAATCTCGACTGGGAAAAGCCCGACCTCGCGACGCCGCCGCCGGAGGCGTTCCGGGAGGCCAGGGCTGCGTCAGCGAAGCCCATTCCGCGTGGACCCGACTTCGCCGCCAAATTCGGCTCCAGGGAGCTGACGAAGCTCGTGGAGCAGGCGGTCGGCGACAATCTCGACATCGCCGCCGCCGTGGCGCGCATTCAGCAGGCGGACGCCCAGGCCCGCGTCTCCAGCGCGGCGCTCTGGCCCAACATCTCCATGCAGGACATCGCCCGCACGACGCGCACGCCCGGAACGACGACGAATATTGGCGGCGCGAGCGGCGGCTTCAGTCCGGCGACGAGCAGCTCGTCCTCGTCTTCCTCGTCCTCGTCTTCCTCGACGTCGTCCTCCTCGGGCTTCAACGCGCGGCATTTCGGCTTCTTCCAGCTCGGCCTCACCGCAAGCTACGAGATCGACTTCTGGGGCAAGAACGAGGACGCCTCCTACGCCGCGCGGCTGCTCGCCAACGCCAGCCGCTTCAACCGCGACACGGTGGAGATTTCCACCGTCGCGTCGGTGATCAACGCCTATTTTCAGGTGCTGACGGCGCAGGACCGGCTGCGCATCGCCCATAACAACGTCGCCATCGCCGATCGCGTCAATCGCGCGATCCAGGCGCGGTTCGAGGTCGGCACGGCGAGCGCGCTGGACACGGCCCAGCAGGAATCCGTGCTCGCCCAGGCGCGCGCCGCCATCCCGCCGCTCGAGCAGACGCTGCGTCAGACCCGCAATCAGCTCGCCGTGCTGATCGGCCAGACGCCGGAGAGCGTCGAGGTGAAGGGCGGTTCGCTCACGAAGCTCGCCTTTCCACGAGTCGCGCCCGGCCTTCCGTCGGAGGTCCTGCTGCGCCGCCCGGACGTGGCGGAGGCGGAGGCGCGCCTCGCCTCGCAGGAATTCTCGGTTCTTCAGGCGCGCGCCGCCTTCTTTCCGTCGATCACCCTCACCGGCCAATATGGCGTGCAGACCGCGCTGCTGCGCAATCTGGCGCGGCCCGAGGCCGTCGCGTGGCAGGCGGCGGGGACGCTCCTCCAGCCGGTCTTCGACGGCTTCAACCTCCAGGGACAATACGAGCAGCAGAAAGGACGCTACGCCGAGCTCGCCGCCCTTTACAAAAAGCAGATCCTGACGGGCCTGCTGGACACGGAAAACGCGCTGATCGCCGTGAAGGAGACCGAACAGGCGCTGAAGCTGCGCATCGTCGCGGCGGCCGCCGCCCAGAAAGCGCTGACGGCGGCCGAGATGCGGCTGCAGGAGGGCACGATCGACATCGTCACGCTCTCGACGACGCAAACCACCCTGTTTCAGGCTCAGGATCAGGTCGCGCTGGCCCGGCTCTCTTACTTTCAAGCGGCGACGAGCTTATATCAGGCGCTCGGCGGCGGGTGGTCCCCCACCACGCGGGACGCCGAAATCGCTCACGCAGACGCCGTCTATGAGGCTGACAAAGGGATCTTTCCATGATCCGCGCCGACCGGCGTATTCTCCTGGCGCTTGGCGCGCTCGCTCTGGCGCTCGCCTTGGGCGGCGCCTATCGGGCTGGCCTGCTTCCGGGATCGGGCGGCGGCAGGCCGGCGGAGCAGGAGGAGGATAGCCCGAGCGGCCGCCATTTCAGCGGGCCGGTTTCGGTGACGACCGCGAAGACGCGGATAGAGGACGTGCCGGTGACGATCGACGCCGTCGGCACGGTGCAGGCGCTCAACAGCGTGACGATCCGCACGCAGGTCGACGGACGCCTGCTGCGTCTCGCCTTCACGGAAGGCCAGGACGTGAAGACGGGGGACGTGCTCGCCGAGATCGACCCCGCGCTCTACAAGGCGCAGTATGATCAGGCCGTCGCCAAGAAAGCGCAGGACGAAGCCAATCTCGCCAACGCCCGAGTCGACCTGACGCGCTACGAAAAGCTCGTTTCCGGCAAGTTCCTGTCCACCCAGCAATACGCCACCCAGAAGGCGCTGGTGGCGCAGCTCGAGGCGCAGGTGCGGGCCGATCAGGCGGCGATCGACAACGCCAGGACCACGCTCGACTACGCCACGATCCGCTCGCCGATCGACGGGCGCGTCGGCATCCGCCTCGTGGACGTCGGCAATATCCTCCACCCGTCGGACCAGACCGGCATCGTCGTCGTCACCCAGCTCAAGCCGATCAACATCGTCTTCACTCTTCCGCAGCAGGCGCTTCCCGCTGTCCAGAAGGCGCAGGCCAGCGGCGCCGCCAAGGTGCGCGCGCTCGGGCCGGACAACGCGACCGTGATCGCGACCGGAGAGCTCAAGGTCGTCGACAACCAGATCGACCAGCTCACCGGCACGGTGAAGCTGAAGGCCATATTCGCCAATGACGGGCTCAACCTCTGGCCCGGACAGTTCGTCAATGTGCGGCTGATGCTCGACACCATCCCCCATGCGGTGGTCGCGCCGAGCCCCGCCGTGCAGCGCGGGCCGAACGGCGCTTTCGTCTATGTTCTCGGCGAGGATGGCCGCGCCCATATGAGAAACGTCACGACGGGGCGGCAGGACGAAAACATCGTCGTCGTGACCTCGGGGCTTGAACCGGGGACGACCATTGTGACAAGCGGATTCTCCCGGCTTTCGGACGGAGCGGCGACGCGCGTGATGAATCCGGAGGAAACGAGCGCCGCCGCCGCGGCCCCGGAGGAAGCGAAGCGGGCGGGCGCGGGCCGGCGGGAGCGCGGCGCAAGGGGAGAACGATCTCCCGGAAGGTGACATAAAGCGGCATGAACGTTTCGGCGCTCTTCATCAACAGGCCGGTGGCGACCTCGCTCATGGCCTTCGCCGTGCTGCTGTTCGGCATGCTCGGCTATGCGCGCCTCTCCATCTCGCCGCTGCCCCAGGTCGATTTTCCGACCATTCAGGTCACGACGCAGCTTCCCGGCGCCAATCCCGACACGATCGCCTCTCTGGTGACGGCCTCGCTCGAAAGGCAATTCGGGCAAATCCCGTCGCTCGCCGGCATGTCGTCGCAGAGCTCCTTCGGCCTCTCGCAGATCACGCTGCAATTCGCGCTCGACCGCGACATCGACGCCGCCGCGCAGGACGTGCAGGCGGCGATCAACTCCGCCGCCTCGACGCTGCCGCGCGATCTGCCCTATCCGCCCGTCTACGCCAAGGTCAACCCGGCCGACACGCCGGTGATGACGCTCACCCTGCGCTCCAGGACCGCGACGCTGCGCGATCTTTCCGATCTCGCCGACACGCTGATCGCGCCGCAGCTCTCGCAGGTCTCGGGCGTCGGCCGCGTCTCGGTGCAGGGCGGCGTGCGCCCCGCCATACGCATCGAGGCCGATCTCGCGCGGCTCGCGGCGAACCGCATTGGCATGGAGGATCTGCGTCAGGCCGTCGCCGCCGCCAATATCGCCGGGGCCAAGGGCTCGCTCGACGGCAAGCGCCAGTCCTACACGCTCGAAGCCAACGATCAAATTCTGCAGGCAAAGCAATATGAGACGGTGATCGTCGCCTGGCGCAACAACGCGCCCGTCATGCTGCGCGACGTCGCCACCGTGATCGACGGGCTCGAGAACGCCCGCGTCGGCGGCTGGTACAATGGCGAGCAATCGGTCGTGCTCGACGTCATGCGCCAGCCGGGCGCGAACATCATCGGGACCGTCGAGCTCGTCAAGCAGACCCTGCCGAAGCTGCGCGGCGAACTGCCGGCGGGCATGAGCCTCGACATCGTCAACGACCGCACCGACACGATCCGCGCCTCGATCTACGAAGTGGAGATGACGCTCGTCATCGCGGCGGGCCTCGTCGTCGCCGTGGTGCTGATGTTCCTGCGGAGCTGGCGCGCGACGCTGATCGCTGGCGTCAGCCTGCCGCTCTCGATCATCGCCACCTTCTTCGTGATGTGGATGGCGGGCTTCTCGCTCGACAATCTCTCGCTGATGGCGCTGACCATCGGCACGGGCTTCATCGTCGACGACGCCATCGTGATGATCGAGAACATCGTGCGCAATATCGAGCAGGGGAAGAAGCCGCTTCGCGCCGCGCTCGACGGCGCGCGGGAGATCGGCTTCACCGTCGTGTCGCTCACGGTCTCGCTGATCGCGGTGTTCATCCCGCTCCTTTTCATGACCGGCATCGTCGGGCGCATGTTCCGCGAATTCGCCCTGACCCTCTCCATCGCCGTGGTCATCTCCGCCGTCATCTCCCTGACGCTGACGCCCATGCTTTGCGCCGTGCTGCTGCGCGTCGAGGGCGAGCGCCCCCATACGACCTGGGAGATCGTCTCCCTGTGGCTGGACCGGCTCTATTACCGCTCGCTCGATTGGGCGCTGAAGCGCGAAGGCTTCATGCTCGCCTTGACCGGCGCGACGCTCGCGCTGACGGTCGCGCTCTATATCTATGTCCCCAAGGGCTTCCTTCCCCGCCAGGATACGGGCGTGCTGAGCGTGGTGCTGGAGGCGTCGCCCGACGCCTCCTTCGAGGGCATGAAGGCGCTGCAGGCGAAGGTCACGGAGGTCTTCCGCAAGGATCCGGAAGTGACGGGCGTGATCTCGGTGCTCGGCGTCGGTCCGCTGAACGCGACGACCAATGTTGGCCGCCTCACCGTGACGCTGCGCAGCCGCGAGGAGCGCGACGTGAGCGCCGACGAGATCGCCGACCGGCTGAAGGCCGCGGGCGAGAAGGTCGCGGGCGCTTCGCTCTTCATCGAGCCGGTGCAGGACATCCAGATCACGACGCGGCCGAGCCGCTCGCAATATCAATACACGCTGACCTCGGCGGACGCCGGCGAGCTGACGCGCTGGTCGAACCGCCTCCTCGACAAGCTGCGCGGCACGCCGGGCTTCAAGAACGTCGCCGCCGAGACTCAGGACGGCGGCCTGCGCGCGCTGATGAAGATCGACCGCGAGAAGATGGGCCGGCTCGGCATTTCCGCGCAGGACGTCGACAATGTTCTGAACGACGCCTTCGGCCAGCGCCAGATCTCGACGATCTACACGCAATCGAACCAGTATCGCGTGATCCTCGAGGCCGCGCCGCAATATCTGCGCGACATGTCCGCGCTCGAGAAGCTTTATGTCGCGCCCATCGGCGGCGGCCCGCAGACGCCGCTCGCCACTTTCGTTCGCGTCGAGAACATCGCCGCGCCGCTTTCCGTCGCGCATCAGGACCAGTTCCCAGCCTCGACCATCAGCTTCGATCTCGCGCAAGGCATGGCGCTCGGCGACGCGGTGACGGCGGTCGCCAAGGCCGAGAAGGCGATCGGCATGCCGTCGTCGATCATCGGCGTCTTCAGCGCGGACGCGGCGGAGTTCAACAAGTCGCTCGCGAGCGAGCCCTGGCTGATCCTCGCGGCGATCGTCGCCATCTACGTCGTGCTCGGCGTGCTCTATGAGAGCTTCGCCCATCCCTTCACCGTGCTCACCACCTTGCCTTCCGCCGGCGTCGGCGCGCTTCTGGCGCTCATGATCTTCCGCATCGACCTGTCCATCGTCGCGCTCATCGGAATCGTGCTGCTGATGGGCATCGTGAAGAAGAACGCGATCATGATGATCGACTTCGCGCTGGAGGCCGAGCGGCTCGACGGACTCTCGCCCCGCGACTCGATCGTGCGCGCCGCGCATCTGCGCTTCCGCCCGATCATGATGACGACGCTCGCCGCGCTCTTCGGCGCGCTTCCCCTCGCCCTCGCGCATGGGCCAGGCTCCGAATTGCGCATTCCGCTCGGCGTCTCCATCATCGGCGGCCTGCTTCTGTCGCAGGCGCTGACGCTCTACACGACGCCGGTCATCTATCTTCAGGTTGACCGGCTGCGCCGCCGCTTCTTCAAGCCTCTGGCGACGGAAGATGGCGAGGCCGCCGGAAAGCCGGCGGCGGCCACGGAAGAGCCGCCGCACCGCGAGGCGGCCGAATGAACGTCTCCGAGCCCTTCGTCCGTCGGCCGGTCGGCACGACGCTGCTGGCCGCCGCGCTCTTCCTGCTCGGCTCCGTCGCTTATTTTTTCCTGCCCGTCGCGAGCCTGCCGGCGGTGGATTTCCCGGCCATCGGCATCAGCGCGTCGCGTCCCGGCGCGGACCCCGGAACCATGGCGGCGTCCGTCGCCGCGCCGCTCGAAAGGCGGCTCTCCGGCATAGCGGGCCTGAACGAGCTCACCTCGACGAGTTCGCTCGGCTCCACCCAGATCATCGCGCAATTCGACATCGACAAGAATCTCGACGCCGCGGCGCGCGACGTGCAGGCGGCGATCAACGCCTCGCTCGTCGATCTGCCGACCGATCTGCCGACGGCCCCGACCTTCCGCAAGGCGAGCCAGTCGACCATGCCGGTGCTGGTGCTGGCGCTGACGTCCGACACAATGCCGACGAGCGCGATTTTCGACGCGACCGACTCGGTCATCGCGCAGCGCATCTCGCAGGTTCCCGGCGTGGCGGAGGCGCGCATCGTGGGCGCCGAGCAGCCGGCCATTCGCGTGCAAGTCGATTCCGCGCGGCTGGCGGCGATGAATCTCGGGGTCAACGAGGTTGCGCGGGCGCTTTTCGCGGCGAACGCGCATTCCGCCGTCGGCGCGCTCGCGGCCGGCATGCAGGAAATCACGCTCGGCACGACGGATCAGCTCTCGACGCCGGAGGACTATCGCAACATCGTCATCGCCTCGCGCAATGGCGCGATCGTCAAGCTCGGCGACGTGGCGCGGGTGGAGCGCGGCGTGCGCAACCGCAATTCGGCGGGCTGGTTCAACGGCAAGCCGGCGGTGATCGTCATCGTCACCAAGCAGCCCGCCGCCAATGTCGTCGAGACCGTGGACCACGTCAAGGCGCTGCTCCCGCAGCTTCAGCAGTGGATTCCGTCCGGAATCAAGATCAACGTCCTCGCCGACCGCACGCAGACGATCCGGGCCAGCATCAAGGACATACAATTCACGCTCGCGATCTCCATCGCGCTGGTGATGATGGTGGTCTTCGTGTTTTTGCGCCGCGCGACGCCGGTCATCGCGGCGGGCGTCACCGTGCCGCTCTCCCTCGTCGGCGCCTGCGCAGCCATGTGGGTCGCCGGCTTCTCGATCGACAATCTGTCGCTGATGGCGCTCACCATCTCGGTCGGCTTCGTCGTCGACGACGCCATCGTCATGATCGAGAACATCGAGTCGAATCGCGAGCGCGGCATGAGCCGCATCGACGCCGCGCTCGCGGGCTCGAAGCAGATCGGCTTCACCGTCATCTCGATCAGCCTGTCGCTCATCGCCGTCTTCATCCCGCTGCTCTTCATGGAAGGCGTGATGGGACGGCTCCTGCGCGAATTCTCCGTCACGCTGACCTTCGCCATCCTCATCTCGACGGTGGTCTCGCTCACCGTGACGCCGATGATCTGCGCCTGGCTGCCGGCGCCGAGAGAAAAAGAGAAATCGCGGCTCGACCATCTGATCGAGGGCGGGCTGGATCGGCTCGTCTCGTTCTATGGGCGCACGCTGAGGCCCGTCGTCGACCATCCCTGGATCACGCTCGTCGTGATCCTCGCGACGGTGGCGGCGACCGTGCAACTCTACCGCACCATCCCCAAGGGAAACCTGCCGCAGGACGATATCGGCCTCATCAACGGCACGACCGAGGCGTCGCCGGACACGTCCTTCGAGGAAATGATCCGGTTGCAGCGCCGCGTGAACGAGGTCCTGATGGCCGATCCGGACGTCGCCAATGTCGGCTCCTTCATCGGGTCTGGCTCTCTCACCGCGTCGGGCAATCAGGGACGCGTCTTCGTCGCGCTGAAGCCCATCGGCGAGCGCCAGGCGTCGAGCAAGGAGGTGATCTCCCGGCTGCGCCGATCCTTCGCCAGAATTCCGGGCGTCAGCGTTTTCATGGTGCCGTCGCAGGATCTGCGCAGCGGCGGGCGCGTCAGCAAATCGCAATACCAGTTCACCCTTTCCGACGCCTCGCTCGAGGAGCTGGAGGAATGGCGGGAAAAGATCCTCGCGCGCCTGAAGCAGTTGCCGGAGCTCGTCGACCTCACTTCTGACAAGGAGCAGGGCGGTTTGCGCGCCCAGGTGATCATCGACCGCAATGCGGCCTCGCGCATGGATGTGCCGATCGCCGCGATCGACGCGGCGTTGAACAGCGCCTTCGGCCAGCGGCAGGACACGATCGTCTACACCCAGCGCAACCAGTATCGCGTCATCTTCGAGACGCCGCCCGCGCGGCAGCGCGACATTCGCGATCTCGCGGGCGTCTATGTTTCCAGCTCAAGCGGGTCTCAGGTGCCGCTCACCGCGCTGGCGCGCATCGAGCGCGGCTCCATGCCCCTTGTCGTCAACCATCAGGGCGTGCTGCCGGCGGTCACCCTCTCCTACAATGTCGCGCCGGATTCGACGCTCGACGCGGCGACCGCCGCCATCGAGAAAGCCGTCACGGAGCTCAATCCGCCGAGCAGCCTGCATGCGGGCTTCGCCGGCGACGCCGCCGACTTCCGCAAGGTCGCGAAAGGCATGGCGACGCTCATCCTCGCCGCCCTGCTCGCCGTCTACATCATTCTCGGCATTCTCTATGAAAGCCTCGTCCATCCGATCACGATCATCTCGACCCTGCCTTCGGCGGGCCTCGGCGCGCTTCTGTCGCTCGAGCTCTTCGGCGTCGAATTCACGGTGATCGCCTTTATCGGCATTCTGCTGCTCATCGGCATCGTGAAGAAGAACGGCATCATGCTCGTCGACTTCGCGCTCCACGCCGAGCGCGAGAAAGGAATGTCGACCCACGACGCGGCGCTGGCGGCGGCGAAAGACCGCTTCCGCCCGATCGTGATGACGACGCTCGCCGCCATGCTCGGCGCGCTGCCGCTCGCCCTCGCGTCGGGCATCGGCGCCGAGCTGCGCCGACCGCTCGGCATCGCCATCATTGGCGGCCTGCTGCTCAGCCAGGCGCTGACGCTCTACACGACGCCGGTCATCTATCTCCTGATGAGCAAGCTGCGCCGCAAGCCCATAGCCATCGCGGCGCGGGAGGAAGCGGCGCATGCGGTGGGCGCCGAATGAAGCATAGCGCGTTAGCCGTCCGTCATTGGGAGCGAAGCGACGCAATGACGAAGGAAAAGCGCGTCAGTGCGCCTCGGTCTCGGGATGCTCGAAAAAGAAGCGCAGCACCTGCGCCTCGCCGCAATCCTCGATCGGGACGTGCCAGAATTTGGAGTCCATATGCGGGAAGCGCTCCATCGGCAGATGGATTTCGGTGAGGCGCGCATGATTGTCGAAGCCGCGCAGCATGGCGCGCTCGAGCAGCTTCAGAAGCTCCTCTTCGCAATCAGGCACTTCCGTCACCGTCAGAATCGTATTGTTGGCGATCGGGAAGGTTCTGTCGAAATAGCGTTCGAAATTCGCCGGCGCCATATCTGCGTCTCCTACTCCTCACATGGAGCGATACGACTATCCTTCGGTTCCCCGCACGACACAATCGGCATCGGTTCCGACGCTTAAGATGTCGTTGACAGCCAAATGACGGTCCGCCGAAACATTTGTTACGGAAATTTAAGGCGCTTTCGTGAAGGGACAATGCGCGCCCCATCGGTCCTCGAAGACGAGCGTTTCCAGCGGCAGGCGCGACGCCCAGCGTTTCACTTCGAGCTCCGGACGCTGATACGCGCGGTCGACGAAGCCGACGCAAAGATAGGCGACGACGGCGATTCCTTCGGGAATGCCGAGGATTGCGCGGAGCTCCTCCTCGCGCATGATGCTGACCCAACCGACGCCGACGCCTTCCACGCGCGCGGCGAGCCAGAGATTCTGGACCGCGCACGCGGCGCTCAGCAGATCCGTATTGGGCTGCAGCGCGCGGCCGAGGCCGGTCGCCCCGTGGCGGTTGCGGTCGCAGGTCACGCAAATATTGACGGGCGCTTTCAGAATGCCTTCGAGCTTAAGGTTCCGGTAATGGCTGCGGCGCGCGGGATCGAGCATCCGCTCCTCCGCCTCCGCCCCGCGCAGAAAGGCGTCATGCACCTGGCCGCGCACCGCTTTGTCGCGGATCACGATGAAATTCCAGGGCTGCATGAAGCCGACCGACGGCGCGTGATGGGCGGCGTCGAGAATGCGCATGAGAACGTCCCGAGGCACGTCGTCGCCGAGAAACTCATTGCGCACGTCGCGCCGCGTATAGATGGCGCGATAGACGGCGGCGCGCTCCGCGTCGCTGAAGGGTTCGGCGGGCGCGAGCTCGTCCGCGACATTTCGCCACGGCTCGAAAGGCGGCTCTTCCGCCATCACGCAATCTCCAAGGCGGCGGCCAGCCGGGCCCAGGCGGCTTCGCTGGCCGGCAGTCCGAAGCGCAGCCAGTCCGCCCGCTCCGGAAAGGCGCGCGCCAGAATGCCGTGCTCGCACAGCCTTGTGAACCAGTCTCCGGCCCTTTCATGGCGCACGAGACGAAAAAGCAAGGCTCCGCCCGCGACCCCGAAGCCCGCCCGCTCCAAAAGGCCGTCGAGACGCGCGGCGTCCGTGGCTGACGCCGCGGCGGCGGCGCGAAGCCAGCGGGCGTCCGACAAAGCGCGGGCGCCGACCGCGAGCGCGGGGCCGGAAACCGCCCAGGGCCCGAGCGCGGCGCGCAGGCGCCCGGCGCGGGAAGGCGCGCAGAGGGCGAAGCCCAGCCGCAATCCGGCCAGCCCATAGGCCTTGCCGAAGGAGCGCAGCACGATCACGCCCGCCATCGAGGCCATGGAGACGACGCTATATGCCGGCGTGAAGTCGATGAAGGATTCGTCGACGACGAGCAGGCCGCCCTTGCGCGTCATCTCTTCCGCGAGCGGCGCCAGATCGCGCGGCGCGAGAATGCGTCCGTCGGGATTGTTGGGGTTGACGACGACGGCGGCGTCATAGGCCGCAAGCTCCGTCACGGACCCGACTGTCGCGACCTTCGCGCCTGCGGCAGACCAGCAGGCGGCGTGTTCGGCGTAAGTGACGCCCAATACGCCGACGCGCCGCGCGGGGAAGATGCGGGGCAGCAGTTGAATGAGGGCTTGCGCGCCGGCGCCGGGAATGATCGCGACGTCCTCCGGCGCGCGATAGGCGCCGCGCGCGGCGGTCTCGAGCGCGGCGAAGGCTTCGTCGTCCGGCAGGCGCGCCCACGCCGCGGGCGCGACGGCCGGCAAAGGATAGGGATGCGGATTGACGCCGGTGGAAAGGTCGATCCAGGGCTGCGGCGCATGGGGGTAGCGGCGGCGCGCTTCATCGAGCCTGCCGCCATGCGCGATTGCGTCTCGCGCCGTCATCGAGCGATCTCCAGAAGCGCGTCGAGATTGATGTGCTTCTCACAATGCGCGGCGAGGGCGTCGAGCGTGTCGTCGATCGACTCCTCGAAGCGCAGCGACGACGCCTCGGCGCCGATCATTCGCAGAAAGGCGGCGCGCAAGGCGTCGTCGGAAAAGAGCCCGTGCGCATAGGCGCCCATGACGCGGCCCTCGCGCGAGACGGCGCCGTCGGCGCGGCCATCCTCGAAGCGCAAGAGAGGCCGCGCGCGATCGGGCCCCGAGGTTTCGCCCATATGCATCTCATAGCCATGAAAAGGCGCGTCGAAAGCGACCGCGCGGCCCGCGACATGGGTGAGCGTCTTCCTGTCGCTCAGCGTCGTCTCGATATCGAGCAGCCCCAGGCCCGGCGCTTCGGCGACATCGCCTTCCATGCCGTGCGGATCGCGAATGAGGCGGCCGAGCATCTGATAGCCGCCGCAGATTCCCAGGGCCCGCCCGCCGCGCCGCACATGAGCGAGGAGATCAATGTCCCAGCCATTGGCCCGCAGCGCCGCGAGATCGGCGATGGTCGCCTTGGAGCCCGAAAGAATGACGAGCGCCGCTTCCGCGGGCAGAGGCTCGCCGGGTTGGATCATGCGCAGCGCGACGCCCGGCTCCGCCTTCAGCGGATCGAGATCGTCGAAATTCGCGATATGCGGCAGCAGCGGAACCGCGACGACGACGCCGTTCTTCCGCGCGTCGCGTTGCGTCCGAAGGCCGAAGGCGTCTTCCGCCGGCAGGCGCGAGGCGGCGTCGAAATAGGGAACGAGCCCCAGCGCCCGCCAGCCCGTGCGCGCGGCGACGAAGCGCATGCCTTCATCGAAGAGCGCGGCGTCGCCGCGAAATTTGTTGACGATGAAACCCTGGATCATCGCCGCGTCTTCCGCGTCGAGCGCCGCCTTGCAGCCGACGAGCTGCGCGATGACGCCGCCGCGGTCAATGTCGCCGACAAGCACGACCGGCGCGTCCGCCTCGCGCGCGAAGCCCATATTGGCGATGTCATTGGCGCGCAGATTGATCTCCGCCGCGCTGCCGGCGCCTTCCACGATGACGAGGTCGCTGCGCTTTTTCAGCCGCGCGAAGCTCTCCATCACGGCGGGCTTCAGACGCGGCTTCCAGGCTTGATAGTCGCGCGCCTTGGCTTGGCCCACGACAACGCCGCGCAGCACGACCTGCGCGCCATTCGCGCCTTGCGGCTTCAGCAGCACGGGATTCATGTCGACGGTCGGCGCGAGCCGCGCGGCGCGCGCCTGCAACGCCTGAGCGCGGCCGATCTCGCCGCCGTCTTCCGTCACGGCGGCGTTGTTCGACATGTTCTGCGGCTTGAAGGGCGCGACCTGGAGGCCGCGATTGACGAAAGCGCGCGCCAGGCCGGCGACGAGGAGCGACTTGCCGACATCCGACCCCGTGCCCTGAATCATCAGCGCGCGGCTCATGACGCGAGCAGCGCCATGACGGCGTCAAGGTCGTGCACGACGGAAACGCCTTCGCGCGCGGGCGGCGCGATCATCACGACCGGCAGGCCGAGCGCGCGCGCGGCCTCGATCTTGGCGTAGGTGAGCGCGCCGCCGCTGTTCTTGCTCACGACGATGTCGATGCGCTTCTCGCGCATGAGCGCGATTTCATCGTCGCGCGTGAACGGACCCCGCGCGTAAATGACATCGCATGTCGGCGGAAGGTCGCCTGCTTCCGGCGGTTCAATGACGCGCAGCAGATAGTCGTGCTGAGGCGCCGCTCGGAAATCGGCGACGCCCTGACGGCCGATCGTGAGAAAGACGCGGCGCGGCGCGGCGCCGATCGCGCGCGCGGCGGCGGCGTTGTTTTCGACCGCGATCCACTTGTCGCCGGGCGCGGGGCGCCAGGGCTCGCGCGCATAGACGATCAGCGGCAGGCGCAGGGCTTTGCAAGCCGTTTGCGCATTGGCGGACATTTGCGCGGCGAAGGGATGCGTCGCGTCGATCACATGCGTCACGCGCTCATCTTCGAGATAGCGCTTCAGCCCCTCGACGCCGCCAAAGCCGCCAACGCGCGTCGGAAGGGCGAGGGGCGCGGGCGCGCTGGTGCGGCCGGCGAGAGAAGCGACGGCCTCAAAGCGCGGATCAACGGCGATGCGTTCCGCGAGCGCGCGGGCCTCGCTCGTGCCGGCGAGGAGGAGGATGCGCTTCTTGCCGTCATTGCGAGCGAAGGCGCGACCGCGGGAGGACGCGTCGAGGGAGGAAGCGTCGAGGGGCGCCGCCCGCTTTGCAACAGGGTCGTCGCTGCGCGGCCCCCCACCCTTCATCCCTCCCCGCGA
>Ga0123398_1029829_pt1 | contig 17602 bp, 14 predicted proteins | sample T5LHNO3metaT_FD_89926 | JGI IMG/M metagenome (GOLD analysis project Ga0123398, IMG submission 89926) | Methane-oxidizing artificial microbial communities from Washington, USA to study methane cycling - T5-LHNO3 metaT (Metagenome... | ecosystem: Engineered > Modeled > Simulated communities...
CGGTGGCGCAAGGCAATTTAGTGGTGGGTGGCCTCAGCGCCAGCGGCCAGGACGGTTCGAAAATTACCGTCAATAACCCACTAGTGGGCCGGGTGCCTAACGGCGCCACGGTGGAACGCATCGTACCTAGCTCATTCGATCAAAGCGCTGACCTGGTTTTTAATTTGAATTCGTCAGACTTTACCACCGCGCAACGCATGGCGGACTCCATCAACAAGGCGCTGGGCGCTGAAACCGCGCAAGCCGTCGATGCCACCTCGGTCAGCGTCAGAGCACCGGTTAACCCCAACCAACGGGTCGGCTTTGCCTCGGTGATCGAAAACCTGGAATTGGCGCCCGACGATGCGCCCGCCAAAGTGATTGTCAACTCCCGCACCGGTACGGTCATTATCAACAGCAAAGTTAGAGTACAACCGGCAGCGGTTTCTCACGGCAGCTTGACCGTGACTATCAGCGAGAATCCACAAGTCAGCCAACCTAACCCATTATCGGGCGGCAGTACCGTAGTGACACCGCAATCCAATGTGTCCGTAAAAGAAGATAACAATCACATGTTTGTCTTCAACCCCGGCGTGTCGCTAGACGAGATCGTCCAAGCGGTAAACGGCGTCGGCGCCGGCCCCAGCGACTTGGTGGCCATTTTGGAAGCATTGAAATCCGCCGGCGCGCTTAGAGCCGAGTTGATAGTGATTTAAAGAACGCAACAAAGCAGTGATTAGATGAATTATTGGAGATTCCCATGTTAAACGTAGACAGTGCTTCGGTGTATACCGACTTCAACGGCCTGGCGAAACTTAAACAAGGCGCCCGCGAGCAATCGCCCGAGGCGATCAAGGAAGTCGCCAAACAATTCGAGTCGGTGTTTTTAGGCATGGTCATGAAAAACATGCGTCAAGCTAAATTGGCCGACGGCATATTGGACAGCCAGCAAACCCAGTTTTATCAAGACATGTACGACCAACAGATGTCCGTGCATCTGGCCGGCAAACCCGGCATCGGTTTTGCGGATTTAATTGCCCAACAATTGTCGCCCAAACAAAACAAGGACGAAGAAAAGGACGAGCAACTGTCCGCTAGCGATTTCTTGAATCGCGCGGCCGGCACCGGCGCCAGCAATAACCCCGACAATCACCAGTCGCTGCGGGCCGGCGAGGAAACCGAAGAGCAAATGCCGCTGGATGCCTCCGGCTTAAGTAGCCTGGAGCGCAGCTTGGCCCGCCTGGAACGCAGCCAGAAAGTCCTGGCCGACCAATGGCAAACCCTGGACGATAAAGTGCGCAGCGATAGTGATCGGCCGCTAACGTCCAGGGACGAGTTCGTTAACCAACTGCGGCCGCATGCCGAACAAGCCGCGCGCAGTCTGGGAGTGGATCCCAACGTGTTGCTGGCTCAAGCGGCATTGGAAACCGGCTGGGGCCAAGGCATGGTAAAAAATGCCCAAGGCGATAACAGCTTTAACTTGTTCAATATCAAGGCCGATAGGTCCTGGCAAGGCAAACAAGCCAAAACCATGACGCTTGAATATGACGGCGGCGTTGCCAAAAAAGAAATGGCCGGCTTCCGCGCTTACGAGTCCTACAAAGACAGCTTCGACGATTACGTGAATTTTATAAAAACCAATCCGCGTTATAGCGAAGCCTTGAAGAGCGCCGGCAACGCCGGCCAGTATTTACACGAACTGCAACAAGCCGGTTATGCCACCGATCCGCGGTATGCCGAAAAAGTGATGACGATCTACCACAGCCAAACCGCGGCCCAGGTAGCAGCTCTGAAAAGCGCGGGTTAGGAGGCGAACATGGCTATTGGCATTCTAGGCAACGCACTATCGGGGCTGACCGCATTCCAGCGTTCGCTGGAAACCACCAGCAACAACATCAGCAACGCCAACACCGAAGGCTACAGCCGGCAACGCGTCGAACTGGCCACTCGCCCCGAGCAATTTACCGGCAACGGCTATATGGGCAACGGTGTCGAAGTTGCCAACATCACCCGCAGCTACGACCAGTTCATCAGCAATCAAGTCCGTTCCAGCACCGCCACATTTCACGATATAGACAGTTTTTACACCTTGTCGTCGCAAATCGACAACATCACCGCCGACGAAACCACCGGTCTGGCGCCGGCCATGAAGAGCTTTTTCGATGCGATAGACAGCGTTGCCAACGATCCCAGTTCAGTGGCCGCCCGCCAAGTGATGCTGACCGAAGCCGAATCCCTAACGCAGCAATTCAACACCATGAGCGCCCGCTTCGGCGATTTGCGTAAGCGCGTCAACGATAACATCACCAGCTCGGTGCAAGAACTGAACGGCTTTGCCAAAACCCTGGCCGAATTGAATGTGAAGATTGTCTCGGACATCGGCCGCTCGTCCGGCAAACAAATGCCCAATGAGTTGATGGATCAACGCGATCTATTGCTGACCAAAATCGCCGAAAAAGCCGACGTGACTTATGTCAGCCAAGCCGACGGCTCATACAACGTGTTTATCGGCAAGGGCCAACCCTTGGTGCTGGGCAGTGCGGCCTCCTCACTGTCTGTGGTCGGCGACAGTAACGACGTCAATCAAAAGCTGATCATGCTGAATGGCCAGGATATTTCCAAACAGTTGTCCGGCGGCGAACTCTCCGGCAATCTTCGTTTTAGAGATCAAGTACTGGACCCCGCGCAACAACAGCTGGGTTTGCTGGCAACCGGTTTGGCTACCGAATTTAACAACATCCATAAAGCCGGCTACGACATCAACGGCAACACCAATGTGGCGTTTTTTGATTTGAATTCGCCGACTCCCCAAGTTAAAGCCACCGTCAGCGACAGCACCCTGGTGGTTTCCAGCGCATTTGTCGCGCCGACCACCGTAGCCGGTTTAGGCGCCGCTTATCGGCTTGATGTGACCGCAACGGTACCGGCGGCCACTTTCAGCCTGACCAATTTAAGCGACAACACCACTACCGCGGGCTTAAGCGCCGCCACCCTGGCGACTACCGCCGCGACTAACGGCTTTAGCATCAGCTTTAGCGGCGGTTCGCTGACCATTGGCGACTCCTTCCAAATTAGCCCCAACTTTAACGCTGCCGCCAAAATCAAACTTAACTCGGCTATCACCAACCCCAGACAAATCGCCGCCGCCAGCGCCACCGGCCTGCCAGGCGACAACAGCAATGCGCTGAAATTGGCTAACCTGGAAACCCAAGCAAAAATGTTCGGCGGCAAAGCCAGCTTTACTCAAGTTTATGGGCAAATGATCTCCGATGTGGGTTCGCAAACTCATGCCGCCTCGGTTGGCCGCACTGCCCAGGAAACCCTGTTAAAGCAAGCCACCAGCGCTAAAGAAAGCGTATCCGGCGTCAATCTGGATGAAGAAGCGGCCAATCTCATCAATTTTCAAAATTCGTATCAGGCGGCTGCCAAAGCCGTTTCGGTGGCTAATTCATTGTTCGACACCCTGATCGGGGCATTCCGCTAGGAGATTATTATGCGCATTTCAACCTCATGGAATAATCAGCTCGGCCTAAATGCGATGTTGGATCAGCAATCCAAACTCAGCGAGACTCAGCTAAAACTGTCCTCCGGCAAGAAATACCTCAGCCCGGCGGAAAACGCGGTGGCCGCCACCAGCATGATCGACCTGAATCACAACATTAAGGAAAATCAGCAATATCAGGTCAATATCGGCGCGGCGCGGCAAAGGCTGAACCTGGAAGAATCCGGTCTGGATAATGCCGGTAGCGTGTTGCATAGAATTAGAGAATTGACCGTGCAAGGCTTGAACGACAGCAACACCGCCACCAACCGCAAGCAAATCGCGATGGAAATCGACGAGCTGAACAAGCAATTGTTAAGTATCGCCAATACCAAAAATGCCAACGGCGAGTATATTTTTTCCGGGTACAAAACCGATCAAGCCGCATTTACCGACACCCCGGCTTACGCCTATCAAGGCGACACCAGCCAACGCAGTATCGCGATAGGCCCCAGTCGGCAAGTAACCGACGGCGATCCCGGCGAATCGGTATTCGGCAGCATTCAAGCCGCGCCGCTGACAGCCGGCAGCATTAGCAACGTGTTTCAGGCCGTCGCGCAAATATCCGCTGATTTAAAAGCCAACACCCCCAATAAGAACTCTCTGAACGACATGGATACCGCGCTGGTGCGCTTCGATACCATTCGCGCATCGGCCGGCGCCCGCTTGAACGCATTGGACGACCAGGAAAACTTGAACGCCGACTACATACTGGACAATAAATCCACCGCCTCGGACATCGGCGATCTGGACTATGCGGAAGCCTTGAGCAAATTCAATCTGCAACAAATATCGCTGCAAGCCGCCCAGCAAGCCTTTACCAAGGTGCAAAATCTGTCTTTGTTTAATTACATTTCTTAAGTTTTTGGCCCGAGGCTTTAGACAGCCCGGTGAGCACTTGTATGGCCTGTACGGCTTTCCGATGCTAAGATTCTTAAGGCCTACCAAAATCCGGCAACAACGCGATGTAGGTCAATTAAGCTGATTTAGTGACGGAAGGAATGCAATGGCAAAAACCATGAGTTGGCACCGCATCACACTCTCGCGCCAGGAATACGAATCCGGCGAAATCTACGTGCTGTTAGGCGCGTTCCGAGCTGCCTATGTGGCGCGAAACGGCCCCGAGGGCATGGCGATGTTCGGCGGCTGGTCCGACGACGACACCGCCTTCCTGGTTTACACCACGCCTAGATCGGTACGCCACATCACGCCAATCTTGGACGCCTATTCGGCCAAACAAATCAAAACTCCTGACCCGTCCGGTCTATCGTTGATATACGGCGACGAGTCGGGCTTTTCTTCCTTCGAGATTGGCTTTGAAGCCTGATGTAGTTCCGGGACTTTTTGAATTGCCTTAAAACCTACCCCAAAGCTTGATTTTCCGGTAGGCGTTCTGGAGCGGATTGATGGGCAGATTTCGGCCGAGGCTGTGTCAAAACGCCAAAATGAAATGAGTAGAATCAATAAAGCGGAGTAACACTATGTTGTTAGCTCCGCTTAAGTTTGCTTATCGGTTGTAGATATACATAGTTACTTCAAAACCAAAACGTAGATCGGCATAGCTTGGTGTTTCCCATTTCATCTTAATATCCTCAGGTTTACATTGGAGAATGCGCTAAATCCAAAGAATTAGCGCATGTTAAAAACATCAAAATTACTGGCTGTCAGCCCAGCGAGCCGGCGGATTGGGGACCCACCAGTCGGTAAAATCAGGTGACGTCTTGCTGCCTAGTGAATCGACATAAGCCTTCAAATCCGCCAGGTCGTTGGGGCAAAGATATTTTTTGAACGCTGGCATACCCTCTCCTTCGCCTTGAGTGACAGCTTCCGCCACTTCATCGCCTTCTCCCACCAAACTTGGCCCCATGGTGCCGCCGTGGCCATTGCTGGAATGGCAAACGGAGCAATTCAGTCTTAGGTAAGCTCGGCGTCCGTTTTCGATCGCATCAGCATTTGCATTGCGGGTGTTACAGTTAAAATTAAAATTGCTAGGCAGGGTGTATGCAGTTCCGCTGCCGGAGGTTTGCGTGCCCGACGTCGAGCCGCTAGTGCTTCCCGAACTGGTACTGGTACTGGTACTGCTACTGTCGCTACTACTCTCCTCACCACTTCCGCTTGTGCCGGAACCAGTCCTGGAACGGTCGCCCTTCGTACTGGGTTTTCCTTCGGATTCAGATGCTTTGTAGGTACTGATGATTCTAGGATCGGCAGTCGCCAGACTTAAAACGGAAGCCAGGGTGATAAAACCCAGCATCTGTTGGATAGTCATAGGTCTAACTTTCATGTTGATAACCTCGTAATAGGATGTTCAATAGACAATCATTTGTGCGTATCGGCCGCAACTTGGCCGATCATCGGCGCTATCAATGGCACGTGATAAGCCGTCAGAATGTCGTGAATTTTGTAATGCTGTTGTTCCAGAATACCGTCCAGTTTCGCGGCAAAGGCCTGATCCTGCTTTCTGACGCCCATGGAAATTTCATAGTCAAAAGGCATGTCAGGCAGCTTGGCATCATGCGGCGCAAAGGCAATTTCCAGGCGTTGACCATACGGTTTGGCGTAATAACCCGCGATGGGCCCCCAAACGACGGCGACGTCAATCTCTCCCTTGGCCACGGCGTCGATGATCTTGCCTTGCGGATTTTTGGCGGAGCCATTTCCCCACAGGGAATAACCGACGATGTTATCCGTGATACCGCGCAGCGCCAAGGCGCTAGCCGGTGGCGAGTTCGAGCCGTCATTACCGAAACCGTGTAGTCCGATTTTTAATTGTTTCAGAAGCGGATCATCAAATGACGTGATATTCAGATGACGATTACGTGCTGTAACAAATACATAACCAGACCAGTAGTAGGGCTCGGTGGGCAATACCCGTTCGTAGCCATGAGGAACTCCCATGACCAAATCACATCGCTCCGCACCCAGAGTCTGACGAATAAAGCCATTTCGTTGCCGCTGCCAGGTATAACGCAATTTGGCGTGTAACTGTTCAGCCAACAACGCAGCGATTTTGTTCTCAAAACCTTCTTGCTTGCGATTGGAAAACGGTAGATTGTCAGGGTCGGCACAAACACGTAGTTCCGGTTGCGCAACCGCCGATTGAGCCAGAATTAGCAGGCAAACTGCGGGTAGCAGACTCTGCCAGCGATGGCGCTTTAAAAAACTTGTAATCATGCCAATACCTCGACTTGGAATTTAAACAGCAGAGTTAAGGCAGTTTGTAGACGTGGACTTTACCACCGGTCTTGGCCGTGCAGGCCCCGCCGCCAAAGCCACCCGCCATGGCGCCGACGCCACTAAACACCGCGACGCGTTGCAGGTTGTCGGGACCGGTAAACGTAATGGGGTTACCGACAGTACTGCACTCCATGGTTTTAGACCACAACAGCTTGGGCACGCCATTCACGGCTTGTTCAGGACGAGCGTCGATGGCTTTAAAGACTTTGTCTTGGGTGCCGTAAAACAACAGTCCTCCGCCCGTGCTGAGTACCCCGCCGTATATGGCACTACGCTCTTTCAAACCAAAAGCTTTCTGGCCTTTGGTCACATCCCAGGCAATCAACTCGCTGGTATAGGAAGTGTCGGAGGCCGGTGCAATTGCCATGTCCATTGCCATGTAAGGCGCACCGTAAACGTACTCGGCTTTCAACATGTGCATGTTCATACACAGATTAAAGGTCGGCATGTAGAACAAACCGGTTTTTGGCGAGAATGCACCGGGCTCCCAGCCTTTGGCGCCCAGGGCTGATGGACAAATGTCAAAGGTAGTTTTGCCGGTGTGCGTCAGCTTATCCGGATTAACCACAGGACGTCCGGTGGTTAAATCGATGCTGCTAGCCCAGTTGACTTCGGGAATAAATTGGTCGGCTCTGACAATTTCGCCGGTTTCCCGATCTAGCGCATAGGCAAAGCCGTTCTTATCGAAGTGCACCAGGAGTTTATGGGCCACACCGTTGATAGTTTGCGTAACCGATATGTTTTCGCTGTCAGCGTCGTAATCCCAGTTATCATGCGGCGTGGTTTGATACACCCATTTCACTGCACCGGTATTGGGGTCGCGGGCAAATATTGACGAGCCCCATTTGTTGTCGCCGGGCGCGCGGACGTCAGGGTTCCAGACGCCCGGTTGACTGGTGCCATAGAATACGGTGTCGGTTTCCTTGTCGTAGGTCAGATAAGCCCAGGCCGAGCTGCCACCTTGTTGCCAAGTATTGCCAGGCCAGCTTTTTTGGCCCAAATCGGTATTTTGACCGGCTGTGGTATAGGGCAATTTGGTTTGGCTATTGATCAAAACATCTTTGTCCGGTCCGGTGTTGTAACCGCGCCATAGTTCTTTACCAGTATTCAAGTCTAGCGCTAGCACCCAGCCTCTGACCCCCATTTCGCCGCTGACTGTACCGCTAATGACCTTGCCATTAACGATGACGGGTGCACCGGACATGGTAACTCCGGAACGCACGTCCGCTGTGGTATTACGCCAGATTTCCTTGCCGGTTACCGCGTTAACAGCCACTGTGGTGTTATCGAGTAAATTGAACACGATCTTGCCATCGGCGTAAGCAGCGCCACGGTTGATGGCGTCACAGCAATGTACGCCTTTGGCGTATTTATTAATTTTGGGTACATAGGTCCACAGGACCTTACCTTTGTTCGCCAGATCGTAAGCAATCAATTTATTCGGGAAAGGCGTCACGACGTAAAGTTTAGAGCCAATCACCAATGGCTCACCCATATGACTACCCTTAACCCCGGTATCCACCGAATACTCTTCAGCCAAACCGGCGACATTGGCGGTATTGATTTGATCAAGTTCGCTGTAGCGTTGACCATCCGGGGTTCCGCCTGGGGTTGTCCAATCCGTGCCGGCCTGCGCCGAACCGATCAAACAGGCTGATCCGATTAAGATAGCGCTCACCGCGCTTTTTAGCTGAAATTGAGACGCTCGCGATGGCTGCTGATTTCCGCTAAGCCGTTGTTGAATAAGCATCTATGCCTCCTTAGATAAAAAGTAAGATTTGGCATTCCTTTATTCAAAGGAATACCGTCGAAGCCAATGATTTTCTAGAGATATTTTGTTGTTAGAGAAATGTGTGACCCGGAATTGAAACGAGTGAGTCTGTCCTTAACATAAACATCCTTAGAAAATTCTGGCTAACTCCATTATTGTCCTTGCCACCGCATTTTTTATTCTACTTGAACAAATATGACAAAAACCCATTATTTAAGTTATGTTTTGATTAAAAATACATTAGATATTAATTAAAAACACATTAAATATACTTGGTGATAAAATATAATTACCAACAAGTACAATGACTTAAATACAGATATTTCATGAAGGATGGCAAGAAAGAATCACAAGCTGTTCCGATAACTAATGCTCAAAAGCAAATGACTTGCATTGGATAAAATGAAATATATTCGAGTCAATTTTTTGATTTCAATCAAAAATTCATATGCAGATGCATGCTAACAGCCAAGTAAGTATTTATTTTGTCTAAAGAACATTTAACCAAATCTTAATGTTTATTTCAGTTTGAATTTATATTGGCGTAATAGAGTTATTTTGATGTGTTTAGTAGATAATTAATCCCCGCTTATCCAGGCACATCCGATAAATGAAGATTTATGTTGTCTTGGTAATTCCGCAAAGAATTTACCCAGGCAAATTTAAAGTGGTTCGTTATTTTTCCGGGCTGATTTCGTAATGAATCGTCCAGATAGTTTATTACCCAAAATTCTAAGGATGCATCCTGATGAGATTCTTTACGCTTTTACTCGTTCTACTGTTCTCTAATCTGGCCCAAGCTCAGCAACTGACCCTCACGTTTCCGGGCAATCTGCCAGTTACTAGATCGCCCATTAGCACCATTCCAATGTGCGAAGTTGTTGTGTCCGGATATGCTGTCGACGTAACCATGCTGGGTGCGAATCTTGCCGGTACATCAAATACCTGCACACCCGCCAATGTGCTTCCAACTGTTGATGCGGGCAAAGTGACTGCAGGCAAGTACGGTACCAGTCCATCGGTAGGTGCTCAGGTAGCGGTAAACCCACCTTCCGAGATTACTTTTGATGTTTCGTCGTTTACCGTCAATGATTATGGCGTTGGGAATACGTTGACCGCATACGCTAACTATCCTGATGGAACCTACTTTACCTATCCTATTCCCTATGTTGCCGGCGTATCGACCGTTGCGTTGCCGATGGAGTTTGCGGGGATGGTTAAGTTTGAAATTTACAGCTTAAATAACCGGATCGCCGTTGGCGATATTGTAATAAATGATTCGACACCGGTTACCCCAGTTCAATATACCGATAACTGGGTGGGCAACGGCATCGGTAATGTTCTGCCGGTTGATACTGGCACAACCACAGCTAACGGTGGCGTGATTCAAGTAATTCCGTACGGCACAAACAAAGAAGTAGTTTACACATCGGCCTCGTTGTCGTTCACTTTGCTAAACCCAGTGTTTGTTATCGAAAAATCCAACACAGCGCACCCTGGGATAACCATTGTCACCGTGACCGGTGCCACAACAGACCAGAACGGAACGCCAATCACCGTCAGTGTTAAAGAAGCTTATCGCCAATACAAGCAACGGAACCAGATGCGCTATGGCCTGACCGGCGGTAATTTAACAGTCGACTATTAAGGCAATGAAGCGACTGATCAATTAGATCGGTCGCTTATATCGATCCGCTATCAATCGCAAAATTCAGTGTGGAAGTCTTTCAATTCTTGAGGTAAATCCGATTTTAATAGGGGGCTGATGCCGTTTTACATGGTAGCCAAAAAAAGTGGATGTCAGTGCGATAACACTTTCAAATCGTAAGTCTGTTGGAGTACGCCACGATATTGATTTTGGTGGCGTTACCCGCGACCGATTTTCCTGTTGCTGTTTGTTGCTCATGGGCGGCGCCGCTTCTGTGTTGATGAGCTTTCAGAATGTTGTCATCAATAAATGTCCGTAGCAAATTGGGGCATTCCAGCAACACCCGAAAGATACCCCTCAACTTTGCTTAAAGAGGCCACGCACCGAATGGTTTTATAGAGCATTCCATGTATAAAACGTTGCAGGCAGGCTCGACAAGAACAAACAACGATATGTTAAGAGCCTATCGAAAAAGGTAAGCAGCATTTCAATATTTTGTGCTAAACATCGTTCTCCAGAGACATCTTTCTGGTTATTCCCGTAAATTCTCCGAAGTTATCGAATGTCGCAAATTGGCTGTTGGATGCGGTCGCCAAGGGAAGCTTTGTAGTCCGCCATTTTTCAGAATCTGGCTTTGGCAGACTGTCCAGTTTGGAGAAGCGCGACCGGCAAAAATGGATCGGTTTTACCCGGTCAATCCTGACTGAGCAAGTTCCGCCAAGTTGCACCTGCTGGAGTGCTAACATTTTCAAGCAGATTGCGGCAGATGATTAAGCATAACCGCTGTCATTCAAACATCTGCGGTTCAACAGGGTCTTATTTGTTACAAACGCAACATATACCCACAACTTTTTTCACTGATTAATCAATTACTTAAAAATTGGTGCGAAATATGAATTAAGCAAGCCATACAAAAATCGATGCTATGTTCGGTTACTCATTCTTTTACGGTGCTTATGTCTGAAATCATCCCGTTTCCCGTTCCCAACAAACAACAAAAATCAGATCTTGATGCGCTTATCGATGAAGCGTTAAAGGCCATCCCCAGGCAAGACCGAGAAAAGCTCAGGTTTGAGTTGATCAAAACGATAGACGGCTACGATGCCTTTTTTTCTGAATGGTCCTTGAGTCTACCCGCGGATAGTAACGAAACTCTCAGGAAACAAATTTACGATATTGCGCATCAGGAACATGACCGAAAAATACAAATGCTGAAAGACATTATGCGACTAAAGATTAAAGTGCTGGTTGCGGAATACCAGCAACGCAAGTAACGCGGTTTGTGATTACCGACCCGGCCCAATGGCTTCGGCAGAGCGCGGATTAAAACACCAAAGACCATCGATTTTAAGACCTAGCCTTAGTCGTCCTTTGGCCCAAATATTTTTATTGAGGAGTGTCATATGAATCAACTTGCCGATGTAAACAGTGTCGCGGAGCTTGAAGTCGACGCAGATAAGCTGATCGTGGCTTTTGCAAGTTCCGATGGGGAAATGGTCAATCAGCATTTCGGGTCATCCTTGGGATTTCATGTCTACGCTATAGACGGCAGTTCCGCGACGCCTTTGGCGGCTAAGTCGTTTGGTAAGGAACAACGAGACGGGAATGACGACAAATTAAAGCCTAAGCTGGCCTGGTTAACGGGCTGCGATATGGTTTATTGCGGCTCCGTCGGCGGCACGGCGACCAATGAGTTGATCAAATTGGGCGCGCATCCTGTCATCGTTAAAGGCGGTCCCGACATTGAAGAAATCATTACCGAGTTACAACAAGACATTTCCGGGGCCATGTCGCCGCTGCTGGAACGCATTTTTAAACAAAAAACGGTTAAAGATAGTAGCCGTTTTGCAGAGATGGCTGACGAAGACTGGGCTGAATAAGGATGCCCGGCAATTTTGCCTAAACGCAATCCAAGCATTCATCTTACAACTCGGCCTTCTCTCGGCTCGGTTTCGCTAGCCGACACTGAGGAAGCTCGCCATCACATACTACTGAATCCGGTTCGTCAGCCTACCGCCTGCTCTAACGTGCGCGTTGCCCTCCCCCGTCTCTCGGCGACATCGGTAACCATCGCATTTTTTGTGCTCGCCAGCGGCATTGACGCCAGTGCCGCCACCGTTCAATTAGCTTTTTCTAAACTCAGGGCCTTCGGTCTTTACCCCGCGATTTTCAATCGCCAGCCTTTTGGCCCCTAGGCGATGCCGTTTGTGACTGATTTATGACCAATTTTTAGACTGCCGTTTCATCTATACTATGGCGTGATTTATTGCTTCTCGCACACGGATGAAATTTAAAAATTTTTTATCGTTAAAGTCCCTGATCGTCCTGGGCTTTGTCATTGCGGTGATTCCGCTGTTTCTGGCCGTCATGTACGCCGCTTTCGGCATGCGCGAAACCTCGGCGCTGGGCCGCACCGTCAACACGCATGTCTTCGAACAAACCAAAACCATCCGCCTGGTTTTACAAAAAGCCTCCGATATAGAGCGTAAGGCCAAGCTGTTTGTGTTGCTGTCCGACCCGACACTGCGCCAACCCTACGAACGGCAATCCTACGAAACAGTGCGGGCCTCGTTTAAACAGGCGTTAGGCGATTTGCTTAAATTGCATGTCGACAACAAAATCGCACTGCTGGTCAACGAATTATCCGAGAAGGAAAATCTGATTTATCAACAAATCATCGGCTCGGATGACGAAAACAATCTGGAATTGCCGATAGACGAGGCTTTCCAGGGTTTGCGCGAATCGGCCGCCACCCTATCCCGCGAGTTTGAAAACCACGTCGATCACGAATTCAACGAACTGCACCAATTGTCGGAATCGCTGGAGCATGGTCTGTTGGTCAAGGGCGCGGTATTGCTGGCAATTTCGTTCAGCGTGATCGCCATCCTGTTGATCGTGTTATCGCGTTCGATGCGGCAACTTGACGTATCGATACGGCGTTTGGGCGCGGGCGAATTGGCCGAACCGATTCTGGTCAACGGTCCGTCGGATTTACGTTATCTGGGCAACCGTTTGGAGTGGCTGCGCACTCACTTGCTGGAACTGGAAGTGTCCAAACAACAATTTATGCAAAACGTCGCCCGCGAGATAGAACTGCCGTTGGCAAGCCTGCGCCAGGATGCCGAACTGTTGGCCGGGGAAACCGACTACGACCCCAACAGCAAGCGGGAAAACACGGTGTTGCATTTATGCGCCAATATCGAAAAGTTAAACACCGTATCCGAGGAACTGCTGCGCTACAGCCGGATCAACTCCCTGCCCGACAGCAAACGCAAGGAAAGTGTAAACATCAAAGATTTGCTGGAAACCGTCATTGACGATTTTCAACCCGTTTTAAGCAGTAAAGCTATTGCTATCCGCATGCTGGCACGGCCGGTGGAAATTTCCGGCATTCCCGAGCAATTGCGTGCGATCATCGAACAATTGCTGACCAACGCCGTGAAATTTTCGCCGGAAGGCGGCGAAATTCGCGTCATATTGCGCGACGCCGGCACGCTAATGGAACTGGAAGTGGAAGACGAAGGCCCAGGTATCGCCGCCGACGAACGCGATCATATCTTCGAACCGTTTTATCGCGGCAAGGCTGGCGATACAGGCGATAGTGATGGCCCCGGCCTGGGCTTGGCCATCGTCAAGGAATACGTCGCCAATCATCAAGGCAAAGTCGAAGTCATCGATGCCCGTCAAGACCAACAAGGAGCCCGCATCCGGGTTCAAATTCCGTTAAACGGGGAGAATTGAGGAACATGCAGGCACTATTTATGCGCGTATTGACGCTGATCGCATCATTGTTGGCCATCAGCGGCTGCGCCGAGGTGGATTCCAGCGTCAGGGAACATTTTCCAACCATTCACAGCGCCCCGGTGGTGCATTCCGATATAGACGAGCTGCTGGAATTCGGCAACAACCTGGCCAACATGACCACGGCGGGTCGCACCGAGACTTGCCGGTCTTTAGTGAAACGCCAAAAAGACGAACCCGAGATTGGAGTGTTATTGCATTTGATGGTGGGCCGCCTGTTATCCGATGCCTGCGGCGACATTCCCAAAATTCTGGATGAAATTGCCGGCATCCCCCCCTCGGGCTTGAGCGACGAACGCATGCGCCACCTGGTTGCCATTCACACCGAAGCCTTAAAGCGCATCAACAGCGCATCAAGGAAACTCGGCTCATTGGAACGGAAACAAAAAACCGTGCAAAACGTGCTGGAAACCAAAGACGCCGCCGGTTCCAAGAAAGAAGAATCAAGACTGCTGCGCGAAAAACTGGAAGCCATCCGTTCGATGGAAAAGCAATTGGACGAGACTAGCGAAGGCAAATAAAGCCAATGTTTCGGTTTCGCTTGGCGATAGTCATTGTTGTTTCTTTCTGCTTTGTGTTGAGTTTGGGCATTGCCTTGTATTGGGGAGCCAACGAAGTAGCTCGCTATTTTCAGCACAGCCAAACCGCTTACGAAACCTTCGACGATTACGAACAGCTGTCGCAAGAAGCCTATCGCCATTTCAAACAACGCATGGACCGGCTGATCACGGCCAACCCTAATTCGGAAACCGGCGTGGAGTCTTCCAAGCGCCGTCTTTACGAGGCCATGCAAACGCTACGCGACACTGCCGTCAAAACGCCGGGTACAGACAGCGCCAGCGAAGACTGGACCAATAAACCCGCAGAATTGGAGAAAGTCGCCCATCTCACCGCTTTCCTGGAAGCCAGCGAATATCGCTTCGAAGAAGTCGAGCGGCTGCGCTTGCAAGGTAAGCTAACTACCGCCGTGCAGGCTTTGGCTAAATTCACCGAGGAAGAAATCGACGGTAAGTTTCAACCCTTGATTGACGCCGCCATTAACGCCGAGCGGGAAAAAGCCAGGAAAGCCAAGCGGGAGTTGGAGATTTTGGTCGAAAAGTCGCGCTGGACGGCGATTTTAGCTTCGTTAACCGCGGCGTTATTCAGCTTGGTAGCCGGCATCATGTTGCTCCGCGCGTTTAAAAAACCTATCGAAGCGCTAATGAAAGGCACGGACGAAATCGCCTCCGGCAACCTGGATTACCGGATTGCCTTAGACAGCCGGGACGAATTTGCGTATCTGGCCAGCCACTTCAATCAAATGGCCAAGGAACTGGAAGTCCAACAAGATAAACTACGCGAAGGCCGCGCCGTGTTGGAAGAGCGAGTGACCGAGCGGACCTTTGAACTTAATCTGTTGAACGAAGAATTAAAGCGCATGGATAATGCCCGCCGTGAGTTTTTGGCGGACATCAGCCATGAACTGCGCACGCCGATCACGGTGATTCGCGGCGAGGCGGAAGTGACGCTACGCGGCCAGGACCGCGACGCCGAAGAATATAAAGACGCATTGCAGCGCATCGTGGAGCTATCGATGCAGTTGGGCAAATACGTGAACGATTTACTGTTTCTGGCCCGCGCCGACACGGCCAATCTGCAATTCGAATGGAATAAAGTCGACTTGGCGGATTTGGTGGCCAGCAGCGTCGAGGATTTTCAGGTGATGGCGCAAGAGTATTCGATTTCGGTCAGTCTGGACGCGCCGTCCGGGCCGCTACTGGTGCGAGGCGATAAGCAGCGGCTACGGCAAGTGCTGTTCATTCTGGGCGAAAATGCCTGCCGCTATTCCAAACCGCTCGGCCATATCGCCGTGGCTTTATGGCGCGACGGCAAACAGGCCTGTTTCAGCCTGACCGATCAGGGCATAGGCATACCGACCGAGGATCTGGAGCGCATTTTCGAACGCCACTTCCGCAGCAGCAACGCCCAACATTCGCGAGATGACGGCTCCGGCCTGGGTTTGCCGATGGCCAAATCCATCCTGCAAGCTCACGGCGGGCAAATCGCGGTGCGTAGTGTCGAAAACGCCGGATCGACATTTACGGTTACACTACCCCTGCTTACGGTAGCATAAGAGGGATTTTCATATGAATGAGAAATACATGACAACCAATACTCTGACGGGGATAGGCTATATGCGGGTGCTGATGGTTGAAGACGACGAGCGCATCATCGATTTCGTACAACGCGGCTTAAAAGCCGAGGGCTATGCCGTAGAGGTGGCCCGCAGTGGGCAAGAGGCCATTGCCTTGGGTACCGAGGGCAGCTTTCAGGTGATCATTCTGGACTTGGGCCTGCCGGACATGAACGGCCGGCAGATTTGCGAACGTTTGCGCAGCAACAGCATCGACACCCCGATTTTGATGCTGACCGCGCGCGATACTGTGCAAGACAAAGTGGCCGGCCTACGCTCCGGCGCCGACGACTATATGACCAAGCCGTTCGCGTTTGAAGAATTACTGGCCCGTATCGAAGTTTTACTCAGGCGGCGCGGCGGCGAAGTGAAGCAGGACGATAAAGAATTGCGTATCGAAGACCTGGTACTCAACGGCGAAACCCACGAGGTACGCCGCGGCGATAACGTCATCGAGTTAACACCCAAGGAGTTTGCTTTGCTGGAATGCTTTATGCGCATGCCGGGTAAAGTGTTGAGCCGCACGCGAATTCTGGAACAAGTCTGGGGCTATAGCGCCGATCCGCTGACCAATGTGGTGGATGTTTATATTCGCCAGCTACGGCGTAAAATCGACGACGATTACGAGCTGAAATTGCTGAAAACCGTGCGCGGCTTTGGTTACAAAATGGATGCGTCTTGAGTTAGATCCGCGAGATTTTGTCTCCAGGCGCCGCTAACAGCAGCCTAGCCGGCCGCCGCCCACAAACCTTGGTAAGCTAAGTCATTACACAAACCAGCGCCAACCCGAACCCACGCGCCTCCTATGCAACTCACCCTGCTCGACCCGGATCATCCGCACCAAGCCTTTCCGCCACTGCATAAGGCCTTGAAACAACCCAACGGCTTATTGGCCTTTGGCGGCTGTCTGTCGCCGCAGCGCATCGTCAACGCCTACCGGCACGGGGTATTTCCCTGGTTCAATCCCGGCGAGCCTATTCTGTGGTGGTCGCCCGACCCGCGATTGGTATTGTTTCCCGAACATCTGAATATTTCTCGCAGCCTGGCGAAAACCCTGCGTAAGCAATTATTCGAGATTCGTTACGACAGCGCTTTTCGCCAAGTGATCGATGCGTGCGCGGCGCCGCGTAGCGAAGACGGCGGCACCTGGATTACCGACGACATCCGCCAAGCCTATATCACCCTACACCACCTGGGTATCGCGCACAGCTGCGAAGCCTGGCTGGACGGCCAATTGGTGGGCGGCCTGTACGGCATTGCCATTGGCCAAGTGTTTTTCGGCGAATCGATGTTTCATCGTAAAACCGACGCCTCCAAAGTGGTGTTTGTGCATCTGGTTCAGCAACTCAGCGCTTGGGGTTATCAAGTCATCGACTGTCAGGTCAGCAGCGAACACTTACTCAGCCTTGGCGCGGCGGAAATCCCTCGCAGCCGCTTTGTAGAACTGCTGGA
>Ga0123398_1041236_pt1 | contig 17538 bp, 15 predicted proteins | sample T5LHNO3metaT_FD_89926 | JGI IMG/M metagenome (GOLD analysis project Ga0123398, IMG submission 89926) | Methane-oxidizing artificial microbial communities from Washington, USA to study methane cycling - T5-LHNO3 metaT (Metagenome... | ecosystem: Engineered > Modeled > Simulated communities...
AAAACGTCGCGCGCGGCCTGATCTCCTGGTTCAAGCGCGGCCTACGCCGAATCCAATTCTGCCTCCAGCGCATCTTGCCGCCGCCACCCCTATGGGCCGCTTGGAAAATTGATGGGTGGTAAGCGCCGTGGCTGATGGGCGTCGAGGAATTCTCGTGGGAGCAGCGCGCGACGGTCAGCATGTATTTTGGCCTGGCGGTCGTCGCCGTCGCCTGGCTGATCGACCTCAGGCGCTGGAAGAACGGCGATTTCGCCTATTGGCTGCATCTCGGCGGGCTTCTGGCCTTCTGGGGAGGGCTTACGGCGCAGCATAGCGGCGACGAGTTCGGCAAGGCGGTCTATTGCGCGATCAACGCCGGCCTCGTTTTACTGTCGCTTTTCCTGATGCGGCGCGCCTATGCGGTCTTCGGCGCGGTGGGGATCACCATGTATCTCGGCCATCTCGCGAGCGAGGTGTTCAAGGACTCGATCCTGTTTCCCTTTGCGCTTTCCGGCATCGGCGTCGCGCTCATCGCTTTCGGGCTGCTCTTCCATAAATACGGCGCCGCGATCGGCGCGGCCTTGGGCGAGCTTCTGCCGCCTCATTTGCAGGAATTGAGGCCGGTTCACGCGCGGGAGCGGGGATGAGGCGGGGAGGGCCCTCTGCGCGGCGCCTAATCATTGCGCTTTTGCGTTGAGAAGCGTATAAGAGCCGGCATTCCCATCATGGACGGTCGAGCCTAATGGGCCGCCAGCGCAGAAAGGCGCGGCGCCGGACGCTCCCGCCATGCTCGCGACCCAAGGAGTTCAAGAGATGAGCAACGCCCCCTTGATGCCGAAGGCGACGGCTGTCTGGCTCGTCGAAAACACCTCGCTGACCTTCGATCAGATCGCCGAATTCTGCAAGCTCCACCCGCTCGAGGTGAAGGGCATCGCCGACGGCGAGGTCGCCGCCGGCATTCGCGGCCACGATCCCATCACCTCCGGCCAGCTCACGCGCGAGGAAATCGCCCGCGGCGAGCGCGATCCGATGCATCGCCTCAAGCTCTCCGTGTCCAAGGTCGTCGTGCCGGAGGTCAAGAAGGCGCGCGGCCCCCGCTATACGCCGCTGTCGCGTCGCCAGGACCGCCCGAACGCCATTCTCTGGCTCGTTCGCAACCATCCGGAGCTGAAGGACGCGCAGATCATGCGCCTCGTCGGCACGACCAAGGCGACGCTGAAGGCGATCCGCGAGCGTACGCATTGGAACTCCGCCGCGCTGACGCCGATGGACCCGGTGACGCTCGGCCTCTGCTCGCAGATCGATCTCGACTTCGAGGTCAATCGCGCCGCCAAGGACCGCCCGGCCGTTGTCGAGGATCATGGTCAGACGCTGGTGCCCGCCGCCGTGACGACGGGCCTGCGCGAGCCGGCGACGACCGAGGAAGTGTTCGGCAAGCCGCTCGCGCCGCGTCCCGCAGACGAGGACGACAATTTCGACGCCGACCGCGTCTTCGGCCGGCTGAAGGACCTCGATTTCGGCGAGTGATCGAGCGGGAGCTGAGCCTTTACTGTTGATTTGCGCCGCAGCCGCGCCTATCCTTTCGGCATGGCCGCCCCTGCATATACATTCGACCGTCTTGCCTATGTCGACCGCCTCAAGGGCGGCGGGATCGACGAGGCGCAGGCGCGCGCCCATGCCGATGCGCTGGACGCCGCGATGCGGGACACGATCGCGACGAAAGCCGACGTCGAAGGACTCGGGCGCGACTTACGGCACGAAATGGCCGAGCAGGGAGCCGATCTGCGGCGCGAAATGGCCCAGCAGGGAACCGAGCTTCGAGGGGAGATGGCCGACATCCGGCGCGAAATGACGGCGCTGGAGACCAGGCTCGACGCGAAGATCGACACCTCCGCCGCCAATCTCAAGGTCGATATCCTTCGCTGGCTTTTCGTTTCGCAGATTGCGCTGGGCGGCTTCATTTTCGCCGCGATGAAATTCGTCCGCTGAGCGGCCGGGCCTCGACTCCGGCTTGGCGCCTTCCGCGAAAATTGCATGTATAGAGGGCGCGCCTTGCAATACGCCCTCCGGAGCCTTTTATGACCGCATCCGCCTATGATCGCGATCTCGACCGCAACCCGGCCAATTTCCAGCCGTTGACGCCGCTGACCTTCCTGGCCCGCGCGGCGGCGGTCTTTCCCGATCGGATCGCAATCATCCATGGCGGTTTGCGGCGGACCTACCGTGACTATTATGCGCGCAGCCGGCGCCTCGCGAGCGCGCTCGAAAAGGCGGGGATCAGGCGCGGCGACACGGTCTCGGTCATGCTCGGCAACACGCCGGCCATGCTCGAAGCCCATTACGGCGCGCCGATGGCGGGGGCGGTTCTCAACACGCTCAACACGCGCCTCGACGCGCCCGTCCTCGCCTTCACGCTGGATCACGCGGAGGCCAGGGCGCTCATCGTCGATCGCGAGTTCTCCGGGCTGATTCGCGAGGCGCTGGCGCAGTGCAAGGCCAGACCGCTCGTCATTGACTACGATGACCCCGAATATAGCGGGCCGGGGGAGCGTCTGGGCTCGATCGACTATGAGGATTTCATCCTCGCCGGCGATCCCGATTACGTCTGGGCGCCGCCGCGCGACGAATGGGACGCCGTCTCGCTCAATTACACGTCCGGCACCACGGGCGATCCCAAGGGCGTCGTCTATCACCATCGCGGCGCCTATCTGCTGGCGCTCGGCAATATCCTCACGGGCGATATGGGCCGGCATCCGGTCTATCTGTGGACGCTGCCCATGTTCCACTGCAACGGCTGGTGCTTTCCCTGGTCCATCTCGGTGGCCGCGGGGACGCATGTCTGTCTGCGCCACGTGCGCGCGGGCCATATGTATGAGCTCATGGCCGAGCATGGCGTGACGCATCTGTGTGGCGCGCCCATCGTGATGTCGACGCTGCTTAACGCCAGCGACGCGGAGAAGAAGCCGCTGAAACAGACGGTGCGCTTCTTCACCGCCGCCGCGCCGCCGCCGCAGGCGGTTCTCGCCGCGATGAAGGCGGCGGGCTTCGAGGTGACGCATCTCTATGGCTTGACCGAGACTTATGGCCCCGCGGCCGTCAATGAATGGCAGGAGAGCTGGGACGCCTTGGACGATACGGGCCAGGCGCAGATGAAGGCGCGCCAGGGCGTGCGCTACAGCGTGCTGGAAGAGCTCGACGTCATCGACCCCGAAACCATGCGGCCCGTGCCGCGCGACGGCCAGACCATGGGCGAGGTGATGTTTCGCGGCAACATCGTGATGAAGGGCTATCTCAAGAATCCGTCAGCTTCCGAGAAGGCCTTCCATGGCGGCTGGTTCCATTCGGGCGATCTCGGCGTGATGCATCCGGACGGCTATATTCAGCTCAAGGACCGGTCCAAGGACATCATCATCTCCGGGGGAGAGAATATTTCCTCGATCGAGGTCGAGGACATTCTTTTCAAGCACCCGAAGATCAGCGCCGCCGCGGTCGTCGCCGCGCCCGACGACAAATGGGGCGAGACGCCGTGCGCCTTCGTGGAGCTGAAGGAGGGCGAGGCTGCGACGGCGGAGGAGATCATCGCCTGGTCGCGCACCCATCTCGCGCATTTCAAATGCCCGCGTCACGTCGTCTTCGGTCCGCTGCCCAAGACCTCGACCGGCAAGATTCAGAAATATCTTCTGCGCAACAAGGCGCGCGAGATATGGCCGGGCGGGGCGTCGGCCGCGACGCTCTGAGAGAGCGCCATTCCTTCGGAAGCCGAGGCCAAGAACGTCTGACGGTCTTCTCATCGGGCGCGATCTCTTATACGGTTTCCGCCTGATCGCTTCGCGACAATGCTGGCGCCGTCATTGCGAGGAGCATTTCTCGAAGTCGGGTATACCCGACTTCGAGAAATGCGACGAAGCAATCCAGGGGCGTCATCACGGCTCTGGATTGCTTCGCTCCGCTCGCAATGACGGTGCACGAGAATGAACCAAACGGAACCGGTATTAATGGTTGATTCACGCATTCGCACGCTATGCGCAGCAATTGATTCAAATTAACGCGATGGTGATTTGCGCGGCGGGAAGATCGACGCCATGCAAGCGTATCCGTATGAGCGCCTTATGAAGAAATGTCTGTTTGGCGCCGTGTCGCTGGCGCTGACGGGCGCCCCGGCGCTCGCGGCCGATATGCCCTATCTCAGTCCGCCGCCGCTCGCGCGATACGTCCCCCCGCCGATCATCAGTTGGACGGGTTTCTATGTCGGCGTCAATGTCGGCGGAACTTTCAACATTTCGCCTTTCATCAAGCCGGCGCAGGACGTCGGCATGCTGCGCGTCGGCCCGCCCATCGAGGCGAATATCGCGGCCGTCGCCGCGACCACGGCGAGCGCGCGCCTCAAGGCGAACGATAGCGGCTTCACCGGCGGCGCGCAGATCGGCTATGACTGGCAGACGGGCTCGGGCGCCGTCATCGGCGTCGAGGCCGACGTCCAGGGCTTCAGCAGGATCAGAGCGCGCTCCAACGCCGCCTTGCTGATGGACGTTCCGGGCGGCGGAGGCTTTCAGATCGGCGCCTTCACGACCGGTTCGCGCTCGCTCAACTTCCTGGGCACGGTTCGCCTGCGCGCGGGCTGGCTCGCTCTGCCGAGCCTTCTGATCTACGCAACCGGCGGCTTCGCCTATGGCCATGTCAGCGGCGATTATGGCGTGACGCAGGCCTATTTTCCGCCGCCGCTCGCGCCTTTCGCCACCGCCGCCTGGACGGGGCAGGGCTCCTATTCCAAGATCGCCACGGGCTGGACCGCCGGCTTCGGCTCCGAATGGATGATCTATCCCGGCGTCAGCATCAAGGGCGAATATCTTTATTACGCGCTGGGCTCCGTGATGACGCCCGCCTTCATCCAGCGGGACCCGACCGCCATTCTGCTTGGTCCCGCCTGGCAGAACGTCACGCGTTCCTACACGAGTTACAACGGCCATGTCTTCCGCCTCGGCTTGAACGTCCGCTTCAGCGAATACGGACCGCTCGCTACGCCGGTGAAAGGGCCGATCTACGCTCGCTACTAATAAATCACGCGCCTTATTTCGTGCGCGTTTGACGGAAAGAGTGTCCAGCGTCCAAAATCGTGGGAGGGAATTTTTTCTTCCCGCGAAGAAGCCGCGCCCAGGACCGATGCAATCGCGGGCGCCGTTCCCTATCTTTTTGGCAACCGTGGCAGATGGACCATCCCGCGCCCATGACCTCTCATACGATCGCGCCTATCGAAACCGCCGTCGCCGAATCGGCTGAACGCGCGCTGGATCACATCGGCCGCGCCCGCGCCGCCATCGGCGCCGTCATCTTCGGCCAGGAGGAGGTCGTCGAGCAGGCGCTCGTCACCATTCTCGCCGGCGGCCACGGCCTGCTCGTCGGCGTGCCGGGCCTCGCCAAGACGAAGCTCGTCGAGACGCTCGGCAAGGTCCTGGGCCTCGCCGAGCAGCGCGTGCAGTTCACGCCGGACCTTCTGCCCGCCGACATCATCGGCTCGGAAGTGCTGGAGGAGGGGGCCGACCGCCTGCGCGCCTTCCGCTTCATCAAGGGGCCGATCTTCGCGCAGCTTCTCATGGCGGACGAGATCAACCGCGCCTCGCCCCGCACGCAATCCGCGCTGCTGCAAGCGATGCAGGAGCATCATGTCAGCGTCGCCGGCAAGCGCTACGACCTGCCGCGTCCCTTCCACGTGCTCGCGACCCAGAACCCGCTGGAGCAGGAAGGCACCTATCCGCTGCCTGAGGCGCAGCTCGATCGCTTTCTTTTGCAGATCGACGTGCATTATCCCGACCGCGAAAGCGAGCGCCGCGTCCTGCTCGAGACGACGGGAGATAGAATCGCCGAGCCCGCTCCGGCGCTCGACGCCGAGGAGCTGATGGCGACGCAGCGGCTCGTGCGCCGCCTGCCGGTCGGCGACAAGGTGGTGGACGCCATCCTCGATCTGGTGCGCGCCGCGCGCCCCGGCGAGGGCGATCCCGCGATCGCGAAACATGTGGCCTGGGGACCGGGCCCGCGCGCCGCGCAGGCGCTCATGCTCGCGACGCGCGCGCGCGCGCTGGCCACGGGCCGCCTCGCGCCCTCGCTCGACGACGTCGCCGCCTTGGCCGCCCCGGTGCTGCGCCATCGCATGGCGCTGAATTTCGCCGCGCGCCGCGAGACGACGATCGCGGAGTTGATCGGCAAGCTGGCGTCGCGGATCGGGTGATGGCTCGATTTTCCCTCCGTCATTGCGAGCGAAGCGAAGCAATCCAGCGCCGCGCCGCCGCCCCTGGATCGCTTCGTCGCGCCATTCCTTGCAATGACGGGAGCGGCGGAAAGAAACCACGATGATCCGTCCCGTCGAAACCCGCGCCTATGACCCCGCGCGTCGCGCCCCGACCGACGGCGCCGTCGCGACGGATCTCGCGGCGAGCCTGCCGCGCCTCGTCAATCGCGCGCATGAGATCGCCGCGAGCGTCGCCTATGGCGTGCATGGCCGCAAGCGCGCGGGGCAGGGCGAGACGTTCTGGCAATACCGGCCTTTCATCAATGGCGAGGCCGCGCATCGCATCGACTGGCGCCGCTCCGCCCGGAGCGACCAGCTCTATGTGCGCGAGCGCGAATGGGAGGCGGCGCATGATTATTATCTCTGGATGGACGCTTCGCCCTCCATGGCCTTCGCCTCCTCGCTCGCGCAGGATGACAAGCTGTCGCGCGGCGTGACGATCGGCCTCGCCCTCGCCGACGTTCTCGTGCGTGGCGGCGAGCGGGTCGCGGCGCTGGGCCTGACCGCGCCCATTTCCGCGCGCGACGTGATCGACCGTCTCGCGCGCGCGCTTTATGACCGCGCCGCCGACGCCGCGCGCGACGAGCTCCCGCCCGACGCGCCGCTGCGCGCCCGCGCCCGCGTCGTGCTGATCTCCGACTTTCTTTGCGATCTCGACGCGCTCGCCGCGCGGTTGCGGCTCTACGCGGATGCGGGGGCCTCCGGCGCGCTGCTGATGATCGTCGACCCGAGCGAGGAGAGCTTTCCCTTTTCGGGCGAAACTCTGTTTCTCGACACGGATGGCGGCCCCGCCTTTCACGCGGGCGACGCGCGCGGCCTGCGCGCGGCCTACGCCCGCCGCTTCGACGCGCATCGCGAGACGGTGCGCGAGGCGGCGCGCGCCGCCGGCTTCCTCTTCCTGCAGCACCATACCGACCGGCCCGCGGCCGAAGCGGCGCTCTCCCTCGCCATGGGCCTGCATGGCATAGAGGAGGCGCCGTGATGGGCGGCTTTTCCTTCGCCGCGCCGCTGGCGCTCGTCGGCCTCGCCACCCTGCCGTTGATCTACTGGCTTCTGCGGGTGACGCCGCCGCGTCCGCGCGCGATCGTCTTTCCGCCGACGAAAATCCTGCGCGAATTGCAGCGCGACGAGGAGACTCCGTCCAAGACGCCCTGGTGGCTGCTCGCTTTGCGCCTCGCCTTGGCGGCGGCGCTGATCTTCGCCATGGCGGGGCCGGTATGGAGCCCGACCGGCGCCGCCGGCGCTTCCTCCGCGCCGACGCTGGTCGTCCTCGACGACGGTTGGGCGGCGGCGCCCTCCTGGGAAAGGCGGCTGTCCGCCGGCGCCGCGACCCTCGAAAACGCCGCGAGAGGCGGAGCGCCGGTGGCTTTCATGGCCGTCTCGGAGGCGGCGGCGCCGGCCCTGTCGGACGCCGGGCGCGCGCTGGAGAAACTCCGTTCGACGCGGCCGCAGCCTTTCATTCCCGACCGGGGCGCGGCCGGCGAGCGGATCGCCGCTTTTCTGAAGGATCATCCGGATTCGCGCGTCGTCTGGATCAGCGACGGCCTCGCGCAGGGGGAAGCGGCCGCTTTCGCCGGAGCGCTGAAAGCGGCGGCGGACAAGGGCGCGCGGGTCGAGGTTCTTCTCGACGCCCATGCGCCGGCGGCCCTCGCTTCGCCTATCAACGATTCGGCGACCCTCACGGTCGACGCGCTGCGCGCGGACGCCGCCGGCCCCGCGGCGGCGACGGTCGCGGCTTATGATTCCAAAGGCCGGATCATCGGCCGGACGAGCGTCGAATTCGCCGCCGCGCGACGCGTCAGGGCGCAACTCGATCTACCCGTGGAGCTTCGCAACGACGTCGCCCTCCTGCGCATCGACGGCGAGAATTCCGCCGGCGCCGTGGCGCTGCTCGACGCGCGCTCCAAGGTGCGCCGCATCGCGCTGATCGGCGGCGCGGCGCTCGACGAAGCGCAGCCGCTGCTCTCGCCGGTCTATTATCTGCGCAAGGCGCTGGCGCCTTTCGCGCAGGTCCGCGAAGCGCGGCCCGGCGCCGTCGATCCGATCCAGACGCTGCTCGACGAGCGCCCCAATGTCGTCGTCCTCGCCGATGTCGGCCTCGCCCCGGGCGAGACCTATGACGCGCTCGCCCGCTTCGTCGAGGAGGGCGGCATGCTCGTGCGTTTTGCCGGCCCGCGTCTCGCCAACGCCGCCGACGATCTCCTGCCCGTGCGCCTGCGCCGCAACGGCCGCGTGCTCGGCGGCGCCATGTCCTGGGAGGAGCCCAAGGCGCTGGCGGAATTCGACGCGGCGAGCCCTTTCGCCGGCCTCCCGGCGTCGAGGGACGTCAGCGTCCAGCGCCAGGTGTTGGCCGAACCCGATCCGGGGCTCGCGCAAAAGAGCTGGGCGCGTCTCTCCGACGGCACGCCGCTCGTCACGGCCGAGCGGCGCGGCAAAGGACTCATCGTTCTCTTTCATGTGAACGCGGATACGAACTGGTCGAACCTGCCCATCTCCGGCCTCTTCGTCGATATGCTGAAGCGCATCTGCGCCATGGCGGGCGAATCCGCGCCGACGCCAGGGGAGGACGACGCGGCGGGGACCGCCGACCAGCGCCTCCTCGCGCCGCTCAAGGCGCTGGACGGCTTCGGCGTTCTTTCCGCGCCGGGTCCGGGCGCGCAGGCGATCCCCGCGCATTTCGAGGGACCGGCAAGCGCCGAACATCCGCCGGGATTCTACGGAACGGGCGATTCCTTCATGGCTTTACAGACGCTGCGGCCGGGGGATGAACTCAGCCGTTTCGACTTCGCGGGTGCGGGATTGCCGACCACGGCGCTCGATTCCGGCGCGCCGGTCGATTTCCGGGGACCGCTCCTCGCCGCCGCGCTCATCGCTTTCATCGCGGACGCCATCGCCGTGCTTGTTCTCTCCGGCAAGCTGCGCGTGAAGCCGCTCGCGGCGATAGCGAGCGCGCTGCTTGTTCTTTCCATAGGCCTCCTCCATCCGCGCGACGCCCGGGCGGAGGCCGAAGCGAAGCCCGTCGTGACGCAACGCGACAGGGAGGCGGCGTTGACGGCGCGGCTCGCTTATGTCGTCTCGGGCGATCCCAAGATCGACGAGGTCTCGCGCCTCGGACTCGATGCGCTCTCCAAGGCGCTCAATCAGCGGACGTCCTTCGCGCCCGCCGATCCGGCCGGCGTCGATCCGGCGAAGGACGAGCTCGCCTTCTATCCCATGCTCTATTGGCCGATCGTCGCCGGCGCGCCGCAGCCCTCGGCCCGGACCGTCGCCAAAGTCGCCGCTTATATGAAACAGGGCGGCACGATCGTCTTCGACACACGCGACGCGCTGAACCAGCGTCCCGGCGACGCGCCGACGCCCGAAACACAATGGCTGCGGGAGCTGACCAAAGGGCTCGACATTCCCGAGCTGGAAGCCGTCCCGCGCGACCATGTCATCACCAAAACCTTCTATTTGCTCGACAATTTCGTGGGGCGCTATGCGACCGGCGAGACCTGGGTCGAGGCGCTGCCGCCGGACCCCAAGGAAGAATCCGCGCGGCCCGTGCGCGCGACCGACAGCGTCTCGGCGATCGTCATTACTTCGAACGACCTCGCCGCCGCCTGGGCGCAGGACAAACGCGGCCAGCCGCTCTTTCCGCTGACGCCCGGCGGCGCGCGGCAACGCGAGCTGGCGCTGCGCGGGGGCGTGAACCTCGTTATGTATACGCTGACGGGGAACTACAAGTCCGACCAGGTGCATGTGCGGGATCTGCTGGAGAGGTTGGGGCAGTGAGCGGGTTCCTGATCGCCAAGAACAACTGGCGCCTGTCGCGAGCCCGCGCGCCCTACCTCCCCCTCGCGGGGAGGTCGCTCGCCGAAGGCGAGCGGGTGGGGGCGCGCGCCTGGGATTCATATGCCGGCTTGCCCCGCCCGGTTCGCTGCGCGAACCACCCTCCCCGTAAAGGGGAGGGATTGGGCGTCCCGACCGCGCGGATCGATGGGGGCGCCGCGTGACCGACCTCAACCTCACCTTCGCGCCGCTGCTGCCCTGGTCGATCCTGATCGCGCTGGCTGTCGCCGGCGCCGTCGCCCTCATCCTCGGCGCGGCCGCCGGCCAACGCGGAGCGGCCTTGCGCGCGCTCGCGCTGGCCCTCGTCCTCGCCGCTCTGACCGACCCCTCGCTCGTCGCCGAGAAGCGCGATCCGCAGAAGACGATCGTCGCGGTCGTGGTCGACAAAAGCGAGAGCCAGAATTTCGGCGCCCGCGCTGCGCAAACGGAGGAGGCGCGCAAGTCGCTCGAAGCCGCTCTCGCCAAATTCGGCGACGTCGAGACGCGCTTCGTCGCGGCGTCGAACGACGCCAGCGGCAATGACGGCACCAAACTCTTCGGCGCGCTGGAGCAGGCGCTGAAGGACGCGCCGCCTGAGCGCGTCGGCGGCGCCCTGCTGATTACGGACGGCGTCGTCCACGACATCCCCGCCAGGGCCGAGGCGCTCGGCTTCCGCGCGCCGGTGCATGCGCTGATCACCGGCAGGGAGCGGGAGCGCGACCGCCGCATCGAACTCGTCGAGGCGCCGCGTTTCGGCATTGTCGGCAAGGAACAGACCATTCGCGCCCGCGTCGTGGATACGGGCGGCGACGGCGCGCGCGCGCCCATCACCGTGCGCCGCGACGGCGAGCCGCTGCCGACCTACAGTCCCGTGCCGGGCGACATCGTCAACATCCCCGTGAAGATCGCGCATGGCGGCGCCAATATCGTGGAGCTCGAAGTCCCGCCCGCGCCCGGCGAGCTCACGCTCGTCGACAACAAGGCGGTCGTCTCCATCGAGGGCGTGCGCGACCGGCTGAAGGTGCTGCTCGTCTCCGGCGAGCCGCATCCGGGCGAGCGAAGCTGGCGCAACCTCCTGCGCGCCGACGCCAATGTGGAGCTCGTCCACTTCACCATCCTGCGTCCGCCGGAAAAGCTCGACATCACGCCGGCCAGCGAACTCTCGCTGATCGCCTTCCCGACCGCCGATCTCTTCGGCCGCAAGATCAACGAATTCGATCTCATCATCTTCGACCGCTATTCGAACCAGACGCTGCTGCCGTCGATCTATTTCGACAATATCGCGCGCTATGTGGAGAATGGCGGCGCCTTCCTCGCGGCGGTGGGGCCGGACTATGCCACGCTGCGCGGCCTCTATTACTCGCCGCTCGAAAACATTCTGCCGGCGCGTCCCGACGGCGCCCTTTTCGAGCAGACGTTCAAGGCGCGCGTGAGCAGGGACGGCGAGAAGCATCCCGTCACGCGCGGCCTGCCGGGCGCAAAAAGCGATCCGCCGCAATGGGGCGACTGGTTCCGGCAGGTCGACGCCAATGTGCTTAAGGGCAACTCGATCCTCTCCGGCGCCCGCGACAAGCCGCTGCTCGTGCTCGCCCATGAGGGCAAGGGCCGTGTGGCGCTGCTGCTTTCCGACCAGATCTGGCTCTGGGCGCGGGGCTATGATGGCGGCGGTCCCAACGCCGACCTCACCCGCCGCCTTGCCCATTGGCTCATGAAAGAGCCAGACCTCGAAGAGGAGGCGCTGCGCGCCGAAGCGCGCGGGCGCGAGGTGACGATCGAGCGCCAGACCCTGAAGGACGAGGCCGCGCCCGTGACGGCGACGGCGCCCTCCGGCGCGCAAGAGGAGCTCGCCTTGAAGCTCGGCGAGCCCGGCCTGTGGCGCGCGCGTTTCGACGCGACGGAAATGGGCCTGTGGCGCTTCGAGAGCGACGGCCTGACGGCGCTCGTGAATGTTGGACCGGCGAACCCGCGCGAATTCCGCGAGGTGGCCTCGACGACCGAGAAGCTGGCGCCTTTGGCCGAGGCGACGGGCGGCACGGTGCGGCGGTTGAGTAAAAACGATGACGCCGTGACCATGCCGCGCATGGTCGAACTGCGAGACGCCAGCCGCTACGGCGGTTCGGACTGGATCGCCATCCGCCAGACCGGAGCCTCGACGCTCGTGGGTGTGGAAGTGGCGCCGCTGGGGCTCGGGCTCTGGGCGATGGCGGGGTTGCTGGGCGTTGTGGTTGCAGCGTGGGGCTGGGAGGGGAGAAGGGGTAGGGATTTATGATAAGCACAGATCTCAAACGAGCTTGACCGATTCTCCGGTTCAATCGCTGTCAGGAATTCTGATGAGTCATTTCAAACGAATCCGCGATCCGGTTCATGGGCTAATCATATTCGACCTCGAAGATCGAGATAGTGAAGTCGACAAGGCTGCGTGGCGTTTGATTGATATACCCGAGTTTCAGCGCTTACGGCGGGTGAAACAGTTGGGTGTGTCTGAATTTACTTTCCCAGGCGCTACACACACGCGATTTGCGCATTCTATCGGCGTATTCCATGTAGCACGGCAATTAATGAAGGTCGTGAAGAAACAATGTGCGGATTGGAACCACAATAAAGCAAGAGTCGCATTGATCGCGGCGCTCCTGCATGACATTGGGCATGGGCCATTCAGTCATGCCTTCGAGATTGCAGAGAAAACGAGACTGAAAGACCGGCCGTTCTTATACAAGGACCATGAACATTGGACCGCCGAAATCATTTCGTCTGAAAAGCACGGCGTTCGAAAAGTGCTAAAGGAGATTTTCGGCGCCAACGGTGCGATTGCCGACGATGTCGCGGCTTTGTTGACTACCGATCCAACCGATATTTATGCAGCAGTCGTATCGAGTTCATTTGATGCTGATCGCCTCGACTACCTCCAACGCGACCGGTTAATGACAGGGTCAGGGGCTGGTGCGATCGACTTTCAGTGGCTTATCGATAATCTGCGGGTGGTCCATGTGCCAAGCGTTGTTGAGGAGGGAGAATCTGCATCGAGCGGCGAACGTCAAGCAGATCCGGTCGAGAAAATTGAAACCTTTGCTTTTGAAGAGAAGGCTCTACAGGCGGTAGAAGCGTTCATTCTTGCGCGATATCATTTATACTCTCAAGTATATCTCCATCATGCCACTCGTGGAATGGAGCAAATGATATCTGAGTTTCTTTTTCAATTCTCGAGTGAATCGGCAAAGGGCGGCAAGACAGAACTGCCGGTACATGAGGACCATCCTTTGAGAGCATATTATTCGGGAGAGCCAAACATCCGGCGTTATCTCGATCTCGATGATGCGGTCGTATGGAGCGCGATCGAGATCACCGCTGAAAGGGGAGAAGGTAGCCTGAAAGATCAAGCCAGACGCATTCGAGATCGTAAGCTAATGAAATCTATTTCGATCGATATCCAGAACCCTACGGCTACCGATCGCGCTCGTCGACGCTTTATTGACGAGAATCTGTCAAACAACTTGGAGAAGACGATCTTCATGGATCGCGCTCCTCTGTCGATTTACAAAGATGCACAACGAGAAAATGTAAAGCCTCACAAGCGCGTCTATATCAAACGCAAATTTGATGAGGCTGTTGACGTAGCCCGACTGTCCAAGCCGGTACAGGCGCTGGCCGCCGGCGAAGAGATTTTACGCTATTATTTTCTCGACGAATCGGAAAGAAGCCGTGTTCTTGCGATCACCGGAGACGGACGATGACGAAGCTAGATGAAATTGTCGTTGGCGTTGTCGAGCTCTCTGGCGGAGAGCTTGTCGGTCGTATCCGCCTACAGAAGATCGTCTATTTATTAGAGCAGGTGGGCATGAACAGTGGCGTCCAGTTTGTGTATCACCACTACGGTCCGTACTCTGAGGCTGTGTCCGATGCTGTGGCTGACGCAAAATTTTGGGACCATCTACAAGAAGCCATTGAATTTAGAAGGATAGATGGCGCTCCATTCAGCATATTTCGCGCAACTTCTGACGCTTCAAAGCTTCAGAAGTTGGGGGGGATAGCGGCTTCCCGAGCACGAGAGCTTTTGGCAAGATTCAACTATGAGAGTTCTACCGTACTTGAGCTGGCGGCGACGATACACTGGCTCGCCTATGTCGAGAAAGTTGCAGACTGGAGGGGGGAGCTTGAACGACGTAAGCCAAGTAAAGGAAAATATGGGCGGTTCGATAAAGCGATGGCGCTCTTGTGCGACCTGAACTTGATGCCCAACTAGATTGACTCAGGCCAAGCTCTTGCCCCTCTACCGCGCCATTGGCCTCATGTCCGGCACCTCCATGGACGGCGTCGACGTCGCGCTCATCGAGACCGACGGCGACACGGCCGTCGCTTTCGGGCCGACCGGCCACTATCCCTATAACGACGCCGACCGCGCGCTGCTGCGCAATGCGCTCGCCGAGGCGGCGACGATGGAGGATCGCGACGCGCGGCCGGGCGTGCTCGCTTTCGCCGAGCGCATGGTGACGGACCGGCACGCCGAGGCGGTCGAGGGATTTCTGCGCGACAATTCCATCGAGGCGGGTTCGATCGACATTGTCGGTTTCCACGGCCAGACGGTGCTGCACCGGCCAAAGCAGAAGCTCACCATCCAGATCGGCGACGGGCAGGCGCTCGCCAGCCGCCTCGGCGTCGACGTCGCCTATGACTTCCGCGCCGCCGACATCGCCGCGGGCGGGGAGGGGGCGCCGATCGTGCCAGTTTTCCACCGCGCGCTGGTGATGGCGGGCGGCATGAAGGGCGAGGTGGCGCTGCTCAATATCGGCGGCGTGGCGAATGTCACCTATGTCGCAGATGGCGAGCCGCCCATCGCCTGCGACACCGGCCCCGGCAACGCGCTCATCGACGATCTCATGCTTCAGCGCACCGGCGCGCCGATCGACCGCCATGGCCATATGGCCGCGCGCGGGCGCGTGAATGAAGCGGCGCTGCTGCGCATGCTCGCGCATCCTTTCTTTGACCAGCCGCCGCCCAAATCGCTCGACCGCAACGCCTTCGCGCTCGAACCGATCAGGAAGCTCTCGACCGAAGACGCCGCCGCGACTCTCACCGCCTTCACGGCGGCTTCGGTTCTCCGGCTCTTCCCGCATCTCCCCAACCAGCCGCAATTGCTCATCGTCTGCGGCGGCGGCGCGCGCAATCCGATCCTGGTGCGCGAACTGGTGATGCGGCTGCCCTGCAAGGTCACGACCGCCGACGCGGTCGGCTGGTCGGCCGATTCGATGGAGGCGCAGGCCTTCGGCTATCTCGCCGCGCGCGTGCTGGAGGGACTGCCGCTCACCTTTCCGACGACGACGGGCGCGCCGGAAGCACTGCCCGGCGGGCGACTGGCGCGGGCCGCGCTGGCCTGAGCGCCGCGACTCAAGCTTAAGCGACCTTTCCAACGATTAATTCATTATTCGGGGCTTTAGATCGGCTGATGCGATCGAGACGCCTCCAATGAGCGCGCAACAAAGCGATAGGCGAGACCTCCCGGCCGAATGGTTCGCCACGCGCCGCGGCGTCATCGCGGGCGCGATCGGCGTCGTCGGCCTCGGCGCGGGCGCCGCGATTGTCGAGCATGTCTGGAAAAAGAAGGACATGACGGCGCGGCTCTTCAACCCGTTCTCGATCGGGAGGTTCGAACTGCCGCCGGTTCCGGGCCTGCTCGGCGCGGATGGCAAGCAGGTTCCCGGCTTTTCCGCCGCCGATCTCGCGCGCAAGCGAGCGCTTCTCAACGTCTGGGCGTCCTGGTGCCCGGCCTGTCGGGCGGAGCACCCTCTGCTGGTGGCGCTCGCGAAGCGAAATCTTGCGCCGATCTACGGGGCGGACGTCAAGGACCCGCCGGCCCGCGCGAAATACTTCCTCGCGAAGCAGGGCAATCCCTTCGTCGCAGTCGGCGCCGACGAACGCGCCTATCTCCAGCGCGCGCTCGGCGCCCGCGGCGTGCCGGCGACCTTCGTCATCGGTCCGGGGCCGGCCATCGAATGGTCGACCTACGAGGCGCTCGACGAGGACGTCATCGAGAAGGAAATCGTGCCGAGGCTGATGGCGAAGTTGGGGTAGTTCCCTCTCCCATTGGGACTGGAGAGGGAACGATCAATCCCCCCGCGCCGGGATCTGAATGCGCGGCGGATTGCCGAGGCGCCTGTCGAGATAGGCGTCGACATGGGCGATCAGCGGCTCGACCTTGTTCTCGAAAAAGTGGTTCGCGCCCTCGACCACCGCGTGCTCGATGACGATGCCTTTCTGCGTCTTGAGCTTCTCGATCAGGCCCGTGACTTCCTTCAGCGGCGCAACGCGGTCCTGGTCGCCATGGACGAAGAGGCCGGAAGACGGGCAGGGGGCCAAGAAAGAGAAATCGAAACGATTCGCCGGCGGCGCGACAGAGACGAAGCCCTCGATCTCCGGCCGGCGCATGAGAAGCTGCATGCCGATCCAGGAGCCGAAGGAGACGCCCGCGATCCAGCAGGCGCGCGCCTCGGGATTCACGGCCTGCGCCCAGTCGAGCGCGGCCGCCGCGTCGGAAAGCTCGCCGGAGCCATGGTCGAAGGAGCCCTGCGAACGCCCCACGCCGCGGAAATTGAACCGCAGCACGGAGAAGCCGCGCTCCGCGAAGGCATAGTAAAGGTGATAGACGATCTGATTGTTCATCGTCCCGCCGAACTGCGGATGCGGATGCAGGACGATGGCGATCGGCGCGCCCCGCGTGGCGGACTGATGGAAACGGCCTTCGAGCCTGCCTGCCGGGCCGGTGAAGATGACTTCGGGCATCGGAATTCCCTGTGGAAACTGGCGAGCGCGCTTCTTAACACGCTTGACCGTGCGAAATGCAAGGGAATTCGGCAGGGGGAAGGAGGGGGCTGAAATACCGTCGGAGGCGACCGAGCATTACAGTTGCATATTCCAGTGTTTATATAGACCATCGTTAGACCTGCATTGTCCGCTTTGTCCGAAATCTTGATGGATTTCGCTTCTTATAAGGGCCGGAAAGCCAAAGCGAGCGTTGAAGGAAATCTGTTGGGCGTGTCTGGACGCCGGGCGGGCAAAGAGACGTCCGACGCTTTCGCCGCCGACCATTTTTGAGGCGGGAAACATCGCTCCGATCGTCCAGGTGGCGGCGATATGTGACGCGGATCATCCGGCTCTTCGCCTTTCCTGTGGCGGCGCGGCGGATCGTCTACACGATGAACGCCATCGTTCATTGAACGCGCAAGCTGCGCCGCAAGGTGCGGACAAGGTAGGCGTTTTCCGACGAAGCCGTTGTATTTCATCTTGCGCCCGGTCGCCGAAAAATGGAAAATGCTCGGGCGCGATCGGTGCGAGGCCAAGACCCTGTTCGCCCTTATTGTGTCTGAAGGACGACGCTTTGTGAGGGCGACGGTCAATCGGTCCCGCACGCACACAAGGTTCCTGATAGGAATCCGACCGAACAGCGCGCCAACATAAATGTCGCCATGCTGCAT
>Ga0123398_1014490_pt1 | contig 17502 bp, 17 predicted proteins | sample T5LHNO3metaT_FD_89926 | JGI IMG/M metagenome (GOLD analysis project Ga0123398, IMG submission 89926) | Methane-oxidizing artificial microbial communities from Washington, USA to study methane cycling - T5-LHNO3 metaT (Metagenome... | ecosystem: Engineered > Modeled > Simulated communities...
ACGAGCGTCGCCGCCTTGTCGGCGGGAATCCGCAACTCGGCGGGGTCGAATTTATGGTCCTTGATCGTGAGCGTGTAGGTCTCCGCGGAGGCTGTCCCCGCGAAACCCGTGACAAAAATCAAAACCGCCGCAGCAACTCTGTTCATCGCTCGTCTCATCCTGATCGAATACTTGTTTGAAGCAACGTAGGGACCAGAAGCGCCGTCGTCAAAGGGTCATAATCTGGATTGCTTCCAGACTGTTGCATTGGCGATTTTCTGACACGCGACCGTTTTCTTGCGCGCGACTGTCGCTTTTCTTACTTGCTCGCGCGACTTCCGGCCGGACGACGCGTTTATGAGCCGGAGCAGGTTCCGGGCGACCAAGCCCGACATCCTCTTTCGAGCCCGCTCAGCCGCCCGGATAGCCGTGGCGGGCCTTGGAGGCGCGCACGAGCGAGATCGCCCTGGCGTCCTGTCCGGCGGCGCAGGCGGAGGCGGCGTCGGAAATCTCGGCCTGAATCTGGCTGTAGACGCTCTGATTCACATGGCCCATGGAAAGGTCATTCTCGACCACCGCCTTGTAGCGGTTGACCGCCCCCGAGCAGCCCGCGCCCTCCGGCAGCGGCGCGCTCGACGGGGCGGCGCGCGGCGGACCGGGCGGGTCGACGACGGGCTGGGCCTGCCGGGGCGCGTTGCAGGCCGAAAGCAGGGCCGCGGCGACGAGGGCGAAAAGGCCGGAAAGGCGCATCCTTTATCTCCAGTGCTTCACGTTCGTCGCAAGTCTTAGCCGGCGCGCGGGGGCGCGGGCAATGGCCCGCATGTCTGATGCAAATAAGCTGATTGCGGGCGCAAGGGACGGCGGCGCGCGCCGGTTCGCCTCCGTCACTAAAAAAGCCCGCCAGGACGGACCCGGCGGGCAAGTCTTCACACCAACACGCGGAGAAGAGGAAAGTAAGCCGCGTGGAGTCGTTTTCAGCTTAGAGCGTGGCGCCGAGCTGGAATTTCGGAATGACGGGACCGCCGATCTCCACCTTCTCGCGCTTGCCCGACGGGCTGAACAGGAAGAGGAGGCCGCCGAACTGGCTGTCCGTGTCGTAGGCGAGGTCGGACAGACGCTCGACGTCGAAGCGCGCATCCTGCACCGTGATGACGAGATTCTTGGTCTCGCCCGGCGCGATCGGCGACGGGTCGCTCACCGACAGACCGCGATCCGCGAGCAGATAGTCGGGGAATACGGGCCGGGTCGTGAACACGTCGGGATTGAGGAAGCGAAGGCCCGCGGTCGTGAATTCGCCCACGCGCAGCGGCTCCTGACCCTTGTTCGTGATCTGGAGGTTTACCGTCAATTCGCGGCCCGGCACCTTGTAGGAGCCGCCCGAATAGTGCACCGCCACGGTCTCCCGACGGGAATCCTCGATGAAGGGGATGCCCGTCAGCAGGCCCGCCTGCATCGGAAGCGTGCGCGGGAATTCACGATTGGCGTTGGCGTAGAAGAACAGCAGCGCGAGCATCGCGACCGCCAGCCACAGGCCGCCGAAACGCTTGTCCTCGGGCGTGATGATCTCGTTACGCTTGCCAGCCGCGACCTGCCAGCCGCGAACGATGATGCCCTTCTGCAGGAACCAGTACAGGATCCAGACCAGAGCCGCCGCCATCCAGACGAAATGATAGAGATACGTCCAGTTGATGCCGTAGCTCTCCAGATCGATCGTCGATCCGTCGAGAAGCGTCACGGGATTGGTGAAATCCTTCATGTCGCCCTTGATCTCGATCCACTCGCCGGGGCCGACGATGGGACCGCCGTCCTTCACGTTGATCTGGACATGCACGTGATAGCGCCCGGGACGGCGCGCTTTCAGGACGATCTTGTATTCATAGTCATAGCCGACATCCATCGAGAAGGTGCGCGGAACCGGCACCTCGCCGACAGACGCGCTCTTGCGGATGAGAACCGGGCCCGGCTCGCCGACATTGAGAAACGCCTCCTGCGGCTTCGCGACGGCCTGCGGCCAGCCGGAGAAGACATGGACCTTGCCCGTCAGCTCCATCTCTTCATTGACGTTCAGGCTCGTCTTCGACCATTTGACGTCATACCAGTTCAGCGTGCGCATCCGGAGGAAGGCCTGTTGCGAGCGCTCGCCATGGGCGGCGGCCGGCGCGGCCGAGAATGTCAGCAGCGCGACGACCGCGGCGGCGCCAAGCGCAAGCGCGCGGCCGGCATAGCCGCATGTATGCGCCATTTGCTGGAGAATGGACCGTTTCATTAGATTGCGACTCCCTTGTTTTCGTTGCGCCGGGGCCCGGGCCCCGGCTCGCTTGTTCTTTTCGAGGCGTCAGATTTCGTCGTTTTCGAGATAGGCTGTGGTCGAGAACCAGCCGCCGACCTTCCACCAGAGGAAGTAGACGAGCATGGAGACGAATCCCGAGAAGAAGGCCGCGACCGGCACGACGTCCTTGCCGAAAGTGCGGAGCGTGCCGCGCTCGATCATGCGGATATATTCAGGCGTTCCGGTGCGCACATAGTTGAACCCGATGAGATCCGCGAGCGTGAGCAGAACGCCGTCGACCTCGGTGGCCTGATGATACTGCGCGAGGACCGGCCAGTTGCTCGGATAGAACAGCAGGCCCCAGCCCATGGCGCCGACGACGGCCGTGACCACCCAGCTTCCCGACAGGAGAAGAACCACGTCCAGCCAGAATCCCATCGGAATCAGCGCCGAGGGAAAGACCAGATTGATGGGGAAGAAGGTCCAGCCCCAGAAATTGTCGTAGCGGTTGATCCACTCGCCGACGAGCAGCGCGAAAACGGCGAGCGTCGCGCCGAAAGGCAGGCGGAATTTCTGCCAGAAGAACGACTGCGCGGCCGCGGCGAAGCACATGGCGACGATCGGCGCCACGGTCGGCCACATGCGGCGATCCTTGAAGTCGATCCAGAAGTCCCAGTCGCCCGCAAGCAGCATGTAGTGGATGTGGAAGGAGCCGAGCAGCACCAGGAAGAGGATGAGAAGCAGAATCCAGTCGGTCAGCTTCACGCAGCCGAGGAATTCCTCCTTCGAGACCCAGGCGCCGCCTGCGGCCGGGGTCGTTTCGTTCGTTATCGACATAACCTAGCTCTCCTTGATTGTTCCCCCGGCGCGCCGCCGGGGCGTTTTCTTGTTGCGGCGTTCGCGTCGCGCTTCGGCGTCGACAGGAAGCGGCCGCTCACGACACAGAGGGAGGAAGTTCGGAGCGGCCGCTTCTCTTTCGGTCTCACGGGCGCCCTGGGAGCATGCGCGCGTTTCGCCGAAAGCCCTCTCTTGTCAGATCGCGAGCACGTCCTTCTCGAACTCCTTGCTGAGCTCGATCACGCGGCCGAGGATCTGCAGAACCGTTCCGAACATTGCGAGGCCGAACCAGCCGAAGAAGACGAATCCCCAGTGCAGCGGCGCGGTGAACAGTTCCTCCATGAACCAGAAGGTGTGGCCCCATTCATTCAGGCCGACATTCGGGAAGATCATGAACGGGCCGGCGAAGAAGAGAAGGAAGGCGAGCGAAATCCGCTTGGCGAACTGCGGAATGCGCGTGCGGCCATACATGAACGCGCCCCAGCCGGCGATGATGTAGATCGGATAGCTGAGATAGAATTCCAGGATATGGCTCGGCGTGAAGTCCGTGTCGCGGATCACCGTCTGGTGCCAGGTGCCGTCCTGCTCGGTGAAGTAGCTCGCGCCCCAGTAGACCGTGAAGGCGTAGACGAGCAGCCAGCCGATGAGGGTGATCAGGCGGCGCATCTCCTCGCGCGGCGCGACCGCGTCGATATTGCGGTCGCGAGTCTTCCACAAATAGCCGCCGATGGCGCAGAAGGCGATGAATTCGAGCGGCAGCTCGGTCCACATGATGTTGAGCCAGTAGGTCTGGAACTCCGGCGCGAAAGAATCGAGCCCCGCCTTCCAGCCGAAATACTGCTCATAGATGCGTATGCCGACGTAAAAGGTCCCGAGCGCCGCCATGGCGAGATACGCAGGACGGTAATTTACGATCGAGTCGACTGACTCTTTCGCTCTCACCCCTGCTTTTTCTGTCGTTAGGGACATTCCTTTCCTCCTCCAAGTTTTTCCAATTTGGACGCGAGGGCCGCGACGCTGTTCGGGCGCGCCGCGTTCCGCGCGGCGACCAACGCTCGTCCAGTTCCTGGGCTCCCCCGCTCGTCTATCAGGGATGCAAACGAGCAATCCGAAACTTTGCGCCCGGAAAGAAAGCATTTCCTGATCAATTGCAAGGTTAGCATGACGATCAATAGCCACGTCAATGGCATCGTTTGAGCATTGCATGCGTCAATTGCGCGCAATGTATTTAATTGTCTCAGTTATATGTATTATAAATTGAGACATATATGTATTTTAATATGAGACTTTGGCTATAACATATTATATTATTTTACAATTACGCTGCATTATATTGTGATACTTACGAGATCGCGACCTTCTGCCGCATCTTGGCCAAGTTGCTTTGGCTCCAGCTCTATTGATTATGGTGGCGCAGTCTTTTTTCAGCCTCAATGCAAGGGAGGACGCCAACCAATGAAAACTTTTCACTCCGTCAACGAACTCGGCTGGGTCGCGTTTTGGATCGGCTTCATCATTTTCCTGTTCGCCATCTTCATTCCGACGGTGAACCGGGCGCTGAACCTCTGAGATCGCGACGCAGCGCTTCAGCCTTCGTCTCGCGCCCCGGCTCCCCAGGAGCCGGGGCGCGTTATTTTTTGCGACGCAGCATCGCCGCCGTCATCCGATCTGGGGGAGGAAGGGTCCATAGAACCGCAAAATCCACTGCGCGGATGAGTCCTATGCGACACTTTGAAGCAGATAATGTATTTAATTGTCTCACTGCATAAAAAATCCACGACTTTGACTATTTGGAGCTCCCTTCTGCTCAGGAACTCATTGAAAACGCGAGTCCGGCGTCCTTGCGTCACGGCTTTTGCAAATGAGACAAAGTCGCACGATCCGGGACGGCAGGCCGCAGGACATGGAAAATCGAGCGTTTCCTTGTCGTTGTATTTATGAGAAAAAAGAGTCGTCGCCTCGCTTCGTCGGCCGCGCCGCGGCCTTGGAGGCGTCCAGGACAGCGTTTTCGCCGAATGTACAGGTCCCGTGTCAAGTCGCGACAAAACCAAGACAAAGATAAATAAAGACGACGCCATGGACAGTCGTAACGAGCAAAAAGGCGTCGACCCCATACGGAAGCGGGAAGACGCGATGCGCCATCTGCTGGCCGAGGCGAGGGGCGCGCCAACAAAGACAATCATCGAGGAACTGAAAAAGGGGCTCGGGGTTTCCCGCGCCACCGCCTATCGGATGATGAAGTCTTTTCGCACCTGCGGCGCCATCAAGAACAACTCCGCCCGGTCGGTGGGGCGGCCGAAAGGCGCGAAAGGCCTTGATCCGAAGCGCGAACAGATCATCGAGGCGGCTATCAACCATTTTGTCGCGCAGGCCGAGCGCCCGCGCTTCAGCGCGCTCGTGCAGGAGATCGCGCAACGATGCAGGGAGAAGTCCCTGCCGCCGCCCAATTGGAGAACGATCAGGGCGCGGCTGCGCGACATCGACAATCAAAAATCAGAGGCGGACGCCGGCCGGCCCGACGGCGAAGGCGGCAAGGGAAGCTAGCGCCAAGCCTCGAATCAGCGCCCCGCAATCGCCTCACGCGCCGGCGGCAATCTTGTAGAGCGCGACAATCATGGCGCCGTAAAAGCCCGTCGCAACGGCCGTCGCGAGAATATGGACGACTGCGCTTTCAAGATCGAAATCGCGGGACATCTGCGCCTCCATCATGTGGTCGATGCGACGTTAACGGCTTTGGCGGGAGGCAAATGTGCGGCGACGCATCTGCGTCGCGCGCCGGGCCATTCTCGCGGCGGCGAAAAGCCCGCCCCCAACATTATGGCGTTCCGGGCGAAAAAGCGGATACTGATCCCGTCAAGCAGGAGCCGCTCCCTTGCCCCTTCCTCCTCCGGGCTATTTCACAGCCGGACTCGAAGCCGATCCCGAGCTCGCCGCCGCCATGAATGGCGAGCTTTCCCGCCAGCGCGACGGGATCGAGCTCATCGCCTCCGAGAACATCGTCTCGGCGCTCGTGCTCGCGGCGCAGGGCTCCGTGCTCACCAACAAGACCGTCGAGGGCGCAGCCTATGCGCGCTATTATGGCGGCGCGGAATTCGCCGACGCCGTCGAGGCGCTCGCCGTCGAGCGGGCGAAGAAGCTGTTCGATTGCCGATTCGCCAATGTGCAGCCGCATTCGGGCTCCAACGCCAATGCCGGCGTGTTTCTGGGGCTCTTGAGGCTCGGCGACGCCATTCTCTCCATGAATGTCGCGGCGGGCGGCCATATCAGCCATGGCCATCCCGCGACGCTCACCGGGCGCGACTATCGCGTCACGACCTATGGCGTGAACCGGGAGACGGAATTCATCGACCTCGATGAGGTGCGCGACCTCGCCCGCCCCGCGCGGCCCAAGATGATCGTCGCGGGCGGCTCGGCCTATCCGCGCGCGATTGATTTCGCGGGGCTTCGCGCCATCGCGGATGAGGTCGGCGCCTACCTTCTCGTCGACATGGCGCATTTCGCCGGGCTCGTGGCGACAGGGCTCTATCCGGACCCTTTCCCCCACGCCCATATCGTGACGACGACGACCTATAAATCGCTGCGCGGCGCGCGCGGCGGCATGGTTTTGTGGAACGATGAGAGCCTGTCGTCGCGCATCAACGCCGGCGTCTTTCCTGGCGTGCAGGGCTCGGTGACGCTGCACGCCGTCGCCGGCAAGGCGGCCTGTCTCGGCGAGGCGCTGCGGCCCGACTTTCGCGCCTATAACGAGGCCGTGCTCGCCAACGCCCGCGCGCTCGCGGAAACGCTTGGCCGGCAGGGCCTGCGCCTCGTGACGGGCGGCACGGATATGGGGCTGATGCTCGTCGACCTGACGTCGACCGGCGTCACGGGCGACGTCGCGGCCAAGGCGCTCGAAAAAGCGGGGCTCGCCGTGAACAAGAACATGATCCCCTTCGATCCGCGCCCGCCGGAGGCGCCCTCGGGCCTGCGGCTCTCCAGCAACGCCGGAACGACGCGCGGCTTCGGCGTTCGGGAATTTGAACGCATCGGCGAATGGATCGCCCATATTCTGCGCAATCCGTCAGACAGACGCGCAATCGACGCGACGCGCGAAGAAGCGCTGGCGCTTTGCAGGGCTTTTCCGATTTACTAGAGCGCGCGGCGAAAAGCGGAGGCCGGTTTTTCGCGAGACGCGCGCTCTACACTTTGAAACCAGTCACTCCAGCCACGGCGCTCATGGCTCATAAATTCACGACGCGCTTCGTTCAGTCGCTCGAAAAAGTCGAGGCGGCGGCCTGGGACGCCTGCGCCAATCCGAAGACTTTGACGGCGGAAGACGGCGAGCGTTTCAATCCTTTCGTGACGCACGCCTTTCTGAATGCGCTGGAGCGTTCGGGCTCGGTCGGCCCGCGCACGGGCTGGTCGCCGGTTCACGCGCTGGCGGAGGACGAGGGCGGACGCCTCGTCGCCTGCGCGCCGGTCTATCTCAAGACGCACAGCCTCGGCGAATATGTCTTCGACCAGAGCTGGGCCCAAGCCTATGAGCAGGCGGGCGGGCGCTATTATCCGAAGATTCAGGTCGCGGCGCCTTTCACGCCGGCGACGGGACGCCGTCTCCTCGTCGCAGGCGACGCGCCCGAGGGCGCGCGCGCCGCCCTCATCGCTTCCCTGCGCGGCCTGTGCAAGGCGGCGCAGGCGTCGTCGATCCACGTCGCCTATCCGACCCTTTCAGAAGCGCATGCGCTGCGCGATGCGGGCTTCGTCCTGCGCGCCGGCGAGCAGTTTCATTTCGTCAATGAGGGCTATGCGCGCTTCGACGACTTCCTGAACGCGCTGTCCTCGCGCAAACGCAAGAGCGTGAAGCGCGAGAGGCGCGAGGCGCTGGGCGACGATCTCGCCATCGAGCGCCTCGCCGGCGCGGACATAGAGCCCCGTCACTGGGACGCCTTCTTCGCTTTCTACATGGACACGGGCGCGCGCAAATGGGGACGGCCCTATCTGACGCGCGCTTTCTTCGATCTCATCGGCGCGGCGATGGCGGATCGCATCCTGCTCGTCATGGCGAAGCAGGGCGACGCCTATGTCGCGGGCGCGATCAATTTCCTCGGCGACGACGCGATCTACGGCCGCAATTGGGGCGCGCTGATCGAGCGGCCGTTCCTGCATTTCGAGGTCTGCTATTATCAGGCGATCGACTACGCCATCGCCCATGGCTACAAGCGCGTCGAGGCGGGCGCGCAGGGGGAGCACAAGCTCGCCCGCGGCTATCGTCCGGTCGTCACCTGGTCCGCGCATGATTTCGTCGACGCCCGCTTCCACGCGGCCATCGCCGACTATTGCCGGCGCGAGCGCGCCGCGCTCGACGAGATGATGGCGGAGCAGGAAGCCGCCCTGCCCTTTCGCAAGAATGAAGCAGCGCAAGAATGAAACAGCCATGGAGGACACGATATGAGCGACGCGCAACGCCCGCCCTTGCCGCCATTCACGCGCGAGACCGCGCTCCGGAAGGTGCGCATGGCGGAAGACGCATGGAACACGCGCGATCCCGAGCGCGTCGCGCTGGCCTATACGATCGATTCGCGCTGGCGCAATCGCGCGGAGTTTCCCGTCGGGCGCGCCGAGATCGTCGAGTTTCTCAAGCGCAAATGGGCGCGCGAGCTCGACTATCGTCTCATCAAGGAGCTTTGGACTTTCGCCGACGACCGCATCGCCGTGCGCTTCGCCTATGAATGGCGCGACGACGCCGGCGCCTGGTTCCGCTCCTACGGCAACGAGAATTGGGAGTTCGACGGGAACGGGCTGATGCGCCTGCGCTACGCCAGCATCAACGACCTGCCCATCAAGGAGGCCGAGCGCAAATATCGCTGGCCGCTCGGCCCGCGTCCCGCGGATCATCCTGGCCTGTCGGAACTGGGTCTCTGACCTGCGGCGGCGCGACGCACTTTGCCGAGACTGACAGCATGTCGACAATAGCGTAGGATACGGGTTTACTGCTTCCAGGCTGGAAACAGAATGGACAAGCTGTCCGCCATGAATGTCTTTGCGAAGGTCGTCACGCATGGCGGACTGGCCGAAGCGGGGCGACAGCTCGGCCTCACCCGCTCGGCGGTGAGCAAGGCCGTCATGGAGCTCGAGCGCACGCTGGATACGCGGTTGCTCGACCGGACGACGCGCCGCGTGCGGCCGACCGAGGCGGGACTCGCCTATTATGAGCGCTGCACCGAAATCTTGAGCGCCGTGGCGGAAACCGAGGCGGAGGTCTCGCGCCTGCACGCCGAGCCGCGCGGACTGCTGAAGATCAACGCCCCCGTCTCTTTCGGCGTGGCCTATCTCGCGCCGGCGGTCGCGGATTTCATGGCGCTTTACCCCAATCTTGATGTGCAATTGACGGTCAATGACCGTTTCATCGACCCGATCGAGGAAGGGTTCGACGTCACGATCCGCATCGCCGAGCTGACGGATTCGAGCCTGATCGCGCGCAAGCTCGCCTTCGCCCGGCGCCTGCTCGTCGCCTCGCCGGACTATCTCGCGCGAAACGGCCGGCCGCGGGAGCCCGCCGATCTCGCCCGGCATCGCTGCCTCGTCTACGGCCATGGCGCGAACGCGCAAAAATGGCGGCTGAGGGCGAACGGCAAGGAGATCGCCGTCTCCGTCGCGCCGCGCATGACGTCGAACATTGGCGAGACGCTGCGCGCCGCCGCGCTCGCCGGACAGGGCGTCGCCAAGCTGCCGAGCTTCATCGTGTGCGCGGACATTGCGGCCGGCCGCTTGGCCGTGCTGATGTCGGAATATCCGCCCAAGGAGCTCGGCGTCTATGCGCTTTACGCGCCCAACCGTTACCTTCCGGCCAAGACCCGTCTGCTGATCGACCATCTGGCCGAGCGTTTCCGCGGCGCGCCGGAATGGGAAAGATTTTAGCCTGCGAATGGAGCCTCGGACATGGCCACGGTTTCCCTCTTGCGCGACGACGAGCTTTCACCGGAGGCGCGGGCGGTCTTCGCCGACATCCGCGCCACGCGCGACAGCGACTTCGTCAACAATTTCTGGCGCGCGCTGGCGCGCGACCCGGCGACGCTGAAGCGCGTCTGGGAAGGCGTGAAGGCGGTGATGGGGCCCGGCGCGCTGGACCCGAAAGTCAAGGAGATGATCTATATCGCCGTCTCCGTCGCGCATGGCTGCCCCTATTGCATCCACTCCCACACCGCCAATGCGCGGGCGAAGGGCATGACGGAAGCCGAACACGCCGAGCTGCTCGCGATCGTCGGCATGGCCGCGGAGACGAACCGGCTCGTCACGGCGCTGGGCGCGCCGATCGACGACGTCTACGAGGTTCGGTGACGCCGCGCCTCGCCGACGGCGGCGAGGCATTGTATCCATAATGGATGCAATATGATCTATTTATGCAGATTGATGCCGAAAGAGTCGACGATCATCTTTGCTGGCGAACAGCTCTCACCCAAGAGGCCAGACATGCAGATGACGATCAGACGGGCCGATGCGCGGGGCGCGGCCAATTTCGGCTGGCTCGACAGCCGGCACAGCTTCTCCTTCGGCCATTATTACGATCCCGCTCATATGGGCTTCGGGCCGCTCAGGGTGATCAACGAGGATCGCGTGGCGCCGGGAGACGGCTTTCCCACCCATCCGCACCGCGACATGGAGATCGTCTCCTATGTGCTCGACGGCGCGCTGGAGCATAAGGACAGCCTGGGGACGGGCTCGGTCATCCGGCCGGGCGACGTGCAGCGCATGACCGCCGGGACCGGCGTGCGCCACAGCGAATACAACGCCTCGGACAGCGAGCCCGTGCATTTCCTGCAGATCTGGATTCTGCCGGAGCGCGCGGGCCTCGCGCCCGGCTATGAGCAGAAGCGTTTCGAGCCGGCGGAGAAGCGGGGACGGCTGCGGCTCATCGCCTCCCGCGACGGGCGCGAGGGCGCGATCACGGTCCACCGCGACGTCGACCTCTACGCCACCTTGCTCGCCCCCGGCGAGAATGTGACGCATCGTCTCGCGCCGGGCCGCGCGGCCTGGGTGCAGGTCGCCCGCGGCGAGATCGCCGTCAATGGCGAGCCGCTCGCGGCCGGCGACGGCGTCGCCGTGAGCGACGCGGCCGAGCTGCGGCTCGATGGACGCGCCGACGCCGAGGCTCTCGTCTTCGATATGGCGATGTAAAGGCAGGGCGATCGGGTGAATCCCGGGCATGAACGAATCCCCCCTATGGCAGGGTCGGGTGGGGTAAAGCTCCCATCAATGTTATGGCGGCGCGAACCCCACCCGGCGGTCTCGCAGCCAAGTTTACGCAGGCTGCGTAAACTTGGCTGCGACCGCCAACCTCCCTTGTCCTTCCGCCCGGGAGCGTGCAAATGCGCGGCGCTCAGTCGCTCTTGTTCGGTCAGGACGCCGAGGCGTATCGCGCCCGCAGCAAGAAGAAACGAAATGAGCGAACGCCGTTTCCGCCAGAACCAAAATCGAGACGCCACACCAACTTAGCGCGATGGGAGCTTCGTAAAGCCACATCCCGTCGAAAAGAACGAAAAAAGAACTTGGCTTTGAGAACAAATCATGCACAATGAATGGCGGCCATTGCCCCAGCCCTTGAAATCGTGCCAGAAGGATTTCAGCCCGTGAGCCAAGCCAATCTCCGCCTCGTCGAAGGGACTTCCGTGGACAAGACCAAGGCGCTGGACGCCGCCCTGTCGCAGATCGAACGCGCCTTTGGCAAGGGTTCGATCATGCGGCTGGGCAAGAATCAGAAGGCCGTCGAGATCGAGACCATCTCGACCGGCTCCCTCGGCCTCGACATCGCGCTCGGGGTCGGCGGCCTGCCGCGTGGCCGAATCGTCGAGATTTACGGGCCGGAATCCTCGGGCAAGACCACGTTGACGCTCCATGTCGTCGCCGAGGCGCAGAAAGCCGGCGGCGTCTGCGCTTTCGTCGACGCCGAACATGCGCTCGACCCGGTCTACGCCCGCAAGCTCGGCGTCAATCTCGATGAACTCCTGATCTCGCAGCCGGATACGGGCGAGCAGGCGCTGGAGATCACCGATACGTTGGTGCGCTCCGGCGCGGTCGACGTTCTCGTCATCGATTCGGTCGCGGCGCTGACGCCGCGCGCCGAGATCGAGGGCGAGATGGGCGAGGTGCAGCCGGGCCTGCAAGCGCGCCTGATGAGCCAGGCGCTGCGCAAGCTCACCGCCTCCATCTCCCGCTCCAACACGCTCGTGATCTTCATCAACCAGATCCGCATGAAGATCGGCGTGATGTACGGCTCGCCCGAGACGACGACGGGCGGCAACGCCCTTAAATTCTACGCCTCCGTGCGTCTCGACATCCGCCGCGTCGGCGCGATCAAGGAGCGCGACGAGGCGATCGGCAACCAGACCCGCGTCAAGGTGGTCAAGAACAAGGTCGCGCCGCCTTTCAAGCAGGTCGAATTCGACATCATGTATGGCGAGGGCGTCTCCAAAGTGGGCGAGCTCGTCGATCTCGGCGTGAAGGCCGGCGTCGTCGAGAAATCCGGCGCGTGGTTCTCCTATGACAGCCAGCGCCTCGGCCAGGGTCGCGAGAACGCCAAGGCGTTCCTGCGCCAGAATCCCGAGGCCGCCGCGCGCATCGAGCAGGCGATTCGCGAAAACGCCGGCCTCATCGCCGAGAAGATTCTCGACGACAGCGGCGCGGACGACGACGAATAACGCCCTTTTCCGCGACGCCAGGAAAAAGGAAAGGCCCGTTCCTCGGGCCTTTTTCGTTGCCGAAACCGCCGCGGACTGGCATATCGCCCGCAACCGGCGGCGCTCTTTGGCCCTCGGCCCGAGCGCCCGCGCATCCGGGTCCGCTTTCGCCCGGCGACCCTATTCACCATATGATCGGACAAAGATCCCGGTCACCTCCCAGAGAGACGCAGAATGAGCAGCGTCAACCAGATACGCTCCGCCTTCCTCGATTATTTCGTGCGCAACGGCCATGAGAAGGTCGCGTCCTCTCCGCTCGTCCCCCATAACGACCCGACCCTCATGTTCACCAATGCGGGCATGGTCCAGTTCAAGAATGTCTTCACGGGCGTCGAGAAGCGCCGCCAGGCGCGCGCCGCCTCCGCGCAGAAATGCGTGCGCGCCGGCGGCAAGCACAACGACCTCGACAATGTCGGCTACACCGCCCGCCATCACACCTTCTTCGAAATGCTGGGGAACTTCTCCTTCGGAGACTATTTCAAGGAAGGCGCGATCGAACTCGCCTGGGGCCTCATCGCCAAGGAATTTCGGCTTCCCGTCGACCGGCTGCTCGTCACTGTCTATCACGACGACGACGAAGCCTATGAGCTGTGGAAGAAGATCGCCGGTTTCCACGACAGCCGCATCATCCGCATTGCGAGCGCCGACAATTTCTGGAGCATGGGCGACACGGGCCCCTGCGGACCGTGCTCGGAAATCTTTTACGACCAGGGCGAGGCGCTCGCCGGGGGACCGCCCGGCAGTCCCGACGAGGACGGCGACCGTTTCCTCGAATTCTGGAACCTCGTCTTCATGCAGTACGAGCAGGTGGCGCCGGGCCAGCGCGCGCCCCTGCCGCGCCCCTCGATCGACACCGGCATGGGCCTCGAGCGCATCGCCGCGCTGATGCAGGGCGTGACCTCGAATTACGACATCGACCTTTTTCGCGCGCTCATCGGCGCCGTCGTCGATCTGACAGGCGCGCCCTATGCCGGCCCGCAGGCCGCAAGCCATCGCGTCATCGCGGACCATTTGCGCGCCTCCTCCTTTCTCGTCGCCGACGGGGTGACGCCCTCCAATGAGGGTCGCGGCTACGTGCTGCGCCGGATCATGCGCCGCGCCATGCGCCACGCCCAGATCCTCGGGGCGCAGGAGCCGCTGATGTGGCGCCTCGCGCCTGCCCTCCTCGCCGAAATGGGCCAAGCCTATCCCGAGCTCGTCCGCGCCCAGGCGCTGATCGTCGACACGCTCAGGACCGAGGAGACGCGCTTCCGCGCCACGCTGGCGCGCGGCCTCGCCATTCTCGACGAGGAAACCGCCGGGCTGAATCAGGGCGCGAAATTTTCCGGCGAGACCGCGTTCAAGCTGTACGACACCTACGGCTTTCCCCTCGACCTCACCGAGGACGCGTTGCGGCCGCGCGGCATCGTCGTGGACAAGGATGGCTTCAACGCCGCCATGGAGCGCCAGCGCGCCGAAGCCCGCAAGGCGTGGGCCGGCTCGGGCGAGACGGCGACCGAAACGCTGTGGTTCGCGCTCAAGGAGCGTCTCGGCGCGACGGAATTCCTCGGTTACGACACGGAAAAGAGCGAGGGCGTCGTCACCGCCATCGTCCATGACGGCGCGGAGGCTTTCGTGCTGAAGCAGGGCCAGCGTGGCGCGCTCATCTTCAATCAGACGCCCTTTTATGGCGAATCCGGCGGCCAGGCCGGGGACATCGGCGTCATCCGCGGCAGGGGCGTGCGCTTCCGCGTCGAGAACACGCTGAAAAAGCTTGGCGACCTCATCGTCCATGAAGGCGTCGTCGAGCAGGGCGAAATCGTTCCCGGCCTTGCTTTGGAGCTCGAGGTCGATCACGCGCGCCGCAGGGCCGCGCGCGCGAACCACTCCGCCACCCATATTCTGCACGAGGCGCTGCGCCAGGTGCTCGGCGAGCATGTCGCTCAGAAGGGCTCGCTCGTCGCGCCCGAACGCCTGCGTTTCGACTTCACCCATCCGAAGCCCCTCACTCAAGAGGAGCTCACGCGGGTCGAGACGCTCGCCAATGAAATCGTGCAGGACAACGCCCCGGTCGATACGCGCGTCATGGCGCAGGACGAGGCGATCCAGTCCGGAGCCCGGGCGCTCTTCGGCGAAAAGTACGGCGACGAGGTCCGCGTCGTCGCCATGGGTCGGCCCGATCCCGGCGTCCCTCACGCCTTCTCGGTGGAGCTTTGCGGCGGCACCCATGTCTCGCGCACGGGCGACATCGGCCTCATCGCGATCGTTTCCGAAGGAGCCGTCGCTTCCGGCGTGCGCCGCATCGAGGCGCGCACGGCCGAGGGCGCAAGGACCTACCTCGCCGGCCAGGCGCGCGCCCTGCAGGACATCGCGGCCCTGATGCGCGCGCCGGTCGAGGAGGCGCCGAGCCGGCTGGCGCAGCTCATCGACGAGCGCAAAAAGCTCGAGCGCGAGCTTGCCGACGCCAAGCGCAAGCTCGCCATGGGCGGCGGCGGCGATGGCGCCGGACCGGAGGCGCGCGACGTCGGCGGCGTGAAGCTTCTGACCCGCGCGGTCGAGGGCGTCGACGCCAAGGATCTCAAATCGCTCGTCGACGCCGCCAAGAAGAGCATCGGCTCGGGCGTCGTCGCCATCGCCAGCGCCTCGCCGGACGGCAAGGCCGGCGTCGTCGTCGGCGTCACCGACGATCTCACCGAAAAATATAGCGCGGTCGAATTCGTCCGCGCCGCGAGCGCGGCGCTCGGCGGCAAGGGCGGCGGCGGCCGGCCGGACCTCGCCCAGGCGGGCGGACCCAACGCGGCGGCGATCGAACAGGCGCTCGCCTCGGTGGAGGATGCGCTGCGCGCCAAGGCGGCCCAGTGACGACAGGCGACCGGCGCCACTGGTATTACCGGCTGCGCCGCCGCATCCACGTCATTCTCGACGGGGGCGCGCATGATCGCACGACGCGTTTCGTGCATCGCGCCCTCATCGCGCTCGTCGCGCTGTCGGTCCTCTCCGTCGTTCTGGAGTCCGTGCCGGAATATGACCGGAAGTTCCGGGCGCTGTTCCATGTCGTGGAATATTTCGCCGTGTCGATCTTCACGGTCGAATATCTGCTGCGCCTCTGGTCGGCCCCGGACCACACCCCCTATTCCGACAGGACGCCCTTGCGCGCCCGGCTGTCATTCATCGCGTCGGGCTCGGCGATCATCGACCTTTTGACGATCCTGCCCGTCTATATTTCCTTCTTTGTCGCGGCGGATCTGCGGATTCTCCTCATCCTTCGTCTGCTGCGCTTCTTCAAGCTGGCGCGCTATTCCGCCGGCATCCGCACGCTCGTCGCGGTGATGGAGGCGGAGCGCAAGGCGCTGCTCGCGACCAGCATCCTGCTTTTCGGCGCCGTTCTCTTTTCGGCGAGCGCGATCCATATCGCCGAGCATGACGCGCAGCCGGAGAATTTCGGCTCGATCCCCGCGTCGATGTGGTGGGCGATCGTCACCATCACCACCGTCGGCTATGGCGACGTGACGCCGGTGACGCTCGCGGGACGCATGATCGCCTCTGTCACCATGGTGATGGGCTATGTGATGCTCGGACTGCCGGTCGGCATCGTGGCGACCGCCTTCGCGGAAGAGATTCATCGCCGGGAATTCGTCGTCACCTGGAGCATGGTGGCGAGCGTGCCGCTCTTCCGCTCCCTCAATGCGACGGCGATCGCGGAAATCATGCGCTATCTCAGCGCCCAATCCGTGCCGGCCGGAACGCTCATCGTGCGGCGCGGCGACGTCGCGCAATCCATGTATTTCATCGCCGAGGGCGAGGTCGAGGTGGAACTGCCCAATGAGTCGGTTCGACTCGGCGTCGGCCAGTTCTTCGGCGAGATCGCCGTGCTGCACAAGACGCTGCGCACCGCTAATGTGCGCGCGATGGAGCCGACGAAGCTCCTCATTCTCGACGCCTATGATCTGCAGACGCTGATCGTGCGCAATCCGGAGATCGGCGAGGCCATAAGAGCGGTCGCGGCGGATCGTTCGGAACTCGCGCCCGAAGAGCGGCACGGCGATATTATCGAGGCGGAACTGGAAGAACATCCGGCCGCCGAAGGTCCGCCGCAGGAATAGAAGCGGCGGGCGCCCGGAATCTATCGGACCATAAGCCTTCGGGCTCGCTCATGAAAGAAGCCCCGAAAAAGAGAGCGCCGCATCGGCGATGCGGCGCCTCAATCATCGGGGGAAAGGCGGATCGTCGGACCTCAGCCGACCGAAGCGCGCATCTCTTCGAGCTGCGCGAGCTTGGCGCTTGCCGTCTGACGCGCGTCGTCGGTCTTGGCGTCGGCCAAATCTTCCCTGGCGTTCTTGATGTCGGCGTCGAGCTTGGCGACGTCGATGTCGGCGAGCGACACGGCGAGTTCGGCGAGAATGGTGAAGCCGGACGCGTTCACGTCGGCGAAGCCGCCGCGGACGAACAGCTTCTCGACCTTGCCGTCGCCGCCGGCGACCGTGACGACGCCCGGTTTCAACGTCGTCATCACCGGCGCGTGATCCTTGAGGACCGTGAACTGGCCCTCGGCGCCCGGCGCGACCACGCTTTCGACGTCGCCCGAAAACAGGAGCTTCTCGGGGGAAACGAGTTCGAAGTGGAAAGCGGCCATGTCAGTCTCCGGGGACGCTGATTTTCATAAGAGATTGGCCGGTCTTCGCCCGGCCAATCAATTGTCGCCTTCGGACGCGGGGCCGCGCGCGA
>Ga0123398_1038453_pt1 | contig 17464 bp, 16 predicted proteins | sample T5LHNO3metaT_FD_89926 | JGI IMG/M metagenome (GOLD analysis project Ga0123398, IMG submission 89926) | Methane-oxidizing artificial microbial communities from Washington, USA to study methane cycling - T5-LHNO3 metaT (Metagenome... | ecosystem: Engineered > Modeled > Simulated communities...
GATCTCACCGCCTCCGCTGGAGCTTTGGAAAGCCCGTTTCCTCACCTTTGCGCGGCGTCCTTTATTGAAGCGCGCGCCGCCCGCTTGTTTTCGTCCGCCCGCGGCCTCGAGGACGCGGGCGGCGTTTATGGGCCGACGTTCCGTAACATAGGCAGGGGCGCGCCGGAAGCGCCTGCTTTTCGCCGGGGCCGCGAAGCCGATACGGCGCGCAAGGCGGCGGCGGAAGTTGAGTTTTGCGGCCTTTTTTGGTATTGATCAAAGAAATTCGAGGTCCCATGAGCCGCCCGCCGATGGACGCTTCCGCCAACCGACCGCTCTCGCCCGACCTTCCGGCGCGCCGCAAGCCCGTCCACGACATATTGGCGGGGGCCGGATTGCGTCCCACCCGGCAGCGCCTCGCGCTGGGCGAGCTTCTATTTCGGGGCTGCGACCGCCATGTGACGGCGGAGCGCCTCTATGACGAGGCCGCAGCCGCCAATCTCTCGGTCTCCCTCGCGACCGTCTACAATACGCTGCACCAGTTCACGGACGCCGGCCTCCTGCGCGAAATCGCGGTCGACGGGGCGCGCGTCTATTTCGACACCAATGTCAGCGACCACCACCATTTCCTGATCGAGGAAGACGGCGAGCTCTATGACATTCCGGGCGCCAGGGTGACCGTCGCCGATCTCCCGACCCCGCCCAAGGGGCTGCGGATCGACCGCGTGGACGTGGTGGTGCGGCTGCGGCGGGAAGAAGGGGAAGAAGGGTAAGAGCCCTCTACTCCACCTTCTCGCCCGGATAGACCCCCCACAAATTCTCCTGCGGCATGTAGCCGTCGAAGCCCTGCCCGGCGAGGCGGCACCATTTGCCGTCGCAGCCGCGTAGGTTTCCAATTACGCCTGGTCCGAGCCTGGCGACCGGCGTCGCATGGTCGGAGGCGACGAGAATTTGCGGCTCCTTCTTCCAGGGCGCGACCAGCGCGGTGCGGCGCCCGGAGAGCAGCGAATGCAGCACCCAGCCCTCGGAGCCCTCCGAATCGCGGATCTTGCGCCAGGTCTCGAACTCGGCGGTGATCTCCACCGGCAGGCCGGCGCGCTGATAGATCCAGACGGTCGGATGCTCCTTGCTCGGCCCCTCGCGGACGTTCACGCGGTCGGATTTGAGGCTGACATATCGCGGAATGGGCAGGTTGCTCACCGGCCCCTTCTGCGGCTCCTGCGCCCGCGCCGCCGTGGCGATCATGAGCGCGACAAGGGCGAGCGTCGCGCACAAGCCTGTCGAAGTTTCGCTTTTCCGTTGCCGCATGATGGGAGAGATCGCTCGTCTTGTCTTTGGCCCGTCATCTGCTAGGAACGAAAATGCAGCGTCGGGCGGCATCGTCTTTTTGTCGCCTGCCGTCGTTAAGACCGGGTGAAGGCGGGCGGGAGCTGCGTCGCTTGCGAAAATCCGAGCTGGCCCGCCCGCTCGAACGTCACGGTCTAAAAGCGTTGTATCGAAGTTTTCGAGTTTTCGCCACGCAGCAACATTCGAGCGAGCCGAGAGGACGAAGCGCAAAATGCCGAAGAAGAAGCCGCTCGTTGTCGTGACGCGCCGCCTGCCGGAAGTGATCGAGACCCGCATGTGCGAGCTCTTCGACACGCGTCTGAACGAGAGCGACAGGCCGCTCAGCCATGACGAGCTGGCGGAGGCGATGCGCACGGCCGAGGTGCTGGTGCCGACCATCACCGACCGAATCGATTCGCATCTCATCGCCCAGGCCGGCGAGCAGATGAAGCTCATCGCCAATTTCGGCAATGGCGTCGACAATATCGACGTCGCCTCGGCGCTCGGCCGCTCCATCGCCGTGACCAACACGCCCGGCGTGCTGACCGAGGACACCGCCGACATGACCATGGCGCTGATTCTCTCCGTGGCCCGCCGTCTCGTCGAGGGCGCGCGGGCGATCCCGGAGGGCAATTGGGCCGGCTGGTCGCCGACCTGGATGCTCGGCCACCGCATCACCGGCAAGCGGCTCGGCATTGTCGGCATGGGCCGCATCGGCCAGGCGCTGGCCCGCCGCGCCAAGGCTTTCGGCCTCTCCATTCACTATCACAATCGCCGCCGCGTCCCCATCGAGACCGAAGAGAGCCTGGAGGCGACCTATTGGGAGTCGCTCGACCAGATGCTGGCGCGCGTCGACATCGTGTCGATCCACTGCCCGCATACGCCGGCGACCTATCACCTGCTCTCGGCGCGCCGGCTGAAGCATCTGCGCCCGCACGCCATTCTGGTGAACACGGCGCGCGGCGAGATCGTCGACGAGAACGCGCTGGTGCGCATGCTGGAGGCGAACGAGATTTCCGGCGCCGGCCTCGACGTCTTCGAGCACGAGCCCGCCGTGTCGCCCAAGCTCCTCAAGCTCGCTCAGGCCGGCAAGGTGACGCTCCTGCCGCATATGGGCTCGGCGACGACCGAGGGCCGGATCGACATGGGCGAGAAGGTCATCATCAACATCAAGACCTTCATGGACGGCCACCGTCCGCCGGACCGCGTGCTGCCCAGCATGTTGTGACCGTCGCAAGAGTCTTTTCCCCTCTCCCCGCGAGCGGGGAGAGGGCAGGGTGAGGGGCAAGCCGCCATGCGAATGGATGGCGGTCGAATTCCGTAGCAAATGGCCGATTTTCCCGTTGCGGCCTTGCCCCTCACCCCAGCCCTCTCCCCGTTTTCACGGGGAGAGGGGGCGGCGGCCTGCCGCGATTCGGGCAATTTTGCATGCGATCGGAAGCATTCCCGGAGCGCCTTCCGCAAAAGTTGACGGCTTTTGCGATATGAATGCGCTCGGGCAATCTGATTTGGCGCGATTTCCTGTCGCTCGCAGAATTCGTGCGAGCGACAGGCGCGCCGGGGAGAGGAAGCATATGAACAAATTTTTCTCGATCCTCGCCGTCGCCCTGTGCGTCGCGATGGTCGCAGGCCCCGCCGACGCCAAGAAGCGCGCCAAGCCCGCCGAAGAGAGCCAGGGCCAGCAGCAGGGCGGCGAATCGGGAGACAAGGACACGGGCGGCATTCCGCGCTACGTGCCTTTCCCACACAACCGCAACTTCAATCTCGTCGAGATCAACGGCAAGGCGCCGCCGGTCGAAATGTGGATCAACATCGATTCGACGGGCCGCGCCAACGGCTTCTCGGGCTGCAAGAACTGGTCGGGCGTCTTCATCATCGGCCCCGACCGCCTCGGCCCCAAGGCCATGCCGGCTGTCAATGAGCGCCAATGCGACGGCGCCCTCGCCGGCGTCGAGCGCGACTATTGGAACGTGCTGCTCTCCGGCCCCTATTGGGACGTGAAGGGCGACGACCTGATCCTGAAGGGCTTCAAGGGCGGCGTGCTGAAGTTCCAGCGGTCGCTGTAACGTCCGACCCCGTCATTGCTGTGCAGGAGCGTAAGCGACGGAAGCAATCTAGAGCCGTAGCGGCTGCCCTGGATTGCTTCGCTTCGCTCGCAATGACGGTTTACGCCGACCCGCTACTTCGCCGGCACGGCGTAAACCGGGCAGGGCGATTCGCGCAGCGCGCGCTCGGTCGTGGAGCCGCGCAGCGCGTCGAGCAGGCCGCGCCTTCCCTGCGTCGGCATGGCGATGAGATCGGCGCCGATCTCCTTCGCGTAATTCAGGATCGTGTCGATCACCGGCCCCCTCCGCAATTCGATATGCGGCAGCAGCCCGTCGAAGATCGGCAGGTCGTCGCCGACATGCAGCAGCATGACGTCGGCGGCCGGGTTCATCGCATGGGCGAAATCCGCGATATGGCGAAAGGCGTCGAGCGGCGGCACGCTCGCCTCGACCGGCATCAGCACCGTGTTGAGCGACACTTTCCCCGTCTCGCGGTCGACGAATCCGGCCTGATCCTCGCGCAGGAAGAGCGCCGGGGTGCGCGTCTCCCGCACCGCCTCCTCAGCGATCGACTCCTCGAGCCAGCGCTCAAGGCCCGAGCGGTTATGCGTCATCAGCACCATGAGGTCGCAGAGATGGCGCGTGACATAGGCCGCGACGCCGTGGACGGGCGAGGCCGATTCGACCGAGGCCTTCACGAATTTCACGCCGAGTTTCTCCGCGACCTCCGCGCGCGAGGCGGCGGGCTCGATCATGCGCCAGCGCGCGAGCATTTCCCGCACATGGGGGAAGCGGTCCCAGTCGTCGGCGTCCTGCCCCTCGGCGTCCTCGATATGCAGCAGATGCAGCAGGCCCTGCGTCGCCACGGCGATGCGCAGCGCGTGGGCGAAGGCGTCCTGGCTCGCGAAGGAGAGGTCCGTCGGATGGACGATGGATTTGGGCGGCTCGCCGAACATTGCGCATCTCCCTTTGTTCTTTGGCCTAAACCTATATCGGCAAAGGGAGCGCGCCTAGACCGCCGTTGTCGCAGGTCCGTCAGCCCTGCTCGCGCTGCGCTGCGAGCGCCTTTTTCACCTCTTCGACCAGCTCGCTCTCGGGCGCGGAAAATTGCGCGGGCCGCGCCGCCTTCCATTCCTCGTTCGTCGCGATGCCGGCCGCGGCCCTGGCGCCGGCGACGAGGTCCTTGATCTGCACCTCGCCCTTCGCCTTCTCGTCCGAGCCCTGAATGATCGCGAGCGGCGCGCGGCGCCGGTCGGCATATTTCATCTGCGCCTTCATGCCCGCCGCGCCGAGATAGAGCTCGGCGGCGATTCCCGCGCCGCGAAGCTCAGCGACCATGCGCTGATAGTCGGCGAGCCGGTCGCGGTCGAGCACGAGCACGACGACGGGGCCGACATGCGGCCGCGCGGCGACGATGGGGCTGCCGACGAGCTTCAACGCCGCGAAGAGGCGCGAGACGCCGATCGAGAAGCCGGTCGCCGGCGTGTTTTCGGAGCGGAAGCGCCCGACGAGCCCGTCATAGCGCCCGCCGCCGCCGACCGAGCCGAAGCGCACCGGATGGCCCTTCTCGTCGCGCGTCTCGAAAGTCAGATCGGCCTCGAAGACGGGGCCCGTGTAATATTCGAGCCCCCGCACCACGGAAGGATCGATGCGGATGCGGTCCGCGCCATAGCCCGCGTCGCGCGCGAGATCCTCGATTTCGAGAAGTTCCTCCGCGCCCTGCGCGCCGACATCGCTCTTCCCGAGCAGGCCGAAGAGATCGAATTGCGGCTTGCCGTCCTCATATTGACCGCCGAGGCTGAAGGAGAGGATGGTGTCGATCGCCGGCAGCGGCAGGCCGGCGCCCTTCGTGAAATCGCCGCTCTCGTCCTTGCGGCCGTCGCCCAGCAACTGGCGCACGCCGTCGGGGCCGAGGCGGTCGAGCTTGTCTATGGCGCGCAGCACGACGAGGCGGCGCGCGGCGTTCTCCTCGCCGCCAACGCCGATCGCCTCCATCACCCCGTCGAGCACCTTGCGGCTGTTGATCTTGATGACGTAATCGCGCCGGGCGACGCCGAGCCTCTCCAGCGCGTCGGCGGCCATCATGCAGATTTCCGCGTCGGCGGCCGGCGAGGCCGAGCCCACCGTATCCGCGTCGAACTGCATGAACTGTCGGAAGCGGCCCGGCCCCGGCTTCTCGTTGCGAAAGACCGGACCGCAACGATAGGAGCGATAGGGCTTCGGGATACGGTCGAAATTCTGCGCGACGTAGCGCGCGAGCGGCGCGGTGAGGTCATAGCGCAGCGACAGCCATTGCTCGTCATCGTCCTGAAGGGAGAAGACGCCTTCGTTCGGGCGGTCCTGATCGGGCAGGAACTTGCCGAGCGCGTCGGTATATTCGAAGGCCGGGGTCTCGAGCGCCTCGAAGCCGTAAAGCTCATAGACCGAGCGGATGACCTCGAGCATGCGGTTCGTCGCCGCGATCTCGCCCGCCTCGCGATCCGCGAAACCGCGCGGGCTGCGGGCTTCGACCTTGGATTTCTTTTCGTCAGACATATCGCCTTTCGCCGCGAAGGGCGCTCAATCACCCTCCCCTTGAGGGGGAGGGTCGGACTGCGCAGCAGTCCGGGGTGGGGTGAAAGCCGCACGGGATAGGGTGAGGTCGCCCCCTCCCGGTCGCCAGAGGCGGCCGACCTCCCCCTCGAAGGGGAGGCGAGATTCCGCCGCCTTCCTAGCATTTTCCCGTTCGGAAGGAAGCGGGGAGCTCAATCGGATGTCGGCGACGAACCTGCGTCAGGGGATAGAGGGTTCTCCTGTAGAGAAATTTCATATTCGAAATCTCGCGCGGCCTTTCCATATCGTCGCGCTTTCAGATAGCGGCGATGCTTGGCGTCGTCGAAATAGACGACGGTCCATTCGGGCAAACGCCCCTTCACGGCTTCGGCGATGGCTTTGCCTTCTTCGGCGAAATCCTCGAGATCAGGCATGTCTCCCTCTGTGTCGTCATGGGCGTCGTAGTGGGCCCGCCAAAGGCGGATGCGGTCGCGCAGCGCTTCCTCGACAGGCAGCTCTTCGAGTTCCACGGAGCAGCCCGCCCGATTCCAAACCCCGTCGCAGGAATAATCGCTCATGATGCGAACCCAGCATTCGTCCATGAGCGAGGCGTCGGGATCAGGCTTGTGGAGCAGGCGATAGGCCCGCCAAGCAACGCCAGCGCCGATCGCCTCGATGCTCCGCCGCATCGTCTCGGGAAGCGATGCGGCGTCGTCGAGGCGCCGCAAGTGCGATGGGCAGCGAGGGCAGTCCGAGCTGCCGAAGCGCTCCAGGGCGATCGGCAGCGCGCCAAGCGCGGCGTTGAGGACGCATTCGTCGCCGCCTTCCTTGACCCAGGCGCCGCGCAGGACGCCGGCGGCCGTCAACTGGTCGATATGCCAGTGAGGCCGCTTCTCACGCCGCATATGTCGCGCAAGCCGCCCCCGCAGCCCACCGGGGCCGTAGGCCGAACCGCAATAAAGATAATCGCCCGGGTAAAGGATGGCCTGACCAACTCCCGTCGTCACGAGCCGAGAAGCGTCGAGTCGCAGCCACAGAATATAAGCGCCGGGCGCGATGGGCGCCTGCGAGGCGTCCTCTACGAAATGAATATTTTTCATGCGAGACCCGCTATCGCCATGACGCCGTCGAACGGGAGCGCCTTCATATGGATAAGGAAGTTACATGCTTTCGGCGACTGCGGACATGTTAACCAACCTTCGATCCAGCTCTCGCGCTCCGTCCGAAATCTGGCCAGACTCCGGGAATGCTGCGCAGCAATTTTCTTCCCGCCGACATTTCCCGCCGAAAAATGCTGCGTCTTTGCTGCGTAGCAAGCGGCTCGCTGTGCTTGCCGGCGCCGCTCGCGGCGGCGCGAACGGCGGACCTCTCCCAACGCCTGCGCGAGGCCGCGCGCAAGGGCGCGGCGGTCTCTCTGCCGGCTGGCGAGATCACGCTCACCGGGCTCGATCTCCCGGACGGCGCCATTCTCAGGGGCGTCCCCGGCCGCACCGTGCTGAAGCTATCCGGCCTCGGCCCGCTGCTCTCGGCGAGCGTGGCGCGGCGGATCACGCTCGAAAATATCATTTTTGACGGCGGCGCGGGCTTCGTCCCGAAGGAAAAGGGCCTTCTCGACTTCTCCGACGTCGTCCATGTCTCGATCAATGGCTGCGCCATCCGCCATTCCACCGCGCGCGGACTGAACCTTGCCCGCTGCGGGGGCGTTTTTGCGCAGAGCGAGATTTCGGACATTGCCGATGTCGGCCTCTATTCGCTCGACGGACTCGGCGTCGACATGGACAACAACCATGTCAGCCGCTGCGGCGACAATGGCGTGCTGATCTACGCAACCTCCGCCGGCCGCTATGACGGCTCGCGCATCCGCAACAATCTGATCGAGGACATCGACAACCGCTCGGGCGGCAACGGACCCTATGGGAACGGAGTCCTGGTCTGGGGCGCGGGCGTCATTCGAGTGGAGAAAAACCGCATCCGGCGCTGCGTCTACACCGCCGTGCGCAACAACGGCGCGCATAATGTCGAGGTGGTCGGCAATGACTGCAAGACCTTCGGCGAGAAGGCGATGTATGCCGAATTCGGGGCCAAAAACTCGACCTTCAAGGACAATCGCATCGAGGACGCCGGCGCCGGCATTGCGGTGGCCAACGCCGACAAGGGCACGGACGGCGCGATCGTCTCCGGCAACACGATCGTCAATATGCGCAAGGGCGTGAACGACCCGGACTTCGGGCCGGAAATGCTCTGGCTCACCGGCATTCTCGCCGAGAAGAACGTGGACGTGACCGGCAACAGGATCGTCGGGCCGGGCTGGATCGGCATCGCGCTCGGCGGCTGGCGCGAGAATTTGCGCGCGGAGGCCAATGAGATTTCGGGCGTGGATTACGGCGTCGCGCTCGCGACCGGCGACGGCGCCGGCGACGCGCTCGTCGCCCGCAACAGGATCAGCGCCCGAAAGGGAGCGGTCATCGCCACGGCGGGCATGAACTTCCTGCCGGGCGACCTCACGAAGCCGGGCGCGAAAACATATCCGCGATTGGTCGTGCGGGACAACGAAACGGCGTAAGCGCCCCTTACGCGATCATCACCCGCGCCGCGCCCTTCTCGTCGCCGAGAAGCTCCAGCGCCTTGGCGACCATGGCCTTCGAGTCGAGCATCGCCTTGGCGATCATCATCTCGTGCTTGTCATGGTCGATATAGGCGTCGGGCAGCGTCAGGCTGCGGAACTTGAAGGCGCCGCGGGTTCCGTCGAGCAGGCCGTCTTCGGAGAGCGCCTGGAAGACCTGCGCGCCGAAGCCGCCGATCGAGCCCTCCTCGACCGAGATGAGGACTTCGTGATTGGCCGCGAGACGGCGCAGCAGGTCGCGGTCGACGGGCTTGGCGAAGCGCGCGTCGGCGACCGTCGTCGAGACCCCGTAATTTTCGAGCTCCTCGGCGGCCTTCATGGCGTCGGCGAGGCGCGTGCCGAGCGAAAGGATCGCGACCCTGGAGCCCTCGCGCAGAATGCGGCCCCTGCCGATTTCGAGCGCCTCGCCGCGCTCGGGAAGCTCCACGCCCACGCCCTCGCCGCGCGGATAGCGGAAAGCGATCGGGCCTTCCTCATAGGCGGCGGCGGTCGCGACCATGTGCATCAGCTCCGCCTCGTCGGCGGCGGCCATCACCACCATGCCCGGCAGGCAGCCGAGATAGGCGATGTCGAAGGCGCCGGCGTGAGTCGGCCCGTCGGCGCCGACGAGGCCGGCGCGGTCGATGGCGAAGCGCACCGGCAGATGCTGGATCGCGACGTCGTGCACCACCTGGTCGTAGCCGCGCTGCAGGAAGGTCGAATAGAGCGCGCAGAAAGGCTTGTAGCCCTCGCAGGCGAGGCCGGCCGCGAAGGTCACGGCGTGCTGCTCGGCGATGGCGACGTCGAAAGTGCGGCTCGGAAAATGCTTCCCGAAAATGTCGAGCCCCGTGCCGGACGGCATGGCCGCCGTGATGGCGACGATCTTGTCGTCATGCTCGGCCTCGGCGATCAGCGCCTTGGCGAAGACGCCCGTATAGGAGGGCGCGTTGGCCTTGGGCTTGAACTGCTTGCCGGTCTCGACGTCGAATTTGACGACGCCGTGATATTTGTCGTCGGCGGCCTCGGCCGGGGCGTAGCCCTTGCCCTTCTGCGTCACGACATGGACCAGCACCGGACCGTCGTCCTTGTCGCGGACATTCGTCAGAACGGGCAGCAAATGGTCGAGATTGTGCCCGTCGATCGGCCCCACATAATAGAAGCCGAGCTCCTCGAACATGGTGCCGCCGGTGATGAAGCTCCGCGAGAATTCCTCGGCCTTGCGCGCCTTGTCGTAGATGAAGCGCGGCAGATGCGAGGCGAGCTGCTTCGCCGCGTCGCGGATGGAGCGATAGGCGCCGCCCGAGACGAGGCGGGCGAGATAGGCCGACATGGCGCCGGTCGGCGGCGCGATCGACATGTCGTTGTCGTTCAGGATGACGATGAGGCGCGAATCGAGCGCGCCGGCGTTGTTCAGGGCCTCATAGGCCATGCCCGCCGACATGGAGCTGTCGCCGATGACCGCGACGACATGATTGTTCCCGTCCGCGAGGTCGCGCGCGATCGCCATGCCGAGCCCGGCCGAGATCGAGGTCGAGGAATGGCCGGCGCCGAAGGCGTCATATTCGCTCTCCGCGCGCTTGGTGAAGCCCGAAAGGCCGCCGCCCATGCGCAAGGTGCGGATGCGGTCGCGGCGGCCGGTGAGGATCTTGTGCGGATAGGTCTGGTGGCCGACATCCCAGATGATGCGGTCGCGCGGCGTGTCGAAGACATAATGCAGCGCCACCGTCAGCTCGACCACGCCGAGGCCGGCGCCCAGATGTCCGCCCGTCACCGAGACGGCGTCGATCGTCTCGCGGCGCAGCTCGTCCGCGACCTGCCTGAGCTGATGGGGCTGAAGCTTGCGCAACTCTTGCGGAGTCGGGAGCTTGTCGAGAAGGGGGGTCTTCGAGGCGGTCAAAGGCTTTCTCTCGTCTCGGCTGTCCGCAAATTCACAAATTCTAGGGATAGCCGCTAAGTCCGGGCGCGGCAAATGCATTGCCGCACATTGGCCTTGATTCTTGGGAGACTGTTGCGAAATCGCAACGATTCGGTCGGAAGTCAAGTCAAATCAATAATATCGATAGGCCTGTTCCGGCGCATATTCGGGATAGTCCGGCTCGACGGGCCGCGTCCGCCGCGCCGGGCGGGGGCGCTCGACGCGCTCCACGCCCGGAGGCTCTTCCCGGGCGATGCGGCCCCCGCCGCGCGTCTCGCCGACGATCTCGATCGTCGCGCCTTCCCGCTCCACCCATTCGAACAGCTTCTGGGCGTTGCCGACCGCGAGGCGCACGCAGCCATGGGAGCGCGGACTGCCCAGGCCGCGCTCGAAGCTGCCGTGAATGGCGAGGCCTCGCGGCGAGAAGAAGATGGCGTAGGGCATCGGCGCCTGGTCATATTCGTCGGAATAATGGTCCGCCTCCAGGCGCATCACGGAATAGCGCCCGGTCGGCGTCTCATAGCCCGGACGGCCGCTGGAGATTTTCCACACGACCGTCGCGCCGTCGCGCGTGACGGCCAGGCGCTGCGCGGAGAGGTCGATCGAGATGCGGACGGTCGCCTGGGCCGCGGCCGAAGCGAGAAGGCCTGCTGCAATAAGGAGGAGCCGAAACGTCTTCATGACAAGACCTAAACATGGCGCGCCGCCCGCGTAAAGCCAGAGGTCGCGGCGCGGTTGACGAAGTGGCGCCCGTTTTGAAGCGACTCTCCGCAACGGAGGAAAGACGCCGGTCGGCGTCCCGGATTTTTCTTCGACGGGTTCAAAATGGGACAAGAGAGGAGAGCGCCGAAAATGGTCGCGCCGTTCCTGAACATGAAAGGCGTCGCTTTCTCCATCAGGGAATTCGGATCGGCGGACGGCCGCGGTCCCGCTCTCTCCGCGCCGCGCCTCGTCGCGGGAGTGGACGTCGACGCCTTCAAGGCGCTCGCGGCCGGGGAATTGTCGCTGGAGCAGCTCGACGCCGCCCAGGCCGACTGGACCGATCTCGCGAACCGCGCGCTGGAGCCCAACGCCTTCTACGAGCCCGGTTTCGCCTTGTCTGCGGCGCGCCATTTCCCAGTCAGCGAGCGTCCCCGCTTCATCGTCGTGAAGAACGGCGCCGGCCGGCTCATGGGGCTTTTTCCGATCGTGACCGCCAATCCGCTGACGGGCGACGGCCTGGCCCGGCTGTGGCTCCACAGGCAGGCGGCGCTGGCGACGCCGCTCGTCGACCGGGACATGGCCTCGGAGACGATTCAAGCCTTCCTCGAATGGATGGAGGCCCTCGGCAACTCGACCGGCGTCGTCTTCTCGCGCATGCCGGCGGACGGCCGCTTCCGTCTGGCGCTGGAGCGCGCCGCCGCGGCCGCCGCCCGCAATGTGAAGATTCTGGAATCCTACGAGCGCGCCGCGCTGCTGCCGGGCGGCGACGCCGATGAGCTCTGCCAGCGGGCGGGCTCGAAGAAGAAGCTCGCCGACATGCGCCGCCAGGCGCGCCGCCTGCGCGAAATGGGGCGGCTCACCTTCGAATCCCACGAGACGCCGGAGGAGATACGGGTCGCGGCGGAGGAGTTCATGGCGCTGGAGGCCGCCGGCTGGAAGGCCGGGCGCGGCGCCTTTCTCTCCGAGCCGGCGCTGGCCACCTTCCTGCGCAGCGCGACGCGCATGCTCGCGCGCGAGAAGCGCTGCAAGATCCAGTCGCTGCGCCTCGACGGCCGCCCCATCGCCATGGCGATCGTGCTGGAAAGCCAGGGCCGCAGCTATTGCTGGAAGATCGCCTTCGACGAAACCATGCGCTCCCAGGCGCCCGGCGTCCAGCTCGTCTATGAGCAGACCAAGGCGCATCTCGAGCGGCCCGATCTCGAATATGCCGATAGTTGCGCCATCGCCAATCACCCGATGATCGACAAGCTCTGGCCGGACCGCATCGGCGTCTGCGACCTCGCGGTTTCCCTGCGCGCGCGACGGGAGCGCGATTTCCTCGCGAGCTGCCGCCGCGACCATACGCGCCGGCAGGTGCGGGAGCTCGCCAAGCGCGCGGCGAACCGGCTGTTGAAGCGCAAGGTGAGTTGACGCGGCGCTCTCGCCTTTTCGGGCGCAATCGCTATAGTGCCGGCGTTCTCGCCTCGCGCGATTTCCTGGCGCGCATTGCTGTCGAAATGCGCGCCGAACGCCGGACCCGCCCGTGACGCTTCGCCGATTCCGCCCGCTGATCCTCCTTGCGCTCGCCGCCGCCAGTCTTTCGGCCTGCGGACGCCGCGGCCCGCTGGAGCTGCCGCCGGACGTGCAGGCGCGCGGCGCGGCGTTGAAAGCCCAGCAGGCGGCCGCCCAGGCGAAAACCGGACCCAATGCGCCGAAACCCGCGCCCGGCCAGGCTCAGCCAGAGGAGCCGCCAGAGCCGCCGATCCCCGGCACGATCGGCAACCGGCCGCCGGCGCAATATCCTTTCCTTCTCGACCCGCTGCTGTAAGACGCAATGCATCATTTCGACTACCGCAACGGCGCGCTCTTCGCCGAAGACGTCGCCCTGTCCGCGCTCGCTGACGGGGTCGGGACGCCCTTCTACTGCTATTCGGCGGCGACGATCCGGCGCCATTTCAGGGTCTTCACGGAAGCCTTCGCCGGGCTCGGCGCGATGGTCTGCTACGCCATGAAGGCCAATTCGAACCAGGCGGTGCTGCGCCTCCTCGCCAAGGAGGGCGCCGGCATGGACGTGGTCTCGGGCGGCGAGCTCGCCCGCGCGCTGGCGGCGGGCGTTCCGGGGTCGAAGATCACTTTTTCCGGCGTCGGCAAGACGGATGAGGAGATCGGCGCGGCGCTCGACGCCGGCATTTTCTGCTTCAATGTCGAATCCGAGCCGGAGCTCGACGCCATCTCCCGCATCGCCTCGGCCAAAGGCCGGTCCGCCCCCGTGTCTTTACGCGTCAATCCGGATGTAGACGCTCGTACACACAAGAAGATTTCCACCGGCAAGGCCGAGAACAAGTTCGGGGTGCCGCTCTCCCGCGCCCGCGAGGTCTATGCCCGCGCGGCGAAGCTGCCGGGAGTCGAGATCGCCGGCGTCGACATGCATATCGGCTCGCAGCTCACTGATCTCGAACCCTTCGACGAGGCTTTCACCCTGCTCGCGGAGCTGGTGCGCGACCTGCGCGCCGACGGCCATGACATTTCCCATGTCGATCTCGGCGGGGGCTTGGGCATTCCTTATCACGAGGGCGACGATCCGCAGTCTTACCATCCCGAGCGCTACGCCGAGATCGTGCGCAGGCGTTTCGCGGGACTGGGCTGCAAGCTCGTCTTCGAGCCGGGGCGCCTCATCGTCGGCAACGCCGGCGTGCTCGTCACGCGCGTGATCTATGTGAAGCAGGGCGAGGCCAAGACCTTCGTCATCGTCGACGCGGGGATGAACGACCTCGTGCGCCCGACGCTCTATGACGCGCATCACGATATCATTCCCGTGCGCGCGCCCGGGGATCGCGCGGAGATCGTCGCCGACGTCGTCGGCCCGGTCTGCGAGACCGGCGATTACCTCGCGCTCGACCGCAAAATGCCGGAAGCCAGGCCCGGCGAGCTTCTCGCCGTGCTGACGGCGGGCGCCTATGGCGCGGTGCAGGCGGGAACCTACAATACCCGCCCGCTGATTCCGGAGGTTCTCGTCGACGGCGCGCGCTTTGCGGTGATCCGCCCGCGCCCGAGCGTCGCGGACCTCATCGCGATGGATCGGACGCCGGACTGGATTTGAGCCGGGCGCTGCGACTCTACGGCTTCGGCGCGAGCGTCGCGTCGATCCAGGCCATAGCCTTGGCGAGCGCGGTCTTGTCTTCCTTGAAGGTGATATGGCCGCAGTCCGACTCGATGAGCTGTTTTGGATCATGGGCGAGATTGTAGAGGCGGAGCCCGTGCTGCGGAGGAATGGCGCCATCCCTTTTGCCGACGCTCATGAATACCGGCGCCTTGACCTTGTCGATCACGGCGTCCGAGTGGAATTTGTCGCGAAGGACGAGTTCGGACACGATTGCCGGGACGTGGAAATTTGTGTCGATGACCGCCGGAATGTTATCGTAGGGCGAATCCAGAACCACCGCGGCGACCTCCCTGCGAGAGGCGAGAAACGTCGCGACGCCTGTGCCAAGCGACTCGCCCATTAGCACGATGCGGCTCGGCGCAAATCCGCGCCGCAGCGCCTCCGCATAGGCGCCATCCGCGTCATACTTGAGTCCTTCCTCGCTCGGAGAACCGGTGGATTCGTTAAATCCCCGATAAGCGATCGCAAGCAGGCCATAGCCGTGTTCGATGAGCCGGTTGAACTGTTCGTTCCGATGCGCCAGAGCGCCGCTCTGACCATGGAAATAGAGGATGATCGGCCGCCGCGCGTCCTTCGGGTCGGCGTACCAGGCGACGAGCTTTTCGCCGTCGTCGGTGGGCACAGTCACGATGTTCGCGTCTGCGACGCCGCTCTCCGCCGGAGAGGCGTGGCTAGTATCGGGCTGAATGATGAATTTCGGCGGTAGATAGTAGAGCCCGCCGGCAAGGCCGAGAAGCGCGACGGGGACGAGCGCAAAGAACATTCGAAATCTCCTTTTGCAAAATTGCGCGCCAATCGCGCAGCGCGACGAAGATAGGCGTGCGCCTAAAAAAAATCAAAGCTGCAACGGCCCGTTCGTCGCGCGATAATCACGATACCACGCGACCAGCGCCTTGACCCCCTCCTCGACCGATGTCCGCGGGCGATAGCCCGTGAGCCGCTCCAGCAGATCGGCCGAGGCGAAAGTGCGCGGCACGTCGCCCTTCTGCATGTCGAGATAGTTGCGGACGGCCTTCTTGCCGAGCGCCTGTTCCAGCGCGTCGATGAAGTCGAGCAGCGGGACCGGCGCGCCGCGGCCGATATTGACGATGCGATAGGGCGCCTGCGGCGAGACCGACTCGTCGCCGGAATCCCGCTCCGGGACGCAATCCATCAGCCGCGCGACAGCTTCGACGAGGTCGTCGATATAGGTGAAGTCGCGCAGCATGTTTCCGTGATTGTAGATGTCGATCGTCCGCCCGCTTTCGATGGCGTCCAGAAATTTCAAGGGCGCCATGTCGGGCCGCCCCCAGGGGCCATAGACGGTGAAGAAGCGGAATAGGGTGGTCGGGATCGACCAGAGATGCGCATAGCTGTGCGCCATCGCCTCGACCGCCTTCTTGCTCGCGGCGTAGAGCGTCAACGGATGGTCGGTGCGGTCGCTCTCACGGAAGGGCACGGTCGGGCTCGCGCCATAGACCGAACTGGTCGAGGCGATGAGCAGGTGGCGCGGCTTGAGCGCGCGGGCGATCTCCAACAGGTTGAAGGCCCCGACGAGATTCGCTTCCACATAGGCGCGCGGATTTTCGAGGCTGTAGCGCACGCCGGCCTGGGCGGCGAGATGGATGACGACGTCGGGCGCGCTCCGCTCGGCGGCTTCGGTCAGGGCCCGCACGTCCTCCAGCAGGGCGATCGTGTCACGATAGCCGTCATGCGCACGCAAAATCTCGCGCCGCGCCTCCTTGAGGCGCGGATCGTAATAGGGCGTCATGCCGTCGAAGCCGTCGACCGTATGGCCCTCCGCCAGCAGCCGCCGGGCGAGATGAAAACCGATGAAGCCCGCCGTGCCGGTGATGAAAACGCGCATGAATCGCCTTGGCTGTCGCGGTCGAGGCGCCGCCGCGCCGTCTTGGGCAATTGGACTCGGCCTGTCAACGCGACAGGATCGCCCCTCCCACAAGCGGGAAGGGGGATCGGGACGCGTTCCTCCAAACGCCGCGCGATGCGTAACGCTGAAGGGACCGCCTTGCTCAGATCATCGCCATGCCGCCATTCACGTGGAGCGTCTGGCCGGTGACATAGCCCGCTTCCGCGCTGGCGAGATAGACGACGGCGGCGGCGACGTCGGCCCCCGAGCCGAGCCGGCCCGCCGGCACGACGGAGAGGATCTTCTGCTTCTGGGCGTCGGTCAGCGCGTCGGTCATGGGGCTCTCGATGAAGCCCGGCGCGACGCAATTGACCGTCACGCCGCGCGAGGCGACCTCGGCGGCGAGCGATTTCGACATGCCGATCATGCCCGCCTTCGCCGCGGCGTAATTGCCCTGGCCCGGATTGCCGGTGACGCCGACGATGGAGGTGACGCCGATGATGCGGCCGAAGCGCTTCTTCATCATGCCGCGCAGCACGGCGCGCGAGAGGCGGAAGGCCGAGGTGAGGTTGATGTTGAGGACGGCGTCCCAGTCCTCGTCCTTGAGGCGCATGAACAGCATGTCGCGAGTGACGCCGGCATTGTTGACGAGAATGTCGACGCCGCCCATCGCCGCCTCCGCCGCCGGGACGAGCTTCTCGGTCTCTTCCTTCTCGGCGAGATTGCAGGGGAGGACATGCGTGGTTCCGCCGATCTCGGCGGCCAGCGCCTCGAGCGCCTCCCTGCGGGTGCCGGAAAGCGCCACCGTCGCGCCCGAATTGACGAGCGCCCTGGCGATCTCCTTGCCGATGCCCCCGCTTGCGCCGGTCACCAGCGCCGTCCTGCCAGACAAATCGAACATTCCGTCCTCCCTGATCCGCATGCCGCGCATGCGGCTGCCCATTCTCGCGCCTCCCTTTAACCGGAATTGGGAAAATTGCGAGGCCCGGAACCCGGAGAAAAGGCGGCCGGGGAAAGGGTGGCTCTCGCCGACCGCAATCCCGATGGCGCCACAACCGGGAGTTCCTAATAAACCTGTAAAAAATATGGATAATCTATTGTTAAGCAAGGATGTTTTGATCGTGGCCCAAATGCAACACCAAAGAAGTTTCAACTGCCGGGAGCTGAAATTTACCTTGTATTGGTTGCTTTCAAACGCTGTTTGCGACCAGAGTCCGCCGGCTTGGGGTCCGCATCGCGTTACGCCGTCAAGTTGGGGCGGGTGCGGGTCATTAGATCTGACTTGAGCAAAGGGTTACGATATGAAAACCACTCTTTCCGCTATCGCTCTCGCGGCGGCCCTCGCGGCCGGCGCGGCGCAGGCCGCGGACCTCCC
>Ga0123398_1008288_pt1 | contig 17305 bp, 17 predicted proteins | sample T5LHNO3metaT_FD_89926 | JGI IMG/M metagenome (GOLD analysis project Ga0123398, IMG submission 89926) | Methane-oxidizing artificial microbial communities from Washington, USA to study methane cycling - T5-LHNO3 metaT (Metagenome... | ecosystem: Engineered > Modeled > Simulated communities...
CTTATGTCTGTCCTCGAACTCTTCAAAGCTTTGCAATCCAGCGCGTTTGGCCGCTTCATAGGCAGCCTGGACCATTTGTTCTGCGCGGTATTGGAACTGGGCCATATCGCCGGCATGATCTTGCTGCTGGCATCGGTGCTGCTGACCAGTCTGAATTTACTCGGCCTGGGCTTAAGTTCCGTGCCGCTCGCGGAAATTCAGCGGAGCACTCGCAAATTATTCTGGACCGGCCTGACGCTATTGGTGGTATCCGGCCTGCTGATCTTTATCCCGGCCGCCACCAGTTACTACGCCAACGATTTCTTTTGGGCCAAATTCATCCTGTTAGGCCTTGCCTTGCTGGTGTATTTCACCCTCTACCGGTGGGTTGCGGCCCGCGACTCCAAGCAAATCTGGCTGGCGAAAGCTACGGGTGGACTGGCATTGAGTCTGTGGTTGGGTGTGGCCTTTGCCGGGCGTTTTATCGGCTTTTTTGCGTAACGCCGATTCATTCATTTTCAGTGTAAGGACGCTCCAGCATAGAGCTGGCGTCTCCTTTATTCGCAACGGGATTGCCGATGTTCAAACAATTTAATTCACGTTTAAAAGTTTTTGCCGGCAGCTTGGCGTCTGCCAGCCTATTGATGGCCTGCAACCCGGCCCCTACCGAGCCTGCTGCGCCGCCTGTTCCTTTCAAACCGGTGGCGACGCTGCAAGAGATCATGACCTCGATCATCGATCCGAATATCGACTTCGTGTGGAACTCCGTATCATCGGTTAGTACTGCCACCGGTACCGAAGAACGCCAGCCTCAAACCGACGAAGACTGGCGCTTGCTGCGACAACACGCCTTGTCTGTGGTCGAAGCAACAAATCTGCTGTTGATCGAAAATCGGCCCATTGCCGCTGCCAATGCCGTCACCTCCAGCGGCGGCGCCGAACTGACACCCGCTGCGATTAAAACCCTGATTGCCGAGCATCGCCAGGAATTTGTACAACGTGCGCAAAGCCTGCAAAGCACCGCGCAAGGTTTACTGGTAGCAATAGACGCCAAAAATGTAGAGGAACTGGAAAAAGCCGGCGGCGAAGTCGAACAAGCCTGCGAGCAGTGTCATAGCCAGTTCTGGTATCCGGGCGATGCTAGGCCGAAATAACCGTCAAAAAATCCAAATGGTCTGAATCGCAAAAACTGCGACTCTATTTATTCCAAATACGCTAACGCTGCGACTCGCCTCTAGTCCTGGCTCAAACGTTAAATACACTTTGCCGCGTAAATAAAATCGGGGACGCAGCGCAGTAAAGCTGCGTCCCCAGATCGTATTGCAATTTACAACGACCGCCCCAAACGCTTCTCGACCTGTTTTTTCTCCCACTCCGCGCCGAAGAAAGGCAGGATGTCGAATACCGACGAGGCATGAATCAACAGGCCCACACCCCAGCCCAACGCCGGCCAGATCACCCACAGATGGTGAGGTGTTTGCACCAGATTCAAGATACCCAAAGCGCCGATGACGACCAGATATTGAAGCAAATGCGTATAAAACCGCCGCAGTTTGCGCACGTGTTCCAGCGCGAGGATTTCTTCTTTACTAATGCCCTGACTTAAAGTGCTATTCATACCCGACTCCGAATTTAACTGTGAAAAATCGATCTCAAAGACCGCCGCCAGTGACTTCAGGGATTCCACGCTTGCCGTTTGTCCGCGCTCGATTCGTTGAATGGTGCGGACGCTGATGCCGCTTAAATCGGCCAGTTGTTGTTGCGACCAGCCATGTTGCAATCTCAGTTTTTGTATAAGCATTTGGAACTCCTTTTTTATCACTGGCCCTCAGTCTAGCGCTTGATTGGCCTGTTCCGTGACGACATTACCCCGCCAATGGCACGACAGTTGCCCGCCATTCTTTAGAAAACGCCTGCGAAAAATGCGATTAAGTTGCTGACTCGGTATTCAATTCCATTTTTTGAAAACAAGAGGGTTGGAGCAATCCACTCTCAAATCGTGTTGATAATTTTTAGGGCGTAGGCAAGAATGCCTTTCCTACTAAGGACAGTGGCATTGTCTATATTAAAAATAAATTTATCCCCAATGATCAAATCCCCCGGATCGGGCAGAATGGTGATGCGAGCCTTGCTGATTCCTTTAATCGCGTGGAGTCTATCTATTCCTGCTCACGCTACTCCGCCGTTTAGCTTTGGCATCGAAGACCCTGCGCTTCAGCCAGTTCCGAACGACGTTGCGGTTACACTAGCGGCCTTCGATAGTAATATACCGGAAATGGCTACTTGTACTTACATTGGACAGTCCTTGCCACTATCCGCATCGACTAACAAACTGGAGTATGTGGTTGCTACTACACAAGCACCTTGTGGTTGTGGTGCTTATTTGTGTCCCATATATGTATTACGTAAGTCGCAAGGTGCATATGAAGTGATACTTAATTGGAGCGGTTACGGGCTCTCTATAAAAAAAGGAATCCATCACGGATTGAATTCACTAGAGATACTGGCCGGTTCAGCTGGACACTCGGAAAACACAGTTTGGCGCTTCAACGGAAAGAAGTATGAAAAACTAATCACAGGGCGGTAACGATGTAGTAGGAATGAAAATTACTATACGTTAGCAACAACTGCGTAACCTTAAAAAATCTACTCGTTTTGAGAGTAGCTTGGGTTGCCGGTTATTCTTTCTCAATTAGTCCGATAAGCCCTCTTTATCCGTGACTGGCGGCAAGACTCAAAGTCCCTTCGATAAAACACCAAAACGTTTTTTGAGCCATGAAACCGTGATTCGGCAGTACGTATTTATCGGTCTGCACAACCCATAGCGGATCGTCCATCGGCACCTCGGCTACGGGACGTAATTGCAAGCCGTCCGCTACTCGCCAAACCGCAGCGCTGGCCATAATCCCTTCCGGTCCGGTTAGCATTAACGGATTAGGCGACGCATTAATGCCGCTAGCGGTATCGACTGTACACGACTGATTTGCCGATGCCGTAGCGGTCGTTTCCAAACGATGGGTGATAAAACCGCGAAAATGTCCGACGGCGGTCGCTGCTAAATCCCATTGCGTCGCGCCCTGCATGTCCGCTTGCTCGACCGGATCGAATACCGACTCGAACCAGGCCGGCACGGCTCTGCTATAGGTAAACATGTTTTTGGTGATGTTATCGGCTTCGGAGCTGGCAACTACCATCAATGGGTTTGTCTGCATAGGGTGATTCGTTACAGCCACTCGGCGGATGGCCGCGCGCAGAGCGGCAAAACGCCTGGCTTCAACCGCCGGATTGACCAACAACACCATGTCACCAAAGCGGGCTTGGTCGCCGCGTCCCTGTTGCAAGCGTTGCAACCAGACCGGTTGTAGTGCGTTTAACATCACGGACGCGCCTAGACTATGGCCTATGGTCAGCAAGCGGTTATCCGGATCGGCATCGCGTTTGACGACAGCTTCGACATTTAACAAGAAATCTAGAAATTGCTTTTGTCCTAGGCGTTCGCTGACCGACCGCCGCTCCCAAAAGGTCAAAGCCCGCAGCCAGGGCGTTTCCACCGTTTCGCCGCGCCAGCCCAAGTAGATGCCGACTACCCGGTAATGCGGGTTACGCAGTTTGATGTCGCGCAAACTTTCCTTGAAACGGCGGACGTTGTTATCGCTGTCCTTGGCATTGTGGTGCCAGCCGTGGGTATAAAGCACCACATATTGCGGTTGTTGGCTGTCTTGCAACCACGCTAATACGGCATCGGACTGGCGTTGATCGTAGAAACGGCCGTCGTCGTCGAATTCCACGAAACCCAAGGTGTAGTCATCTTGCCGGTTGACGACTAAATTCGCGGCGCTGCAATCCGCAGCGGCATTGGCTAGACAAGGTTTTACACTGATATTGGTACGGAAGTATTCTTGGGGAGCGCAAGCTGATAGCAGTATCAGCAGTGCGAACAGTAATCTGCTCATAAGGCGGTGACTAGGACAGAGACACAAGGTTTTGCGTCACTGTCCCACTCATGAAAGGTAATTTCAGCTACTGCAGGCATTAACCGGCATATTTGACGGTGCAGCCGTAAGGTTTGGTTACCGCTTTGCTGATGGCTTTACCTGCCGCCAATTCTTTTAGTGCTGACGAAATATAGTTTTCAGCCGTTGCGATGTCGGCCTGGTCTGCCGAGGCAATGCTGTCTATGCCGCCTTTGTAAAGCAACACGCCATTGGGATCGATGATGAACAATTGCGGGGTGTTAGTGGCACCGTACAATTTACCCACGGCACCATCCGGGTCAAACAGGGTGTTAGCGGGTGAAGCTTTGCGTTCTTGATTAAGTTTTTTTGCGGTTGCCGCATCGACAAAGCCCTGTTTGCCGGGCGCGGAAGAAATGACTTGCAACCAGACGATGTTTTGGCTTTGGGCTTGTTTTTGTAAATTTGGAATATTGCCGGATTGGTAATGTTTTTGCACAAACGGGCAGTCGGCATTGGTCCATTCCAGAATCACGGTTTTGCCGCGCAGAGCCGCCAAACTCAAGGTCCCGCCTTCGGCCGCCGCCGCAGAAAACGCCGGTGCCGGCTGGCCTACCACCGGTTCTGCTTTGGCAGGGGCCGGCATTAATAGCATTAAACTAACGGTCATCAATCCGAACAAACGCTGAGAAATCATAAATACTCCATTGCTGATGGTTAAAGACGGGCGCTTTGAATGGCGCCGATAACGAGATCGGGGGTCAGAATTTGCGGTAATACCGTCGCCTCCTGCGCTCCCGGTCCGAAATACAAATATAAGGGCACCCCGCTGCGACCAAATTGGCCCAATACCTTGGCGATGTCGGCATCGCGGTTGGTCCAGTCGCCTTTTAGGTAAGTCACCTCAGCGCTGTGAAAGGCGCCGCGAACCGCTTCGCTACTTAAGGCAACGCGTTCATTGACTAAACAGGTGATGCACCAGTCGGCGGTGAAATTGACGAATACCGGTTTGCCTTCACTGCGCAATTGGGCCAGTTTTTCAGCGCTGTAAGCTTGCCAGTTTTGATTTTTGCTGTCAGTTTCATGGCCCGTATGGGTCGAGGTCTCGATGCCCAGTTCGCCCGCCAGCAAGGCCAGCAGCAAAGTTACACAGGCGCTGGTATTGATGACCAGGCGTTTAAGTTGGGTGGTGTCGCGGCTAAGTTGCAATAACCAGATAGCGAGGGCAACCAACACACAGCCGCCCAATGCACCCGCAACGGCTTCTGGGCCTGCCTGACGGGCGAGCACCCAAATCAACCAAGCGGCGGTGGCGTACATCGGAAAGGCTAGGCCTTGTTTCAGCGTTTCCATCCATGCCCCTGGTTTGGGTAGCCAGCGCTGGAGTATCGGCCATTGGCAAAGCAGCCAGTAAGGTAGGGCCAATCCCGTGCCCAAACTCAGGAATACGGCGATCATTGTTGCCGGTGGTTGGGTGATTGCAAAGCCGAGCGCTGCGCCCATGAAGGGTGCGGTGCAGGGGGTTGCCACGACTGCGGCCAGCACTCCGGTGAAAAAGCTCCCGGCATAACCGTCCCGAGTGGCCAGCTTATGACCCAAGCCGGTGATGCCGGTGCCGATATTGAAGACTCCGGATAAGCTTAAGCCCACCGCAAATATCAAATAGGTCAGTATCGTTACGAACCACGGTGACTGAAACTGGAAACCCCAGCCAATGCTGGCTCCACCGGCTTTGACAACGACCAACACAGCGGCCAATGCGGTGAAACTGACTAATATGCCAGCCAGGTAAGCCCAACCGTGTCTGCGCGTTTTGCTAGGATCGTGGGCGGCTTGTTCTATCAGTGCCAGGGCTTTTAACGACAACACCGGAAATACGCAGGGCATCAGATTTAATATCAAACCACCGGCCAAGGCCAGTAATAGGGCGGTCGGCAAGGTTTGATCGGCCAAAGCGTTGGCCGGCTCAGCCTGAGGGGCATTTACAGTGCCAGGCCACACGGCGCTGATCTGATAAGCGCGCAAAGCGTCGCCGCTGCCTACTGTCAGTACGCCGGTCAGCGTTTGTCCGGGGCTTAATGGCTGGTCACCGGCTTGCAAGCTGATATCCAGACCTTGGTCGGCTACGCTTGTGATTTGCTCGCCAGCATGGGAAATCGGTCCCCAACGGTCGGGATAGAAGGCTAGCGCTTGATTGTCTGGCGCAGGCAGTTGTTCGCCAGTAAAGTGTAACCGGAGCGTGCCGGCCGACCCCTCAAGCAAGCTGGCTTGCCAGGGTAATTCAACAGGCCAGGACTTTTGGGTGGCTGTTATCAAAGGATGAGCTGGGCCTACCGCCACTCCTTTGGCGACCACCGGCAACTGTATTGCTAATTCCACCTCTTGGGGAATGCAGGCTTCCTCGCAAACCAACCATTTCACTTTCGCTGATATGGGCCATGCTGTGCCCACTTCAGCATTCTCGGGTACCCGCAGCGGCGAGAGTAGGGTGACGGCATCGTGATAGCCGTAATTGACGACAGGCCCCAGTACAATTTTGCTAGGCGTAGGCCATTGGATCTCGCCCACCGACCAGCCAGACGGTAGTTGGTATTGAATTTTGGTTGGGAGGCCCGAGTCGCCAGGGTTTTTCCAGTAAGTGTGCCAATGCGGAATAATCTGCTGGTGTACGCCAATCAAGATCTCATCACCAGGATGCACGGCAGTATGAGACACAATCAGGCTGGCTCTTACCTGATCCGTGGCCGCTTCCGGACCGGGGCTGGCTTGTGTGCATGACATTCCTAAAACTAGCGTGATGCCAAGGATAACGCGATAGAGATTAAGCACAGTTGCACCCTACATTTGCTGAATTAGTGGCAGTCATGCATTTTACAGTTCGGTGACGGCTTGGCTACGCACAGTCTGATCCTTGTTATCAGTGTTTTGCCGCTTAGATAAATGATTGCGCCAAATCGAAGAAACCCGCAAAGGCGGGTTTCAAACGGCTATGTGTTGTCGTTGCAAACATCAAAACGGCTCTGATCTGGCACACTGAAAAGTTAAACGTTATTGGTTGCGAAAGGATGTTTAGCGTCCTTTTTAGCGGCAATCACTTCTTGGGAACTTGGGAAGCCGGCGACAGCCCGGGCAATCGCTTCCTTAGTGGCTTTGTAATTGTATTCTTCGATTTTGGCGTCATCTTCAGCCAGCCAATGAATGAATACGCCCACGGAAATAAACAAATCGTCGGCTTCGTCGGCGGGAATGATGCCTTCTTCAACCGATTCCGCTACCGCAATGGCGACCGCACGTTGCGCCGGTCCAAAAATTTGTACGGCTTGTTTTGAGCCTTTGATCGTGACTTTGTTGAACAAGATCGTGGCCGGTTTCACCAGTAAGTTGGGCGCTACCACCGCCAATAAAGTGGAAAAGCCGTCTTTATTATTGGTCAACGCATTTGCAAAAGCAGTTTCCGCTGCGGAGCCGCGTGGACCAATGATTAAATCGATATGGGCTATTTCATTGCCTTCACCGACTAATGATTCGCCAACCCGCAAATTGGTTATTTTTGCCATTTTAAATAGTCCCTTTTTTATAAAAAAATGTAATTAATATTATCGACATGATCATTATCTATAATTGCCTGGTCCGGGATTTATCCGGGCCAGGCAATTAAGTGCGTTCTGTCTGTTTTGTATTACGTTACAGTATTTTAAATATTACCTGCCTTGAAGTGGCCTACGGCTTCTTCGGCATGTTTGGTCGCTACTTCAGCGTGGTTTTGTTTGCCATGCGCAATGGTTTCTTCCAGTGATTTTTTACCGGCGCTAATGTGTGCTTTTGCTTCGCCAGTAGCGGCGCTCTCCGCTTTATCGACGTGAGCTAAGGATTTTTCGGCGTGCTCTACCAATTGATCCGCATGGCCCGCTTTGCCATGGGTTACGGCATGCTCAGCATGTTTTAACGATTCGGCGGCATGTTCTTCGGCAAATACGCCGCTGCTGGCAATTAATAAGGCACTGGCAATCAGCGCTACAGTAGTTTTCATAATATCCCCCTGGGAAATGTTTAGTTAAAGTCACTATTTAAAGCCGCTATATTCCTAAGTTTATTTAGGATATATAGGCCTGAATAAACTTAGGAATATAGCGGTTTTAACAATACGAGATAATCCTTAATATCTGCTATATCGCCTAATTACTTAGTCAATTTATATGCCAGTTTTCAACTCGTTGTTTGCAAAGAAATTTATAGATTTAACGGTGATTGATGTGTTGGTAGGTCAGCAAAAGTTGCTGATTAGATGTTGATACAGCAGCTGCTTAGCGGTTATTGACGCGGAAGTAAGATTGCTATAAGCGGGTTGTTTTCTTCTGGAGAGTCGATTTGCCGGATAAATATCTTGATATTCAATCGTTTATAAGGCGCAGATCTGAAAGGTATCTGCCGAGCATATCCGGTGTGATTATTGCTTTACAGTGGACTGCTACGAGCGTGCTCCACATAATTACAACCAACAAATAATCGATTCTTATGAGCAAATACACAGTCAACGTCAACGGTACGCAAAAGACCGTGGATGTTAATCCCGACACGCCCTTGTTATGGGTGCTGCGCGATCATCTCAATCTGGTCGGTACCAAATTCGGCTGCGGAGTTGGGCAGTGTGGCGCCTGTACCGTGCATCTCGACGGTCAGCCGACCCGGGCTTGTCTGACGCCGATTGCCAAAGTCGGCTCCAGTCAGGTCACCACCATAGAAGGCCTGCATCCCAGCGGCGAACATCCATTGCAGAAAGTCTGGCAGGAACTGGATGTGCCGCAATGCGGTTATTGCCAGGCTGGGCAGATCATGACTGCGGCTGCGCTATTGAAAAAAAATCCCCGTCCGACCGACGCCGAGATCGATGTCGAACTGGCCGGTAATCTCTGTCGTTGCGGGACTTATTTAAGGATACGTGCCGGCATACACCGCGCTGCTGAACTCGCTGTCAAGGAGTCGATATGAACGAATACGAATTGGAAAATGCCAGCCGCCGCGATTTCTTGCGCAAATCCACGCTGGCCGGTGGTGGCTTGGTGCTGGGTTTTTATCTGAATGTAGCCGATAGCGCTAGCAAGCGCGTCGCCAAACCGTCCACCATTGCGGAAAGCAGCGTATTCAAACCCAATGCCTTTATCCACATCGCACCGACCGGCAAAGTGACCTTGATCAGCAAGCAGCCGGAGATAGGCCAGGGCATAAAGACTTCGCTACCGATGGTGATCGCCGAGGAGCTGGAGGTTAATTGGCTGGATGTGCAAATCGTGCAGGGCGATCTTGATCCGATTTACGGTAGCCAAAGTGCCGGCGGTTCGCGTTCCACGCCGACCAACTACCAGGAGTTTCATAAGCTCGGCGCGACGGCCAGGACTATGCTGATTCTGGCGGCCGCCGAACTGCTGCGGGTACCCGCCGCCGAACTGGTTGCCAAGGACAGCGCCGTGCATCATCCGGCCAGCGGTAAGCAGCTTAGCTATGGGCAACTGGTGGAAAAGGCGGTGTCGATCCAGGTGCCAGCGCCGGAATCGGTGAAATTAAAAGACCCCAAGGACTATAAATTACTGGGCACGCGGATCGGCGGGGTAGATAACCCCAGCGTGGTCACCGGTAAGCCTTTATTCGGCATCGATGTACAACTGCCGGGGATGTTGTATGCAACCTATCAAAAATGTCCGGCTTTCGGTGGCAAGGTAGTTAGCGCCAACCTGGATAAAATCAAGACTCTGCCTGGCGTAAAACATGCGTTTATTGTGGAGGGCGGTACCAGCTTAAAAGGCTTGTTGTCGGGTGTGGCGATAGTCGCCGATTCCACCTGGGCGGCGTTTACTGCCCGCAAGCAATTGGAAGTGGTGTGGGACGAAGGCCCGGCGGCCGCGCAAAGTTGGGTCGGCTTTACCGCCAAGGCCAAGGAATTATCCGAACAGGCCGGTAGTGAAGTGCTGCGTAACGACGGCGACGCGAAGCAAGCGCTGGAAGACGCGGATAAAACCGTGGCAGCGGCCTATAGCTACCCGTTTATCTCCCATGCCAGCATCGAGCCACAAAATTGTACGGCCTGGTTCAAGGACGGCGGCATCGAAATTTGGGCACCGACCCAAAACCCGGAAGCCGGGCAGAAGATCGTTACGGAAACCTTGGGGATTCCCAAGGAGAAAATCACACTGCATATCACCCGCAGCGGCGGCGGCTTTGGTCGGCGTTTGATCCCCGATTACCTCATCGAATCGGCGGCGATTGCCAAGCAAATCGGTGTGCCGGTCAAACTGACCTGGACCCGCGAAGACGATTTGCAACACGATCAATTCCGCGCCGGCGGCTTTCACTTTTTAAAGGGCGGCCTGGACGACAAAGGTAAGCTGATCGCCTGGCATAACCACTTTGTGACCTTTGCCCATAAAGTGGTGAAGGATGGCAAGGAAACCTTGGAACTGGGCAGCGGCGCCAATCTGTCCGGCGACGAATTTCCTGGTCGGTGGGTAGAAAACTGTTTGCTGGAGCAAACCCCGCTGGAGTGCAATATCCCCATGGGGCCATGGCGAGCGCCCCGTAGTAATGTGTTCGCTTGGGTGTTTCATAGTTTTATCGACGAACTGGCGCACGCCGCCGGTCGCGATCCGCTGGCGTTTCGCTTAGAAATCCTGGGCGATAAAGGCTTTATTCCTGGCACCGGTCAGCAAGGTATCCCTTACGATGTGAACCGGATGAAGCATGTGTTGCAGCACGTCGCGGAAAAGGCCGAGTGGGGCAAGAAAACTTTCCCACGTGGCCAAGGGCATGGCATCGCCTTTCATTTCAGTCATCTGGGTTACATTGCCCAAGTCGCCGAAGTCACGGTATCCAAAGACGGCAAGCTTAAAGTCGATAGAGTCGTGGTCGTCACCGACATCGGCGCGCAAATCGTCAATCTTAGCGGCGCGGAAAATCAGGTGCAGGGTTCGGTGGTCGATGGTTTGGGGGCCTTGATGTTCCAAGAGTTGAACATCGAAAAAGGCCGTATCGTGCAAAGTAATTTTGGCGATTATCCGATGATCCGTATCGCCGATGCGCCGACCCAGGTGGAGGTGCATTTTCTGAAAACCGACTATCCGGTCACCGGTCTGGGTGAGCCTGCGCTGCCGCCGTTGGCACCAGCTGTGTGCAATGCGATCTTCGCCGCCACCGGCGTGCGGGTTAGGCAATTGCCGCTATTGCGCACCGATTTGAGCTGGAGTTGATATGGCTAGTACAATCGCCGGCACACCCGCAAGCGAGTAAATCATGGCCAATCACATCAATCATCTGCTCGAAGCCTATCGGCAACTGCAACGCGACCAGGAAGACAGCGTGCTGGCGACCATTATCGAAACCTCTGGCTCCACGTACCAAAAGGCCGGCGCGCGGATGCTGATTACCCAGACCGGCGAGTTGGTCGGTTTGTTGGGCGGCGGCTGCTTCGAACGGGATTTGGTGGAGCAGGCCGCTTCGGTCTTTGCAACCGGCGAAGCCAAAACGCTGTTTTATGATATGCGTTCCGGGGATGATGCGATCTGGGGCTTGGGCCTGGGTTGTAACGGCGCGGTTAGGGTGTTGTTGCAGTTATTAAAAGCCGAGCAAGAATTTAGTCCGTTGAATCTGCTGGTCGAAGCCGCCGAGACCCAGGCTCATGGGGTATTGGTGACGGTATTTGATTCGGGGCATGCGGATTTTCCGCCCGGACGCAGCCAGTTCTTGCCGGCCGCTATCGTCGGCGAGCAGCCAATTTTGCCCAGCGCGCCGTTTCCATTTTCCACGGCGGCGCTGCAAACGGCCTTGCAACAAAAACCGCGCATCGAAACGCATCTGCTCGACGGCCAGGAGATCAAAGCCTTTTACGACCCGGTGCAACCGCCGTGGCAGTTACTGATCTTTGGTGCCGGTGCCGATGCAATACCGTTGGTGAACTGTGCCAAGTCTTTGGGTTGGCGCGTCACCTTAGTCGATCACCGGCCCGCACATATCAAGCCCGAGCGTTTTCCTTTAGCTGATCAATTATTGCATCTAACACCGGAACAGGTGACGGCGCAGCTGGATTTGCATCGCTTTAACGCCATCATGATGATGACGCACAACATTGAATACGACCAACGCTACTTGCAAGTCATCGTCCATTGCCGGGTGCCGTTTATCGGTCTGTTGGGGCCGGCGCATCGCAAACAGCGGCTATTGCAAAGCCTGGGCGATGATGCCGCGCTAATTAACGAGCGGGTATTCGGCCCGGTAGGACTGGACATAGGTGCGCAAACCCCGGAAGAGATTGCGCTGTCTATCGTGGCCGGCATCCATGCCCAGCTCAATGGTCGCAGCGGCCTGCAATTAGGCAGTGAAGTCGTCGCCATAAAGCATGCTTGCAGCCATTGATAATGTGCATGCCATCATCCTGGCGGCCGGTGCGTCCAGCCGGATGGGTAGCCCCAAGCAATTGCTGATCTGGCAAGACCGGCCATTACTGGCACATGCGCTTACCAACGCGCAATCCGTTTTGGCGGACCGTGTTGTGGTGGTGTTGGGCGCAAATGCCGAGGCGATAAAAGCAGCTGTCGATCTGGACGGCATCAGCGTGGCACTGAATCCGGACTGGGCGGACGGCATGGCCGGCTCGATTCGAGCAGGTATCGAAGCCTTGCCGGCCACGGCCGGCGCGGTGTTATTGATGCTGTGCGATCAACCCCTGATTAACGCCGCGCATCTGCAAAACCTGCTGCGGGCTTGGCAGCAGGCGCCGGAGTGCATTGTGGCGAGTCAGTACGCGGAGTCGTTTGGCGTGCCGGCCGTGTTTCCGGCCGAATTTTTTCAACAGCTCGCAAGTTTGACTGGCGATCGCGGGGCCAAGTCGCTGTTGGCTAAGCTCGATAGCCACTTGGTAAAAATCCCGTTGCCGGAAGCGGAACTGGACATCGATAACAGCGAAGATTACTCGTACTTAAACCTGATCCGATAGCGGTGTTCTAAATACATTGATCAGCAAGGCCAGAAATCCCAAAGCAACCACGCTGGAACCGATGCCGGCCAGCGGTTCGCCTACGGTCGGGTTGCCATCGTACAACAACGCTATCCCGACGATGGTGACAGGCAAGCCGAGGTTATGCAGCCAGAAATGCGCTTTGGCTAGAACATGGTTGCCCAGGGCCGGGAAGACTTGGTAGATCAGTCCCGAGAGTGCCAAGGACACCCAGCCCAGCAGATTGGCGTGCGCGTGAGTGTCGCGTTGTAGAAAAGAATGGCTGGCAGCCATGTAAATGCCGATGCCTATACCAATGATCGCGTAAACCACGGCGATGCGGATAAAGTTGATTGCCATAAAATTATTATCTGTGGAATTGAAAACGGCGCCAGTTTAGCCAGAAAACCGGCCGAACACTGTTAAGAAAACCGGCATGAAATCTTAAAAAATCACTAATTTGCTAATGCCGGGGTAGCTATTTTACGGCGGCTGGGCGCAAAGCAATTAACTGGCGTCATCTAAGGACAAGCGATTATCCACTTGGAGGCCGAACTGCCCGCGCCCGGTCTTTTTCAGGCGAATACCGCATTGGCGTTCATCCAATCGGCGTTTTAACAACACTAAGCGGGTCTCCAGATTATCCGCGATCTCAGGCAAGCCCAACTCAGCTTGTAAACGCAACTCCCGGTTGCTGAATTGGCTGCGGCCGGTTTCTTGATGACACCGCAGCAAGTGCCACAGAATCGCGCCGGCCACGCCTTTGATCAGATATAAATCGTCCACAAACACGCTGTGATCGCGCGGAAAATGGCGAACTTGCAATAGCGAGTCTTGCGGCACCGGAGGCGGCGGCGAGTCGATAGCTACGTCCGCATCAAGGCATGACTCTGCGCCCGCGAGTACTTGCATCGACGCGGCCAAATGGTCGGCCAGTACTGTCAGCGCATCTTCCTCGTCATAGCCAAAAGCCAGGTCTTCAGGGCTTTCGACATAAATTACCCCCAACAGCCGTTGAGCCCAAAGCACTGGAATCGCCATTTGGCTGCGGCTTTCAGCGATGCCCGGCATCGGGATGGCCGTTTCCAGCTGGCCGGTTAGGCCGATACGCTCCATTTGTTCGCGAACCGCCTTGCCGTAGCCGTATTCCTGAGTCATGTGGGCGATCCGGATCGCAGTGCGCTCGCGAGCGGCAATGCCGATCACGCCGTGGCCCAGCGCAATTTCCGAACCTATCCCGGCGACGTCGTAACCACTACTGGCGACGGTATACAGACAGGCGCGGGTTTCGTCGTGCAGCAATAGCATGACGTGAGCGATCCCGAAATCCTCGGTCAGCGTGTTTAGCGTCGCGCCGAGCAGGCTGTCCAGATCGACACAGCGATTGAGTTGCGCGGTCGCTCGGCGTAACAACGGCAGCAGCTTGGGCCTGGGCGGTGCCGGTAACGGCGTCGGCCCAACCAGCAGTTCTATGTCCAGTACCTGATAAATATCCGCGCCCAGTAAGCGAAACACCTCGGTCATCCCGGTGTGTGCGGCGATACCCGATAGCTTCGCGCGCATGACTTCAAACAAGGGACCGGCTGTTTCGGTGCGCAAATACCGGATTGCCAGCCGGTAACTGGTGGCCGTGAATGGATCGGTCACGCACAAGCTGGCATGGGGATTTGCCAGGATATTGGCGCGGGTTTTATTAAAAAATTGAAAAGTCAGCGCCAGATGCGTGGCATCGACATATTGCACTTGAGACAAATATGCCACGTTGGGGGTGCCGTCAGTCGCGCAAGTGGCCAGCGCCGCCGGTATCGCGCCTTCAAAACAAGGGCGTAATGCTTCTAGCGTCGGGCTCATGAAACGGGTCGAATCAGGCGGCTGCCGGCTAATGGGCCAGGCGTTTGTTCGTAAATGTCGTGGGGCGTGATGATTAAGGACACGCAATCCGCGGCATATCGATAATTGGCGCTGAACTCGGCGCTATAACCCAGACAGGCTATTGCGGCGGCAAAACCGTGTTGGCAGGCGGATAGCGTTTCTTGTTCCGCGGCGGTCAAAGGTCTGATGTCGTTAATTAAACCTTTAATTTGGATGGCTTGTTCGGTGGACGGTAAACAAAATACCGCCGCGATTCGCGAGCCAATTTGCAACGTATCAAGTAAAGCCTTGGACCTAGGCTGCGACACGAAAACGCATAATTGCCGGCCTTCATCCAAAACCCGGCAGCCTAATCCGCGAGTCAGCAAGGGGCGATTGCTCGGGCTGGCGCCGGCTACATCGATGGCTACCGGCGCGTGCAGGAAATCGGCAATAGGGTTGAGGTTGATGGCCTGATCGGGGCGCATGGTTTTTTGAAGGCGATTAAATTAGCGGATATTTAATCGTCCCAATTTGCAGATGACAACCGCTTAGTGAATAGGATAGGCAAATAGTGCTATCAGCCGGAAATTCGCGATAACTTCCCTGTCATCGCGGGTCAACTTTTTAGACTTCGGCGCTGCTCAACCAAAGATCGTGCTTGTTGCACAGGCTTAATGCGTAGACCGTGCCTGAGTATCCCGCCAGACTGAATTCGGAAATGGCTGCCGGATCTTTGCTGGGATCAAACATCCGCTCGTTCAGGAATTTGTAGTCTTTATCCAGCAGTACATGTTTGATAATGTAATGTTCGTAGCCTTTCATTTCGTGCGGCGTCGTGATTTTGACGGTGGCTTTGCCGTCGGCTTTAACGACTTCAATTACCGGCAGGTGCGTCGCGGCTTTGCCGGCCCAGCGGCCTTGCGCATCCTTGGTGTAAAACACATCGCCCGGCGGTGTAGGTTGTTTACCGGCTTCCGCGGCTTGGGCCAGGCTTGGCGCAATGGCGCTTATCGCCGCACCGGCGGCACTCAATCGAATAAAATCGCGACGTTCCATAAAAATTCCTTGTGATGGGTTAAAAATTGTCTACTGCTGAGTTAAGCCGGCATGACTTGCTCGGCAGCGTGTGCTGAACCGGTTTTTCTTATCCTGCCAATGCAGAAGAAACGTTCGCAACGGCTCCGGTTCGCCTGACCGCGCGACGCATCGAAATGTATCACGATTTGTTAGATCTACGTCCATGGGTTCTTGCGTCGGCTTATATTTATTGAGGGCGAGTTAATAACGTCCACGAATAAATCCGAATGGCTGGCGACCAAGGTATTGGCGGGTCAAGGTGGCTTTTTAACCGGTGAAACGCTATACGAAACTCAGTATCGACAAGCAGCGCCAGCGGACATGAAGGGCTGATTGCTATCAGCTTCGCCATTGTCTAAAAATACGCTTTTTCGCTACTAATAATGCCGAGCAGCAAACCGGCAAGTCAAATAGAATGGCTGTTCGTGCAAAATCAAATGAGAGGGCAGGCTATGGATCATGATTTCTGGCATCAGCGTTGGCAGCAGAACCAAATTGGTTTTCATAAGCATGAGTTCAACCCCATTCTTCAAACGCATTGGCCGCGCTTGTCTATCCCAGAAAAAGCGCGGGTGTTTGTGCCACTGTGCGGTAAGAGTAAAGATTTGCTCTGGCTATTGGCCATGGGTTATCAGGTGGTGGGTGTGGAATTAAGCCCGCTGGCTGTCGAGTCGTTTTTCGCCGATAACAATTTGCAACCGACCGTGCGGCGCCAAGGCGATTTTTGGGTCAGCGAGGTGGATGGTTTGCAGATTTTCTGCGGGGATTTTTTTGCATTACAAACTGCCGACGTCGGCGAGTTTGATGCAGTTTACGATAGGGCGGCGCTGGTGGCCTTGCCGCCGGATATGCGCATCGATTATGTGATGAAACTGTCCTCCCTGTTGCCGACAAACGTGCAAATGTTGCTGATAGCGTTCGATTATCCCCAGCACGAAATGCCTGGGCCGCCGTTTAGCGTACAAGCCGATGAAGTTGAGCGTTTATACAGCCACTGGTGTGAAGTGGAATTGCTGACCAGCGACGATGCCTTGGCGACCGAGCTGCATTTTAAAGAGCGCGGCTTAACTAAAATGGTAGAGCAAACCTATAAACTTTTGGTTCGGTGATAGAAGAATTACCGAATTGCCAGTCACATATTATCTAGCCGGCCCTTATTACTCTTTGCAGGGTCGAAGAGCACACCCGCCTGGGCTTCGATGGCTCTGCCCGAACGGAATAGCAGTGACAAATAGGGCCGGCTTGATAACCGCTGTTAAATTTCCTGGATTCGTCGTTCCCGCGACGGCCGGAATACCGTTAAACCGTTAGACTCCGGCGCACCTGGGGGCGGCGGCATTTAGGGAGTCGGGTTAAATAAGCGGGAGGCTGTTGCAGAATCGGCGCGCCACGTTTCATTTTCGTTTCAATTTCCTAAATAGTGTTTCAATGTTTCATTTTGAAACATATTTTTGCGCCTGTC
>Ga0123398_1039518_pt1 | contig 17223 bp, 15 predicted proteins | sample T5LHNO3metaT_FD_89926 | JGI IMG/M metagenome (GOLD analysis project Ga0123398, IMG submission 89926) | Methane-oxidizing artificial microbial communities from Washington, USA to study methane cycling - T5-LHNO3 metaT (Metagenome... | ecosystem: Engineered > Modeled > Simulated communities...
CCGATCTTGAAAGCTCCCAGCGCAAACTGATGAACGATCTACAAAGGACTTCGCTCGACGTCATCGAATTTTCAAGGGCGTTCGTCGCTGCCGTCTGGCTCAAAAGGTTTGGCAATTTCATGGATGCGGAGGAGGTCGTCCGGGTCGAAGCCGTGCGCCTTGGCGACGCTGCACTTCCGTTTTTCGTCGAGATGTCATGAACTGAGCTTTCTCACCTGAGAATTGGATGGCTTGTATGAGGTTTTTGGATAAAGCGATGAAGGCCATTTTCAGGGTCGCAGCTCTCATTTCTTGTGTAGGGCTTTGCGCTCCCTCATTTGGGGAACCGCTTCCACAGCAGAGCATGACAATCACCTATTACCGCCCGCCGAAGGCGATGGTGAAAATATTGGGATCGCACTGGTATATCTTTCTCGACGGAAAAATTGAAGGCGACACAGCCGAAAAGGTCGAGGCGTTTCTGAAGAACAATAACGTCCCTCCGTGGTCCTTTGTGATCCTAAACTCCCCCGGCGGAAGCCTTTTCGGGGGCATGGAACTCGGCAGGATTTTCAGAAAATATCAGCTTAATACCGACGTCGGCGTGCAGAGCGGCAGGAAAAACGAGAAATACGAATACACCTCAGGTGAGTGCTACAGCTCATGCACCTATGCTTATCTCGGTGGAAATTTCCGCTTCCTGAAGAAGGGCTCCCACTATGGGGTGCATCGCTTTTATGCAAGCAACCCCGCTTACAATAGCATGGATGTCGCGCAAATAACTTCCGCTCAGATCGTCAGCTATCTGCGCGAGATGGAAGTGGACCCCGAATTTTTTAATCTGAGCACCAAGGCGGGAGCCGATGGGATTTTTGAGCCGCCGCGCCCACTCCTCGAAAAGCTGTCCATCGTGAACAACGGCTGGGGAACCACGACTTGGTCTGTCGAAAGCAAGAAGGGCGTTGTTTATCTCAAAGGTGAGCGAAACACCCAGTATGGGATAAACAAATTCATGCTGGTCTGCGTCCCGAAAGCAGGGCTCTTTCTACATATGATTTTCGATCCGCAGGGGCGTCAGGATGAGGTGTTAAAGATGCCCGCCCACTCGCTCGTTCTGGATATGCAAGACGAGCCAATCGCCCCAATGTCTACCGAGATTGTAAATGGCTGGTTTAATGCTGATTACCGGCTCACAGAAGACCAACTAAGGCGGATTGCTGAGGCAAAGACAGTGGGCGTCATTCTTCGTTGGTCTTACGAAGGGCCAGTCTTTCTTGGCTTCAACGCAATGCCTTTCGGGGACGGCGCGGATAAACTCCCCGGGGTCGCCAACTCATGCGGGCGCTAATCCAGGGCTCACGGCTTGCTCCGCGGTTTCTTGGAAGAGACGCGGTTTATGGTTTCTTCGGGATACCATCGGGCGGAGAAGCCGCTTTCTCCGCTCCAATCCCGTCGGCGCTCAAAACCCAATTTGCGGAGCGCCTCACCCAGCTCGCCGACATGGCAGCGACTATGACCCCGGCCCCGGGCGCGCAACTGGACCTGCAACGTCATGAGGGAGAGGCCCTGCGCCTGCACGGCGGGCGGAATAGTTGCCAGCAGGCGGGTAAGGTGGGTCTCCAGCGGCACGAGCTTCTCGCGCGCGGCCTCCTCTGCGGCGCGCTCTTCTTGTTCACGGCGGGCCTGAAGGGTGGCAGCTTCCACCGCTGCGCCCGCTTGCAGCTGCTTGATGTAGGCACTCATGGTTGCGCTCTCCTATCGTTGGCTTCGAGTGGCGTCTAAGCGACAGTCTTGAGGGAAGAGAATCGCTCCATTGCCAAAGGACGAGGTTCAAATCGTCGTTCGTGGCGCCGGGTGCGAAGCTCCGCACGAGCAATGCGCGATAGCCTTTTGCGATCAGGCCGCGCGCGAAAACCTGCGTTTTCGCTGCTCCGGTCGTCTTCATCTGGTCGCGCCATACGTTATCAGCGAGGGACGACGCATCCATGCTCTCACCCCCAAGCGCCAATTCGACCCTGGCGTCGAAAGCGTCGTCGATATCGGCCTCGTAGGAAACGAGGGTCGTCGGCTGCAGTGCGCCGGCCTGATTGGCTTCGCGCAGAGCCGTCAGCGCCGACAGCGAACAATAGAGCGCCGGCGTCCCTTTGGGGTTGAACCGTCTGCCATAAAGCTCCGCGCCTTTTCCTGAAAGCGGAACGCCGCACCGTCAGCTCCTCCGCTCTCCGTCTGCTGTCGGCGCGACCCCGAAAGTGGGCGCGACGCTCAAAAATGGTATTCAATATATTCCTCCGTGACCGTCACCCTCTCCGACTCCTGCACGGGGCTCTCATCAGTTCGAAAAACGCCGCCTTTCGCGCGTTTCTCCAGCGCTTCGACCAAATCGGGCAATGGCATGCGCCCCCAGTGCTTCTTCTGAGCCATCTCGCCGTCGACGGGAATGACCGCCGTTTGCAACGCGGCCATCTTTTCCAATCCTTCCGACTTCAGCGTGGCGTTGTGGCTGCCGTGATGCCCGACCTTGTAAAAGATCGTGCGCCTCACGAGCGCGTCGCCGGTCGTCTCCGGCCATGCGCAATCCTGCCAGGAAAGCCAATTGCCGACCTGCGCATCCGCCGCAAAGAGGAGGACGTCGCCCTCACCGGGCGCGCCAAGCTCTATCGCCAGAACGAGACTGGTATTGTTGGTATAGCTTTGCAAGGCGAGGGCAAAATCGGTTGTGGGACCGAGCCAGTCGTCGTCAATGCGCCGCCATTCGTCAGGGCTCTGGAAATAATTATCCGCGAAGAACGCAATCGCCTCCGCCTCCTTTTGAGGAATCGACACGCGCGGGTGAAATGGCGCGCCTTTGATCCTCCCGCCCTCCGGCTCATCCAGGGCCTTGACGAGTCCGAGGGGAATCGCCCCGTCGCCATTCATGGCCAGCCCATAGGTTTCCGGCGCGCGCTTCGAGGGGTTTATCTTTCTAATCTTCTTGATGTCCCGCGGCGGGCCGAGCGCATAGACGCGCGCATGGGCGCCCTTGATCTCATAAGGCGCCTCGCTCGGCCGCCAATAACGGACCTTTGCGAGCGAACGCGCCTTCTCGAGCGCCGCGGCCGTCGTCTGGCCGGCGGCGCCGAAGGAGCCCATGACGGCGATTTCCTCGAGCAGCGCCGACGTCGAAGACGACGCGCCGAAGCGAAGCGCGCTCTTCTTCAGCGCCTCGACCGCCTTGCCCATTTCGTCCTTTACGGTCTTGGCGAGCGCGTCGCCCTCGTCCTCGGTCCATCCGAGCCAGACCTCGCCGACCTTGCCCTTGAGCTTCGCAAAAGATTCCTCCGCCTGAACGAAGCCGGAAACATGATCCCAATGCTCATGGGTGACGGCGATCGCATCCAACGCCCCGTCCGTTTCCTTGATCACGTCTTCGACGGCGTCGCGCAGCGCTTCCGACCCCGATCCCGTGACCACGCCGCAATCGATCAGCAGCTTGAAATCGGCCATTCCCCTCCGTCTGATCCGCACGAGCATGCAATCGCCGAGGCCGTGCCGATAGACGCGCACCGATCCGCGCTTCGAATCCTGTCCGTCCCCGGCGGCTTCATGCGCGGCAGGCTTCCCTCGACCGCGCCGGGCGCCGCTCGGCCTCCCCGCCAATGTCCCTTTCGTCTGCCGCGGCATCGCTCATCCTCCCTGCGCGCAGCGATGCATCATCGCGAAGGCTTGCGCGCGTCCGGCGGGCTCGTTGGCCGCGAAATGGACGATCCCGCGCTCCGTGGCGCGCCGGGCGGCGGCAAGACGCGCGTCGTTCTGCCTCTTGATCGAGTATATTGAGAGCTTCTTGCGGATGACATATTTGAGCCGATTGTCGCACAGATCGACGAGGAGCGTGCAGCCGCCGCGATAGCGTTCCCGGCGAGGGTCCGCCCAAAAGGACTGCGTGAGTTCGACAACCAGCATGACGCTCGCCGAGCCGTCCGGCGCCGGGCGCCGCAAAGGGCGAACCGAATGAACTTCGATCGGCCTGATCTCGCCGTCGAAACCGCTGCCCTGAAAATTCCTCACGCCCCGCCGAGGGTCGAAGAAACCCAGCGCTTCACGAAAGGCGGACTGACTCTGAAGCCAATGAAAGGTCTTGCTTCCATTGGCCTGCGACGCATCCCAAGCAACCTTGCGCGCGATGTTCTGGTTCCAGCGCAGGTCCAAATTGGAGACGAATTCTTCGAACGCCGCCAGACCGTCCTTGTCGATCGCGGGGGGCTCCCAAAGGAGACTGTCTTCCCCGAGATGGAGCACGTTTTCTGGCAGGATGCCGCGCTCGCGAAAGGCGTCAATGAAAGCGACCCGATAGCCGCGCTCGTCCTGCGGCTGCAGATCGCGATCCGCGGTGACGAGCGCCCGCAGATAGTCGCCGAAGGTCAGATTGACAGGCGGACAATAGTCGAGCGCGCGAATGCACATGTCGAGAACGTGCTTCGCCGTTTTCGACGCTTCCCGCGCGAGATGACGTGACAGATCATAGGAGAGGTCTCCGTCGGGGACGATGCCCGATCCGTTGGTGGCGAGCCGCACGATCTCGCCCGCACGCGCTTCGTAGATCGTGAGAAAGGCCGCGAAGACCGCCGCGACGAGCACGGCGCCGCGGTCATGCGGATCCGCGGCTTCGTTTTTGATGATCTTGCGCTGCTCTTCGATTTCCACGCCGGTTTTGCCGACGAAGCTGCGCAAGGCGCCATGAAGCCCCGTCGCCTCGCCGAATTGCTGCGCGAGATTTCCGAGATTTCTGGCGAGGCCGACGGCGCCTTTCGACTGGCGGACTTGCCGCAACAGCGAATCCGGCATGGCGAAGTGCTGAAACAGCGCGACAATGTCGGCGAAGGCCTCGTGAAAGGCGGCCATGTCGCTGTTGCTGTTCTCCGCATAGCGGGGATGGAGCCCGTCGAGGAGCGCGTGCGTCGTCTCGTGGGCGATGATGTCATGCGACGTCGCCGCAAAAACCCCCGAGCCGCGCGTGACCGACCCGCCGTCGGCGGTCGCCTCGAAATATCCGAAGAGAAGCGCAGCCTTCTCGGGATTGTAATAGGCGTTCGCCTCTCTCAGGGCATGAGGATAAATTCTGAGCCTCTGAACATATCCCTTGCGCAGGAAGCCGCCATCCTTGTCGCGCAGCGTCCGGCTCGCCCATAGCGCCCGCCGGCCGAGCGCTTTCTCGAAGCGGTCGATCGTGCGCATCGCCACCGCATAGACCATCTGCTGATGGAATTGCGGCGACGATTCGGAGGGCGGCAGTCCGTCCTGCGCCAGAAGATAGGGATCGTTGAGGTCGATCGGCGCATAGCAGGCCTGGCTGGCGGGATCGACGTCCACAACCTCGACATATTCGCCGATCGGCCCCGGCTTCAGATCTTCCCAGCGCACGTCGACGGTCGTCACGCTGACGTCGAACATATCGGGCTTCGTCTGCTGCCCCGGATCATAAGCGTAGATGCGCAAGGCGCGTGCGCCCGGCCGGGGCGTCGGCGGATTTTTAGCCAGCCTGAGGAAATGCTCGTTCATCGCGCGATCGGCGCGCGAGCTCTTTTCAATCGAATCGCCGTCGCTACTCATGTCGCCCTCGGCTAAAGAAGAAAATCAATCGACCTTGATCGCGTCAGCCGGCAGCTTCTTGCCGTAATCGCCGCCGCGCTCATAGGCGGACACATGAATCTTCGACTCGGGCGGAATCGTTCTCGGGCGGCCGCGATTGCAGCGACGCTCCCATTCGCCCGTCCTCGCGTCGCGATGTCGCTTCGGCAGATACTCGGCGAGACGCCAAAGGCCTTTCAGCTCGTCATGCATCGGCCCATTCGGATCGGGCTTGACATAGCCGCCGCCAGCCTCGCCGAGAATGAGCGTGACTTTCTCAGCATCGCATAGCAGGCCTTGCGCTTGCGCCTCGCGAAGCATCCAGGCGAGAGCGCCCTTGGCGAGCCCGCTTTCCGATTCGGCGTAGCCGCCGCCGACGTCGCAATGCACGCCCGGAAACCAGACCTGTATGAGGTCCTGATCCACATTTTTCGGACGCCACAAATTCGTGCGGAAGAAGGCGCGCCGCTCGTCGATCGAGACGGCGTGGCGCCCATGCAAAATATCCGGATTGTCGGCCGTGAAAGGCAGATGGATCGGATTGTCGATCCATCCCACAGAGCTTACCGTGTCCCAAACGCCCACGAAATGCGGGGCGCACGGCGATGGCGAAAAATACTCCTTGAACTGGTCCGCAAGCGCGAAGACCTGACCGATCGCCTGCTTCTGCGGCGCCGTCCTGGCGCCGAGGCCGCTGTTGACGCCCGCCATCATGCGCAGCGCGTAAGGGATGAGCGGCTCGCTTCCCTTTCGCATCAGGCCGTACATTTTAATCAGCGAGGCGACCGCCCGCACCGTATAGGCGCCGCGGCTGAACCCGAAGAGATAGAGGCGGTCGCCCTCTTCGAAATTATTCATGACATAGGCGTAGGCCGCGCAAATATCGGACTCGAGCCCCGCCCCGAAAGCGAGCCCGGCGACGAGCGCGACTTTCTTTCTGAGCGGGGAAATGACGCCGGGCGGCTCCATCGTCCCGACGCCCGGATGATAGAAGGCGATCTGGCGCGCTGGATCCTGGATCAGCGTGAAGAACAGCTTCAGGACATTCGTGCGATCGACGGCGAACTGGTTTGCGGTTCCGTCACAGCAGACGACTACGTTTTTGCTCATAATCCAGACTCGAAAAAAGTTGCAACTCAGGAAGTTATCAAAGCATATGCGTGATCTATCGGCAACGGAAAGTCATCTCACGGCGCTCGGCTGCGGATTTCCTCAGAAGGAAAGCTCACGGGCCAGCTGGCGCCGGACGGCGATGTCGGGACGTTTACGCGCTTCTCCCCGCTCTCCCGGGAGCGCGCATGGTGGCGGCGTGAATTCGACGCCAGGGCCGAACAATACGTGCAAGGCCGACTGCTCTTCCGCAAAAACGCACACGGACTCGCCATGGCTTGCGCGGGAAGAATTGGCAGGCCCCGTTGGGCTGGGGGCGTGTACGGGGCCTGCCGCCTTCACCCAACCGCTCGAACGAGAGCAAAGACGCTTCAATATAATGAGCGCGGAGGTGGGGATTTTTTCGGAAATGTTTCCAAAGCTTCTATGCCGCCGCGAAACGCCCGTCGACATTTTGTTCCTTGTCGACGAACGGCGACGCCCTCCCCCGCCATCGCCTGGAGCGTCTCCCGGAGAACGAGCGGCGCCATCCTCCCAAACTGGCCCCGACTTCGCATCCGCTCGCCTCGCAGAGGCGAGAGCGAAGGAGCAATCCGTGACGCCGGCAGGAGAATTTCGCAGGATCGACGTCGCGGCCGCCCGCGACCTCATGCGCCGTGGCGGCGCGCTGATGATCGACATTCGGGACGCCGAGTCGTTTCGACGTGGCCATATCGAAGGGGCGCAGCTCGTGACGGAAAAGACCTTCGCCCGATTTCTGGCGGAAACGCCGAGAGAAACGCCGGTCATAGTCTGCTGTTATCATGGCCAGTCGAGCCGGCCCGTCGCCGGGGCGCTGGCGGAGGCGGGCTTCGCGAAGGCCTATAGTCTCGATGGCGGCTATGAGGCCTGGGCGGCGGCGCAACGCGCCGGGCCTGCGGCCGCCATCCCGAGCGCCGCTTTGCGGGCCTTTCTCGTCGAGCGCGGCTTTATGTCCCTTGACGTCAATGCGCGCGACAGGGACGGCGCGACGCCTCTCATGCACGCCGTCCGCCTCGGGCCGCCGGAACATGCGCGGGAATTGCTGCGCGCCGGCGCCGATCTCCACGCCGCCAATCCCGACGGCAACCAGGCGCTGTGGCTCGCCTGCGTGGGCGAGATTTCCGAAAACATCCAGCTTCTCATCGACGCAGGAGCGGAACTCCAGCACGTCAACGCGACAGGCGCGACGCCGCTGATGTTTGCGGCCTCGTCCGGACGCGCCAGGGCCCTGGCGCTCCTGCTCGCGGCCGGCGCCGATCCGCTCTTCGAGACAGAACTGGGAATGTCCGCGCTCGACTTGGCGTCCACGCCGGAATGCCTCAACCTCATGCGCGCGGCGATCCGGCGCCGAAACGCGACGCCGCCGCGGGCCTGACGCCGGGACCGGTCAGGAAGCGGCGAATGCGCGCGGCGTCTCGCCCCATTCCACCGCCGCGACCGTTTCCAGGGGGTCCTTGGGTTTGGGCGCCGCTGCGGGCGTCCCGAGATAGACGAAGGCCACGATCCGCGACTCCGGCGGCAGGCCGAGCGCCGCAACGACGCGCTTGTCATAGGCCGACGCGCCGGTGCGCCAGATCGCACCCAGGCCCAGTCCATGCGCAGCGAGCAGAATGTTCTGCGTCGCCGCGCCCGCGGCGAGAATTTGTTCGATTTCGGGCGCGCCCGGATGCGCCATGGGCGTCGCCGCCACGACGAGGATCGCCGGCGCGCGGAGCGGCTTTCTCCGCTCGCGGTCGACCATTTCGGGCGTGGCGCCGGGTTGGCCGGCCAGGAACGCGTCCGCCAATATGTCGCCGAACCGGCGGCGCGCCTCGCCCCGGATGACGAGAAACCGCCATGGCCGCAAGCGGCCGTGATCGGGCGCCCGCGCGCCGGCGCGCAGGAGCGTCGCCCATTGAGCGTCCGTCGGTCCGGGCTCGCCCAAGGCGGAGACGCTCGATCGCGTTTCGATGGCTTCCAGCACGTCCATGCTTCTTCTCTCCTCAGGCCGGCGCGGCCCCTCTCTCGACCTTCCTTAAAGGCTTGCAAGGGCGCGGGAAAGAGCGCGGCAAGGCTCCCGCCCGGCTTGAACGGAGCAGGCGTCCGCGGGACCTTTCCGGACAGTCGATCGCGCTTCGCCCCGTCTCTCCACATTTCGGCGGCCGCCCGCCGCGTTGCGAAACGTTCTGTCACAAAAGGCCGATACAAGCCCGATCTTCGGAAAATGTGAGTTTCTTGCCTGCGTGCAAACGGTCGGAATGGTCGTGACACATATCGAGACAGCCGCCCCACAAGAGTCAGAAGCCTCCGGAAGCCGCGCCCGAAACCATCGGGTTCCAGTCAAGATCAGGCCTGTCGCGGGCATGGCGCTTTACGATCTCGTTGAAACGGAAATCGGCGGCGCGCTCGCCTATGTCTCGATCGGCCCCGACCCGCAGATGAGCCTTTGCCATCCGGGCTCCCAGGAACATCTGCAGCTTCCGAAAGGCAAATACCGCTTCTTCTTCCAAGGCCGCATCACCAGGGGACGCATTTACCGCCCGCGCCTCTATCTGAATGTGGGCGCGGGCTTTTCGGAAGCCGACGATCTCTGCGTATTTTTGCGTCAATACGCGCCTGACGTCTGGTGCGGCGACATTTTCGCGACGCGCCCCATCTATGCGATCCGTTTTGATCCGTCCGAAGCGCAGGTCCGCTTCACGCTGATCCGCCTCGCGATCGAAGATCTGGGCGTCGACCTCCTGACCTTTGGGGAGGGTTTCTACAAATCGCTGCGCGGCTCCTATCGCGCGCTTCCGAGCTTCCTGACGAAACGCGGTCCGATCGCCGCCGCCGCAGAGCTGACGGCGCGCAACCTGTTCGGCGGCGCCCGCGACAGCCTTCGGGACCGCGAAATCGCACGAGCGATCTCCCTCCTGGCGATCGAAGCGCCGGCCGGCGACGATACATGGAGCCGGGCGGAGACTCAGGATCTCTACGCCGATTCTTATCGAGAGACATTGTCCGTCTCCGCCGGTGGACGCGATCCGAATTATGCGCCTCTCCCTCTCGCGCGGACCTTCGTCGCAGCCGACGCCGCGCAGGTCATCGCTTTCTATCTCCCGCAGTTTCACCCCGTCCCCGAAAATGATGAATGGTGGGGGCGCGGCTTTACCGAATGGACGAACGTCTCGAAAGCGGTCCCGCACTTCAAGGGCCATTACCAGCCGCGCCTTCCCGGCGAATTGGGCTATTACGATCTGCGCCTGCCGGAGGTGATGGCCCGGCAGTTCGAACTCGCCCGCGGCTTCGGCGTTCAGGGATTCTGTTTCCATTACTACTGGTTCGGCGGAAAACGCCTGCTCGAGCGTCCGCTCGAGACTCTGCTCGCCAGCAAGGACGAAAGCCTGAATTTCCCTTTCTGCCTTTGCTGGGCGAATGAGAACTGGACGCGGCGATGGGACGGCGCGGAGCAGGAAGTCCTGATCAAACAGGATCATTCCGACGAAGACCACGAACGCGTCTTCGACGATCTGCTCCGCTATCTCAAGGATCCGCGCTATATCCGCGTCGACGGCAAGCCGATCATCGTCATCTACCGCCCGCTGAGCGTCGCCAATATCGGGAAAATGGGGCAAATCTGGCGTCGCAAGGCGGCCGCGGCCGGCCTGCCCGGAATCTACCTCGTCGCCACCACCGCTTTCGGTTTTTCGGACCCCGCCGCCATCGGCTTCGACGCGCTCGTGCAGTTTCCCCCGCACGCCGTTTCGGTTCCGGAGATTACGGCCGACGTCGAACTGCTCAATCCGGACTTCTCCGGCTGCGTCTACGACTATAAGGAAACTGTCGACGCCTATCTCGATATCCTGAATGAAATGCGCGGAAAGCCGCGGGACCGCGCCTTCTTTCCGGGCGTGATGACGGCCTGGGACAATGTCGCCCGAAAGCAGGGCCGCGGCCACGTCTTCCATGGCGCGTCTCCCAAGGAGTTCCATCGCTGGCTTTCAGCGGCCGCCCGCTTCTCGCGCGCATATAACAGGCCCTCGGAACGCCTCGTTTTCGTGAACGCATGGAACGAATGGGGCGAAGGCGCCTATCTCGAACCAGACCGAAAATTCGGCTACGCTTATCTTTGGGCGGTCGCGGCGTCGCGCGATCCCGCGCTTCCCGACCGCAACGATCTCGAAACCATCGCCGCCAGAGTCGCCGAGACGGAGCCGTCGTCGGACGCGGCGATCTACGCGCATATCTTCTATTCGGACCTCATCGACGAATTGGCGGAAGCGGCGGTGACGGCGCGCAAATGCCGCAAGCTCGACGTTATCGCCGCTATTCCGGAATCCTGGAGCCTGAAATCGGCGGCGCGGCTCGTCGAGCTCGTCGGGCCGACCCGGCTGGTGATCGTGAAGAACCATGGCCGGGACGTGCTGCCCTTTCTCGAATCGCTGCGCGCGACGAAAAATCTCGGCTATAAATTCGGCTGCAAGCTCCATGCGAAGAAATCCCCGCATCTCGTCTCGAAGGGCGAGCGCTGGCGCAAGGGATTGATCGCCGGCCTCGTCAATGAAGGAGCGATCGCATCAGCTTTCGAAGCCTTCGAAAACGACGCGCGCGTCGCGCTCGCCGCGCCGAAAGAGGCCTTCCTGTCCGCGACAGAGCCCTCCGTCATCCGGGACAACAGGGAGAATGTGGCAGCCCTGCTCGACCGCGCCGGCAAGCCCGGCGCTCCCTTCCAGGACTTCGTCGCTGGAACGATGTTCTGGTTCCGTGTCGCGCCCTTCCAGGAAATCGCCGCGATGAATCTCGGCGAGGAGGAATTCGGCCCGGAGCTCGGCGCGATCGACGGCACGCTCGCTCACGCCTTCGAACGCGCCTTCCCCACCCTGCTCGCGGCCAAAGGCTACAAGACGTTCCCCTATGCAAGCGGCGGCGACGCGGCGGCGCCGTATTGACGCGGGAAGAAACAGAAAAGGCGACATCTGGAATGCTTCCCAACGGCAAGGCCCTTTTCAGTCTCCAGGACGATCAGCAGTGGCTCGATCTCTTGATCCGCAGCGTCACGGAGCCGGTCATCGACGGCGTTGAAATGCCGCGCTTCCCGCATCCGGACCTGCAAAGGAGGCTCGTCGGCTCGGCCGACGGCCATGCGCTGCGGGAAGCGTTCAAATTTTATAAATATGTAAAGGCCTATTGCGAGGCGCTCGGCATGCCGCTCCACCCGGCGACCCAGGCGCTCGATTTCGGCTGCGGATGGGGCCGCTATGCCCGAATGCTCTGGAACGACGTCAATTCCGACTCGCTCTATGGCGTCGACGTCGAGCCCGAGACGCTGGCGGTCTGCAAGGGCGTCGGCACGCCCGGAACCTTCCTCAAGATCGACCCGCACGGGCCGTTGCCCTTCGAGGACGACAAGTTCGATCTCGTCATCGCCTATTCGGTCTTCAGCCATCTGCCGGAAAAACTCGCGAATTATTGGATGGCGGAATTGAACCGCGTCGCGCGCTCCGGCTGCGTGATCGCCTATACGACGGAGCCGCGCCGGTTTCTGGACTTCATCCTTGAAATTCCCGCCCCGCCGCCGACGAACTGGCATCGAGGCCTCGCGGGATTCAAAAGCATTATCCCGAAACTCTATCAGGACTTCGACGAGAAGAAGTTCTGCTACATTCCGACGTCGGGCGGGGAAGGCCTCGATCCCGAGGTCTATGGCGACGCCGTCATCCCGGAAAGCTATATCAGGGACGTTTGGGGCAGATATTTCCGATGCTTCGCCTATGTGGACGATCCGGACAAGTTCTGGCAGGCGGTCGTCATCGGCCAGAAGCCATGACTTCAGCTCTCGCCCCGGGGGAGACCGAGAACAACGCCCGACATGCGACGCCTCGCGGCAACGCCGCCGACGCATCCGCTGATTGCATGTTATCCTTAGGTCTTTTAAAGAGAAATCCAGGTTTTGAAATTGAGAAGAGGTTCTGATGCGCGTTCTCATTACCGGTGGCGCCGGATTTATCGGCTCGGCGGTCGCCCGCCGTTTCATTGCGGAATCCTCGGATGAAATTCTCGTTTTCGACAAATTGACATATGCCGGCAATCTCGACTCCCTCGCGCCCATATCCCAAAGCCCACGCTACTCCTTCCGCCAGGCGGACATTTGTGACCGCGCCGCGGTCGCCAGGGCGCTCGCCGAATTCCAGCCCGACATTCTGATGCATCTCGCGGCCGAGAGCCATGTCGACCGCTCGATCGACGGACCCGCCGCCTTCATTCAGACGAATGTCGTCGGCACTTTCACCCTTCTCGACGCCGCGCTCGAATATTGGCGCGCGCTGCCCAAAGAAAAGGCGGCGACCTTCCGGTTCCAACATATTTCGACGGACGAAGTTTTCGGCACGTTGGACGAGGAGGGCTTCTTCCGCGAGGACACGCCTTATGCGCCGAACTCGCCCTATTCCGCGTCCAAGGCGGGCTCCGACCATCTCGTTCGGGCCTGGCGCGAGACCTACGGCCTGCCGACGGTCGCCACCAACTGCTCCAACAATTACGGCCCCTATCACTTCCCTGAGAAGCTTATTCCGCTGATGATCCTCAATGCGCTCGAGGGGAAGCCGCTGCCGGTCTATGGTCGGGGCGAGAACGTCCGCGACTGGCTCTTCGTGGACGACCATGCGGCGGCGCTGATGCTCGTCGCACGGGAGGGCGTCATCGGCGAGACCTACAATGTCGGCGGCCGCAATGAAAAGAAGAATATCGACGTCGTCCATACGATTTGCGACATACTCGACGAGTTGCGTCCGTCTCCCGGCGGCTCCTATCGCAATCTCATCACATTCGTGACCGATCGTCCCGGGCACGATCTTCGCTACGCGATCGATTGCACAAAAATCGAGCGCGAGCTCGGATGGCGGCCGCAGGAGACTTTCGAGACGGGGCTGCGCAAGACCGTCCAGTGGTATCTCGACAACGCCGACTGGTGGCAGGCCATTCGCTCGGGCAAGTATCGCGGCGAGCGGCTCGGACGCATCGCCTAGCGCGCTTTCCGCTCGCGAGGAATCATCAGCGCATCGGCAACACGCGGAGAGAGACGCGCATGCAATTCGAAGACACTGAAATCCCGGCGGTGAAGATCGTCACGCCGAAAAAGCATGGCGACGCGCGCGGCTTCTTCTCGGAGGTCTACAAAGAGTCCGACTGGAAGAACGCCGGGCTCGACTATACTTTCGTCCAGGACAACCACTCCTTCTCTGCGCCGGTCGGCACGCTGCGCGGCCTGCACTTCCAGACCGCCCCCTTCGCGCAGGACAAGCTCGTCCGCGTCGTGCGCGGCCGCATTCTCGACGTGGCTGTCGACATTCGCCGCTCCTCCCCGACCTTCGGCAAGCATGTCGCCGCGGAGCTCTCCGCCGAGAACTGGCGTCAGCTCCTGGTCCCGATCGGTTTCGCGCATGGATTCGTCACCCTGGAGCCCGATACGGAAGTTCTGTACAAGGTGACGGCGCTCTATTCGGCGCCGAACGACCGCGGGCTCGCCTTCGACGATCCCGATCTCGGGATCGACTGGCCGACGCCGCCCGGCGGTCTGCTGCTTTCCGAAAAAGACAAGCGCTGGCCGCGCCTGCGCGACCTCGCCGACGCTTTCGCGTGACCGCCATGCGCATCGCCGTCACCGGAAAACAGGGACAGGTCGTCACCTCGCTCCTAGAGCGCGGCGCGGGCAAGGCGGAAATCATCGCGGTCGGGCGCCCGGAGCTCGATCTCTCGGATCCCGCGAGCGTCGCCACGTCGTTTGAAGCCTTGCGGCCCGACGTCATCATCAACGCGGCCGCCTATACGATGGTCGACAAGGCGGAGCAGGACCAGGAAACCGCCTTCCGCGTGAACGCGGAGGGCGCCGGCGCGGTGGCGGCCGCGGCGGCCCGCCTCGGGGCGCCGCTCATTCATATTTCGACGGACTATGTCTTCGACGGTCAATTGGACCGCCCCTATCGCGAGGACGATCCGACGGGCCCGACGGGCGCCTATGGACGCTCCAAGCTCACGGGCGAGCAACGCGTCGCGGAGAATTGCGACAATTGCGCGATCCTGCGGACGGCCTGGGTCTACAGCCCTTTCGGCGCGAATTTCGTCAAGACCATGCTGCGTCTCGGCGAGACCCGCCCCGAGCTCGGCGTCGTCGCCGACCAGCGCGGCAATCCGACCTCGGCCCTCGACATAGCGGACGGCGTTCTGGCGGTCGCCGAGCGGATGACGACGGACAATTCAGGCGAATTGCGCGGCGTCTTCCATATGACCGGCGCGACGGAAGCCACGTGGGCCGACTTCGCCGAAGCCATTTTCGCGCTCGCGGAAAAGCATGGCCGGCCGGCCGTGTCGGTGAAGCGCATCACGACCGCCGACTATCCGACGCCCGCAAAGCGCCCGGCCAATTCCCGTCTCGACAGCTCCAAGCTGCGCCAGCTTTACGGCGTGGCCCTGCCCGACTGGCGCCCCTCCCTCGCCGCATGCGTGGATCGGCTGCTTGGTCATTCTTGAGGAAGAAATATGCGCGGCATCGTTCTCGCCGGGGGCTCCGGCACAAGATTGCACCCCATGACGCTGGCGGCCTCGAAGCAGTTGCTGCCGGTCTATGACAAGCCGATGGTCTATTATCCGTTATCGGCGCTGATGTTCTCGGGCGCGCGGGAAATTCTGATCATTTCCACGCCGGACGATCTTCCCGCCTTCAAGCGCCTGCTCGGCTCCGGCGCGCAATGGGGCATTTCCCTCTCCTACGCCGAGCAGCCCCGTCCCGAAGGCCTCGCGCAGGCCTATACGATCGGCGCGCCCTTCGTCGAGGGACACAATTCCGCGCTCGTGCTCGGCGACAACATTTTCTACGGACACGGCCTGACCGACGCGGTCGCCTCCGCCTCCGCCCGCGAGGAAGGCGCGACGGTTTTCGCCTATCACGTAAAGGACCCTGAGCGTTACGGCGTCGTCGAGTTCGACTGGAACGGCAAAGCCGTTTCGCTCGAGGAAAAGCCCGCCGCTCCGAAGTCCAACTGGGCGGTGACGGGCCTCTATTTCTATGACGAGCGCGCGCCCGAATACGCCGCCTCGCTGAAGCCCTCGCCGCGCGGCGAACTCGAGATCACCGACCTCAACCGCATCTATCTCGAGGCCGGAACGCTGAATGTCGAACGACTCGGCCGCGGTTTCGCCTGGCTCGACACCGGCACGCCGGCCTCGCTCCTCGAAGCCGCGCAATATGTGCAGGCGATCGAGCAGCGGCAGGGCCAGCGCGTCGCCTGCCTCGAGGAGATCGCCTTCACCCAGGGGTGGATCGACGCTCAGGCCATGCGCGAGGCCGCCGCGCGGCTGTCGAAGAGCGGCTATGGCGCCTATCTTCTCCAGGTGCTGAGGGAAGCGGACTCGCCGAAGCCGAAGCGCGTCTGACGCAGCGACGCCGAAGACTGCCCCCGGAGGGCGGCGCCTAAAAATCGCTCGCCGCGCGATCCCAAATCCGGCGCGGGGCGCGGCGCGCGCCAAATCCTGCCCAGACCGCGCGCCATCGTAACGACTCAAATTGCGGTTCTCCCTGATCCCGCGCCAAAGGCGACGCCCGACGCGCATCTTCCGCAACCCCATCGCAGGTCTTTCCCTATGCAGAGCATTTCCTTCGACCGCTCCACGAAGAGGGCGCTTCTGGTCGCCGCCGCCCTGACGGCCTTCCTGCCGCTCGCCGGCTGCTACACGCCGGGCGAGCGCGCCGTCGGCGGCGGCATTATCGGCGGTCTTGGCGGAGCGGGCATTGGCGCCCTCGCTTCCGGCGGCCTGGCCGGCCCGACGCTGGCCGGCGCGGCGATCGGCGCCGCCGGCGGCGCCCTCGTCGGCGCGGCCACGGCCCCCCGTCCGCGTTATCATTATCGGCGCGCCCGCTATTACTATTGAACGAAAAGCGGCGCGCTCCCGGCGCGCCGACCGCGCCGGGCTCAGCCATGTTCGAAGTGACTTCCCGCGAAAAGCCGAGTTTTTCCGACGCGCGACGCGGAAGCTCGCGCCTGGCGGCCTGCCGCTCCATGTCGACGTCGCGCGCGAGGAAGGTCAGGGCCTTCCCGACGATCTCGCCGCCTGTTCTGGCTGGCTGCGCGACTCAATGGCCATGCTCGACGCGCCGGAGAAGGATGCGATCCGCGTTCACACCGTGAACAATGATCTGCCCGAGCCTTGCGCGGCGCTGCGAGCGCAAGCGGAAGCAGCCGGGCCGCGGCCGCTCGACGTCGCGGCGCCGCAGAAATGGCGTCGCCTTATGCTTTTCCTGAAAGCTTGAACTATACTGAAAGCCGCCCGCGCCGGTTTTGATTCTTTTGAGACTGGCGCGCTTCTATCTTCTCGCTTCTCATATTGAAATCAGTTATTGAAATCAGTTCGCACATGCTCAAGTACTTCTCGATGGAACGCGCAAATGGCGACGTCGCGTTCATAGGAGAGGCCACTATGGCGAACACCGACGTCTTCGCTGATTTCGTCCAATCTTATCGGGAACGCCAAGCGACCGAGATGTCGCTCCAGGCC
>Ga0123398_1070476_pt1 | contig 17199 bp, 11 predicted proteins | sample T5LHNO3metaT_FD_89926 | JGI IMG/M metagenome (GOLD analysis project Ga0123398, IMG submission 89926) | Methane-oxidizing artificial microbial communities from Washington, USA to study methane cycling - T5-LHNO3 metaT (Metagenome... | ecosystem: Engineered > Modeled > Simulated communities...
GTTTTCGGCGATCGTCGGCGGCGCCGTCACGTCGCGTCCGGAGAGAGCGAGACCCGATGCGTCGACGCCGGACGCCTGCGCCAGCGCCGCGACGCGCTTCTGCAAGACGTCTTCGTAGGCCGGCTGCGCCAGCAGCGCCGCGCCCCACCAGATGAGGGCGGCGGGCGCGAGGCCCAGCGCCCAGCCCTCATGCGCGGCGACATTGCGGCGAAAGCCATAGGCTGCGGCGACGCAGCCCGCCACGAAGGCGGCGAAACAGCCGAGCGCGCTTTCCACATGGACCGAGACCACGCCCTGGATCGCGCCGAGCGCGAGCGCGGCGGCCGCGGCGAGGCAGGCGAGACCCGCCCAGACAAGCCAGCGCGCCGGGCCCTTGCGGGCCGGCTTTCCGGAAACCAACGCGCCGGTCGCCGCGCCCACAAGGAGGCAGGCGGCGAGCCAGGGCCAGAGATAGGCGTAGAAATCCAGCATGGCGCCCTTATGCGCGGGCGAAGACCGCTCCCTCAACAATGGGGCGCCGGATGCTCAATCGCAAGCGCGGTCGCGGCGGCGTTTGACTCAGCCGCGGCGCGTCGCACATGCTCGCTTGATCCTTGCCGAAGGGCGCCGGACGCCGATGGATTTTCAGACCATTCTCGCCGTCAATCTGATGGCGCTTTCCGCTTTATCGCTTCTGCTCGGCCTCTTTCAGCGTCGCCCGGAGCTGCGCTCCTTCGCGCTCGTAAACGCGCTGGTGATCGTCGTCGGCGCATTCGCCCTGTGGAGCTTTCCGCAGGAGGCCGGCGGCCTCGTCGCTCTCGTCTTCCTTCCGCTCGTCGCCGCGCCCATGGCGCTCGGCGCCCTTCAGGCGCGCTTCGCGCGCGCGGGGCGGCTCGAGGCGGCGGCGCGCTGCGCCGACCTCATCGCCTTCTTCCATCCGACGCCAGCCATGCGCCTTTCCGCCGCCTTCGCCCGCGCCGCGGCGATCGAGGACCCGCGCGAGAAGGCGCGGGCCATCGCCGCCCTCGCCGCCCGGGCGCCCGCCGAACAGGCGGCGATGATCGAGACGCGGCTCCTCGCCGACCGCGGCGACTGGGAGAAGGCGCTGGTCCTCGCGCAAAATCCCGAGAACGCCCGCCAGCTCTCGGCCTATCGCCTGCGCGCGCTGGGCGAGACCAGCCGCGTCGAGGAAATGGTCCGCGACTATGCGCGCTCCGCCGATTCGACGCCGCTGGAGCAGACGGTCTTCTCCTGGCTCTTCGTCCTCGCTTTCGCCGGCCGCCCCCATGAGGTCGAGGAGCTCGCGACCCGCATCATGCGCCTCGATCCGGACGCCGCCGCCTATTGGATCGCCGTCGCCCGGCGCGAGGCGGGAGACGAGACGGGCGCCCGGGCGGCGTTCGAAGGGCTGGCCGTGAGCCGCAAGGAGACGCCCGCCGCCATCGCCGCGCGGCGCCAGCTCGCGAAAGCCCCAATGCCGCCCCTTCATCTTTCGCCGCGCGCGCAGGAGATCGTCGAGGGCCTCGCCTCGCGCGTCGCGACCGAAAGCGCGAGACAGGCGCGCGGCTGGCGGCTGCCGCCCGCGACCCTGCTTCTCGTCGCCGTCAATGCGGCCATGTTCGTCGCGGAGATCGCCCTGGGCGGCTCGCAGGACGCCGAGACGCTGATCGCGCTCGGCGCGCTATGGGCGCCGCTCGCGCTGGGTGGCGAAAGCTGGCGCGCGCTGACCTCGGCCTTCCTGCATTACGGCCCGCTGCATTTCGCGCTGAACATGACGATGCTGGCGCTGATCGGCCGCGAGATGGAGCATGAGGCCGGGTCGCTGCGCACGCTCTCCGTCTATCTCGGCGGCGCGCTGTTTTCCTCGGCCTTCGTGCTCGCCCTGATGGCGAGCGGCGCCGTCGGCTACGGACTTTATGTCGGCGCCTCGGGCGCTATCTTCGCGCTTTTCGGCGTGGCGGGCGCGCTGAGAATCAAGGACTGGCTGCGCCATCGCGCCAGCCTCGACGCCTTCCGCGTCACCGCGCTCGGCCTCGCCATGCTGGTCCAGATCGCGGCCGATTTCCTGCTGCCCATGTCGAGCCTCTCCGCCCATCTCTCGGGCTTCGGCTTCGGACTCCTCGCGGGCGCGTTCGTCAACCCGAAGCGGCCCCTGCGTTAGCGGCGCGCCAGGAATGACGCCAATTCCAGTTGATCAGTTCGCTGTGCAGCCGTCATTGCAAGGAGCGTGAGCTCCGAATCAATCCAGGGGGCCGTGATGTGGCTCTGGATTGCTTCGCCAATATTGCAAAGTCGGGTATACCCGACTTCGAGAAAAGCTCGCAATGACGCTGAGAGCGTCGTAGCGAGGCGGTCAGGCGGAGACGGGGCCGTCAGACCCGCATCGGCATCAGCACATAAAGCGCGCTCGCGCCGTCGCGGTCCTGGATCAGCGTGGGCGAGCCGGGATCGGCGAGCTTGAAGAGCGCCGTGTCGCTGTCGAGCTGCTGGGCGATGTCGAGCAGATAGCGGGCGTTGAAGCCGACGTCGAGCGGCTCGCCGTCATAATCGGCCTCGATTTCCTCGACGGCCGAACCCTGATCGGGATTGGTGACGGAGAGGACGAGCTTGCCCGGCGTCAAGGCCAGCTTCACGGCGCGGCCGCGCTCGGAGGAGATGGTCGAGACGCGGTCGACCGCCCTGGCGAAAACGTCGCGCTCCACCGTGAGGCGCTTGTCGTTATTGGCCGGAATGACGCGGGCGTAATCCGGGAAGGTGCCGTCGATCAGCTTGGTCGTGAGCAGCGCGTCGCCGAAGGAGAAGCGCATCTTGTTGGCCGAAAGCTCGATGAGCGCGTCGCCCTGCGCGTCCTCCAGGAGCTTCTGCGCCTCCTGCACCGCCTTGCGCGGCAGGATGACGCCCGGCATGCCCGCGCAACCGTCCGGCGCCGGCAGTTCGAGCCGGGCGAGACGATGGCCGTCCGTCGCGACCGCGCGCAGCATGAGCCGGCCGTCGACCTCCATGGCGTGGATGTAGATGCCGTTCAGATAATAGCGCGTCTCCTCGTTGGAGATCGCGAATTGCGTCTTCTCGATCAGCCGCTTGAGGTCGGCTGGCGGCAGGGAGAAGCGATGGCTGAACTCGCCCGAGGTGACGTCGGGAAAGTCGCTTTCCGGCAGGGTCGACAGGTTGAAGCGCGAGCGGCCCGAGCGCAGCGTGAGCTGGCCCGTCTCGCCCGTTTCGTCGAGCGAGACCTGCGCGCCCTCGGGCAGCTTGCGGACGATGTCGTAGAGCGTATGCGCCGGCAGCGTCGTGGCGCCCGGCTGCGCCACCTCGGCGGGAGCCTTTTCCGTGACCTCGAGGTCGAGATCGGTCGCCTTCAGCGTCAGAGCGCCGTCGCGCGCGCCGATGAGCACATTAGCGAGGATGGGGATCGTGGTGCGCCGTTCAACCACACGGTGAACATGGCCGAGCGCCCGCAACAGCGCCGCTCTCTCGATCGTGACCTTCATCGCCTCAAAAACCATCGCATCTTATTGGGCGCGAGCGCCGGGGGCGGAGACTTTGACAAGGCGTGCAGGGAATCGCAAGGGGCGACGGGCCGGCGCTTGTGGAGAAATTTAACCGCCGAGCCAGTTCTCCGCGTCTCGCGCGCCATGGACGATGGCCTCACAGGCCTGCTTGAGCCGCTCAATTTCGAGCGTCCGAAGCTCCTCCCGTTGCTCCCAGAGGCGCAACGCCTCTCTCAGCGCTTCGCTGTTCGAAGCATAGGCCCCGTTTCCACCGCCTGTTGTATGCGGCGGGCCTGCTGGTCGGAGAGGGAGATCGTCATTGTGCGCACAGCTCATTTTCACAAAAAATCACAAATATTGATAGACCCCGCGCCGCCGGATTTCTTAACCGGCCCTTAAAGCGCCTTCCTTAAATTGAACTCATGACGCGAGGAGGCGGCGGCGGAGAGCCTCGAGGCGAGATCATGGCGCGTGGCGGCAGACGTCGGGAACCGAGTTTCGACAAGGCGGCGGATGACGGCGCGCTGCGCGCGGAGAAGCGGCCCGCGCCGCGCGCCCGCCGGGCGCCGGAGCCGGAGGAGTTCGAGGATGACGACGCCCCCGAGCCCGCCAGAGAGAGGCCAAAACGGCGATCGGGGTCGATGATCGGCGCACTTTTCTATTGGGCCTTCACCCTCTCCATCTGGGCCGCCATCGGCGGCGGCGCGCTCGCGGTCTATTACGGCTCGCAACTCCCGCCCATCGACCAGCTCGCCGTGCCCAAGCGTCCGCCCAATATCGCCATCATGGGCTCGGATGGCGAGCTTCTCGCCAATCGCGGCGACACGGGCGGCGCGGCGATCCGCATTTCCGACCTGCCGCCCTTTCTGCCCAAGGCCTTCATCGCCATCGAGGACCGCCGCTTCTATTCGCATTGGGGAGTCGATCCGCTCGGCGTCGCCCGCGCCGTCGTGCGCAACGTCTCGGGGCGCGGCGGCATGCAGGGCGGCTCGACGCTCACCCAGCAGCTCGCCAAGAATCTCTTCCTCACGCAGGAGCGCACCATCTCGCGCAAGATCCAGGAGGCGATCCTGGCGCTGTGGCTCGAGCACAAATATTCCAAGGACCAGATTCTCGAGCTCTATCTCAACCGCGTCTATTTCGGCTCCGGCGCCTACGGAGTGGAGGCCGCGTCGCAGCGCTATTTCGGCCACAGCGCCAGGACGGCGACGCTCTCCGAATCCGCCGTGCTCGCCGGCCTGATGAAGGCGCCGAGCAAGCTCGCGCCCGACCGCAATCCCGAAGGCGCGAGCGAGCGCGCGGCGCAGGTCATCGCCGCCATGGCGCAGGAGGGCCATATTACCGAGGCCATGGCCAAGGGCGCCCTCGCCCATCCCGCGCGAGCCATGAAGGAGCAGGGCGCGGGCTCGATCAATTACGCCGCCGACTATGTCATGGACATGCTCGACGACACGATCGGCGCCATCGACCAGGACATTGTCGTCGCCACGACCATCGACCCGCGCCTGCAGGCCATCGCCGAGGGCGCGCTGAAGGACGAGCTCGACAGGAAGGGCGCGAGGTTCAATGTCTCGCAGGGCGCCATCGTCTCGATCGACCCCAACGGCGCCATTCGGGCGCTTGTCGGCGGGCGCGATTATTCCGAAAGCCAGTTCAACCGCGCCGTCTCCGCCAGGCGCCAGCCGGGCTCAGCCTTCAAGCCCTTCGTCTATCTCGCGGGCCTCGAACATGGGCTGACGCCCGATTCCGTGCGCGAGGACGCGCCGCTCAACATCAAGGGCTGGACGCCCGAGAATTACAGCCGCGAATATTTCGGCCCGGTCACGCTCACCAGGGCGCTGGCGCTGTCGCTCAACACGGTGGCGGTGCGCGTCGGCATGGAAGTGGGACCGAAAGCGGTGGTGAAGACCGCCCATCGGCTCGGCATCCAGTCGGAGCTTCAGCCCAACGCCTCCATCGCGCTCGGCACCTCGGAGGTGACGCCGCTGGAGCTCGTGACGGCTTACGCGCCCTTCGCCAATGGCGGCGTCGGCGTGCAGCCGCACATCATCACGCGGGTGAAGACGGCCGCTGGCAAAACGCTCTACCAGCGCAAGGGCTCGACCTTCGGCCGCGTGATCGAGCCGCAATATGTGGCGATGATGAACGCGATGATGCAGGAGACGCTGCTCACCGGCACGGCCCGCAAGGCGGAGCTGCCGGGCTGGCAGGCCGCCGGCAAGACCGGCACCAGCCAGGATTTCCGCGACGCCTGGTTCATCGGCTATACGAGCCGGCTCGTCACGGGCGTCTGGCTCGGGAACGATGACAGCTCCCCGACGAAAAAGGCCTCCGGCGGCAATCTGCCGGTCGAGATCTGGAGCCGCTATATGTCGATCGCCCTCAAGGGCGCGCCCGTCGCCGGCCTGCCGTCGGGGTCATGGCGCTCCGATGCGGAGGAGATCGTCGCCAAGCCGCTGGACGATCTGATCGGCATCTTCACGGGAGCCGACAAGCCGCCTGCGCCGCAGGCGAAGCCCCAGAAGCGGGCGGCGGCGTCCCAGCCGAGGACCGACGCCGCGCCCGACGAGACGGCGACGATCCCCCCGCCGCCCCGCGGTCGCACAGCGCCCCAGGAGGCCGACGAGTTGTTGCCGCCGGAAGACATCCCCAACGCCGGCGCCGCCCCCCCGCGCGGCCGCCGTCCGGCGGCGCGGGAGAGGAATATTTTCGAGCAGCTTTTCGGGGGCGGCTGAGAGGCGTTCGGCCCCGAGAAGATGGGGAAAGCCGGGCATGAGCACAAATCCCTCCCCTTTACGGAGAGGGTGGCCCTGCGGAGCAGGGGCGGGTGGGGTAAAGCCTGAGCAATGTTGCAGTGGAAAGAACCCCCTCCCGGCGGTCTTCGACCGCCGACCTCCCCATAAAGGAGAGGCATTGGGCGGCGACCGTCCAAGATTGCTGTTCGCCCCCCCGGGCCCCTGGGGCTGCTTAATCCGAGGTGATCATGATCTGCGGCGCCTCGTCGTTTTCCGGACGGTCGAGCCCGTCCTCCTCGGCAAGTTCGACGCCTGTGATGCAGACGTCCTCGCCGTCGATGACGATCTCGATCTTGTCCAGCGCCGCGCCCGCGCAGGGACCGTCATAGCATTTGCCGGTCGTCAGATCGAAGAGCGCGCCATGCTTGCCGCAGATGATGGCGCGGTGGCCCTGGTCGAGAAAGTGGCCCGGCTGGAAGTCGATCCGCGCGCCCTGATGGGGGCAGCGGTTGTGATAGGCGTGGTAGTTCCTGCCCTGCCGCACGACGAAGATCGGGAAGGGCACGGCCTTGTCGCCGTCGCGGCGCGCAAGGACGAAACCGACCGCCCCGCGCTTGGCGACGTCGTTGACGTGACAGACAGCGTAGATTTCGTTTGTCGGCATGAACGCCTCCGTGGCGGGGATCGTCTCCCCTTTCCGTCACGGAAGCAAAATCCCTGCCTCGGGCCGTGGCAGGCAAAAAATGAAATCAGCGGAGAAAAATGGGCCCATGCGCCCTCCGGCCTTTGCGGGCCGGACCGGCGCATGACGTCAATGCAGGCTCACCATGGTGAGATCGTTTTCGCGGGCGTTGCCGATCGCGCCCTCTTCCGAGTCCGCGAGCACGATGGGCGCGCCGTCCGCGCCGATCAGCGCGAAAATGGTCAGGCCCGGCTGAATCTGCGGCGCTTGTGGATAAAGACGGTTCACGTCCTCCGACCGCATGGCCTTCACATAGGCGATCATGCCGTCGCCCAGATTGGCGAACTGCTCCGGCGTCAGCAAAGGCGCCTTGTGTTCGATTGTCATTTTAGCGTCCATTCGCTCCTCCTCGGCGTCCATGACGACCCGCCCGTCGACGCCTGCCGCGCAGCGCGTCTTGTCGTTAGATGTGTGTCGCTTTGGGGAAGTTTTAAAGAGGCCGAAGCGGCCAATTCTACCGCAGCGCAACACGGCTCCCGGGCGGAAGAAGGCGTCGCCCCGCCTACAACCCCAGCGCCAGACGGCCGGGGTCCTCCAGCGTCTCCTTGACGCGCACGAGGAAGGTAACGGCCTCCTTCCCGTCGACGATACGATGGTCATAGGAAAGGGCGAGATACATCATCGGGCGGATTTCGATCTTGCCGTCGACCGCGACGGGACGCTCCTGGATCTTGTGCATGCCGAGAATGCCGGACTGCGGCGCGTTGAGGATCGGCGTCGACATCAGCGAGCCGTAGACGCCGCCATTGGAGATGGTGAAGGTGCCGCCCTGCAGGTCCGAAATGTCGAGCGCGCCTTCGCGCGCCTTCTTCCCGAGCGCGCCGATGGCCTTCTCGATCTCGGCGAGCGACAGGCGGTCGGCGTCGCGCACCACCGGCACGACGAGGCCCTTCTCGGCGCCCACCGCCACGCCGATATGGCAGAAGCGCTTGTAGACGATGTCCGTCCCGTCGATCTCGGCGTTGACGGCGGGGATTTCCTCCAGCGCCTGGCAGCAGGCCTTCACGAAATAGCTCATGAAGCCAAGCTTCACGCCGTGCTTCTTCTCGAAGAGCTCCTTGTATTTGTTGCGCTGGGCGATGAGCGCCGACATGTCGACCTCGTTGAAGGTCGTGAGCATCGCCGCGACGTTCTGCGCTTCCTTCAGACGGCGCGCGATCGTCTGGCGCAGGCGGGACATCTTCACGCGCTCCTCGCGCGCCGCGTCCTCCTGCGGAACCGTGCGCGGAGCCGCCGGGGGCGGCGGCGGCGCCTCGACGACGGGGGCCGGCGCCGGCGCGCGGGCCGTGAAGTCGATCACGTCGGATTTCAGCGCCTGTCCACGCTTGCCGGACCCCGCGATCTGCGAGACGTCGACGCCTTTTTCGGCCGCGATCTTGGCGGCGGCGGGCGAGGGGGGCATGGTCGTGACGGGAGCCGCCGCCGCCTGCGGAACCGGCGCGGGCGCGGCGGCGGGAGCGGGTTTCGCGCGCGCACGACGTCGCCCGCCTTCTTGAACCAGCGGCCGATCGTCGCCTCGGTGACGGACTCGCCGAGAGTCGGGACACGAATTTCTGTCATGGCTTCATTGTCCTTGGCGGCGTCTGCTCCCTCTCCCGCTCGCGGGGAGAGGGCTGGGTGAGGGACTAGGGGGAGGGCGTTTCACCCCGCAAAGCCCGTCGAAAGACGGGCGTCTTCCGACGCCTTTTGCGGGGAGAGGGAATCAGGCCGCGAAGACGTCATCTTGGAACGCCTTCAGCTGCGCGAGATGCTTCGACATCGTGCCCGCCGCCGTGGAGGCCGAGGCCGGGCGGCCGATATAGCGCGCCCGCTTCGCCTTGCCGTTCACCTGCGCGAGCACCCATTCGAGATAGGGCTCGACGAAGAACCACGCGCCCATATTCTTGGGCTCCTCCTGGCACCAGACCACGTCGGCGTTTTTGAAGCGCGACAAAGCGGTGACGAGGCTTTTCAGCGGGAAGGGATAGAGCTGCTCGACGCGCAGCAGATAGACGTCGTCGACGTCGCGCTTCTCGCGCTCCTCCAGAAGGTCGTAATAGACCTTGCCGGAACTGATGACGACGCGGCGAATCTCCTCGTCCGGCCGCAGCGTCGCCTTTTCATGCGTCTCGCCGTCGTCGAGCAGGATGCGCTGGAAGCTCGAGGCCATCCCCATCTCGCCGAGCCGGGAGACGCAGCGCTTGAGGCGCAGCAGCGATTTCGGCGTCATCAGGATGAGCGGCTTGCGCATGTTGCGGTGAAGCTGGCGGCGCAGAATATGGAAATAATTCGCCGGCGTCGAAACATTCGCGACCTGCATATTGTCTTCGGCGCAAAGCTGCAGATAGCGCTCGAGACGCGCGGAGGAATGTTCCGGCCCCTGCCCCTCATAGCCATGCGGCAGCAGGCAGACGAGGCCCGACATGCGCAGCCATTTGCGCTCGCCGGCCGACAGGAACTGGTCGAAAATCACCTGCGCGCCATTGGCGAAATCGCCGAACTGCGCCTCCCACAGGACGAGCGCGTCGGGCTCGGCGAGCGAATAGCCATATTCGAAACCGAGCACCGCCTCTTCCGAGAGCATCGAATTGATGACCTCGAACCTGCCCTGGTCGGGCGAGAGATGATCGAGTGGGATGTAGCGCGCTTCCGTCTCCTGATCAATGAGCACGCTGTGGCGCTGCGAGAAGGTGCCGCGCTCGCTGTCCTGCCCCGAGAGGCGCACCTTGTAGCCTTCGGTGAGCAGCGTTCCGAAGGCGAGCGCCTCCGCCGTCGCCCAGTCGATCGACGTTCCCTCCTCGATCGCGGCGCGGCGATTGTCGAGGAAGCGCTGAATGGTGCGATGCAGGTGGAAATCCGCCGGAACGCTGGTGAGCTTCGCGCCGATGTCGCGCAGCGACTCCAGCGGCGCGCCGGTCTTGCCCTTGCGCTCGTCCTCCGTCGCCTGATAGCCGGGCTTCAGCCCCGCCCAGCGGCCGTCGAGCCAGTCCGCCTTGTTGGGCTTGTAGGACTGGCTCGCTTCGAACTCGCTCTCGAGCCGCGCGCGCCACTCCTCCTTCATCTTGTCGGCCTCGGCCGGAGAGAGCTGGCCCTCATTGGCGAGCCTCTCGGCGTAAATGTCGAGCGTCGTGCGATGCGCGCGGATCTTCTTGTACATCAGCGGCTGGGTGAAGCCGGGCTCGTCGCCTTCATTATGGCCGAAGCGGCGGTAGCACCACATGTCGATGACGACCGGCTTCTGGAACTGCTGGCGGAATTCCGTCGCGACGCGCGCCGCGAAGACAACCGCTTCGGGGTCGTCGCCGTTCACATGGAAGATCGGCGCCTCGACCATCTTCGCCACATCCGACGGATAGGGCGAGGAGCGCGAGAAGCGCGGATAGGTGGTGAAGCCGATCTGATTGTTGATGATGAAATGCACCGAGCCGCCGGTGCGATGGCCCTTGAGGCCCGAAAGGCCGAAGCACTCCGCCACGACGCCCTGCCCCGCGAAGGCCGCGTCGCCATGAATGAGCAGCGGCAGCACGACGCGGCGGTCGCCGCCATGCTGGTCCTGCTTGGCGCGCACCTTCCCGAGCACGACCGGATCGACGATCTCGAGATGCGACGGATTGGCGGTGAGCGAGAGATGCACCTTGTTGCCGTCGAACTCGCGGTCCGACGAGGCGCCGAGATGATATTTGACGTCGCCCGAGCCTTCCACCTCGTCGGGCAGGAAGGAGCCGCCCTTGAATTCGTGGAAGAGCGCGCGATGCGGCTTGCCCATCACCTGGCAAAGCACGTTGAGGCGGCCGCGATGCGCCATGCCGAGCACGATTTCCTTCACGCCCAGCGCGCCGCCGCGCTTGATGATCTGCTCCAGCGCCGGGACCATGGCCTCCGCGCCGTCGAGGCCGAAGCGCTTGGTGCCCGTATATTTGACGTCGAGGAACTTCTCGAAGCCCTCGGCCTCGACGAGCTTTTTATAGATCGCGCGCTTGCCCTGGTCGGTGAAGACGATCTCCTTCTTCGGCCCCTCGATGCGCGCCTGCAGCCAGGCCTTCTCCTCCGGATTGGAGATATGCATGAATTCGAAGCCGATCGGGCCGCAATAGGTGCGGCGCAGGATCGTGACCATCTCGAAGACGCTGGCGTATTGCAGGCCGAGCACGCCGTCGATGAAGATCTTGCGGTCGTAATCCTCGTCCTTGAAGCCATAGGTCTCCGGATGCAGCTCGCCATGGTCATGGCGCTGCTCGAGGCCCAGCGGATCGAGATTGGCGTGGAGATGGCCGCGCATGCGATAGGCGCGGATCATCATCAGCGCGCGCACCGAGTCGCGCGTCGCGCGCTGAATGTCATCCGACGCGGCGGCCGTCGGCGGGGGCGAGGGAACGCCTTTGGGCGCGGGCCTGGCGGCGGGCGCGGGATAGTCGCCGGTGAACGCGCTCACCCATTCGCCATTGGCGGCCGGCGGCCAGTCGCGCCGCGCCCAGGAAGGACCGGATGGGGGAGCCGCGCCAGGGACGACGCCCATTTCGGAGAAGAACCTTGCCCATTCGGGGCCGACCGACGAGGGGTCGGCCTCATAGGCGTCGAGGAGGCCCTCGAGATAGGCGGCGTTTGCGCCCTGCAGAAATGACGTTGTTGCAAAGCCGCGATTTTGCGCGGAACGCGGACCGCCGGCAGAAGCCGGTCCGGCCACGCCATCAGTTTCAAGACGCGCCATTGTCTCGCTTCTCTTGAAGCCGACAGCGGCGCGCCCGCGAATCCGCGTTCCGCCGCCGAAGGCTTGATTCCGAGGCGCCGCCGTCTTGCGGCGTCGCCTCTCATTTAAGTTCTGCGAGGCGGTAAAGAAGGGCGCGGCAGCGCCTAACCTTTAAGCACCTCGACCAAAGTCTTGCCCAGTCGGGCCGGAGACGGCGACACGCGAACGCCCGCCGACTCCATCGCCGCGATCTTGCTCTCGGCGTCGCCCTTGCCGCCCGAAATGATCGCGCCGGCATGGCCCATGCGGCGGCCGGGAGGCGCCGTGCGGCCGGCAATGAATCCCACAATGGGCTTCTTGCGGCCGCGCTTGGCCTCGTCTTTCAAGAATTGGGCCGCTTCCTCTTCCGCCGAGCCGCCGATCTCGCCGATCATGATGATCGACTTGGTCGCGTCGTCGGCGAGGAACAGCTCCAGCACCTCGATGAAGTCCGTGCCCTTGACGGGGTCGCCGCCAATGCCGACCGCGCTCGTCTGGCCGAGGCCCTCGCGGGTCGTCTGGAAGACGGCCTCATAGGTGAGCGTGCCGGAGCGCGACACGACGCCGACCGAGCCCCTGGAGAAGATGTTGCCCGGCATGATGCCGATCTTGCTCTCGCCCGCGGTGACGACGCCGGGACAGTTCGGCCCGATGAGGCGGGACCTGGAGCCCGAGAGCGAACGCTTGACGCGGATCATGTCCTGCACCGGCACGCCCTCGGTGATGCAGACGATCAGCGGAATCTCGGCGTCGATCGCCTCGCAGATGGCGTCGGCCGCGCCCGGCGGCGGGACATAGACGACCGAGGCCTCGGCGCCGGTCTTGTCCCGGGCCTCGGCCACCGTGTCGAAGACGGGAAGGCCGAGATGCGTGGAGCCGCCTTTGCCCGGAGAGACGCCGCCGACCATCTTGGTTCCATAGGCGATCGCCTGCTCCGAATGGAAAGTGGCGGTCTTGCCGGTGAACCCTTGCGTGATGACTTTGGTGTTCTTGTCGATCAGGACGGACATGCAGCGATTCCTAAAGAGAACGGACGGCGCGGAAAGCGCGAGCGTCCGGCGCCTCTTGGAGAGGGCCGGCCTCGCGCCGCGAATGTCGCGCCGGCCAAACTATTGGGAAGAGCGCCCGCTTACAAGGCGGAAAGCGGCCGGAAGGCGCCCATGCGACCGGCTGTCGCGATGAAATATGCGGCGGACGCCTCAAAACGGCCAGCGCGGATAGCCCGTCGGCTCCGCCGTCTGCGCGCGGCGCTTCGAGGAGGCCAGATAGACCTCCCGGCGCAGGCGGTTGATCCCGCCGAGCGGCTGGTGCTCGGTCAGGCCGTGCCAGGGCGTGAAGACGAGGTGCTCGCATTCGCTCGCCTGCAAGGGCTGGTCGAAATCCTGCGGCCGGATCGTGATCGTCGCGACGTTCCGATAGGCCGCCGTTCCGTCAGGCTTGGGCTTCCATTCCGTATTGGCGCTCTCGATCGGATAGGCCTCGTCGTCGGGCTGCAGCCCGTCCGGCCGCAACTGGACCTGAAAGTCGAAGATCACCGGCGCGGCGCCGATCGCGAGGCTCTTCTTCATCGCGAGGCGCAGATAGTCCTTGTCCGGGTTCTCGGGCGTGAGTGACGGATTGGCCGGGTTTCTGGGCCTGGCCGCGAATTTCGCGGCCTTCTCCTTGCCGAAGAGGAAGGGCGAAGCCGAGAAATAGGCGGCGTCGAGCGGATTGGCGAGCTGGGTGGGCTGGATGACGCCGGTCACGATCCCCAAGATTTTCAGCCGCGCCGGGTTCTTCGGGTCGAAGAAGAGCGGAAAGAAGTCGCGCGGATTGTCCTTCTTCTCGACCTGGAGGCGCGTGAAGGCGTCATATTCCGCGACGTCGGGAAAGGCGAACATGGGCTGGTTGATGAGCAGGAAATCCTGCGTCTCGCCGCCCGGCTCCTTGAGCAGGGTCTCGCCCTCGACGCCCATAAGCTTGATCGCCATGCCGCGGCTGTCCGCCTTCTTGTCGTTGACGTCAGGCGCGATGACGGCGGTCGCGTTGGAGTAGCGGACCCATGCGGGATAGGTCTTGCCGGGCGTCGCGAAGACGCCCACGCGATAATTCTCCGGCAGATCGGCGTTGACGGTGAAATCCGCCTTCACGCAGCCATGCGCCTTGGGATGGACGGCGCGGCGCGCCAGGGTCTCGCCCGCGCCCGCGCCATAGCGCAGCTCCAGAAGCTTCCCCGTCAGCTCGACCATTTCCGCGATCTGGGCGCTCTCGCCCGGCGGCGCGGCCTCGAATTTCGTCGCGGGAAAATCCTCCGCGCGCGCCGATAGCGGCGCCAGGGCCCAAACGGCCAGAGCCACAAGCTTCTTCATGACGAAATCTCCAAATATGTCCCCCCCGCCCGGTAGGCCGGGCGGGGAATGTCGCAGTCGCGGCGGCGCGCGGCCGACGCGAAGGATCACAGCGTTTTCAAATATTCGAGCAGCGCCTTCTTCTCCTGCGCGGGCAGCAAGACGCCGAATTCATGGCCGCAGCGGCTCACGCCCGAGGCGGGGTTTTCGCAGCCCGTCGTCTCCATCGTGAAATTGGACCGCGGCTGCTCGGCGGCAAGACCGAGATTTACAAGGTCATAGGCCGTTCCGACCTTGAAGGAGGCGACGCGGTCCTTCGCGGGCTTCAGCAATTCGGCGAGCGACGGCACGGAGGCGTTGTGAAGATAGGGAGCCGCGGCCCAGATCCCTTCGAGGACGCGCGCCTCATATTTGAACTGGCCCTCGGGCTGCGGCGCCCGCCGGCAGGCCCAGCGCCCGGCGCCCACCGAGCCGGGAAGCTTGTAGACGCCCTTCAGCTCCTCCACCAAAGGCTGCAGGAGCTTGAGCGCCACCTCCGCCTTTTGCCGCTCCAGGGGCGAGTCGAGCGTGATCGGCAGGAAGTGCTGCAGGATCGCGCCCCTGACGGAAGTGGCGAGCACGGAGACGGCCGCGTCCCGCTTTTCGAGCGGCGATGACACGAAGGGAATGAAAGCGCCGGTCAGCGCCCCCGTATCGACCTTCCAGTTCGGGTCGAAATATTGATATTCGCGCTTGTCCGTATCGACGTCCTGGACCGGCGTGCACCATGTGTTCGGGTTCAGGAGGCGCGGCTGGCCCGGTTCGATTCCGTGGCAGTCCGCGCAGCCGCCGTCCTCGTAGCTGCGCTCGTAGACCGCGCGGCCCTTCTCGGCGAGCGCCGTGTCGACGGGCCAGGGCCATTTCGGCGGGCCGATGCGCTCGACGAGATGCTCGAGCTCGATCAGCCCCAGAAAGTCGACGGAATTGTTCCTCGTATAATTGAAGCCGAGGAGATGCGAGGGGTCTTTCTCGGGAAAGAATTCGCCGAACACGCCGTAGACCTGGCCGACATTGCGGGCCATGGCGAGGATACGGTCGCCATTGTCGGCGAAGCCAGGCCATTGCGTATGATCCTGGCGCGGCGCGTTCCACAGGAAAGGCGGGCGCACCGGCGCGTCGGCCTTGCGGATATTCCCCGGGATGATGTGCGAGGGGGCCGGCCCGATGTCGAGGCCGGTGACGCGGTTGAGGATCATGCCCACGGCGTCGATGCGGCCCGTTCCCCAGGGCTTGTCCGTCGGCAAGCCGCCCGCCGTGATGGCGTGATGCCGCTCACGCCATGCTGTCACCTTCTTTTTGAGCTCGGCCTCGCCCGCCGGATTGTAGCCCGCGCCGAGGACGGCCTTCGCGAAATCCGCGAAGGCCGCCGGCTCGTCGAGAATTTTGCCCACGGCGACGTCGAGATCGGCCCAGAGCGCGCCGATATCGGCGAAAGCCGGGCCGCCGTCGACGCGATAGGCCTTGCCCTCGACCTCGATCTCGCGCGTATGGCACGCCGCGCAACTGGGGCCGAGCTGGCCCTCCGAGACGACGAAGCCCACCGGCAGGCCGGGCGTCGGGCTCGCCGGGTTGGGGAGGTAGCCGTAGCGGGCGAGCCCATCGGCGAGGAAGGGCTGGCCATTGGCCTGCTTCAGCGCCTTGATCCAATCAAAGGGAATGAGCTGCGAGCCTTGGCTGCGGGAGTAGAAGTCGTTCCAGGCGGCGGCGTCCCAGGGGGCGCCGGTGAAGGAGGATTGCTGATTGAACCGCTCGAGCGCCGTCGCCGGACGGCTTGCGGGAAGAGCCGCTGCTGCAAGGGCGACGGCGAGAGCGGCAATAGGAGCGGGATGTCGCTTGCTCATGTCGAAACGTCTCTGTCAAAGGGTTGGCGAATATTGCGCCGCCGGGGAGCTTCGAGCGCCCCCGCCGCGCGCGGGGAAGGTTCCGCGATCACTAAACGCAAGTCAATGCTTGGACTTTCCGGAAATTGAAAAAATGGCCGCTCGCGCGCAAGACAAAAAAGCCGGCGGGATGAGCCGCCGGCTTTCGAATCGTCTGACTGGACCTGTCCTTACGCAGTGGTCGCGCCCAGCGTCGCAACGTCGACCTTCACGCCCGGACCCTGGGTCGAGCTGATGGCGACGCGCTGAATATAGGTTCCCTTGGCGCCCGTCGGCTTGGCCTTGGCGACGGCGTCTACGAAAGCCTTGATGTTCTCGACGAGCTTGCCGTCGTCGAAGGAAGCCTTGCCGACCGTCCCCTGCACGATGCCCGCTTTCTCGACGCGGAACTCGACCGCGCCGCCCTTGGAGGCCTTCACCGCCCCGGCGACGTCCATGGTCACCGTGCCGACCTTCGGGTTCGGCATCAGGCCACGGGGCCCCAGCACCTTGCCGAGACGGCCGACGAGCGGCATCATGTCCGGCGTGGCGATGCAGCGGTCGAACTCGATCACGCCGCCAAGGACGGTGTTGACCAGATCGTCCGCGCCGACGACGTCCGCGCCCGCCGCCTTGGCCTCGTCCGCCTTGGCGCCGCGCGCGAAGACGCCGACGCGCAGAACGCGGCCCGTGCCGTTCGGCAGATTGACGACGCCGCGCACCATCTGGTCGGCGTGCTTGGGGTCGACGCCGAGATTCATGGCGATCTCGACCGATTCGTCGAACTTGGCCGTCGCGCGGCTGCGCACGAGCTTCACGGCCTCGTCGACCGGATAGAGCCTTGTGCGCTCGACGCCCTCGCGGGCCTTGGCGATTCTCTTTCCAACATGCGCCATGGTCTTACTCCACCACCTGCAGGCCCATCGCGCGGGCGGAGCCTTCGATCATCGACATAGCGGATTCGACCGAAGCGCAGTTGAGATCGACGAGCTTCTTCTCGGCGATCTCGCGAATCTGCGCCTTGGTCACCTTGCCGACGACGTTGCGGCCAGGAGTCTTCGAGCCCGACGCCGGCTTCTTGCCGATCTTGAGGCCCACGGCCTTCTTCAGGAAGAAGGAGACCGGCGGCTGCTTCATTTCGAAGGTGAAGGAGCGGTCCTGATAGGCGGTGATGATGACGGGGATGGGGGTCCCCTTCTCGACCTGCGCCGTCTTGGCGTTGAACGCCTTGCAGAACTCCATGATGTTGAGGCCGCGCTGACCGAGCGCGGGACCGATCGGCGGCGAGGGATTCGCCGCGCCGGCCGGCACTTGCAGCTTTA
>Ga0123398_1062907_pt1 | contig 17183 bp, 11 predicted proteins | sample T5LHNO3metaT_FD_89926 | JGI IMG/M metagenome (GOLD analysis project Ga0123398, IMG submission 89926) | Methane-oxidizing artificial microbial communities from Washington, USA to study methane cycling - T5-LHNO3 metaT (Metagenome... | ecosystem: Engineered > Modeled > Simulated communities...
ATCGCCACCGAGCAGGTCGTGTCGCTCTCGCAGGCGATCCGCCGGGAGGCCGCCTCCATGGGCGACGGCATAGAGCGCGCCCTGGCCCGCGCCGGCGAGCTCGAGGTGATCGTCCGCACCGAGGTCACCAATCTCGAACGCTCCTATACGGAAAACGAGCGCCGCATCCGTCTCCTCATCGACGAACTGACGCGCGAGCGCGAGGCGATCGTCGTCAACGCCGACAACGCCCGCTCGGCGCTTTTCGGGGCGCGCGACGCGCTCTCGCAAGAGCTTGCCGCGACCTCCGCGCATCTTGCCGAGACGGTGAGCGAGGCGGGTTCCCGCGTCACCTCCTCGCTCGGCGCGAAAGGCGAGGAGATCAGGCTCGCTTTGGAGAAAGCGGGCGACAATTTCGAGGCGACGCTCGCTTCTCACGGCGATCGCGTCGCCGGCGTCCTCACCGTGACGGGCGACAGCGTGGCGCAGCAGATCGCGGGCGCGAGCGACGACGTCACGCGCCGCTTCACCGAGGGCGTGACCGAGGTCGGGGCCAGGCTGCAGGCCGCGAGCGAGGCGGCGTCCGTCGATTTCGGCGTGCGCGGCGCGACGCTCCTCGAGCGTTTCGAGGAGTTGGGCTCGACCTTCGCCGACTCCATCGGCGGCCAGGGCGACCGTCTCATCGTGCGCCTCGCCGAGACGGGCGGCGTGATCAACGAGGCCATCTCGACGCATGGCGGCGCGCTCGACAAATCCCTCGCCGAGACCGCCGACCGCCTGACCACGGGCGTCGCCGAGCAGGTCGAAAGGGCCAGGAGCACGTTCGAAAACGCCGAGACCCGCCTCCTGGGCCTCATGGAGGAAACCAACGTCAAGGCGCATGAGGAATTCGAGCAGCGCGGGAAGGCGATCCACGACTCGCTCACCCGCAGCCTGAGCGAAACCGCTTCTTCTCTCGTCGAGCAGGCCGACGCGCTCCAGCAGCGCTTCGTCAGCGTCGCGGGAGACGCCGTCTCCGCCTTGGGCTCGCATAGCGACCGCGTGAACGAGACGCTCGCCGAGCGGCTCGAAAATTTCGAACGCATGGTGCTCAAGCGCGGCGAGGACATGATCGGCCGCGTGACCGAGCGCGGCGGACAGCTCGAGGCGACGCTTGCCGAGCGTCTCGCCGCCTTTGAGGACGCCGTGGTGAAGAACAGCGCCGACGCCGCCCTGCGGGTCGCCGAACATGGCGACCGCGTGAGCACGGCGCTGAGCGAAGGCCTCGCGGTGTTCGAGGAGACGTTCACCCGCCAGGGCGAGGAGATGGCCGCCCGCATCGCCGAGCACACGGAGAAGACCTCCGCCGAACTGACCGGGCGCCTCGCCGCTTTCGAAGACGTCTTCGCAACGCGCGGCGACGAGCTTGCGGCGCGTGTCGGGGAACATGGCGATCGCGCCGCCGACACGCTCTCCTCGCGCCTCGCCGAATTCCAGGAGACGCTCGCCCGCAGCGCCGAAGACGTCGCCGCGCGTGTCGCGGAGCAGGCGGATTTCGCCACGGCGGCCGTAACGGGCCGCCTCGCGGCCTTCGAGGACGCGATCGCGCAGCGCAGCGACGAAATCGGCGTGCGCGTCGCGGAGCACAGCGAACGCGCGACGACGACGCTCGCCGACCGTCTCGCGGCCTTCGAAAGCGCGGTGCTGACGCAGGCCGAGGGCGTGGCGGCGCGCCTCACGGAGACGGGCGAACGCGCGGCTGGCGACATTTCCCAGCAGGTCGCCGTCTTCGAAAGCGCCGTCGCCGCCAAGGGCGACGAGATCGCCGCCCGCGTTTCGGAGCGTAGCGACCATATTGCAGCGACGCTGGCCGATCAGCTCGCCTCTTTCGAGGCGACCGTCGCGCAGCGGGGCGAGGAGCTGACCGCCCGCGTCGCCGAGCATGGCGAACATTCCGCCGCGACTCTCACCGAGCAGCTCGCCGCCTTCCAGGACGCGGTCCTCTCGCGGACCGAGCAGGTCGCGAGCCGCGTGGCCGAGGAAAGCGCCAGGGCGACCGGCGCGCTGACGCGTCATGTCGAAGCCTTCGAGTCCGTCGTCGCCCTACGCGGCGAGGAGATCGCCGCCCGCGTCGCGGAACATGGCGACCGCGCGCTCAGCAATCTCTCCCTCGGCCTCGCCTCTTTTGAGGACGCCGTGCTCCAGCGCAGCGAATCCGTCGCCACGCGCCTCGCCGAGCAAAGCGACCGCGCCTCCTCCGAGGTCGCGCAGCAGATCGCGGCTTTCGAGGCCGCCGTCGCGCGCCACGGCGCCGACATCGCCGCCAGCGTCGCCCAGCATGGCGAGCGCGCCACGACGATTCTCGCGGATCGCCTCGCCGCCTTCGAGGAAACCTTCACGCAGCGCGGCGCCGACGTCGCGTCCCGCGTCGTCAATGAGAGCGAGCGCGCCGCCGCGCTCGTCTCGGAGCAGCTCGCGGCGTTCGAGGGCGCCGTCGCCGAACATGGCGAAGCGCTTTCCAGCCGCGTTTCCGAACAAGGCGAGCGCGCGCGCGCATTGCTCATGGAGCAGATCGCCGCTTTCGAGCAGACCGTCGCCCGTCACGCCAGGGACGTCGCCGACACGGTCGCGCTCCACGGGCACAATGCGACCACCGATCTGACGAGGCAGATCGCCGCTTTCGAGGACACCGTCGCGAGGAGCCGTGAAGAAGTCGCGGCGCTCGTCGCCCAGCATGGCGAACGCGCGGCCACGGAGCTTTCGCGCCAGATCGCCACGCTGGAAGAGACTGTCGCGCGCAGCGGCGAAGAGGTCGCCAATCTGGTTTCGACCCATGGCGAGCGCGCCACGACGGAGCTCACCCGCCACATCGCCGCTCTCGAGGAGACCGTTTCGCGCAGCGGCGAGGAAGTCGCCGATCTCGTCTCGACCCAAGGCGAACGCGCGGCCACGGAGCTTACGCGCCAGATCGCCGCGCTGGAAGAGACCGTCGCGCGCAGCAGCGAAGAGGTCGCCAATCTGGTTTCGACCCATGGCGAGCGCGCCACGACCGAGCTTACGCGCCAGATCGCGACGCTGGAGGAGACCGTCGCGCGCAAGAGCGAGGAGGCTACGGCCCGCGTCGCGGAACATGGCGACCGCGCGCTCAACAATCTTTCCCTCGGCCTCGCCTCTTTCGAGGACGCCATTCTGCGCCAGAGCGAAAACGTCACCGCGCGGGTCGCGCAGCATGGCGAGCAGGCCATGACGGCGATCAATGAGGGCCTCGCCGCCTTCGCGGAAGCCGTCGCCCGCCATAGCGGCGACGCCGCGGCGCGCGTGGCGTCGAAGAGCGAGGAAGTCAACGCCGCCTTCGCGCGGGGGCTCGCCTCTTTCGAGGACACCTTCCTGCGCCAGGGCGACGAGATCGCCCAGCGCGTGCTCGATCAGACGACCGCGACGGGCGACGATCTCGCCGCGCGCCTGCAAGCTTTCGAAAATGCGGTGCAGCGGGTCAACGCCGAGACGGCGCGGCGCATCGAGGAGGAAAGCGCCCGCATTTCCGGCACGCTCACCACGGGCGTCGGCGCCTTCGAGGCGTCGGTCCGCCGCCATAGCGAAAGCGTCTCCTCGCTCGTCGCGGAACACGCCAAGCGCGTCGACGAATTGCTCGGCGAGCGCATGACGGCGCTGGAAGTCGCCGGCATGCTCGCCGCCCAGACATTGGAAGAGACGCGCGAGCGCGCGCTGCAGGAGTTCGATACGCACGGCGCCGCGCTGCGCGAGACGCTGCAGCGCAGCGTCGCCGAAGCCTCCGCCGCTCTCGCCGAGAGTTCCGAGACGATACAGGATCGCTTCGTCACGACGGCGGGCGACGCTGTGACGGCCATCGCCACGCAGGGCGAGCGTCTCAATGAGGCGCTGACCGAGCGCCTCGTCGCCTTCGAGAATTCCGTGCTCGAGCAGGGCAAGGAAGTCGTCGTTTCGCTTGCCGAGCATGGCGAACGCATCGCCACCACGCTCGGCTCCCAGCTCGGCCAGTTCGAAAACGCGCTGCTGCGCGACGGCTCGGCCATTGCGGACCGCGTCGCCCAGCATGCGGCGCAGCTCAGCAACGAAGTGGCCGAACGTCTGACAGTCATCGAGGAGGTGATTGGCGGGCGCGGCGGCGAACTCGTGCAGAATCTCGCCGCCCGCACCGACGACGCCGACGCGCGCATCGGCGCACAGGCGGAGAAATTCGTCACGAGCGTCGATATCCGTCTCAACGCCATCGACGAGACGCTGGCGACCCAGGGCGAAGCGCTCGTCGAGCGCATCGCCGCGCAGACGGATCATTTTGCCTCGCGCATCGGCGACAATTCGCGCCATTTCGCGCAGGAGATAGACACGCGCCTCTCCGCTCTCGACGACGCCGTGTCGCTGCGCGGCGCCGCGCTCGTCGAGCAGATCGCGGCGCGGACCGATCAATTCGCCGATCGCATCGGCGCGAGCGCGCAGCATCTCTCCGCCGAACTCGAAACGAAGATGGGCGCGCTCGATCAGACGGTGACCGAGCGCGGCGGCGCGCTCGTCGACAAGCTCGCCGAACAGGCCGACCACATCTCCGCGCGCATCGACGCGCGCTCGCAGCAGCTCTATGCGTCGCTCGACGCCAAGCTCGAGTCGATTGATCACACGATGAACGCCCAGGGCGGCGCCTTCGTCGACAGGCTCGCCGAGCAGGTCGACCAGTTCGCCGCGCGCATCGGCGACAATTCGCGTCATTTCGCGCATGAGATCGACACGCGTCTCGAAACCATCGACGACGCGATCTCGGTGCGCGGCGGCAAGCTCGTCAGCGAGCTCGACGCCACCACCGTCGCCGCCTTCTCGCGCCTGAGCGAGCAGGTCGGCAAGCTGGCGGGCGAGGTCAGCTCCAAGCTCGACGCCATCGACCACACGATCGGCGAGAAGGGCGAGCGACTCGTCGAGAAGCTCGGCGCCCGCGCCGACGACATCGCCGCCGTCATGTCGAGCAAGATCGAAGCCTTCGAGAATGTCAGCGACGCCCGCACGCGGGAGGCGGCCGAGCGCATCGAGGCGCTCGTCAAGCACATGGACGCCGGTCTCGGCGCCGGCGGCCAGAAGCTGCAGGAGTCGCTCGCCAGTCACGCGCTCGAAGTGGCGCGCGTCATGGGCGAGGGCGGCCGCGAGGTCGTCCAGACGCTCGACGCGAAGCTCAGGGACGTCGACTCCGTGCTGCTCAACCGCTCGACGGAGCTTGCGCAGACGCTCGCGTCGAAGGCGGCGGAAATCAACGACACGCTGGGCGGCCGCGCCAAGGACCTCGCCGAGACGCTCGACGGCCGCATTGATCTCTTCGAGAAGAACGTCGTCGAGCGGCTCGGCGCCGTGTCGACGGAGATTGACGAGCGCGGCCGCAACGTCATCGAGTCGATCAGCGCGCGCCTGCAGGACATCAACCACACGCTCGCCGAGGCGCGCCGCGAGCTCGACACGACGATGCACGCCCGCACCGGCGATCTCGGCGAAGCGCTCACGGCGCGCGTCGGCGAGATCAGCGGCGCGCTGGACGCGCGCCTCTCGCAGATCCAGACCGCGCTCGACGAGCGGCTTGCGCAGATCCAGACGACCTTCGGCGAACGCGGCGGCGCGGTGACGAACGAGCTCGCCAGCGTCGGCGAGCTGATCGCCAAGACGATCGAGACGCGCGGCGCGGCCATTGTGCGCCATATCGGCGACAAGCGCGAGGAGCTGACGCAAGCGCTGGAGCAGTCGACCGCCTCTCTCACCGGCGCGCTCGACGCCGGCGCTCAAACGTCGATCGGCGCGCTCGTCGCGATGAACGACAAAATTCGCGCGGAGCTGCCGACGCTGCTCGACAAGCTCGGCCAGACCAACGCCTCGCTGCACGCCATCATCGACAAGACGGGCGGCAATCTTGTCAATCTGGAGCGCAATCTCGGCACGCGGGTCGCCGAATTCCAGGAGGCGATCCGCCTCGTCTCCAGCCAGGTGCAGCAGATCGGCGACGTCGCGGGCGGCACGGTCAACGACGCCCACGCCATCGCCGAGGCGCTGGGCGAGCGTCAGCAGGCGCTCGCCCAGAGCGCCGCCCGGCTGGCCGAGAGCCAGCATGCGCTCGACGCCGCCTTCGAGGCGCGCCGCCAGACGCTCGAAAGTCTCGTTTCGCTCGTCGAGGGCAAACGCTCGGAGGTCGAGGGCGTGCTGACGGGCTTCGCGCAGCGGTTGGAGGACACGTTCCGCGCAATCGAGACGCGCTCGCATGACATTGGCGGCGCTCTCTCGGCGACGACGGAAGAGACCGCCAATATGGTCGACGCGCGCTTCGCCCATATTCGCGCGGCGGCGGAGAGCCAGCGGGCGGAGACGGAGCAGGCGCTGCGCGCCGCCTTCATCCAGGCGAATGACGAGATGAACCGCCTGTTCGGCGAGGCGAATGCGCGCTTCCAGTCGACGGCCGAGGAAATCCGCGGCCTGTCGCGCGAAATCCACCGCGAGCTGGAGGAGACCCGCGAGGAGGTGCGCCGCGGCGCGACCGAATTGCCGCGCGAGACCGCCGAGCAGGCGGCGGCGCTTCGGCGCGTGGTCGGCGATCAGGTGAAGGCGCTGAACGAACTCACCGACATCGTGGCGCGCTCGGGCCGCGTCTATGACGTCGCGGAGCAGGCGCCGCCCGTCGCGCGCCGGGCCTTCGAGCCCGCACCCCGCGCCGAGCCGCCCAAGCCGCGACTGGCGGCGGTCGCGCCGCCCCCGCCGCCGGCCCCCGCGGCGCCCCGCGTCGTCGAGCCCGCCCGCGAAGCGCCGGGCGGCTGGCTCAGCGACCTTCTAGCGCGCGCCTCGCGCGACGAGGCGCCGCAAAAGCCCGCGCCCGCCATACAGCCGGCGTCGCAGGCGGCCCCGCCGCGCCCGGTCCGCCAGGCGAACGCCGGCGCGCTGGACAGCCTCACGCTGGATATCGCCCGCATGGTCGACAACGCCGCGGTCGCCGAGTTGTGGCGCCGCTATCAGCGTGGCGAGAAGGGCGGACTCTTCGGTCGTCGCCTCTATACGGCGCAGGGCCACCAGACCTTCGAGGAAATCCGCCGCCGCTACCGCGTCGATCCGGAGTTCCACGCCACGGTCGACCACTATGTGCGCCACTTCGAGGATCTTCTCGTGGAAACGAGCCGCGGCGACCGCGACGGCTCCAAGGCGCTCGACCTGCTGACGGGCGACGCGGGCAAGGTCTACACCATGCTCGGCCACGCCGCCGGACGCTTCGACTGAGAACGAATGTGACGGCGCGGGACCGACTTTCCCGCGCCGGATTTCGCACTCCGTCACGAAGCGCGATCGGAGGGAGACCGCCGCGCTGTAGCTCCTTTTCAGTTCTGGGCTGTGCGCCGGTCGAGAGACCTTCCTTTGGCGCGCGCAGGGCTGTAATATTTTGATCAAAGCGGCCCCGGCGGGCTGGAGGCGTTTCGCCCATGAGGTCGATCATCGCGTCGATCCGACGACTGACAGGACAGCCGCTGTCGCGGCGCTTCAACAGAAGATTTCGAATGAACCGCTACGAACGCACACCGCAGCCGGCCGGCGAGGCCGAGATCGAATATCTCGACGGCGAATATCGCGTCCGCAAGCCGGGCGCCTATGTGCGCTGCGCCATCACGGGCGAGCCCATTCCGCTCGAGGATCTGCGCTACTGGAACGTCGATCTGCAGGAGCCTTATGCAGGCCCGCACGCCAAGCTGATGAAGCTCGGGCTCAAGAAGCCCGACTGAGCCGAGCGCGGGCGAGCGCGTCGGCGAGCGTCGCCGAAAAAGCGTCCGTGTCGGCGATGGCGAGGCCGATCGGCAGGACGTCGAAAGGCAGGGCGCTTCCGCGCAAGCGCATGGCGTCCTTCTCGGTGGTCACGAGCCGCGCGTCATGGCGTTCCTGCAGCGCGGCAAGTTCGGCGAGGTCTCCGGCGCTGAAGCAATGGTGATCGGGGAAGCTGCGCGTCGCGACGATCTCCACGCCGGTCTTTTTCAGGGTCTGGAAGAACTTCTCCGGCCGGCCGATCCCCGCGAAGGCGACAATGCGCGCGCCAGTCAGGCGGCGCGCCGCTTCCGCGTTCGGAATTATCCGCGCGTTGAAAACCGGCTTCCCGCATCGACCGGCGAGCGCCGCGCCCGCGACGCCCTCGCCGATGACGACGAGAGCGTCGGCGGCGGCGAATTGCGCGTCGAGCGGCGCGCGCAGAGGGCCGGCGGGCATGCAGCGGCCATTGCCGGCGCCGTGATCGGCGTCCATTGCAAGCAGCGACAGGTCCGCGGCGAGGCGGCGGCTGTGGAAGCCATCATCGAGGAGGAGAACAGTCACGCCGAGCGCGCGCGCGCGTTCCGCGCTCGCGGCGCGGTCGGCGCCGACGATAGTCAGGGCGTGGCGCGCGAGGAGCAAAGCTTCGTCGCCGGCGGAGTCCGCCGCATCCCGTTCATGATCGACGACAAGCGGCTCAAGGCCGGGCGTGAGCAAATCCCTCCCCTTTACGGGGAGGGTGGCCCCGCAAAGCGGAGACGGGTGGGGCAGTGTCGATACAGAACGCGCCGCGGCGGACCCCACCCGGCGGTCTGCGACCGCCGACCTCCCCGTAAAGGGGAGGTAGAGAGGGATCACGTCGAAAACGAGCCGGTCGAGCGCCCGCCCGTAACCGCGCGTGAGGAGCGCGGGCTTCTCGCCCTGAGCGGCGAGTAGTTCCGCGAGCGCGATGACGAGCGGCGTCTTGCCGTCTCCGCCCGCCGTCAGTCCGCCGACCGTGATCGTCGGCACGGCGGCGCGGAGCGCTTCGCGACGCAACCCGCGCGCGGCGACGGCGCCGTAAATCGCGCCGACAGGCGACAGCAGGCGCGAAACGACGCCGTCCGCCCGCCAGAAGCCGGGCGCGCGCATTCAGCGCTCCGCGACGGCGATCTGCGCGAGGAAGGGCTCCACGGCCGTCATGATGCCGCGCGCGGCGCCGCCGAGCTTCTCGACGGCCTCGGCGCCGGCGCGGCCCATGCGGCGCATGCGCGAGGGCTCGGCGAGCAGATATTGCACGGCGCGCGCAAGCGCGGCGGCGTCGGCGACGCGCGCGGCGGCCTTGGCGGCGGCGAGCTCGCCATAGACCTCGCTGAAATTGTCGATATGCGGCCCATAGAGCACGGCGCAGCCGAGTTTCGCCGGCTCGATCGGGTTCTGTCCGCCGCCGGGAATGAGCGACTTGCCCATGAAGACGACGCCGACGCCGCGGAAAATCAGCCCCAGCTCGCCGACCGTATCCGACACATAGACCCCCGCGTCGCGTCCCGGCTCGCCGTCGCGCGTGCGCTGGCTCACGGCGAGGCCTCTCGCCTGCGCCAGCGCCATGATCTCCGCGCCGCGCTCGGGATGGCGCGGCGCGATGACGGTGAGGAGCGATGGAATCTGCCGCGCAAGCTCGGCATGCGCGTCGAGGATGATTTCCTCTTCGCCCGCATGCGTCGAGACCGCGGCCCAGACGGGACGGTTTCCGACCGCGCCGTTGAACTCGGCGAGCCGCGCCGCGTCGACGGGGGGCGGCGGCACGTCGAATTTCAGATTGCCGGCGATGCGTACGCAGGGCGCGCCCAGCGCCAGGAAACGCGCGGCGTTTTCGGAATCCTGCGCGAGGCAGAGATCAATCAGGCTGAAGACGGCGCGGGCGACGCCGGGCATGCTGCTCCAGCGCTCCGCCGATTTGCGCGAAATGCGGGCGTTGGCGAGCACCAGCGCGACGCCGCGCGCGTGGACGCCCGCGACCATGTTCGGCCACAACTCCGACTCCGCGAAGATCGCGATGTCGGGGCGCCAGTAGTCGAGAAAGCGGTCGACGAATTTCGGAGCGTCGAGCGGCATGTATTGGTGGAAGGAGCCCGCCGGCAGGCGCGCCTGCAACAGGCGCGCCGACGAGACCGTGCCGCTCGTCACCAGCACTTCCGCGCCGCGCTGGATGAAGCGGTCGATCAGCGGCAGCAGCGACATCGTTTCGCCGAGGCTCGCGCCGTGCAGCCAGACGAGCCGCCCTTCCGGGCGCTCCCGCGATGCGAACCCCAGGCGCTCGTCGAGACGCGCGAGGTCTTCCTTGCCCGCCGACGCGCGCCATTTCAGCACGGCGCCGGCAAAGGGCGTCGCCGCGATGGTCGCCAGTCGATAGAGCGTCAGAAGCGCCATGTTTCCTTGTTTTTCAACGCAGCCGCGCTTCGCCCCGAGGCGGCGCTCCTCTCGTCGGGCGACGGAGCCGCGTGAGAGACGGGACGAGTTATTCTTCTCGAAACCGGCGATTTTTTGAAGGGCGTCAAAATGTCCGATCGCGTCAGAGCTTGTCGTGCTCGGGATCGAGCAGCTTGTGGAGATGCACGACGAAATAGCGCATATGGGCGTTGTCGACGGTCGATTGCGCCTTCGCCTTCCAGGCCGCGAGCGCGCTGTCATTGTCGGGATAGACGCCCACTATGTCGAGCTTGGAGGGATCGCGGAAGGTCACGCCGTCGAGCGTCTCGAGTTCGCCGCCGAAGACGAGATGCAGCAGTTGCTTTTTCTTCGCCTGCTTTGTCATGACCAGTCAATTCCTTCCGAAACGGTGCGGGCTATGTTGCGGACGTCCTCGATGAGGGATTTGGGCGCGGCGACCAGCATGCCGCGCTTCGAGGAACTGCGATTATAGGTGATCTCTCCGCCATCGACCTCCTCCAGCGCCACGCCGGCCTCGCGCAGAATGATGTCGGCGGCGGCGATGTCCCAGTCGCGGGCGTTGGGCGAGGAGATGACGAGGTCGTGGCGCCCAGCGGCGATGTCGACAAGGCGCAGGGCGAGGGAAGGGGTGCGCGGCGCGATCGAGACGTTCTGCGGCAGCGCGGCGAGGCGCGCATGGAGCGGGCGCGGCGCGATGATCAGGGCGCCGGCAAGGGCGGAGCGCGTCGCGGACGCCAGGCGCTCGCCATTGAGGAAGGCGCCTCGGCCGCGCGCGGCGGTGAAGGTCTCCTCGCGCGCCGGCGCGTGGACGACGCCAGCGACCGGCCGCCCGCCCTCGATAAGGGCGATGGAGACCGCCCAGCGCTCGTCGCCGCGCGTGAAGGCGTGGGTGCCGTCGATGGGATCGACGATGACGAGGCAGTCGCGCGACAGCCGATCATCCGAATCCGCCGTCTCTTCCGAGAGCCAGCCGGCCCCCGGCGCCAGTCCGCGCATCTTCTCGAACAGGAAGCGGTCGACGGCGAAATCGGCCTCCGTGACCGGCGAGCCGCCGCCCTTATAGGAAATCTCCGCCGCGGTGCGGGCGCCCCGCCGGAAATAGGCCATGGCGATATCGCCCGCCTCGCGCGCGACGGCTTCGAGGCGCGTCAAAAAGGCGGGGAGGTCGGATTCGGCGAGGGGCATCGCTCAAAGCAGTAGGGGACGCGCCCGTCGCCCGCAAGACGTTCGCAGATGCGAAACGCCGACAATTTGAACAATTCCGTTGCCCGGCGTTTACCCTGCAAGCGCAATTACGCCTGAAAAGCAATGGTTTACGCGCGATTCACCAGGGTTTTTAGCGCTTTCGCCGCCGCCCCGGGCCAAGATCGCCCGGACAAAAGGTCGAGCCGATTTTTTCAGGAGGGGTCCATGTTCGAGACCAACAATGCGCGCAAGACCGAGGAAGCGCTTCTCGTGCAGCGCGACTGGCGGGCGGACGGCGGCGCGCGGCGGGTGCGCGTCACCCGCAGCGACATACTGATCTCGCGCCGCTTCAGCGGCGTCGACATGATGATCTCCGTGCCGGTTCCCGCCTATGACGGGGTGGCGCTCGACGTGGTGGAGGGCCGCGACGGCGCGCCATGCTACCGCCTCTCGCTCGCCCATCGCGACCGCGATCTCGACGTGGTTCTGGCCGAGACGCAAGACAGCGGCGATGCGGCCGCCAACTGGAAATATTGGGCGAGCTATCTGGGCCTGCCGCGCCTCGCGGCCGAGAATGGCGAACTGGCCGAGGTGGACGTCGCGAGCGGCGCGCCTGTCGCCTATCCCCGCGGCGGAAACGCCGTCCTGCGCCGCCGCCGCCCGCGCTTCCTGGCACGCCGCAAGGTCGGCGTCGCCGCGCGCATGGCGGAAGTCTTCGCCGGCGAGCGCGAGATCATCTGCTACGAGTGATCCAGCGATCTTTTTATCGCGGCGAGGCCGTATTTCCCAAGGAATATCGGGTGAACGCTGGGCGTGGGCGAATCCCTCCCCTTTACGGGGAGGGTGGCCCCGCCAAAGGGCGTCTGGAAGACGCCCGTCTTACAGACGGGCTATGGCGGGGTCGGGTGGGGTAAGGCCCAACCAATATTATGCTGAGAGAACCCCACCCGGCGGTCTCGCAGCCAAGTTTACGCAGGCTGCGTAAACTTGCCTGCGACCGCCGACCTCCCCGTAAAGGGGAGGTATGGGGCGGCTAATAACGGTCTCGGATTGTTGTTCGCCGGATTGCTCTGGCGTTTCCTTCTCCCCGCAAGCGGGGACAGAGAGAGCGGCTCAGGAAACGACGCTTTCGAATCCCTTGCGGATTTCGTCTTCCTTCAGCTTGCGGCCGATGAAGACGAGGCGCGACTCGCGCTTCTCATCGTCCTGCCATTCGCGCTGCAGATCGCCGTCGAGAATCATGTGCACGCCCTGGAAGACGAAGCGGCGCGGCTCGTTCCTGAAGGCGATGATGCCCTTGCAGCGCAGAATGTCCGGCCCCTCTTTTTGCACGAGCTCGTTCAGCCAGGGCACGAAGCGCTCGGGGTCGATCTCGCCGGCGTGACGCAGCGAGATCGACTGCATCTCCGAATCGTGGATCGCCTTCAGATGGCCGTGGCCGTCATGATCGTGATGGTGGCCGTGATCGCGGTCGTGATGATCGTGGCCGCAATCCGGCCCGCATTCATGGTCGTGTTCATCGTGACGCGCATGATCATGATGATCGTGGTCATGCTCCTCGACCGCGAGGAAGTTCGGCTCGATCTTGAGGATGCGGTCGAGATCGAAGGCGTTGCGCTCCAGCACGGCTTTCAAGGGCACATCGGCCTTCACGGCGCGATGCAGCGTCGCATAGGGATTGATGCCGCGAATGCGCGCCTCGACCTCCTCGAGTTCTTCCGGCGCCACGAGATCCGTCTTGTTGAGGATGACGACGTCGGCGAAGGCGATCTGCGTCTTGGCTTCCGGCGCGTCCTTCAGGCGGTCGCTCAGCCATTTGGCGTCGGCCACGGTGACGACCGCGTCGAGCGTCGCGGCGTCCTTAACGTCGGCGTCGACGAAGAAGGTCTGCGCAACGGGCGCCGGGTCGGCGAGACCCGTCGTCTCGACGATGATGGCGTCGAACTTGCCGCGCCGGCGCATGAGCCCTTCGATGATGCGGATCAGGTCGCCGCGCACCGTGCAGCAGATGCAGCCATTGTTCATCTCGAAGACTTCCTCGTCCGCGCCCACGACGAGGTCGTTGTCAATGCCGATCTCGCCGAATTCATTGACGATGACGGCGTAGCGGCGGCCATGCTGCTCGGTGAGGATACGGTTGAGGAGAGTCGTCTTGCCGGCGCCGAGATAGCCGGTGATGACGGTCACGGGGATTTTGTCGGTCATGTGTCTTCAGCTCTCTCCCCCTCTCCCCGCTTGCGGGGAGAGGGCTGGGGTGAGGGGCGAGGGCAATAGCGAACGCCTGGAAGGATATAGGAACGCCGGGCGCAAACGCAGCAGGGCGAGAACCCCCGGCCCCTCACCCTGACCCTGTCCCCGTTTCACGGGCAGAGGGGATCAAGGCGCCAGGGCTTTGGTCAATTCTCTAACATTGTGGCGCATCATGTCGATATAATTCGCGCCGCCCTCGCCGGGCCCGGAGAGCGCGTCTGAATAGAGCGTGCCGCCGATGCGGGCGCCCGTCTCGGCGGCGATGCGCCTGGCCAGCCGGGGGTCGGAGATGTTCTCCAGGAATACGGCTCCCACCTTGTGCCGCTTCACGGAGTCGATGATGCGGGCGATGTCGCGGGCGCTGGCCTCCGCCTCGGTGGAGACGCCCTGCGGCGCGATGAATTCGACGCCGTAGCGCGCCGAGAAATAGCCGAAGGCGTCATGGGTCGAGACGATGCGGCGGCGCTCCTTCGGAAGGGCGTCGAGCGCCTTGACGATCTCGGCGTCCAGCGCGTCGAGCCGGGCGAGATAGGCGCTCGCGCCGGCCCGATAGGCGTCCGCGCCCTGCGGATCGGCGGCGGCGAGGGCGTCGCGGATTTCCGCCACGTAAATCTTGGCGTTGGCGACGTCCTGCCAGGCGTGGGGGTCCGTCCCTTCCTCGCCGGGCCGGGCCGCGACGCCTTTTCCAAGCGTGACGATCGTTCCTTTGCCCTTGGCGGCGGCGATGAGACGCTCCAGCCAGCCCTCGAAGCCGAGTCCGTTCACAAAGATGAGCCTGGCCTGCGCGATCTTGCGGGCGTCGGCGGGGGTGGGCTGATAGACATGGGCGTCGCCGTCGGGGCCGACGAGGGTCGCGACCGAAACCCGATCGCCGCCAACCTCCCGCACGAGATCGCCGATGATGGAAAAACTCGCGACGACGGGGAGCTCGTCGTTCTGGGCCAAGGCCGGCGCGGCGAGCGCCGCGGCCCCGAACGCGATGAATGCGCGGCGTGTGAGCATGAGCGTCACCCTTCGAGATGCCGGCGCGGCCGTTTCAGGCGCAATACGCCGCCGGCGCGGCCGAAGATGAGCGAGACGAAATAGCAGAGCCCGGCCGCCAGTATGATGGCGGGGCCGGTCGGCGCGCCGGTTTCGTTGGAGAAGACGAGGCCGAAATAGACGCAGAGCGCCGCGACGCCCGCCGCGAGCGAAAGCGCGGCGGAGAGCTCATGCGTCCACAGCCGCGCGGCGGCGGCGGGCAGCATGATGAGGCCCACGGCCATCAGCGTCCCCAGCGCCTGAAAGCCCGCCACGAGATTGAGCACGACGAGGCCGAGAAAGAGAAAAGGAACGAACTCGCCCAGCGGGCTCGTCTGGCGCAGGAAGAGCGGATCGAGCGTGTCCATGACCAGCGCGCGGTAGAAGACGGCGAGCAAGGCGAGCGTCAGCGTGGAGACGCCCGCGAGCATGAGCAGCGCTGAATCGTCGAGTCCGAAGACGGAGCCGAACAGCACATGCAGGAGATCGACGCTCGAGCCTTTCAGCGAGACGAGCGTGACGCCGAGCGCGAGCGAGACGAGATAGAAGGCGGCGAGCGAGGCGTCCTCGCGCAGCGTCGTGAAGCGCGAGGCGGCGCCGGTGGCGAGGGCGACGACGAGCCCCGCGACGAGGCCGCCAAAGGTCATGGCCGGCAGGGAGAGGCCAGCGACGAGATAGCCGATCGCCGCGCCGGGCAGCACGGCGTGGGAGAGCGCGTCGCCCGCAAGCGACATGCGCCGCAAAATGAGAAAGACGCCGAGCGGGGCGCCGGAGAGCGCGAGCGCCAACGATCCGACGAGCGCGCGGCGCATGAATTCATAATCGACGAAAGGCGCGACGAAGACGTCAGTGAGCATGTTCGGCTTCTTCGTCCCGCAGGCACTCGCGCGCAAGGCGGTCGTAAGCCTCGGACATGGCGCGCGCCCGCGCGAGATTTTCGCCGCAGAGCGTCGCGCGCGTCTCGCCCCAGGCGATCGGCTCGCGCGCCAGGAGGAGCGTCTCGGGAAAGGCGCGGCGGGCGAGGTCGAGCTCGTGCAGCACCGCGACCACGGTGCGTCCTTCCGCGCGCCATTGATCAATGAGCGCGAGGAGGTCCTGCGTCGTCGCCTCGTCGATGGCGCCGAAGGGCTCGTCGAGCAGGATCACGCGCTGGTCCTGCACGATGAGGCGCGCGAAGAGCACGCGCTGCATCTGCCCGCCCGACAGCGTGTCGATCGGGCGATCCTCCATGCCGACAAGGCCGACGCGGTCGAGCGCCTCGGCCGTCCGCGCGCGCTCGCCGGCGTCGAGGCGGCCGAAGAGGCCGAGGCGGCGCATGGCGCCCATGGCGACGAAGTCGCGCACATTGATGGGGAAGGAGCGGTCGACCTCGACGAGCTGCGGCAGATAGGCGACGTCCCGCGCCGCGGCGCTCGCCCGGTCGATCCGGCCGCCGAGCGGCGCCAGCAGGCCGGCCAGCGCCTTGAGCAGGGTGGATTTGCCGGCGCCGTTCGGCCCGCAAACGGCGAGCCCCGCGCCCGGCGCGATCTCGCCCTCGAGATGATGAACGGCCGGCCGCCGGTCGTAGCCGAGCGTGAGATTGACGAGGCGGATCGGCCCCGGCGCCGCGGCCATGGTCAATGGAGCGCCCAATAGACGCTCGCCCAGAGCGCGGCGAGGAGGAGGAAGACTTTGAGAAGCCGGGCGGCGGCCGAGCTCTCGAGCAGCGAAGCGCGGGCAGGGGCGACCGGGCCGCGGACATAGGCGCCCTCGCGCGCGCGGCCGGCCGAATGGTCATGCGCGTGACGTTGAGCCTGAGTGGTCGCGTCGATCATGCTGGACGTTATAATATAACGCGACGCCAGGGCAAGCCCGCCTTTGCGGCCTGCAGGGAATATGCTACTTTTTACTACTTCCTTTCTCCGGGAAATACGACGTCCAACATCGAGAAGCTCAGCGTCGCCCTCACCTCCGAACAGGCCGCCGCCATTCGGGCGGCGGTCGAACGCGGCGAATACGCCACTACGAGCGAGGCCATCCGCGACGCCGTTCGCGACTGGCGGCAAAAGTAGAGAGTGGCGTCATGAAGACATCCAGCGTCTGCGCCAATTATGGGACGAGGGATTGACGAGCGGGTCCGCCGGCCAAGCCGACATGGATGCGCTGCGGCGCGAAGCGCGGGATGATCTGTTGCGGATCTATGTCCTGATCGGTTCGGAGCAGCGCATAGCCGCCGAGCGCTACTTTGACCGGATCGACGAAAAGGTCCGCTTACTCGCCTGTATCGGACCGAACCGGATACAGACGAAGGCGACATCGAGAGGGTAGAAATCGTCCGCGTGGTCGATGGAAGGCGCGACCTTCCCGAGGTGTTTTGAGAGGCGGCCCATTTTCCGCTTCCCGGGCATGGACAGGGCGCCGCGACTCTGCTATTTCCCGGTTCACGGGTCAGGCGCTCCGTCAGCGCCCGGAGACCTGTTCCCTATTCGGATAGACTCACGGGAAGCAACCTCCCCGCTGGGCCGCCCCACAGACAGGCAGGATGGTTTCGTGCAAGTTCTCGTTCGCGACAACAA
>Ga0123398_1033351_pt1 | contig 17047 bp, 13 predicted proteins | sample T5LHNO3metaT_FD_89926 | JGI IMG/M metagenome (GOLD analysis project Ga0123398, IMG submission 89926) | Methane-oxidizing artificial microbial communities from Washington, USA to study methane cycling - T5-LHNO3 metaT (Metagenome... | ecosystem: Engineered > Modeled > Simulated communities...
CCCGTGGCCCGGTGGTCAAGGCCGTGACCACGAGCGGCACGGTTAACCCCGTCATCACGGTGCAGGTTGGCACCTATGTTTCGGGCGTGATCCAGGCGCGCTACTGCGACTACAATACACGGGTCACGAAAGGCCAGGTCTGCGCGAAGATCGATCCGCGGCCTTATCAAGTCGTCGTCGATCAGAATAAGGCCACGCTCGCCGTGGGACGCGCCCAACTGGTGAAGGATCAGGCCGATCTTGCCTATGCAAAGATCGCCTATGAGCGGAACAAGAAGCTCGCTGCATCCAAATCTGTATCGCTGGACACGCTTGACGCCGCCAAGGCCGCGCTGGATCGCGCAACGGCGCAGATCGGGCTAGACGAAGCGACCGTCGCCTTGCAGCAGGCGCAGTTGCACGCCGCCGAAATCAATCTTGGTTATACCGACATCGTGTCGCCGGTGGATGGGACTGTCGTCAGCCGCAATGTCGAAATGGGACAAACCGTAGCCGCCAGCTTCCAGACGCCGACCCTCTTTCTCGTCGCGACCGACCTGACGACCATGCAGGTCGACACCAATGTTTCCGAGAGCGATATCGGCGCGATCAAGCGCGGCGACAAGGCGACGTTCACCGTTGAGTCTTTCCCCAACCGGACATTCGCGGGAGAAGTGACCGAGGTTCGACAGTCGCCGCAGACCATTCAGAATGTCGTGACCTATGACGTCGTCGTCGGCACGCCCAATCAGGATCTGGCCTTGAAGCCCGGAATGACGGCGACGACGCGCATCGTCGTCGACGAGCGCAAGGACGTCCTGCGGATTCCCGATCAGGCGTTCCGCTATCAGCCGGGCGGCATTCTCGGTCTCGCCGGCCCTCCACCGCCGGTCGACCTGACCGGCGGCGTGAGAGTCTGGGCGCTGCGCGGCGGCGAGCCGCATATGGCGGTCATCATCCCTGGCCTTGACGACGACGCTTTCACGGAGGTCCTCAAGGGCGACCTTCAGGTCGGCGACGACATTATCGTCGGCGAGGAAGCGCCGAATGCCGCGCCATGATCCTCCGTATCGAGACATGAAGTTCCGATCGTGACCGCGCCGGACGTCGTCATAGAGGTCCAGGACCTTTCCCGGACTTTCATCGTCGGAGACGTGGAAGTGCGCGCTCTGCGGGGCGTCAACCTCTCCGTCGAGCGCGGGGAGTTCGTGGCGATCATGGGCGCGTCCGGCTCCGGCAAATCAACCCTCATGGCGATACTCGGCTGCCTGGATTCGCCGACCGGAGGACGCTACCTGCTCGAAGGCGTCGACGTCGCGGCGCTCGACGAGCCGCAACTCGCCAAGATCCGGCGCGAGAGACTGGGCTTCGTCTTCCAGAGCTTCAATCTGCTCGCCCGCACGAGCGCGATCGAAAACGTCGCCTTGCCCCTCTTCTATTCGGATCAGGCGCTCGACGGCGCGCAACGGCTGGAAAAGGCGCGCGCCGCCCTGGAGCTGCTCGGTCTCGGGGAGAGGGCGCAGAATACGCCGGCGCAGCTTTCGGGCGGCCAGCAACAACGGGTGGCGATCGCGCGCGCCCTCATCAACGGGCCGTCCGTGCTGTTCGCCGACGAGCCGACGGGCAATCTGGACACCAAGACCTCGCATGAAATCATGGAGACCCTGGTCGCGCTGAATCGCGACCAGGGCGTAACGGTGATCGTCGTCACGCATGAGCCGGACATTGCCGATTATGCGGGCCGCGTCATCACCATGCGCGACGGCCGCATCATCTCCGACGAAAAGCGCGCCGCGCCGGCGCCTTTGAGCGCGACGTCCTTGGTCGAGAAGGAGACGGCGGCGGCGCAAGAGATCTTTCACCCTGCGACGGCGGGAAGACGAGCCTTGGCGCGGGTCTCGACTTTCGCTTTCGCGTCAATGATCGTTTCGGCCGCCATTCAGGCGATCGCGCGCAACAAGTTGCGTTCCGCCTTGACCATGCTCGGCGTCTTTATCGGCGTCGCGGCGCTGATCGCCATGGTGGCGGTCGGCAATGGGGCGAACGCCGCCGTGCGCAAGCAAATCGAAAGCCTGGGAACCAATCTCGTCGTCGTTGTGCCCGGCGCCGTCCTGACGGGCGGCGCGCGCGCTGGATTTGGCAGCGCCTCGACGCTGACCGTGGCGGACGCGCAAGCCATAAGGCGTGAGGCGTCGACCGTCAGGCTCGTCGCCTATCTCATGCGCCAGATGGGACAGGTGCAATTGCGCAACCAGAATTGGACGACGAACATTCAGGCGGTCTCGCTGAATTATCCTCCTGTCACCAATTGGCGCATCGCCGAAGGACGCGCGATCAGCGACGAAGACGAAAGAACCGGCGCATTGGTCGTGGTCATCGGCCGCACCGTCTACAATCAGCTCTTCGCGCGCGGCGAGAATCCGCTTGGCGGGACAATATTGGTGAAAGGGTCGCCGCTGCGCGTGATCGGCGTGCTCGCCGCGAAGGGACAGAGCATGTGGGGTCAGGACCAGGACGATCTGGTCATGATTCCCTTCAAGACGGGCGAACAGAAAGTTCTCGGCGTCGCTGCTCCAAACCAGCCCACCAATCTCACAAGCCTCTATCCGCCGCCGCCCAATCCCTTCAATCTGCAGCCGCGCCTGACCGGCTACGTCAATTCCATCTTTGTGCAGGCGACGGCGCAGGACAAGATTCCGGCGGCGATCGACGACATCAATCGCGTTCTCATGCGGCGTCACCACATCAAGCCGACGGACATCAAGGATTTCGCGATCCGCAACCTCAGCCAGATCGCCGAGACCGCCGAAGGCAGCAGCAAGGTGATGGCGATTTTGCTGGCGATCGTCGCTTCCATTTCACTCGTCGTCGGCGGCATCGGAATCATGAACATTCTTCTCGTTTCCGTCACCGAGCGAACGCGCGAGATCGGCCTGCGCATGGCGGTCGGCGCACAGCGGCTGCATGTCCTGACGCAGTTCCTCGCGGAAGCCGTGCTGATCAGCGTCAGCGGCGGCCTGGCGGGCATCGCGGCGGGCGTCGCGATCTCCGAGGTGATCGGGATGTTTTCGGCGTGGTCGTCTCCCGTTTCCCTGGGGGCGATCGCCATCGGCTTTCTTTTCTCGGCCGCGGTGGGCATATTCTTTGGCTACTATCCCGCCAGAAAGGCCGCGCAGCTCGACCCGATCCAGGCGCTAAGATATGAATGAGGTCAAACCGATGCGGCTCATCTTTCTGCTCGCGGCGACGCTCTGGTTCTTTGGCCTTGTCTCCCTGAGCGTCGGGGAAGAAGCAAAGTCCGGCGTCGCCGACGATCTCGCGCCCGCGGGCCGCGCCTTCGCGCTTCAGGTCTGCGCGGCGTGTCATGTCGTCGCGAAGGATCAACAATCGGCGCCGATCCTTAAGCCGCCCGCGCCGAGCTTCGTCGCCATCGTCCGCCGCCCGAAAACGACAGAGGCCTTTCTTCGCGCCTTCCTCGGCGCCCCGCACGGGAAAATGCCAAATCCGCAGCTTGCCGATTTCCAGATCGACGAAGTCGTCGCTTATATGCTGAGCTTGAAACAAAGAAGGTAGGGATTACCTCGCATCCGGCGTCTCCAGGCCAAACCATCTGGTTTTAACCTGCTCATAGTGAACGCCGGGATCATAGAGCGTGACGTCGAGATTCAACTCGCTGGCCGAGAGACGGCCGATCGCGCCGAGAACGGCGTAAGATGCGACGACGCGGTCGCGTTGAGCGATCACGAGGCCGACGCGGGCGTTCAGGAGAGATTGCTGGGCGTTCAAGACGTCGAGCGTCGTGCGCCGTCCGACTCTCGCCTCGTCTCGCACGCCGATCAGCGCGGTCTCGGCCGCCTTAACGGCGGCCTGACCCGAAATGATGGACGCTTTCGCCGTCTCGAGGCGGCCGTAGCTCGACACGACCGTCGCTCTTACGCTGTCGCGCTGCACGTCGGCGTTCAGTCGCGCCTGCCCGAACTCTTCCTTCGCCTGACGGATCGAGGCATATTCGCCGCCGCCTTGATAGAGCGGCGCGTTTAGCTGCCCCGCCGCGCCGGCGGCAAACTGACGCGTCTCGGGAACGCCCAGGATCGCATCATGTTGATCGGCGACCTGCGCGCTGACGGACAAGGTCGGAGACAATGCGCTTTCAGCCGTCTTGACCGCATATTCGGCCGCGTCGACCTGATGCAGCGCCGAAGTTACGCCCGGATGTTCGGCGAGCGCGATGGCGATGGCTTCGTTCACCGATCCCGGCAACAAAGACTCAACGGAGCGGCCCGGCTCCAGACGGCCCGGCTCATTGCCGATCATCTGGCGATAATTGGCGATGCTGGTCTTGAGCTGCGCCTGCGCGCTATACAGCTCCGAACGCGCCTGCGCCAACGACGCCTCGGCCTGCGCGACGTCCGTTTGCGTCGTCGCTCCGACGTCGAAACTGTCACGCGTGACTCGGAGCTGCTGCTCGAGCACGGAAATATTATTCTTGCGCAGGCTCGTTATCGCCGTATCGCGCAAGACGTTCATATAGGCGGCGGCGCCGTTCTGGAGAATCGCCTGTTCGGTGAGACGCAGGGTCGCGCGCGCGGCGAAGACATTCGATTCCGCCTGTCTGAAGGCGCTCTCAGTATGGCCACCGTCGAAGATCGTTTGAGACATATTGAGCGCGGCGCCACGGGGATGGCTCACATATTCGTCGCCGAGAAACTGGCGCTGACCCGTCGCCGAATGCCCGGCCAGGAATTTCGCATAGCCGCGCTGCTGACCCGCTGACGCCTGGACGCTCGCCCTGGGCCGCATGCCCGCCAGAGCTTTCGGCGCATCTTCGTCACGCGCGCGGACGCTTGCCCGGCTCTGATTCAAATCGGGATTTCCCGAATAAGCGCGCGCCAACGCCGAAAGAAGCGTTTCGGCGGAAGCAGGCGCGGGTTCCGTCGCGAAGATCGCGGCGCCCAGCGCAACAACCCAAAGAGTCATGGCGGGACGGCGGCTGACGCGAGCGGAACCGCGCGCATTGCCCCTCGCCTTCTTCACGACGGCTCCTCCCGCTAACGCCCGAAGAGAAGATTGAGATGCGCTTCAAAAATGTCGCCAATATCGAGAGGCTGTGACCGGTCCAAAAGACCGTTGTGAACAATTCCATACCAGATCGGCGCGATAAGCAGCTCCGGGTGTTCGACCAGCGTATCCGACATCAGTTCGCCGCTTTCTCTCGCGGATCGCACCAAAGCGAGAAGCTGATGAAGCAATGGATCGAACATCTCGCGGCGATAGATCTCGACGAGCACCGGGAAGCGCACGCCCTCGGTGAGAACCAGCCGGGCGATGGCGGCGCGGCCCTGACGCTCGACGACGCGCATCGCCGGCAGCATTGTGCGCCTCAGAAAGGCGCCCACTTTTTCGCCCGGCGCGCGATTCGCCGCGTTCACATCGACGAGCGCCCCGGCGATCTCCTGGCGAACGACGCCCTCGAATAGCGCTTCCTTCGTCGGGAAATAGCGGTAGGGCGTCCCCTTCGCGACCTCGGCGCGCCTGGCGACCGCCTCCATGGTCGCGTCCGCGAAACCTTTTTCCAGAAATTCGGCGAGCGCGGCGGAGACGATCGCCCGCCTTGTGCGGGCCGTCTTTTCCAGGCTCGGCCCTCTTGTCCTTTGCCGCTCGAGCTTTGGCTTATCTGGCTCGACTTCTCGCGGACTGGTCGCTCTCATTTTCGGGCTCCCTGCCTTGACACAAAATGACTAACTAGTCATTTTTATAAAATCAAGAGGGAGGGCGGAATTAGCCGCGGCCCTTCCATCTCTCTTCAAGGCGAAGAATCTTGTTGGCTCGTCTCGAACACTGGCTTTTCTCGCTCAAAGCGCTTCTCGCCGGGCTGCTCGCGCTGGCGATCGCCTTTTGGCTCGATTTGCCGCGGCCATACTGGGCGCTCGCGACCGTTTACATCGCTTCCCAACCGCTGACCGGCGCGACGCACTCCAAGGCCTTTTTTCGAGCGATAGGCACGTTGGCGGGAGCGGCCATGGCCGTTCTGCTGGTTCCAAATCTTGTCAACGAGCCGCCGTTGCTCGTCCTCGCCGTGGCGCTTTGGTGCGGCCTCTGCCTTTATCTCTCGATCCTGGACCGCACGCCGCGAGGCTACGCCTTCATGCTCGCCGGCTATACGACGACGATCATCGGCTTCCCCGCGGTTGACGCCCCAAACGAGATCTTCGACCTTGCCCTCTCGCGGACCGAGGAAATCCTGCTCGGAATTCTGTGCGCCGCTCTGATCTCGAGCCTTCTTTTCCCCCGCAGCGTGAGCCCCGTCGTCGCCGAACGCGTGGCGCTCTGGCTCGACGACGCCCGCGCCGCCGGGCGCGACGCCTTGTGCGACGTCGCCGCCGGCGAAAGGCAGGCGCATTGGCTGAAGCTCGCCGACGACACCACGAAGATCGAGGGGCTTGCCGCCCATCTTCCTTTCGAGGCCGACACTGACCGCGCCGCTCTCCCTATGGTTCATCGTCTTGTGCCGCGCATGTTGATGACCTTGCCCGCGATCTCGGCAATCCGGGACTTGATGGTGGAGATTGGCGCTCTCGGCGGGCCCTCGCCTGGGGTTGCAGCTTTGCTCAAGGAGGCCGAGGCCGCGCTCGTCAGCGGCGCTTCAGACGACATGGCGAAGCTGTCGGAGCGGATCGACGCTCATATCGCGATTTCGAGCCGCATTACCTCCTGGCGGACCTTCGCCGAACTCAATCTTTCCGTTCGGCTGCGGGACCTCGCGGCGCTTTTTTCCGACAATATGGCGCTTGCCGGAGCGCTCGCGGCCGACGCGCCAAGCCTGGACTCTCCCCTTGCCTTCCCGATCGAGGCGGGCGTTGCGCGCGTTCGTTACGACGAGCACGAGCGGGCGATCATCGCGGCGGTGACGCTCGCAGTCGCTCTCATCCTTTGTTGCGCGTTCTGGATCTTGACGAGTTGGCCGGAGGGCGCCGCCGCGGCGATGATGACGGCCGTCGCCGGCAGTCTGTTCGCGACGCAGGACGATCCGGCGCCGTCCATCAGGAAATTCACGACATGGAGCGCGGTCGCCGTCGCCATTTCCGGCCTGTATGTCTTCGTCATTCTTCCCAAGATCCACAATTTCGAGACTCTCGCGCTCGCGCTGGCCCCTTCCCTGCTCCTGTTCGGCCTGCTCATTGCGGAGCCGAAAACCTCGATCATCGGCGTTGCGCTCGGCATTCTCATGCCGACGACCATGGCGCTGCAGCACGCCTATGAAGTCAACGCCCAGGCTTTCCTGAACACCGGCTTCGCAATGGTCGGCGGCATGACAATCGCCGCGGCCACGACGGCGATATTCCGCGCGGCCGGCGCCGAGTGGCGCGCGGCGCATTACGTTTTCGAGAACGAGCGCAGCCTCGCCGAGGTGGCCGACGTCAATAGCCGCCGCAAGAACGCCTATCTGCTCGGGCTCATGTTCGATCGGATGTCGATGATCGCGCCAATCGTCCAATCCGCCGACGAGGACGCGCCCGACGCCATGCGACAATTGCGGGCGGGGCTGAACATGGTGGAAGCCCGCAAGGCGCGCGCCGCCCTCCCGCACGGCGCCCGCCGGCGGCTCGACGCGGCGATGTTGCGCTTGCGGCGAAACTATCGCCGACATGCGCCGCTCGACGGACAGACGCTCGACGCGCTGAACCGCGCCATTCACGCGCTGCGCCCCAACGAAATCGCAGATCGTACGGCGCTGCTCGCGCTCGCCGGTCTGCGTCGCTGCCTCTTTCCCAGCGCGGCGCCGCTCCAACTCACATCCGCGGGATGGCGGCCATGAATGCCGAAATCAGCGTCTTCGGGCTCTATTTGCCCTCGCTTCTCGTCTGCGCGCCGCTTGCCTATGCGCTCACTGTTTTTGTGCGCGTCGCGCTCGGCGTTCTGGGTCTTTACCGATTTCTATGGCATCGAAGCCTGTTCAATGTAGCAATCTTCGTCTGCCTTCTCGGCGTCATCTTGCACTTTCTTTCGGGGACTTCGCTATGAAGGAAGCGATCGCGAGATTTCTCGGATTTGTTTCGACTGCGGCCGTGACCATCGCTGCGGTCTTTGTCGGCTGGCGCTTATGGGTTCATTATGAAGAGGAGCCCTGGACGCGGGACGGGCGCGTGCGCGCCGAGGTGGTTTCAGTCGCTCCCGACGTTTCAGGTCTCGTCAGCGACGTGCTGGTGCGCGATAATCAGCGCGTTCGAAAGGGCGACGTTCTTTTCCGCATAGATCAGGAGCGCTTCAAACTGGCGCTGCGCCATGCCGAAGCGACGCTCGCGGGCCGAGCCGCCGCGCTCGAGGTCGCGTCGAAAGACTTCACGCGCTATCGCACCTTGGACGCCAGAAATAACATCGCGGTCTCCAAGCAACAGTTTGAAAATGTGACCGGCCAGCAGGCTCAGGCCCAGGCCGCCTATAATCAGGCGATTGCGGAGCGCGATCTCGCCCGGCTCAATCTGGAGCGCTCCGAGGTGCGCGCCTCGGTCAACGGCGCGATGACGAATTTCGAGTTGCGGCCCGGAACCTATGTGACGGCGGGCAAGGGCGTCGCGGCGCTGGTGGACGAAGACAGTCTTCATGTGGACGGCTATTTCGAAGAAACCAAGCTTCCGATGATCCATCTCGGCGATCGCGCCGCCGTCCGCCTGATGGGGGAAAGCCAGGATCTCCACGGCCACGTCGAGGGCATAGCGAGCGGCATCGAAGACCGCGACCGAAGCAGCGGGGCCAATCTGATGGCGAATGTGAATCCGACCTTCAATTGGGTGCGGCTAGCGCAGCGCATTCCGGTGCGGATCGCCCTGGATCAACCGCCCCCGGACGTGCTTCTCGTCGCCGGCCGGACGGCGACCGTCGTCATCAACCCGGAAAAAGGCGCCAACCCCGTGTTTTCGCTGTTTTCTTTGCAATGAGAAAAGAGCGACGAACGCCAGATGCGCTTCGCGAGGCGTCGCGCTCTTTTTCAGTAGCGTCAACCGGTCGGATACAGCCGATCAAATTTTCGCTTCCCCGGCTGACCGTCTATTGACACTCGCGATTCCGCCACTCTACCATCCCAAAGCATGATGAAATCCGGGGGACAGCGGCGACCTTCGGCGCGCGAGGCGTTCGCGTGCCTCTCGCTTTGCCTGTTCCTTTTGCAATGGCTATTCGTCGCGCTCGCTCTTCAATTCGCGGCCGCTTCACGCGGCCTCGACATTGGCTTTGGCCCGCCGGCCATGGACAAAACCTGCTCGTCGGGCGCCGACGGCGCGAGGGACGTTCCTCCCGGTCGCGCGCACGACCATTCCGATTGCTGTATTTTGTGCAAACAGGCGGGACGCGACGCGTCATTGCTGTTCGTCGCCGCGCTGCTGTCTTCCCTCTTGATTGTAAAACAGCAATCGTGCAGCGCCGTGATTTCCGTCGCCGCTGGCGAAGTCGACCGACAGCGGATCGGCTGGGGCAGTTCGTGGTCGCCGCGCGCGCCGCCCGCATTCGTTTGACAAGTTAGCTTCGTCAAGAGACGCATTTCATCCTCTGGCGCGGGCTCAGTCATCGCGCCACGGCCTTCCTCGCCTCCGCTCGACATTCCCGCGCGCCGCCCGCTCAGTCCGGGAGGCGGCGGCGAAAAGTCGTCGAGCGACAAATCATGGACATTTCACATGTCCGACCAGGACCGAGATTCTCTTCGCGACGTGATCGCGCGCCATGCGCGAGACGTCCTGCGCTTTCTCACGCGGCGGGTTGGCGCCGATAACGCTCCCGATCTTGCTCAGGAAACCTTCCTCCGCGTTTTGCGTCACGCCGAACGCGGAGCCGTGGCCAATCCTGCCGCGCTGCTGCACGCCACGGCCGCCAATCTCGCGAGGGACTATGCGCGCCGCCGAAGAACGGAAAACAAATATGTCGTGCCGGGATTGACGGTCGACGAATTGCTGGGCCCCGCCCCCTCGCCCGCCGCCCGCCTCGAGGCCGAGGAATCCATCTCGAGATTCTTCGCGGCCCTCGACGCTTTGCCGCCCCGTTGCCGGGAGGTTTTCATTATGCGCAGGTTCGAAAATCTGCATCAGGAGGAGATTGCGCGCCGGCTCGGCATTTCGCGCAATATGGTCGAGAAACACTTGCGCGCGGCGTTCAAGGAGCTAAAGCAGGCGCTAAAATAATCCGGCGAGGGACTCTCTTTTCCACGCGCGCCGCGTCTAATATTGGGCCGGCGCGAGACACGCCGTCAGGGCGCGAGACCACAAGGGGAAGATAGAACCAGCCGATGCCTGAACGCGATCCCCACGCATCCGACCGCCTCGACCTCGCCATTCAGTGGTGGGTCCGCATCGACGGCGGCGACCTCTCTCCCTCCGAGTTGGCGGCGTTCCGCGCCTGGCTCGCGGGCGACCCGAGGAACGAGGCCGCATTCGAGGAAGCGTGTGAATTCTGGGACTCCTGGCAATCCTTGCCCCGACCGGCCGTGCGAGCCTATCTTTCCTCCAGGCGGCCCATAGCCGGGCGCGAACGACTCTGGGCGGCCGCGCTCGCCGCGGCGGCTATTGTGCTCTTTCTCTCTTTCGACGAGCTTTGGATTTTGTGGCGCGCGGACGTCCGCACAGGCGTCGGCGAATTCAGAACCGTGACCTTGCCGGATGGATCACATGCGCATCTGAACGCCGCCACGGCGCTGGCCCTCGACTATTCCGGCGACAAGCGGCGCCTGACCCTCCTCGGCGGCGAGGCTTGGTTCGAAGTCGAAAAAGACCCGAGCCGCCCTTTCATTGTCGAGGCCGCCGGCGGGACGATCACCGCGCGCGGCACGGCCTTCGACATCGCCACCAACAAGGCGCGGACCGAAGTCACCGTGACCGAGCATAGCGTGGAGGTCGCGGCCGAAGGATCGAATGTCGTTGTCGATTCGGGACGTCAGACCGCCTATGGGCCAAGCCTGCCGGCCCTTCCTCCCTATGAAGTGGACCCCGAGCGCGTGACTTCCTGGCGGCGCGGCAAGCTCATTTTCAAGGACAAGCCTCTGGGCGAGGTGATCGCCGCTCTCGGCCGCTATCACCGTGGCTTTATTCTCGTCGCGGGCTCGGAGGTCCGGGATCGGAGGGTCACAGGCGTTTTTCGCGTCGATCAGCCGCTCGAGGCGGTCCGGGCGATTGAAGCCTATCTCGGCGTGAAATCCACGCATCTTTCGGATTATCTGATCCTGCTGCATTCGTGACAAAAATATCACATTGAGCAAATTCTCATTTCTTCCGACTCCTGTTTTTCGACCCTCCGCGTCTTGGAGGGCGGGTGAAGCGCCCGCGCCACAAGAACAAGGAGGCCAGAATGGCGGGAACGAAAGAATTCATAGTCAGACGTGGAAAACCGGCGGCGACGACCGCGACGGCGGTCGGACTGCTCATCGCCGGCTCCTCGGCCCTCGCCATTGATAGCTCGCCGGCAAGAGCGCATGTCTCCGCGCAGGCGTATGACATTCCCGCCGGGTCGGTGGCGGATGCGCTCAACACACTCGCTGATGCGAGCGGCGCGCAACTCCTTTATGACGCCGCGCTCACCCGCCATCTGAAAACCGGCGGCGTCGCCGGCAAACGCACCCTGGACGCCGCATTGCACGAACTGCTGGCGGGAACGGGCCTCACCTACAAGATCGACCCGGGCAGCCGGTCGGTCTCGATTATATTGGCCCAAGCCAGCACCGGAACGCGCAACGACGCAAGCGGCGCGCGCGCCCTGCCGCCGATCGAGATCAGCGCCGCGCGTCGAACGCGCGCTGCGACGCCTCCGCGCGTCACGACCCCGGCGCCAGTGGCGGAGCAGCCGCCGTCGAACCGGAACGTCAGCCAGCCTGCCGGCGTCTCGACGACCATCGACGATCTCGTCTCCGAGCGCGCGACCACGAACGATACGGCCAGCCTGCTCCGCGATGTGCCCGGCGCCTTCGTTTATAGCGCGGGCGGCGTCTCCAGCCTGCCCGTGCTGGACGGGCTGGCCGACGACCGCTTGCATGTCACCGTCGCGGGCATGCCCATATTGTCGGCCTGCGCCAATCATATGAATCCGCCGCTCTCCTATATCGACCCGTCTCACGTCGGCAATATCCAAGTGTATCCCGGCATTGTTCCGGTCAGCGTCGGCGGGGACAGCATCGGCGGCGCCATCCTGGTCAATCCGCGCGCGCCAGCGTTTGCGCAACCCGGCCAGCAAATTCTGACGAAAGGAGAGGTCGGCGCTTTCTATCGCAGCAATGGCAACGCCTATGGCGGCAGCCTGTCGGCGACCGCCGCCACTGAAAATTTCAGCGTTAGATATGATGGATCATACTCACGGTCTGAAGACTACTATGCCGGCGGCGATTTCAAGCACTCCGGACCAGCCTTTGCCTGGACCAACAATACGATCCCCTTCACGAGGTTCGGCAGTCTGACGCCGTGGCTGAGCGGCAGCCAGGTCGGCTCGACCGCCTATCAGGCGCAGAACCATGATGTCTCGATCGCTCTGCGGCACGAGAATCATCTGCTCGAATTCAACCTCGGATTCCAGCACATTCCCTATCAATGGTATCCCAACCAGCGCATGGACATGACGGAGAACCGCAGCATCCATGGCAATATTCGCTACACCGGACAATATGATTGGGGCTTGCTCGAAGGTCAGGTCTACCATCAGACCGTTCGGCACATCATGGATTTTGGGGAAGACAAGCAATATTATTATGGAAGCTTTAGAACCATTCTTGCTCCTGGCATGCCGATGGACACCAAGGCGCAAACCACCGGCGCGAAACTGAATGTGAACATAAATCTGTCAGACCGGCACATTCTCAGGGTCGGCGGCGAGTATCAGCAATATCGCTATAACGAATGGTGGCCACCGTCTCCCGCCATTTTGCCGCCCGGCTGGGCGATGGGTGGAATGGCGCCGGATACGTTCATCAACATCAATAACGGGCAACGTGACCGGTTCGATGTCTTTGCCGAATTGGAGACGCGATGGAATGCGCAATGGTTGACGCAGGTCGGCGTACGCAGCGATACGGTTGTGATGAACGCGGGGCCTGTGCACGGGTATAATACAGCCTATGACACACCGCTGTTTCCGGTCACCAGATTCAACAATTCGGACCGCGGCCGTACCGATCAGAACTGGAATGTGACAGCGCAGGCGACATATACGCCGAGCGTTACGCAGACATATTCGTTCGGTTATTCGATGAAGACGCGCTCACCGAATCTGTACGAGCGCTACACCTGGTCGAACAGCCTGATGGCGATGGAAATGATCGGGTGGTTCGGCGACGGGAACTTTTATATCGGCAATCTGGCGTTGAAGCCTGAGGTCGCTCATACGATCAGCGTCACCGCGGATTGGCGCGATGTCGCTGGAGAAAAAGGCCTAAAGTTCACGCCATATTTTACTTACGTCTCCGACTATATCGACGTCCAGCGCTGCCCGGTCTGGGTCTGCGGGACCTCATGGATACATAATCCATATAGAACATTCGGATTCACTTCACTCCAGTTCATCAATCAGAACGCGCGCATCTTCGGCGCTGACCTCTCCGGACACGCACTCCTGGCGAAGGACACCCCATTGGGCGACTTTACCGCCAAGGGCGTCCTCAGCTACGTCAATGGGCAGAACACGGTCACCGGCGGGAATCTCTATCAGATCATGCCCGTCAACACGAAACTGTCCCTCGAGCAGAAGATGGGCGGCTGGACAAACTCGGTCGAGGCGCAGCTTGTCGGCGCCAAGAAAAATATCGAGCAGGTCAGGAATGAGGTGAAGACAAGCGCCTACGCCTTGTTCAATCTTCGCAGCAGCTATGAATGGAAGAATGTTCGCATTGATGTCGGCATCGAGAATCTGCTCAATACGTTGTACTATCTGCCCTTAGGCGGAGCCTATCTGGGTCAGGCGGCGACAATGTCCGGACCCCTGCCCGTAGCGCCGGCCTGGGGCATCGCAGTGCCTGGAATGGGCCGTAATTTCTACGTCGCGACGAACGTGAAATTCTGAGTCACTTGCCGATATTCCACAGCAGAGGCGATTGACGAGGCGCGCCGCCTCATCGCATTCGCCTCTGCTGACGTGCCGAATTACGGCGACATAACACCAATCGCGCCATTCATTCGGCCAGACGCGACAAGCTCACGACGCGCATTTCCCGCGTCGGGGTTCCCGGCCGACCATGTCATGCGCACAGCGGCGCGCGCCTGGGCGTCGCGCCGGATGGTTACGTTGACATCGCCGCAATTCGATCGCAACAGACCGGATTGAGCGCGCAGCGCCGCGCGCCGCTCGACCTTATGCGCAGCGACCGGCATCGATCGATTTGCGTCCTCCGGCTTGCTCCCCGAGATATGCCTCCTATTTCCGTCCCGACTCCGAGGGTCGAGCGAAATGACTATGCCTGGGCATTCCGCCGGGAGCGCCAACCACGCGCCGCAGAGAAGCTTCACCCTGAATTTTGGGCCTGTGCACCCGGCGGCGCATGGCGTCCTTCGATTGATACTTGAGCTTGATGGCGAGGTCGTTCTGCGCGCAGACCCGCATGTAGGCTTTCTGCATCGTGGAACGGAAAAATTGATTGAGGACAAAACCTATCTACAGGCCCTGCCCTATTTCGACCGCCTCGATTACGTTGCGCCAATGAATCAGGAGCACGCCTTCTGTCTGGCTGTCGAAAGGCTCCTGGAGATAACCGTCCCGCGACGCGCGCAACTCATCCGCGTTCTCTTTTGCGAAATAGGAAGATTGCTCTCCCATCTTCTGAACGTGACCACGCAGGCGTCGGATGTCGGCGCATTGACGCCTAATCTCTGGGGCTTCGAACAGCGTGAAAAGCTGATGGTTTTCTACGAACGCGCCTCTGGCGCGCGAATGCACGCCAATTATTTCCGGGTTGGAGGCGTGCACCAGGATCTACCTCCGGAGCTTCTTGACGATATTGACGCGTTTTGTACGCCATTCCTGGAGGCTTGCGATGATCTCGATATGATTCTCGGTCAGAACCGAATTTTCAAGCAGCGCAATGTCGGCGTCGGAGAGATCGCGCTGAAAGAGGCGTGGGCGCGAGGCTTCTCGGGCGTGATGGTCCGGGCCTGCGGCGCGCCCTGGGACCTTCGCAAAGCTCAACCCTATGAATGCTATGAGGAGCTCAAGTTCGACATTCCGGTCGGCTCGCACGGCGATTGCTATGATCGCTATTGCGTGCGCATGGAGGAAATGCGTCAGTCGACACGGATCATTAGACAATGCCTGGAAAAATTGCGATCCGCGGAAGGCGGCGGACCAATCATCGTTGAAAATGGAAAGATCGCGCCGCCAACGCGGCGCGTCATGAAGCGGTCCATGGAGGCGATGATCGAGCAATTTAAGCTTTTCTCCGAGGGCTTCCATGTTCCCTCCGGAGAAATCTACGCCGCGGTCGAAGCGCCCAAGGGCGAATTCGGCGTCTACCTCATTTCGAGCGGAGGAAATAAGCCATACCGATGCAAGATCAGAGCGCCCTCTTTTGCGCATCTCCAGGCCATGGATCGTCTGTCGACCGGACACATGCTGGCTGACGTTTCCGCAATTATCGGGTCGCTTGACATCGTATTCGGGGAAATCGACCGGTAACTACGCGTCTCCGCCTTTCCTCGGCCCTCCCGAGGATGCATAAGCGCAAATGTCTCGCGTCCGGTCACGCCGTTGCGCAACGGCGACACGCCTCGAGCGCGCCAATGAATTTTTGTGACCATTGTCGCGCGTCTCCTGATCGTACGCGCTTAATTAACGCTCGGTGACGTTCGACGCGTTCAGGACGCGACATGACGATGGCGCGCTGAATCGCTTGCGCGACCTCATCCGTGTCATAGGGGTTGACGATCAGGGCTTCTTCAAGATTTTCGGCGGCTCCTGCGAAGCGCGACAACACCAGAACGCCCGGATCGCTTTCGTTCTGCGCGGCGACATATTCCTTCGCCACGAGGTTCATGCCGTCTCGCAGAGGGGTAACGAGCCCCACCTGACTTCCTCGGTACAGCGCCGCGAGCGTCTCGCGAGCGATATTCCGATGAATGTACCGCACGGGAGTCCAGTCGAAATCGCCAAACTCGCCGTTAATTTCGCCCGAAAGACCTTCGAGCTCGCTCCGAATGTCGACATAGGCTTGCACATCCTCGCGCGTTGGCGACGCGATCTGCATGAGCGTCGCGGCCTTGCGATGTTGCGGATGTAGCTCCAAAAAGCGCTTGAAGGCCCGCAGCCTGTCCGGTAGGCCCTTACTGTAATCCAAACGGTCCACCCCCAATATGTTGACCCGCGATTCGCCACGCCGATGCAGTCGCTCAATTCGCGCTTCCGCCTCGGGGCTGGTTGCGATGGAAGTGAAGGAGTCGACGTCGATGCCAACCGGAAATACGGCGGTGGCGAGCGTCTTTCCTGCGGCAAAGAGCGTATCGTTCGACCGCAATTCTCCCGCCATGAAATCACAGACGAAGCGGCAAAAGTTCGATTGATCGATCGACGTTTGAAAGCCGACGAGATCATATTCGAGAAGCGCGTCGATCAGCCACTCATGCTCCGGCATCGCGGCCAGAACATCGGGAGGAGGAAACGGAATATGTAGAAAAAAGCCAATGGCGTTTCCGACTCCGCGCTTGCGCAACTTGGCGCCCAGCGGGATGAGATGATAATCGTGCACCCAAATCAGATCCGTCTTCCTCAGCAAAGGAAACAACATTTCCGCAAAACGGTCGTTCACGCGCCGATAGCCTTCCGCGCTTTCTTGCGTGAACTTTGCGAGATCCAGCCGGTAGTGATGGACAGGCCAAAGGGAGCTATTGGAAAATCCCAAATAATATTCGCGATAATCCGCTTCCGTGAGCGGCGTGACGACGAGCGTTATTCCTTCAAAATCATGCGTGGAAACGCTGATGTCTCTCTCATTCGCGACAATCTCCCCATTCCATCCGAGCCAAAGTCCTTCACGATTGCGTAGCGCTTCAAGAACGCTAACAACAAGGCCTCCGGCTCCCGGACCGCATTCGGGATCAACAATGCGGTTGGACACCACCAC
>Ga0123398_1046822_pt1 | contig 16969 bp, 15 predicted proteins | sample T5LHNO3metaT_FD_89926 | JGI IMG/M metagenome (GOLD analysis project Ga0123398, IMG submission 89926) | Methane-oxidizing artificial microbial communities from Washington, USA to study methane cycling - T5-LHNO3 metaT (Metagenome... | ecosystem: Engineered > Modeled > Simulated communities...
AAACCCGCCATTAACAAGGCAGAGAATGCCAAGTACGGGTTAGCAATTGGATCTGGGAAACGCGCTTCAACACGGCGTGCTTTGTCTGAATGTACAAATGGAATACGGATAGAAGCAGAACGGTTTTTAGCCGAGTAAGCTAATTTCACTGGCGCTTCGTAATGTGGCACTAAGCGTTTGTATGAGTTAGTACCTGGGTTGGTAATCGCGTTCAATGCACGTGCGTGCTTGATGATGCCGCCAATGTAGTACAAAGCGAAATCGCTTAAGCCAGCGTAGCCGCTACCAGCAAACAGATTTTTGCCATCTTTCCATACGGATTGGTGAACGTGCATACCCGAACCGTTATCGCCAAACATTGGTTTAGGCATAAAAGTCGCTGTTTTGCCGTAGGCGTGTGCCGTATTTAATACTACGTATTTTAAGATTTGCGTCCAGTCAGCACGTTGTGTCAATGTGCTGAATTTAGTACCGATTTCACATTGACCAGCAGTAGCAACTTCATGGTGGTGCACTTCAACAGGCACGCCCATTTGCTCTAAAGTCATCACCATCGCAGAACGGATGTCATGTAATGAATCGACTGGAGGCACTGGGAAGTAACCGCCTTTTACTGCTGGACGGTGACCCGTGTTGCCGCCTTCGAATTTCTCTGAAGATGACCATGCTGCCTCTTCTGAGTTGATTTTGACTGAACTACCGCTCATGTCTACAGACCAGTTGATAGAGTCGAAAATGAAGAATTCTGGCTCTGGACCAAAGTAAGCAGTGTCGCCCAAGCCGCTTGATTTTAAGTAAGCTTCAGCACGTTTGGCCAAGCTACGTGGATCACGGTCGTAGCCTTTACCATCGGTAGGGTCTACAACGTCACAGGTTAAAATTAATGTTGGCTCGTCCATGAATGGATCGATGTTTGCTGTTGATGCATCAGGCATCAATTGCATGTCAGAGGCTTGAATGCCTTTCCAACCGGCGATTGAAGAGCCGTCAAACGCGTGACCTTCAGTAAATTTTGATTCGTCAAAAGCTGAAACAGGCACAGTGACGTGCTGTTCTTTACCACGCGTATCGGTAAAACGAAAATCAACAAATTTAATGTCGTTTTCTTTTACCATTTTCATTACATTTGCAACAGACATTACCTTCTCCTAATGTGAGTGTGTATTGATGATGGAATTATTATTGAGATAAAACAAAAATCCTAAGCTGTAATATTAGCAGGAACTGTGCCAGCGAAAAATAGCTAAACACCGCATTAAACCGATAACGCACTAAAATAGCGATTTTTGTGATGAACCAAAATAGTGCGTAAAGATATTTTATGCACAAAAAAAGTGCAATGCATGCCTGGTGAATTTTTGCCTTCATTTTCGCGATATACTTGAAACTATCAGATAAAACTAAGCGATGTAAACGGGAGAGTGCTGATGGATAATCCATCTCAAATTTTAGAACTTGCGCATGAGCGCGCAAAACAAAATCAGATTGCTTATGCGGGTCTGCTGACGCCGCAGGAAACATTTGCAGTGTTACAAAATAATCCTGAAGCTATCTTGGTGGATGTGCGTTCACGTGCGGAGTTGGAGTTGGTAGGGCGTGTACCGCAATCTACCCATATTGAATGGGCATTTTATCCTGGAATGGTAGCAAACCCGGATTTTGCAACGCAACTACAGGCGAATATAGATAAAGGACTCACGGTCATCTTTATGTGTCGCACTGGTGGCCGTAGTCATAATGCGGCTGTATTGGCGCAACAACTCGGTTATCAAAAAGCCTACAACATGGTAGAGGGCTTTGAAGGTGAGGCCAATAGCCTGAAACAGCGCACGCTGATCAATGGCTGGCGTCATGCCGGGTTGCCTTGGACAAACTAAACGACAATAGGTAAAACAGATGGTAGATAAGTATGCAGTGATTGGCAACCCTATCGGGCACAGCAAATCGCCTATCATTCACAAAGCCTTTGCGGAGCAGACCGGTGAGGATATTAGTTACGAGGCGATACTGGCGCCACTAGATGGATTTGAAGCGACAATTCAATCATTGATTGCGCAGGGTTATAAAGGCGCGAATGTTACTGTGCCATTTAAGTTTGAAGCTTTAAATTTGGTTTATCCTAGCAAACGTGCTTTAGATGAAGTAGCTGTTAACACACTCAGATTTTTGGGTGGTGAGATTCGTGGCGATAGTACTGATGGTACGGGTCTGGTACGCGACATTCAGCAAAATTTAGGCATCACGATAGCAGGTAAACGAGTACTTCTTTTAGGCGCAGGCGGTGCAGCAGATGGAGTGCTGCAACCGTTACTTAATGAAATGCCGGCTTCGTTAGTGATCACTAATCGCACGGTGGATAAAGCGCAAACAATGGTAAAAAAAATATTGTCCAAAAACCATAACGCATTTTCCCTAACTGCATGTGCATTTGATAATTTGTCAGATGCGCAATTTGATATTGTCATCAACGCCACTTCTACAGGCTTAACCGATACGGCCCTGCCTATTCCAAGCAGTGTATTTGCAAACGGCTGCTTAGCTTACGACATGATGTATGGGCGTGAAACGCCTTTTATGAAACAAGCGCGAGAGGCGGGTGCGCAAGTGGCGGATGGCCTTGGGATGTTGGTTGAGCAAGCAGCAGAAGCGTTTTATATTTGGCGCGGTGTGCGTCCACGTACACAGCCAGTGATTCAGCAGTTGAGAAGCGCTTGATCCGCTGGTTTTTCAATAGCAAACCGAATGCGCGCGCTTTAGGCGTGGGTGGCTATTTCAAGCGCATACTGGCATTTCTGTTGGTGTGGATTATTGTTTATCAGCTATGGATTTTCTTGCACATAGTCTGGTGGATTAAATTCAACCCCTCCACAAGTGCGTTTATGGAAGACCGTTTGGCGGTAATTCAGGAGAAAAATCCTGATGCCGAATTAAAATACAAATGGGTAGATTATCCGAAAATTTCCAACCATCTCAAGCGTGCATTGGTCGCTAGCGAAGATGCAAAATTTGTTAACCACGAAGGTTTTGACTGGGAAGGCATTGAAAAGGCCTACGAGAAAAACCTGAAAAAAGGCAAACTGGTGGCCGGCGGCTCCACGATTAGTCAGCAACTGGCTAAGAATTTATTTTTATCGAGCAAACGCACACCTTGGCGTAAAGCAGAAGAAGCGCTGATTACTTTGATGTTAGAAAAAATGCTGAGCAAACGACGCATTTTGGAAATCTACTTGAATGTGATTGAGTGGGGTAATGGTGTGTTTGGGGCCGAGGCCGCAGCTAAACATTACTTCAAAACCAGCGCCGCTGGATTGAATCGCCAACAAGCGGCCAAGCTGGCAGCCATGGTGCCCAACCCGCGTTTTTATGATGATCATCGCAATACACGTTATTTAAACCGCAGAACAGCGACGATTCAAGCGCGTATGCGGTTTGCGGAAGTGCCTTAATACCCCATCTCATCACAACGGATTTGGGTCATAAACTGAATTGGTTTTTCCACTCTGTTATCCGGTTTAAATTCATTGATATGCGTTAAAGTCTTAGGACAAACTGTCTATGGACCCAACAATAACATGAACGTAATTGACAATTTTTTAGATCAGATTAACCGCATGCCGATGCTACCAAAAGTAGTACAGGAAGTGGCCGCACAGCTCGACAATGAGGATGTGGATTTAAAAGCCCTCGCGGCCAGCATTAATCATGATCAGGTGTTGGCGGCGCGCGTACTGCGCATGTCTAACTCAGCTTATTTTGGCTGCAGCCGCAGTATTAAAACTGTAGAGGATGCAGTGGCGTTGATAGGCTTAGAAAATGTAGCAACACTTGTAGTAGCTTCTGGGGTTACCACTACTTTCACCAATGTGCCGGGGCTGAATTTACAGCATTTCTGGGTGCATAGTTTGGTCACCGCTAGTATTGCCCGTCAAATCAGCCGTGATGCAGGCTTGGACGCTGCCACTGCTTACATTGCTGGGTTGCTGCACAGCGTTGGTCAATTGCCTATTCATTTGGTGTTTCCTGCCGCCGGCGCACAAGTGACGGAGATGTGCCGTGGTCGCAGTGTGCTTGAGAGAAAAGCGGCAGAGCAATCGATCCTTGGTATTGATCATTGCCAGATTGGAGAGATGCTCGCCAAAATGTGGAACTTTCCGGAAGAGATTTTATGCGTGTTGCGCCATTATGTAGAGCCATTTAAAGCGGGTGCGAGTGAGTTTGCGCCAGTGGTGTATGCGGCTGTCTATATTGCATCTGAGTTCGAGCGTGAAAAAACGGCAGCGGAAATTGCAGCTTCGTTAGACACTGAGGTGATGCAGGCGCTTAACTGGAATGATGCAGATGCATTGATTGAGCGCATCGAGCACTACCGTATTTTTGTGCAAGAAGCACAAAGCTATTTATAGCACTGCGCGTAACTGCATCCACTAGCCAAGCATGGGCTTGAGGTATTTCCCCGTATAGCTTTGTTTAATTTCGGCCACAGCTTCCGGGGTGCCTACGCCCACCACCATACCGCCACCGTCACCGCCTTCTGGCCCCATATCAATAATCCAGTCTGCGGTTTTAATCACATCCAAGTTATGTTCAATAATGACGATGGTATTGCCCGCATCGCGTAAGCGATGAATCACATCCAGCAGTAATTGAATATCGGCAAAATGCAAACCAGTGGTCGGCTCATCTAGAATATAGAGCGTGCGGCCAGTATCGCGCTTGCTCAGCTCCAACGCTAGCTTCACACGTTGCGCCTCACCACCAGATAACGTAGTGGCCGATTGGCCTAGTGTGATATAGCCCAAACCAACATCTAATAATGTTTTCAGTTTGCGTTCAATCACAGGCTGCGCGTTAAAGAAAGTGTGCGCTTGCTCAACTGTCATCTCTAATACTTCGCGGATATTTTTACCTTTGAAGTTGATTTCCAATGTTTCGCGGTTATAGCGCTGGCCTTTGCAGACATCGCAAGGCACGTAGACGTCTGGTAGAAAGTGCATTTCCACACGAATCACACCGTCGCCTTGGCAAGCCTCACAGCGCCCGCCTTTCACATTAAATGAGTAGCGTCCTGGCCCATAGCCACGCGCACGGCTTTCCGGTACCGCAGCGAATAAATCACGAATCGGCGTGAATAAGCCGGTATATGTTGCAGGGTTAGAGCGTGGTGTGCGGCCAATCGGGCTTTGGTCCACATCCACTACTTTATCAAAAAAAGCTAAGCCATCAATTTCGCCAAACGCTGCTGGTTCGGTATTGCTGCCGTACAAATGCTGGGCAACAACGCGGTACAGCGTGTCGTTAATCAGCGTAGATTTGCCGCTGCCGGAGACCCCAGTCACGCAAGTGAGCAATCCCACAGGGATTTCAACTGACACATCGCGCAGATTATTGCCAGTAGCATGCGTCAATTTCATCCAGCGTGCAGGGTCGGCTTTGGTGCGTGCTTTTTTGTATTCAATTTGCTTTTTGCCACTTAAATACTGCCCGGTGAGTGATTTGGGGTTGGCTTGAATTTGTGCAGGGGTACCCTCTGCCACAATCTGTCCGCCATGTTCACCTGCGCCCGGGCCAATGTCGACGACATAATCGGCCATCATAATGGCATCTTGGTCATGCTCGACCACAATGACACTATTGCCGATATCACGCAGGCGCTTGAGCGTATCTAATAAGCGGTCATTGTCACGCTGGTGTAAGCCAATGGAAGGTTCATCTAGTACATACATCACACCGGTTAAGCCGCTACCGATTTGAGAGGCTAGGCGAATACGTTGCGCCTCTCCACCGGACAGCGTTTCAGCGGAGCGTGATAACGATAAGTACTCCAGACCCACATTGGTTAGAAATTTTAAGCGGTTCTCAATTTCTTTTACAATTTTGTCCGCAATCGCCAACTTAGCGCCATGCAGTTGTAAGGTTTCAAAGAAAGTAAGTGCTTGCTTAAGTGGCACTTCACAAATTTGATGGATGTTTTTCTCGCCCACTTTGACGTGTCTTGCTTCACGTCTTAAACGCGTGCCTGTGCAATCTGGGCAAGTGGTGGCATTGATGTACTTGGCCAACTCATCTCGCACAGCTGTGGAATCGCTTTCGCGATATCGGCGCTGCAAGTTATGAATGATCCCTTCAAAACTATGGGTTTTACCAAAAAACGTACCGCGTTCGTTGAGGTATTTAAATGTGATTTGCTCTTTACCAGAACCAAATAGCAGGATGTTTTGGATGTCCTCAGACAGTTCTTCAAAGGCAACTTCCAAATCAAAATTGTAGTGTTGGCTCAGGCTGGCCAACATCTGAAAGTAGAATTGATTGCGCTTATCCCACCCTTTAATGGCGCCGCTGGCGAGTGATAAATGTGGAAATGCCACCACCCGCTTTGGATCAAAGAAAGTGACATTGCCTAAACCATCACATTTCGGGCATGCGCCCATGGGATTGTTAAAGCTGAATAGGCGAGGCTCTAATTCAGCTAGTGAGTAATCACAAACCGGGCAGGAGAATTTGGCCGAGAATAAATGTTCTTTCTCGTTATCCATCTCCAAGGCGATGGCTTTACCATCAGCCAAGCGCAGGGCGGTCTCGATAGATTCCGCAATCCGTTGTTTCATATCCTCGCGTACTTTTAAGCGATCCACCACTACGTCTACACTATGTTTGGTGGTTTTAGCTAATTGCGGCAACGCATCCATTTCATAAATTTTGCCGTCAACACGTAAGCGTACAAAGCCTTGTGCTTTGAGTTCGTCAAATAAATCTAATTGCTCACCTTTACGGTTGGACACCACTGGTGCCAATACCATCAGTTTGGTGTCTTCCGGCAATTTCAAAATGGCATCGACCATCTGTGAAACAGTTTGTGCTTCTAGCTTAATGCCGTGATCCGGACATTCCGGATCGCCGGCACGCGCAAATAGTAACCTTAAGTAATCATGAATCTCTGTAACGGTACCCACAGTAGAGCGCGGGTTGTGCGAGGTGGATTTTTGCTCAATGGAAATAGCGGGCGATAAGCCTTCAATGAGATCGACATCCGGCTTGTCCATGCGTGCCAAGAATTGGCGTGCGTAAGCAGACAAACTTTCCACGTAGCGGCGTTGTCCCTCAGCGTATAGCGTATCGAAGGCTAAGCTAGATTTCCCGGAGCCGGATAAGCCAGTAATCACTACCAGTTGATTACGCGGAATATCCAGTGAAACGTTCTTGAGATTGTGGGTGCGCGCACCGCGGATTTTAATAAATTCCATGATACTTTAACGAAAAGTGAGGCAACCTGATAATATACGCAATTATTCGAAAGACTTCCAAATATTAATGCAGTTTTCAGAAAAAATGACGCGCACAGAACTTCGCGCGACAGTCAGTTTGGCTTCCATTTACGGTTTACGTATGTTGGGCATGTTTTTGATTTTGCCCATTTTTGCCATTTACGCAGAAAAATTAGAGGGTGGTAGTAACCACACACTTATCGGTTTAGCGCTGGGTGCCTATGGTTTGATGCAAGTGCTATTGCAATTGCCTTTCGGCATGGCTTCAGATCGTTTTGGTCGCAAACGTTTAATTTATGTTGGCCTGATTTTATTTGCAGTGGGTAGCGTGGTTGCCGCGCTTTCACACACTATTTATGGCGTGATTCTTGGGCGTGCCATTCAGGGTGCGGGTGCTATTTCCGCCGTGGTGACAGCGCTCGTAGCAGACTCCACGCGTGAAGAACACCGTACCAAAGCCATGGCCATGATAGGCGCCACGATCGGTTTGACGTTTGCAGTGTCGCTGGTAGCCGGGCCTATTTTCAATCAATGGATTGGCGTTCCGGGTATTTTCTGGATGACGGGTGTTCTTTCTTTACTGGCAATTTTGGTGGTCAAATATGCAGTGCCCACGCCGTTGCACAGCGGGTTTCACTCAGATGCACAAGCGGCGCCTAGCCTGATGAAAGATGTGCTGAAAGACAGCCAATTGCTGCGCTTGAATTTTGGTACGTTTTGTCTGCATGGCGCGCAAATGGCGATGTTTATTGTGGTGCCATTCGCGTTAAAAGAGACGAGCGGCATGAGTGAGAACTTACATTGGCAGGTGTACTTGCCAGTATTGATGCTCTCGTTTCTGCTGATGGTGCCAGCCATTATTTATGCAGAGAAAAAGGCCAAGCTTAAACCGGTGTTTATTGCTGCGGTTGGCTTGATGTTTGCGGCACAATTGATTTTTGCCTACAACATTCACCACTTTTGGGGCATTGTGACTTCATTGGTGGTGTACTTTGTCGCATTCAATATTTTAGAAGCCTCATTGCCTTCACTCATTTCAAAGATGGCACCGGCTGCGGCCAAAGGTACGGCAATGGGGGTGCATAATACAGCCCAGTCATTTGGCATGTTTTTAGGGGCAACGGTGGGCGGTTACTTATCGCATCGCTTTGATTATGCTGCTGTGTTTTTGTTTTGCGCGGCGCTGATGATGATTTGGTTTCTATTAGCACTTGGCATGAAAACACCCCTCAGCGTGAAGACAAAGATGTATCATATGCAAGGATTTGACGGCGCACAGGCGAGCAGTTTGCAGCAGCAAGTGGCTGTGCTCGCCGGTGTGCATGAAGCGGTTGCTATTGCACAAGAGCACATGTTGATTGTGAAATTGAATAATCAATTGCCAGAAGCAACGCAAATAGAGACAGAACAAACGATATTAAAACTGATAGGGAGCAAATAATGGCATCAGTCAATAAAGTAATTTTGGTGGGTAACCTAGGGCGCGATCCGGAAGTGCGCTACATGCCGAATGGTGAAGCGGTAGCTAACTTTAGTATTGCCACTACGGATAATTGGAAAGATAAATCCGGCGTAAAACAAGAAAAAACGGAATGGCACAATATTGTCATGTACCGTCGTTTGGCTGAAATTGCGGGTGAGTATTTGAAAAAAGGTCGCCCTGTATATGTCGAAGGCCGTTTGCAAACGCGTAAATGGGAAAAAGATGGTGTGACACGCTACACCACTGAAATCGTGGCAGACCAAATGCAAATGCTGGGCAGTGGTCGTGATGGCGGCAGTGCCAGCTATGATGGTGATATGGGACAAGGCTCAGGACCAGAGGACTACAGCCAAGCACCGCCAAGAGCCAGCGCACCTGCACAAGCGCCTGCAGCAAAGCCAGCGGGTGGTAGCAATTTTGATGACTTTGATGACGATATCCCGTTTTGATTGGATAGCGTGTATGAATAAAAGCCCACACATGTTGTGGGCTTTTTGCTGGAGGCTACCTGCCAAGCACAATGCTGCCCGTCAGTGCATGTGTCTGGCCGATATTAAGCCCATATTGAATGCCTGCCCGCTCGGCAGCAGGTCCAATGAACCTCCCGACAATGGTGGCCGGATTGCCGCTGGCGTCTCGCATCACGCCATTGCAGCCGGCAATACAGCCAATATTGTTGAAGTTTGAAGTGATGGAGCCATTGTTAGCGAATTCGGCCGATCCTGCCATCAAGGTATTGTTGCCAGCCAGCGTGTAAGTGAGTGGGCCGAGTGGAATGTTAAGGCCGTAACTATAAGCATAGGTAGCAAAGTTAACGCTCAAATTTCCGGTCACCGTATTTGCGTTACCGATAGCAACTGTTCGGCCTTGATTGCCTAGTACTGGCGCAGTAGAGGCCAGCACGTTGTATTGCAAGGGTGTGTTCAGATTAGCGAGCTGCAACAGGTTTGCGGGCTGTGTTGCGTCACCAGCAATATAGCTGAGCAATCCTACATTCTGATTGTTGATGCTGCCCCTGACTTGTCCCATGCTGACAAAGGCATCGCTATAAAAGTCATTAAGATTGGCTGCAATCAATTGTAAGTCTATGTCTTGCGTTTGGTAACGGCTGAGATTGTTGTTGGCGTTGCTGGCAAGTGTGCCATCCAGCAAGGCGTAGTTAACTGCTCCCTGCTGCATAATGCCGCTAAGCAAAATATCCGTTTGAGTGTTGGTGGTTGGCGCATTCGGATCTGGCGGTGTGCCTGGTGGATTATTGCCGGTGCCAGAAAGGTCGGTGAGCGAGGCTTGCATCACGCTGTCCGTGACCACGGCACTGATCCTGTCTTTACCTAAGTGCTCGGCCTGTACAAACACGGGTTTGCTGACTGAAGGTGGTGCGGTGCTAATGTTGGCCGTTTCATGCGTATGCTGTGGCTGGCTTTGTTTGCTTGATGTGCTGATGGATTGCCCCGCAATGGCATTGCGGCAGCCGCCGGCATTACAGACATCCACGCTGCCTTGTGTGGTGGTCATGACGAGCTTATTGCCCAAAAATATAGCAGTGAATTGCGTACCGCGAATGCCAATGGTGGCCACTGGCGTAGCAAGTTGATAGCGGTCAGGTGTTTGATGGCCAATCAATCCGCTGATTGCGCGCAACCCGCCTTTAATTAGCTCGGTAAAGGCATACTCTGTGCCGTCTTGTGCGCCAGAGAAGCTGTATTGATTGATTTTATAGATGGTTTCGGGCTGTAGTGAAATTTTTCCGCCATCAATAAACCCGATTTGTACGCGCCCATCTTTAGTGTCTATGGTGTCGCCATTAAGTACGGCATCGTGCTGAAGTATGGGGTGCACAGATTGATCGGCGCGCGTGATGATGGCATTGCCGCTTTTAAACAAAATAGTGCCTGCGGACTGCGCCGCTGCCAGCGGTGGCAGCATTAAGGCAATCATTAACCATCCAATGTCAGTAAGAGCGTGCTGAAGGCTTTTCATCGACGTGTCCTCACTTCAAGCATGACTACGCTTTAAAAATAATTATCAATAAAACATAAAATAATTATCAATGAAACAATTACTTAACATCAGTTATAATAGCGCTCTTGTTGATTTTAATACACCGAATCTATTCATCTTTTAAAATAAATAGTCATCCATATGCCGATTTACGATTATCAATGTACAAGTTGTGGTTTTAAACAAGAAGTGATGCGCAAAGTCAGTGCACCTAGCGTTGAGAGTTGCCCGCAATGTCAAACCTTGGCATTTTCCAAACAATTATCTGCACCAAGTTTTCAGCTCACTGGTAGTGGATGGTATGCCACTGATTTTAAAAATAAAAATAACGGATCGACCAAGTCTCCAGAATCAACACCAACAGAAAGTGAATCCAAGCCAGCCGCATGTAATCCAGGTTGCGCCTGCCATTAGGGTCTGTTTATGATTAAAAAATACTTCTTCACAGGTTTGCTCGTCTTGGTGCCGTTGATTATCACGGTATGGGTGTTGGCCACTTTAATTAATACCTTAGACCAAAGCTTGCTGCTATTACCCGCCGCTTGGCGCCCAAAAGAGTTCTTAGGGCAGGATATACCTGGCTTTGGTGTAGTGCTGACCTTGGTGACGATTTTTGTGACCGGCTTAATTGCCACCAATATTTTCGGGCAGCAGTTGATTGCGTTGTGGGAGGGCTTGCTCTCACGCGTGCCAGTGGTCAAATCCATTTACTCTAGCGTTAAACAAGTGTCCGATACCTTGTTTTCAGATTCTGGCAATGCCTTCCGTAAAGCCTTATTAGTGCAATACCCACGCCAAGGCAGTTGGACCATCGCGTTTTTAACGGGTACCCCCAGCGGCGATGTAGTTAACCATTTGCACGGTGAGTATGTCAGCGTATACGTGCCCACTACGCCTAATCCAACTTCCGGTTTCTTTTTAATGATGCCAAAATCAGACGTCATTGAGCTTGATATGAGCGTAGATCAAGCGCTTAAATATATTATTTCGATGGGGGTTGTTGCCCCTAACGAAGTACCGCCAAAAATTTTAACCGACTATACAGATTAACTTAATTACATTAACGAAGAACTATGATGCGTACACATTACTGCGGGCACTTAAACCGCGAACATATTGGTCAAACTGTTACCCTTTGTGGTTGGGCGCATCGCCGCCGCGATCACGGGGGTGTGATTTTTATTGATTTGCGCGACCGTGAAGGCATGGCGCAGATTGTGATTGACCCAGATACAAAAGAAGCGTTTGCAGCAGCAGAAACCGTACGCAATGAGTTTGTACTCAAAGTGGTATGTAAAGTACGCGCACGCCCAGAAGGCACCGTGAATCCGAATATTCCAACTGGTGAGGTGGAAATGTTGGCGACCGAGATTGAAATCCTCAATCCATCCCTCACGCCGCCGTTTATGCTGGACGACGATAACCTCACAGAGACTGTGCGTTTAGAGCATCGTTATATTGATTTACGTCGCCCCGCCATGCAAAAGAATTTAATGCTGCGTTACAAAGTGGCTAAAAATCTGCGTGATTACTTAGACGAAAATGGCTTTATTGAAGTAGAAACACCGATGTTAACGCGCTCAACGCCAGAAGGCGCGCGTGATTATTTGGTGCCTTCGCGTGTGCATCATGGCCAGTTCTTTGCATTGCCGCAATCACCGCAATTGTTTAAACAATTGTTGATGGTGTCTGGTTTTGATCGCTATTTCCAAATCACCAAATGTTTCCGCGATGAAGACTTACGTGCTGACCGTCAGCCAGAATTTACGCAAGTGGATATCGAGACTTCTTTCTTAGAAGAAAACGACATCATGGACATCGTCGAAGAGATGATCCGTCGCATGCTCAAGAAAATTCAAAATGTCGATTTGCCTGCTGCGTTCCCACGCATGAGTTTTGCTGAGGCGATGAACCGTTACGGCTCAGACAAGCCAGATATGCGCGTGACCTTAGAAATTACCGAGCTTTCAGATGTGATGAAAGACGTGGACTTTAAAGTGTTTGCGGGCGCTGCCAACATGGCGGGTGGCCGTGTTGCCGCTCTGCGCGTGCCAAACGGCGCTGCCATTAGCCGTTCTGAAATCGATGCGTATACTGAATTTGTCAAAATCTACGGCGCTAAAGGCTTGGCGTACATCAAGATTAATGACATTACCAAATTGAACGAGGAAGGTTTACAAAGCCCTATCGTCAAAAACATTCATGTGAATGCTTTGCAAGCCATCATTGAGCGCACAGGTGCACAGAACGGTGACATCGTATTCTTTGGTGCTGACAAATTGAAAGTCGTGAACGAAGCATTAGGCGCATTGCGCTTAAAAGTCGGCCACGATAAAGGTCACGTCGATGGTCGTGCTTGGGCGCCATTGTGGGTGGTGGATTTCCCTATGTTCGAACACGATGAAGAAAATGACCGCTGGGTGGCCTTGCATCACCCGTTCACTGCACCTAAAGATGGTCACGAAGACTTGCTCGTTTCTAACCCGGGTGCGGCACTGTCAAAAGCGTACGACATGGTACTCAATGGCTGGGAAGTGGGCGGCGGTTCTGTGCGTATTCACAAATCAGACGTGCAATCCAAAGTATTTGATGCATTGAAAATCAGCAAAGAAGAAGCGCAAGAGAAGTTCGGCTTCTTGCTGGATGCCTTGCAATATGGTGCACCTCCACATGGTGGCTTAGCATTTGGCTTGGACCGTTTAGTGACGTTGATGGCTGGCGCCGAGTCTATCCGTGATGTAATTGCTTTCCCAAAAACACAACGTGCACAGTGTTTAATGACCAATGCGCCAAATGAAGTGGATGAGAAACAATTAAGGGAGCTGCATATTCGCGTTCGCACCCAAAACACGGCGGCTTAATATGTGCTTGCTTGCACAGATTTTGTGGCAGGCATTTGTTGTATTAGTTGGTCATGTATTCGCGCTTGCGTCTTCCCGATGCAGCGCGTTTTTCTTTGCAAAGTGACGCGTTTGTAGACTGCTCATGCATCTCAAGTCATTAATCCGCACTATCCCCCATTACCCTAAACAGGGCATCATGTTTCGCGACATTACTACCCTGCTGAAAGACCCAAAGGGTTTGCAGCTGTTGGTAGATGGCCTTGCAGGGCATTATGCTCATCAAAAAATTGATAAAATTGTTGGGATAGAAGCGCGTGGTTTTGTGATTGGTGCCGCGGTGGCTTACAAATTGGGTGTAGGGTTTGTGCCGATTAGAAAATCAGGCAAGTTGCCTGGACAAACCTTTCAGCAGGAATATGCACTGGAGTACGGCAGTGATGTGATGGAGATACATCAGGATGCAATAGTGGCCGGTGAAAGCGTTCTGCTAGTGGATGATTTGATTGCGACAGGTGGCACTGCCATGGCCGCAGTCAGCTTAATCGATCAGTTGGGTGGCATCATCGCTGGATGCGCATTCGTGATCGATTTACCTGATTTAGGTGGTATGCAACGATTGCAGCACTTGGGCTTACCAACATTTGCGCTATGTCAATTTGAAGGCGAGTAATTGTTTATACTATACTGCTGGGCTTATGCAGCACTTTCGCAGTACTTTTAATCATCATCGGATAAGAATATGCCAGTGACCGAAATCAATCATGTGAATTTTCGCTCTGACCGCGAGACCATGCACAAGTTAAAAGACTTTTACTGTGACATTATCGGGCTTACGGTAGGCAAGCGCGTCGCCAGTACTACTTATGGTTACTGGCTGTGTGTTGGTAATAATGACGTGGTGCATCTGGCTGAATATAAAACGCCAACGGCGCCAGTACTACATGTGCATGGCACTTATGACCATGTGTCATTTACTTGCACCGATATGCCAGCAATGGAAGCGCATTTAACAGCACACAATGTGCCTTATACCAGCAGAACGCTCGCCAGCGGTACCAAGCAAATCAACTTGAAAGACCCGGCAGGTAATGGTGTGGAGTTAAACTTTGAGGAGTATGCTGATCCTAACTATGTGATGCGTCCTTCCGGTGATCCTAACGCACCTGTGTAATGTGTAGGCCGCAGTGTGATGCCGGTCACAGACTTCATGTGGCGATAAACTAAAATAGCATCACGTTATCTAACATAATATTTGAGCAGTTTTTAAGATACGTTACAGCATAAGAACATAGACAAAAGTGAAACAGGGGTAGTGTATGAAGCTAAATCGATTATGGATTGTGACAGCAATATCTGCTAGTGTGCTGGCCGGTATGACGGGCATTGCGCATGCTGAAGCGGACCCTAAATTATGGTCTGTGGTAAAAGAGGCGTTCTTTGCCAAACGCGATATTCAAGAGGTCGATTTTATTAAGATAGATGCGCCGCGCCGCGCCGAAAGTGGTGCGCAAGTGCCAGTGACATTTAGCTACGACAAAGCGGCTGCCAATGGCGTGGATATTAAGAAAATCTACGTGTTGGTGGATGCAAACCCAATTCAATTAGCCTCGACTTACCATCTCACCGATCTGTTGGGTAATTTCATCATGGAAACACGTATCCGTATGGAAACCGATTCGTATGTCCGCTTAGTGGGTGAGACGGCAGATGGTAAGTTGTATATGGCCAAGCGTGAGATTCGTGCAGCTGGTGGATGTGGTGGCACTGTGGACAATGACGAAGCTGCTGTGCGTGCAGAAGCCGGTAAAATCAAAATGAACGTAGAAAGCCCCGTGCAGTTTGGTAGCCCTAACCAAGCGGTGTTTAATATTCGCCACGTGATGCGTACAGGTTTACAGCGCGATTTGGTATCACAAGGTTTTGTGCCAGCCTTTTATATCAATAAAACCGCATTTACTTACAATGGTAAACCAGTGATGACGGTAGATGTAGGTGTGGGTACCAGTGAGAATCCCTATATGAAATTTAAATTTACGCCAGACGCGCCTGGCAAGCTGGAAGTGGTGGCGACTGATAATGAAGGTAAGGTGTTTTCTCAAGCCATCGATGTTAAAGGGTAGGATAAAAAGGGTGATACAAACGTGTCATTCAGGCCTCTACGGAGGCCTTTTTTTATGGTGTTGAGTGCTAGAATAAATAAAACTTTGGAGGAGATGAAAAATGAAAAGTTATCGTAAGGAGCTATGGTTTAATATTCCAGCACGCATGGATTTTAAAAATATTACGGCTGATGTAGAAGCCTGTTTGCGAGAAAGTGGCATCAAAGAAGGCTTAGCCTTGATTAATGCCATGCATATTTCTGCCAGTGTATTTATTAATGACGACGAGCGCGGCTTGCACCACGATTACAAGGTGTGGCTAGAGAAACTTGCGCCGCATGAGCCGGTTAGTGGTTATCGCCATAACGACACCGGTGAGGATAATGCAGATGCGCATATCAAGCGCCAAATCATGGGGCGTGAAGTCATGGTGGCGGTGACTGAAGGTAAGTTAGATTTTGGGCCGTGGGAGCAGATTTTTTACGGTGAGTTTGACGGCAGGCGTAACAAGCGCGTATTGATCAAAATCATAGGTGAGTAGTTAAGTTTTATTACAAATATGCCAATAAAAAAGGGAGCAATGCTCCCTTTTTTAGTATGAACAAAATTATTTGTTCATTACGTACATAGTGACTTCAAAGCCAAAACGCATTTCAGTAGCTGCTGGTGCTGTCCACATAATAGTCTCCTTATTTGATTAACATTCACGGCTGCAAATGCATGTCCGTGAGAAGCATTATGCAGCGTTCGTGTACTACCAAACAGACGCCATTCATGATAAAGCTATCATGTAAATCATGAGCACTGGCTAAGGATGCAGCCGTATCCACCTAATTACCTTGAATATAATTTTCCAATTGTTCGATCAGGCCTTGTTGGTAAGCAATGGTTTCCTTCAACAAGTCTCCTACCGACAGCATGCCCAAAATCGTACCGTTTTCCACAATCGGTAAGTGGCGAATGCGTCTATCGCTCATGGTTTGCATGGCACTGTCCACTAAATCTTGCGGGCTGGCAGAAATGACTTTGGCGGTCATCACCTCGTTAATCAGTGTAGTTCTGGAGGAGCGGCCTTTGAGCACCACTTCACGTGCGTAATCACGCTCCGAGAAAATGCCGACCAATTGACCTTCATCGATGACGGCGAGTGCACCAATTTTGTATTCTGCCAAAATCACCAATGCATCAAATACCGGGCGGTTGGGTGCAATACTAATCACTTCTTGATGCTTTTTTTCATTCAAAATTTGTTTGAGTGTTTTCATGATGTCTCCCCCAGCG
>Ga0123398_1002711_pt1 | contig 16915 bp, 7 predicted proteins | sample T5LHNO3metaT_FD_89926 | JGI IMG/M metagenome (GOLD analysis project Ga0123398, IMG submission 89926) | Methane-oxidizing artificial microbial communities from Washington, USA to study methane cycling - T5-LHNO3 metaT (Metagenome... | ecosystem: Engineered > Modeled > Simulated communities...
CCCGGCAAGCCGCTGCCGGGCGAGAATTGGGGGCCGTCTCTCTATTGCGCCGTGATCGTCAAGACGGTCGACGCGCAGACGCGCAGCAAGACGGGCATCAACGAGCTGCTGAGGGACTGATGGCCATAGACGCCGAGCGCATCCGCTTCCTCTACCGCACCGAGCAGGGCCGCATCGACCGCGCGACGTGGCGAAGAGGCGCCGGCGCGCTCGCCTGGGTCATCGCGCCTTTCGCGCTCATCTGGCTCTTTCTCTCGCCCTATACGGCGCATGATCTCGCCAGGGACCCTTTCTTCGTCCCGATGACGGCGGTCGCCTACGCCTTCGTCCTTCTCTATTCCTTCGTCATCCTGCTCGTCGCGGTCAGCTACGTGAACCTCTCCGCCAAGCGCTTCCGCGACATTGGCTGGGATTGGCCCGTGGCGCTCGCCGGCCTCGCGCCGCTCGTCGCGCTGATCGACGGCGCGACGCATTGGCTGCAGCCGCGCGTGGCCGAGGTGATGCCGGTTTATTGGGTGTGGGGCGTGGACGCGGCGCTGGCCGGCGTGATCGGCTGGACGGTTTACGAGTTGGGGGTCAGGGAGAGCCGCAAGGTTTGAGCTTGCTTGACAATGTCGGTCGACAGGTCCGTCATTGCGAGGAGCGTGAGCTTCGAAGCAATCCAGGGCCATGATGCGGCTCTGGATTCGCGTCGCTCGCAATGACGGCGGCGCAGCGATCATCCGAAACTTCTCATTACCTCCGCCAATGACGTCACAGGCCAGTCTGCCGAAGGCTTTCCAACCATGCCGCTCTCTCCCGCCGTCTCCCTCACGCGCGACCTCATCCGCCGCCCCTCCGTCACGCCCGCCGACGCGGGCGCGCTCGATGTCGTCGAAGGCGCGCTGAAGGCCGTGGGCTTCGAGACGCATCGGCTGCTTTTCACCGAGCCCGGCACGCCGGATGTGGACAATCTCTTCGCCACGATCGGAACCGGCGCGCCGCATCTCGTTTTCGCGGGCCATACCGACGTCGTGCCGGCGGGCGACGTCGCGCGATGGCGCTGCGATCCCTTCGAGGCGGCGATTGCGGACGGCGTTCTTTACGGCCGCGGCGCGAGCGACATGAAGGGCGCCATCGCCGCCTTCATGGCGGCGGCGGCGGCTTATATCGGGCGCCACGGCGCGCCGAAGGGGACGCTCTCCTTCCTTATCACCGGCGACGAGGAGGGCCCCTCGATCAACGGCACGGTGAAGATGCTCGACTGGGCGCGCGCCCGGGGCGAGAAATTCGATCACGCCATTGTCGGCGAGCCCACCAACGTCTCGGCGCTCGGCGACACGATCAAGATCGGCCGCCGCGGTTCGCTCAACGGCAGGATCCGCGTCATCGGCAAGCAGGGTCATGTCGCCTATCCGCATCGCGCGGACAATCCTGTGCCGGTCATCGCGCGCATCGTCGCGGCGCTGTCCGCTTACGAGTTCGATCGCGGCACGGCGCATTTCGATCCCACGAATCTCGAAGTCTCCTCGATCGACGTGGGCAATCCCGCTGTGAATGTCATTCCCGCCGAGGCGCGCGCGCAGTTCAATGTGCGCTTCAACGACGCCTGGACGCTGGACACGCTGCGCGCGCGCATCGCAGCGGTCGTGAAGGAAGCGGCGGGCGAGGCGAAAGTCGAGCTCGAATTTCTGCCGAGCAACGCCGTGTCGTTCCTCACCGCGCCCGGCGAATTCACTTCGCTCGTGGTGAACGCAGTGAAGGACGTCACCGGCCTGACGCCGGAGCTTTCCACGAGCGGCGGCACCTCGGACGCGCGCTTCATCATACGCGATTGCCCCGTCGTCGAGTTCGGTCTCACCAACGAGACGATCCACGCCATCGACGAGAATGCGCGCATCGCTGACATTGACGCGCTGGCGGCCGTCTATGAGCGGATTTTGGAGGCTTATTTCGCTGGATGGGGCGCGCCCTCATCCGACCCCTGCTGACGCAGGGGCCACCTTCTCCCGCGCGTGCGGGAGAAGGAGTCGGGCGTCAAGATTGCTGAATCGCAACCTCCGGATTTTTCCTTCTCCCGTTCACGGGAGAAGGTGGCCCTCGCGTGAGCGAGGGTCGGATGAGGGCGTTACTCCACGATTACCCGCACCGGCCGCGACGTCACCGGCGCCAGCGCCAGTCTTGCCTGTATGCGATGCGCGCCGGGAGTCATGGGCCAGAAAATCGTCTCGTCGGCTTGCGCGACGGCGAAGGGCGCGCCATCGACCACCCAGACGATCTGCGTTTCTCTTCCGCCATTGACGAGCTTCAACGCCAGCTTGTTGAGCCGCGCCGGCTGCTCGGGATTGCGCCACACATGCATATTGTGCTCGGGCGTGGCGATGACGAGCGGGCCGTCCGTGACGGCGGCGTCCTCTATACGCGCCGGCGACGATGCGAGGGCGGGCGCCCCGATTTCCTCCGGCTTCACCCATTCGCGCAATGTCTGCGCGCAGGAAGGGCCCGCATCGGCGCGGCAGAGATCAATGGCGACGCGCTCCGGCGGCGGCGCGAAGGTCTCGGGCGCGATCTCGCCGGGCTTCGCGCCATGCAGCTTCACCATCATCGCATGCGCGAGACGCGCCGCTGAATTCGCGCCGGCGAGGCCGCGCATGCCATTGGCGTCGCCGCGTCCGATCCACACGCCGACAATATATTTGTGCGAGAAGGCGAGCGTCCAGGCGTCCCTGTAATTCTGCGACGTGCCGGTCTTCACGGCGACGGCGAAAGGATATTCGAGCGGCCCATAGCGCGGGAAGGAGGGCAGGCGCGCCTGTGGATCTGCGAGGAAGGAAGTAATCAGCCGCGCCGTGTCGAGCGACATGACGCGGCGCGGCGGCGCCCTTTCCTCGTCGCGCGCGAAGGAGAGGCCGCGCATCACGCCGTCATCGGCGATCGCCGTATAAGCGCGCATCAAATCTTCGAGCCGCGTCGGCAGCGCCCCGATCGCCATGGAAATGCCGAAGCTCTCCGGCGTCGCCTTGAGATCGTGCAGGCCAAGCTCGTGCAGGAAGTTGAAATTGGCGTCGAGCCCCACGCGGCGCAGCAGATTGGTCGCCGGCACATTGCGCGAATTGGCGAGCGCCTGGCGCGGCGTCATCGGTCCGAGATAAAGTCCGTCGGCATTGGCGACGCCCGAGGCGCCTTCCGGAACGTCGTTGAGAAGATCGGTCGGCTTCAACACGTTGCGCTCCAATGCGAGCGCATAGACGAAAGGCTTGAGCGTCGAGCCGGGCGAGCGCGGCACGCGCGTGAAATCGAAGGCGCCGGCGCGCGGGTCGTTGTAATCCGCCGAGCCGACATCCGCGATGACGGCGTTCGTTCCCCGCTCCGCCACCATGACCGCGACCTGCCGCGCGCCGGCGTTGCGGAAGATGGAAAGATAGCGACGCGCGAGTTGCGCCGCCTCGCGTTCGATCGAAAGATCAATGGTCGCGCGAATGCGTTGATCGTAGGGAGACGCTGCGCGCACGCGGCCCGCGCGCGCGAGCCGCTCATAGCGCAGCGCGAGATGCAGCGCCTCGGGCCGGCGTCTGGCTTCGAAGGGCTTCATCGCTGCAAGCTCGCGCCGCGCCATTTCCGCTTGCATCGCGTCGAGCGCGCCTTCTTTTTCGAGCTGCGCGATGGCGTAGCGCGCGCGCTCTTTCGCCAGCCGCAAGCCGCTTTCACGCGTGACGTTCATTCGTCCGGGCGATTGCGGAATGGCGGCGAGCAGGGCGACCTGCGCCCATGAGAGATCGTCGACCGGCTTGTCGAAATAGAAGCGCGCCGCGTGTGAAATTCCGTGACTGCCGAGACCATAGGGCGCGAGACGCAGATAATGCGCGAGCGTCGCCTCACGGCCGTTGCGCGCGATAATGGCCAGCGCCGTCGCCGCCTCCCAGAATTTATTCATGTATGTGCGCGGCCCCGGCGCCTGCATGCGCGCGACCTGCATGGCGATGGTGGAGGCGCCTTCCATGCGGCGGCGATGCGCGAGATTGTCCCATAGCGCGCGCAAGACCGCGCGCGCGTCGACGCCGTCATGCGAATAGAAGCGCCTGTCCTCCAGGATCAATGTCGCGCGCGCGACGCGCTCGGGGATATGCGCCAGCGGCCAATATCCGTAATCGACGCGCCGCTCGCCCTTCGCGTCGCGCGTGGCGCGGCCGATCTGGGTGAGGAAGGCGCCGTTGCGGTCATAGACGATCTGACTCGCAGGCGGCGCGACGAGGTCGGCGCCGCTCGCGGCTTCATCCATGATGATCGCGCCGCCACGCAAGGCCGTCGCGAAGACGGCGAGCGCGACGAGAAGCGCGAACCGGCTCATGGCTGTTTTGCAATCTCGACGCGCGCGCCGGCGCTCTGGCCCCGCACGCCTTTCTTGTACATCGTCTCGACGAGCGCCGGCGGCTGCGTATAGGACCCGGCCGTCTGCGCCTTGAGGCGGAAGGCGAAGCGATAATTGCCCTTCGGCAGCGAGTCATAGGCGTAGAGCACACGGTCGTCGCCATAGGAGACCCATGTCGGCGCGAGCGTCGGCGCGCTGGAGGGCTGCGCTTCGGCGGGCGCCGTGGCGATATTCGGGTTCAGCGGTTCGTAACCCGCCGCGAGCGGCAGGGAGATCGCAACATAAGTGCGATCCTCTGGGTTGACGACGTCCGCCGTTTCCTCGATCACATCGCCTTGATTCACGCGCAGCGCGCCGTCCGCCGCGTCGAGCTTCTCCGGCGCCTGCCCGCTTTTCACGCGCCAGCTCTGCCGCGTGATGACGAATCCTTCGCTCTCGGCCTTTGCCTTGGCGCCGGTCTCGACGGGCATGTAGCTTGTCTCGACGAGCGCGACGAGCGGCGCGTTCGACGCATTGGCGATCGTCAGCGCCGCATCCTTGTCGGTCACATGGCGCGCCACGGGATTGTTCGCGTCGATCGTCGCCGTCTGCGGCGGCGCGCCCTGCGCGAAGGTCACGACGATCGGCGTCACGGGACGACGCCAGCCTTCCGCCAGCGCTTCGATCGCGCTGGCGTTGGCGTTGGTCGTGCCCCAGCCGTCGCCCTCGCCGAGCCGCAGCAGCGCGTCGCGAAGGACGGGCGCGCGCGGATCGGACGGCGCCGCGAGCGCGGCCGCGCGCAGCATCTCGGCAAGGCTGCGCGTCTCGGACGGCAGGATGACGTCGGAGGCGCTTTCGGCGACCTGTCCCGCATAGACCTGCGCGCCGCCCCGGCTTGCGAATTTCACGCGGCCCCACATGGTTTCCATGAGCGAGGCGAGAATGCGCTGATCGACATTGGGCAGGCGCGACGCGGCGGCCGCCATCTCCGCGACGCTCTCATTGGGCAGGAAATCCGCGCGGCGCGCGAGCTCCGCGACATAGGACTCGTCGAGTCTGCCGCCTTCCGCGAGCGCGGCGAGCGCCGTCGCGCGCTCGCGCATTTCCTCGCCCGTGAGCAGCCGCGAATAGTCGGAGCGCAGCGACAGCTTCAGAATATTCGCGAGACGCTCCATCAGCGTTTTGTCCACCGCCTCGCCCACGCGCTCGGCGCGCGCCAGAAAGGCGTAGGCCCAGGCGGTGAGCGAGACATTGCCGCGCGCGCGCGGCCAGAAGGCCACGAGTCCGTCGCTATCGACCGACTGCTCGATCTGCGTCGCGGCGCTCTTCACGCTCGCGGAGACGCGATCCTGCAATCCCGCCGCCGAGAGAATGGGCGCGAAGCCCTTCAACGACAGACCCGCGCGGGCGAGCGCGAGCCGCTGCTCCGTGCAGCCGTAAGGGTAATCGACCAGCATATTGAGGCCGGCGACGAGCTTCACGAGCGCCGGATCGGCGGCGACGACGATGTCGCGCGAGAAGGTTCTCGCGCGCGCCGCCTCGCCCGTAGCTGCAAGAGTCTTCGTCTCGCCGGGGGCGATCTCGACGACTTCGTATTTTTTTGTCGGCGCGCGATCGGGCTTCACCGACAAATCAATCTCCACGGCGTCCCTGGCGCGGTCTGCGTCGCGGTCGATGCGGAAATTGAGCTTCACGCTTTCTTCCGACGAAGCGGGCGCCTCGGCGCGAAGATCCACGCGTACGGGCTTGTTTTGCGCCCATTCGATCTTGCGGCTCGTTTCCCCCGCGAGTTTCAACGCAGGCGCGGCGATGGCCGCCTTGCCGGCGCCGCCGGGACCTTCGACAACGCGCGCGACGAGGCCGATGTCGAAAGCGTCGCCAGGGCGGATGAAGCGCGGCAGAGCGGGCTGCGCGACGAGTTCCTGCCGGATGAGCATCTCCGAGCCGGCGGCGCCGAAACGATCCGGCCCGCTCACGGCTTTCGCGCGCAGCTTGAAGACGGTGAGCGTATCGGGCAGCGCGACCTTGATCTTCGCGACGCCGTCGTCGCCGACTTTCACGCTCGGCAGATAGATCGGCACGGGCGTGAAATTCTTGCGCACGGAAATATTGTTCTCGGCGCCCCATTCCTGCAGATCGCCATCCCCGCCTGCGATTTCTTCGAGCGGGATGACGCCGAAGGCCATGTTGCGCGTGTCGCGCGCCGCCATCTTCGTCTCGCGCGCCACGATGAAATCGGGCAGGGGATCGAGCGGGCGCTCCTTGGCGAGCGACAGCACGGCCTGATCCACCATCCAGAAGGTCGCTTCGCCCGCGACGGGCTTGCCCGTATCGTCGGCAAGCTTCAAAGTCACCTCGACTTCCTGACCCGGCCGCGCCTTGCCGGGCGCGTCGAGCTTCACATTCACGATATTCTTGACTGGCGTCACTTCGATCCACTTGGTGGCGGCGATGGTGACGGGCTTGCCCTGATCGAAATTGGCGGAAGGCTGCGGCGCGCTGTCCTTCAGCCGTCCGCGCATCACAAGGAAATGCACGGCGAGCTTCGGCGTCTGCTCTTTCTTCACCGGCAGCGCGAAGCGGCCGAAGCCATTGGCGATGTCGACGAAGCTGTAGTCATAGACGCCACTCGGCTGCTCGACGATGGCGAGCGCACGGGCGTTCTGGAACGGCGACTGGATGACGAGCGTCGCGGTTTCGCCCGGCGCATATTTCTCCTTGTCGGCCGTCACCGTGGCGGAGGAAGCCGGCGGACGCGCGAAGGTGACGGGCGTGTCGCCGCCGACGAAGAAGTCGACGCTCACCTGCTGGCGGCGCTTCAATTTGTCATAGGCTTCGAGCTGCACGACATAGACGCCGGCGTCCTTCGCCGCGAGCTCGATCTTCTGCGCCTCCTTCGCGCTCGTCGCCTTGCGCTCGAGGATTGTCTCGTCCTGCACCTGCGTGACATATTTCGCCGCGCCCTGCGCGAAGTCGCTTGCTTGCAGCGTCGAGATCCAGTTGCGCTTGATGAGACGCAGCGTCATCTCGACGCCGGCGATGGCTTCGCCCTTGCCGTCGACGGCGATGAGCTCCGGCGTCACCGCGCCGGGCTTTTCGACATAGCGCGGCGTCTTCACGCCGAGCACGAAGGGCGGCAGCGCGATGACGTTCTGCACGTTGCGCACCTCGATCCCATCGTCGCCCGTCACCGTCGCCTCGATGGAGTAGCGGCGCGGCTGCGCGGTCGGCTCGATCGTCGTGTCGAAGGTCATGCGCGCGGCGCCGCCGGCGTCGGTGCGCGCATCGCGCTCCAGAATGGCGGTCGACTTGAATTTGCCGTCGCCGGAGAAGCGCGCATCGGTCGAGAAGAGGAAGCCCTCGCGGTTCGGCGGCGTGAAGACATGCGGGAATTGCGCGGCGCGCCATTTGAGCGGCCGATCTGCGGCGAGGCCGCCCGCGAAATAGCGCGCGAGCAGGTCGACGTCGAAAGTTCCGTCGAGCGCGACGGTCTGCGGCGCGTTGAGCACGACCTCGAAAGTCGGCAGGCGATAGGCTTCCTTCTTGAAGGTGAACTGGCCGCAGGACGCGTCCTGCGCGGCTTCGGCCGCTTCGCCTTCCGAGTCTTCCTCCGCGTTCTGCTCCGGCTTCTTCGCTTTCGGCGCGTCGGGCTCGAACTTCACCGAGTAGTCGCCGGTCGCCGGCGTCTGCGCGTCGAATTTGTGATAGAAGCTCCCGCTGGCGTCGAGCTTGACGGGAATGCGCCATTCCTGATTGTTCGGGCCCGTGACGACGAGCGCGCCGCCGGTCTTCGTCAGCTTGAGCGCGCCGCCGCTATAGCTGCGCACATAGCCCTTGATATGCGCCGGCTCCTCCGGCCGGTAGATCGGCCGCTCGGAGAAGACATGGCAGAGCGTGCGCGGCTTTTCCGCGCGGGGCGTATCCGCCTCGCTGACCCAGGAGAGCCATTGCGCCTCTGGCTTCGACCACAGCTCTTTCGAATATTCCGACGGCGCGCTGTCGGGGTCGATGACGAGCGTGTCGAGACCCTTGCTCACCACGACGCGGCGCAATTCGCCGTCGCCGCGCTTGCTGGGCGTCCAGGAGAAAAAGCCATTCGCGTCGGTCGTGCCGGTCGCGAGCGCGACGAATTTGTCCTCCTTCACGCCCTCGACGCGGATCTGCGCGCCGCTCACGGGCTGCGCCGTCGCGAGCGAGGTGACGGCGAAGCGCACGCGCGTCGGCTCCTCGATGGCGGAGAGCGAGAGGTCCGTCACCTGCACGCGCAGCCATTTGCGCTTGTCTTCGTCGACGGCGCGCAGGCCGACGAGATAGGTTCCGGGCTGCTCGCGGCCGGAGATGCGGGCGAAATCGTCCTTCAGATCGACGCCGAATTTCGCGTCGGCGCCGTTGCGTCTGATCGGGAGATCGACGAGGCGCGAGATGGCGGGCGAGCCGAGAGTCTTGATGCGCTCCCTGATCGCGTCGGCTTCGATATTGCCGCTCTCGCTCCAGCGTTTGGGTTCGTTGCCCGGCAAAGGCGGCGCATCGTCGTCGCTCGTTTCGACGCCTTTTTCGGGGAAAGGCCAGAAGTCGCGCGCGAGCGGATCAATGGCGTGGATGCGGATGTCGGCGCGATCATAGCCGCGCCCGCGCAGCGGCAAAAGCTGCGCGCCGAAGCGTTCGACGACGCCATAGCCTGCATCCCATTGCAAGGCGGGATCGTCGCGCGTGAAGGCGAAGCGCTGCGTGAAGGCGGAGGCGAGCGGACGCCCGCGCTTGTCCTTCACGGCGCCGGGCGCGATGGAGAGTTCGTAGACCGTGTCGGAAAGAAACTTGCCGCTGATCTTGAGATGGCTCGAATCCGTCTCCGCCGCGAGATCGTCGACGGGCGGCGTGATGCGCAGCGCTTCGCGCGCATGCAGAATGTCGAGAGACTCGGGCTCGGCGTTGAGGCTGAGCGTCAGGCGGCGCTTGGCGGTCGGAACATAGGTCGAGGCCGCGTCGCCGCCTTCCTCGTCGCCGCTCTCTGGCGCCGGGGCGTCGCCATTCGCCGCGCAGCGCAGCACGCCGCCGAGATTGTCGTCGCTCCAGCCGCGCCCGCAACTCGTTTCCGTCACGGCGAAGGGAAGGGCGGTTCGCACGCGCAATTCGTAAGTTTCGTCGTCGAGGCCTGGCTCGTCCGAAAGCCTGAGGCGCAGAATGGCGACGCGGCCGTCGGCGACGCCCTCGCGCAGGCGCAGCACATAGGTCTGCTCGCCGCCCGCATCCACGCGTTCGAGCGCGCGGATGTCGTAGGCCGACGAACTCAGTATTTGCCCGCCCTGCGGCGATACGCCGGGCGCCGGACGCAGCTCCACCGTGACGAGCCGCGACAGCGCCGCGACATCGACGGGCTGCGCGAAGGTGAGCGCGATCTGTGTGAGCTCGGGCGTGGGATCGGCGCCGTCGGCGGGATTTGTGGAGGTCGGCGTCGGCAGAAGCGTGACGAGCTTCTGTTCGGCGCTGCCGCTTTTCACCGTGACGCGCGACAGGGGCTTCCAGGGCTCGGCGGGACGGAACTGAAGCGCGCGCGCGCCGATCCAGCGCCATTCGCCAGCGGGCTGCGGCGTGACGGCGGCGTATTTCGAGGCCATGTCTTCCGGCCCGCCCGCCTTCGGCCCCGTATCGCCGGGGAAGAAGATGGTGAGCGGATCATAGGCGCGGAGAAAACGGTCAGGCGCAATGCGCGCGCCGTCCGCGCGTTGCGCGCGATCGAAGACGGGCGGCGCTTCGGCGCGCGCGGGCTCGACGAAAGAGAGCGCGGCGCAAAGGCAGAGGAAAAGAGTCTTTTTCATCGCAGCGGCTTTCATGGCTAATCATTTGCTCTTTTTCATGCCGGCCTTGTCGAGGAGGTCGGCGACGACCTCCTCGGGCGGCGTCGCGGGCGGCGGCGACAGGCCGACGATCGCCGCGCGAATGGTCGCCGCGCTGCAATCCGCCGGAACGCGCGCTTCGAGGAAGTAGCGGCCGGGCGCGAGCTTCGCGACCTGACCCACGCCTTCGGCCAGCGTCTTGCCGGCGGCGTCGATGAGGCGCGCGCTCACGCGATCGGGCTCGGCGCGCACGCCAATGCCAATGTCGCTTTCGCGCTTTGTCTCGAAAGAGAAAAGCGCGCTCGCGCCGGGTGCGACGGCGATGGCGTCGTTCACGCCTTCATGCGCCTCGATCACATTCTGCGCGGCGATGTCGAGCGCGCCCGAAAGCGCGCCGTCATGCGGCGCATAGATGTCGAGCGTGGCGTCGCCCGCCGCCATGTAGTGGCGAAACTCGACGCCGGCGGGGAAGGCGAAGGTCTCGCGACGGCCGTTCTGCGAGAAGGAGAGAAGCGCCGGCGCGCCGCTCGACGCGGTGAGCATCACTGGCGCGTCGCGTTTGATAGCGAAGCGCATGGCGGGGCCCTCCAGCGTCACGCGGCTCGGCAATTCGGCCGTGCGCGCCGTCGGCTGCGGCCAGGGCGCGGCGCCGCTTCTTTCGATCCAGGCGGCGACGAGGCCGGGCTTGTAGTCGAGCGCGACGTCGCCGGCGCCGTCGAGTATAAGGTCGCGGCCGCGCTGGATGCGCCCGCTTTGCGAGACGAAGGTCGCATCGGCGCCGACGACGACCAGCCGATCGTCCTTCTGCGCGTCGACGGGAAGCGAAATCTGCCCGGCGGCGCCGAAGAAGCGCTTGAGCGCGGTCTTCGTCGTCAGCGACCGGGGCGCATCCGTCGTCCGCGCGACGCGCGCGGGAAGCGGCGCATTCGTTGTGTTGACGAGCAGCGGCCGCCCGCCCGCGCCGTGAAGGATGCGCGAGACGGCGGCGCCGTCGCCGAAGACGGCGCGCTTGTCGATGAAGGCCGCGACTCCGCCCGCGAGATCGAGGGCGAGCGGCGCGTCCGATTTTTCCATATCCACCGGAAGCGCGCTCATTGGCGGAACGAGGCCCGCAAAGAGCGCGCCGCCGCTGACCGCCGGAAGCGTCGCGACGTCGATCGCGGAGAGCGTCGCGCGCATGGCGGCGGTGCTGTCGCCGTTCCATAATTGCGGGGCGGCCTCGTCCGCGAGCGCCAATGCCGCGCCCTGCGCCACGCCCATGCCCTTGCCGGCGTCGATCGCTGGCTGCGCGAAGGTCGAGCGCGCGAGCCACAGGCGCGTCCTGCCGCGCGGGGCGCCGAGCGGCGGAAGATAAGCGCGCTCGCCTTCGCCAATGTCGAGCGCGACCTCTTGCCCGAGCCATTCGAAGGCGGCGACATGCGCCTTGGTCTTGCAATCACGCGCAAGCATCCACAGCGCTTGCGATTGCGGGGCGAGGGCGCCGGAACGAGTCGGGCGTAGCGGGCGGCCCGGCGCGGAGCCGGCGAGGATGGCGTCGGACGCCGTCACCTCGACGAGCGCGGCGTCGGGCGTCTCGATCTTGCCGGCGCAAAGCTGCGGCGTCACGTCGACGCTGTCGAAGGAGACGTCGCCGGCGCGGCGGGCGCGCTGCGCCAGCGTGCGGGCGGCGACAGTGATGGGCTCGGCGGCGCCGTCGACGCTCCAGATCGTCGCGCGCCACTCGCTCTTGTCATCGTCCGCCGGCCAGGCGACGACGGGCGCGAGACCGCGCTCGGCGCCGACGACGCGCCAGTCGTTCCCCTCGCGCCGCTCGATGGAGACGGCCGCTTCCGCCGCCGCGCGCGCTGCGACGACAACGAGCGCGCCGGCGGGCGCCTGCGGCAGAGCGAGACGCCGCGCGCCGCCGCCCGCGAGAGTCGTCTCGCCCGTGAAAGCGAGCGGCGCGTCGTCTTTCTCGATAAGGAGAGCGAGACGCACCTCGACGCCGCTTTCATCTTCTTCCTGACCTTCGTCAGCGGCTGCGTTCTCGTCGGATGACGCGCCTTCGTCGCTGGCGTTCTCGGACTCTTCCTCGGCCGCATCCGACGCCGCGTCGTCGCTCGGCGCATTGCGCGTCGCGCCGAGCTCTTCCAACTCGAGCCGATAAGCGCCCGCCGGCAGGCGTCGCGACAGCGCGACGTTCCAGTCATTGGCGCGCGGCTCCAGACGCTCGACGACGTCGCCCGAAGCGGTCTTCAGCGCGCCGATCGTCTCCTTGTCGCCAAAGGTCGAGAGGTCGACGACGCTCTCTTTGGCGAGGTTGAATTCGAGCCGCGCCGGCAATTCGACGCGCTGCGGCGCGCCGGGCTGCAATTGCTTCGACGTCAGCGTGATCGCATAGTCGAGCCGGTCGTCATGGGAGAGACTCCTCGCCTCGATGCGATAATCGCCCGGGGAAAGCCCGCCCTTGAAGGGACGATCGCCGGCGACCTTGCCGACGCTTTCATTCTCGCCCTTCACAATGTCGCCGATCATGCCTTCGCCAATCGAAAGCTCGATATCGGACTCGCCTGCGAGCGTGAAGCGCCAGACGTCGGGCGCGCGCGGCGCGTCCTTCGCCTGCGGCTCGCGCCATTGCAGCTTCTGCGTCTTCTCGAAAGGCAGGGGATGCGGGCCGTGTCCGTCGAGGGCGGCTTCCGCGACGATTGGCTTGACGCGCGCGATCATGCGCGCCTCGACATCCTCCGGGCTCACGACAAGGCGATAGGAGCCGGGCTCGAAATGGCGCGTCTCGCGCTTGAAGGCGCCGGGCGTGGTCAGCGGCCAGCCTTCGGCGTCCTCGAGTCGCGCCCGCCAATCCCGCGTGAGGCTCGCAAGCTCGATGCGATAATCGCCGGCATGCGTGATCTCGATCGGAACGACGGCGCCTCTGCCGGGCGCGAGGGTGGCGCGCGCCTCGCCTTTGTCGGTGATTTTCGCCGTCGGCGTCAGCGTCGCGGGCGAGACGGCGAGGCCGAGATGGCCGTCCGACTCTTTCGCCGTAATAGCGGCGCGATAGGCGCCGGCGCGCAGATAGGTCGTCACCAGCGCGTTATGGCCCGGTCCGTTCGCTTCGCCTTCGCCGAGTTTCGGCGAGACGGCGGCGCCGATGCGCAGCGCCGTCTTCATGCGGCCGAGCGTTTCGACGCGATAGAGTCCGCCCTGCGCGACGTCGAATTGCAGATTCTTCGTCTCGTCGCGTTTCAGGTCGAAGAACGCCGGCCGGCCGGCGGCGGCGCGCATCCTGCCCGTGTCCTTGCCCTCCGGCTCGGGCATGGAGACGAGCGTCTCGGGCAGATGGATCAGGCCGAGCGCGCGCTCCTTTTCGGGCGCCGCGATTTTTACTGTGACGAGGCGCTGGTCGTTCTCGGTCTTTTCCTCCGCGAAGACGAGCGGGACATCGGCGCCCGAGGCGTCGCGCGCGACGATCCTGCCGTCTTTCGAGACGCGCAGGGGGATCGTCAGCTCCTGGCCGGCCGCCTGACGCAAGGCGAGCGGCGCCTTGGCGAGGTTCGCCGGCAGCGCGACGACGCGCGGCCCGGTGAGAAGCGCTGGCGCGACGTTGGCGAGGATGAGATAGGAGCCGTTCGACTCCAGCGCGCGTTCGCCGAAGGAGAGCGAGGCGCGAGCGGGAGCCGGCGTCGGCGCGGGCGCCGAAAGGCCCGGAGGGCCGAGCGTAACGTCCACGACGCCGCCGGCGCCGTTCAGCGGCTCCAGCGTCAGGAGATAGAAGCCCGCGACGAGATCGTAGCGCGTCGAGTCCTTGCCGCCCGCGCGCGGGGCCGCATTGCCGAGCGCGGGCTCAATGGTCGCGCGCAGCTTCACGCCCTTGGCGTCGATCGCGACGGGGCCGTCGCGCGTGGCTTCGAAGAGAAGCGAGACGGGGCCGATCAGGTTGAACTTGCCGCGCCACGCCTTGCCGGCGCCGATGCGCGGAAGGTCGGAGGCGAGAACCTTCGTGCGGCCGTCCTTCTCGATGCGCGCGAGGAGCGCGGTGAGCGGCGCCTCGTCGCCGCCTTCGCCCGCGACGTCGATGGAGACGAGATGCGGGCCGGCGGCTTCGAAGGTCTCGCGGTTCGATTGGCGGACGGCGCGGAGCGTATAGGCCTGGCCTTCATAGCCCGCGACGTCGAGCCGCGTGGCTCCGTCGCCGGACAGGCGCAGCGTGGCCACGGGCGCGCGGCTGGTCTTGCCGATGATCGCCACGTCGCGCGCCGTTCCGCGTTTGGCCTCGAGCCGCGCCGGCGCCTGTTGCGGCAATTCGAGGCGGAAAGAGTCGTAGCTCGCCGGCGCCTCGTAGCGCGCCGAGCCGAAAGCGTCGATCACGCCTTCCGCGACCCCCGCCGCGAGCGGCGCGGGCTCGGCGAGGCGCAGCAGGAAAGGCTGCGCGCTCGCGCCGTCCGACCAGACGAGCTTTTCACCGCCATAGGCCGTCACCGCATAGCGGCCGGCGGGAAGCTTCCCTTCGAGGCGCAGCCGGTTCATCGAATGGCCGGGCCTGGTTTCGATCGTCGTGCGCTCGAAGGGAAGATCGACCAGCGCGCCATCGGCTTGCCAGACGCGCAGATCCTGCAGCGCGCGGCCGACGGCTTCGAGATAGACGGGATTGTCGTTCCTGACGTCGAGCGTGAAGGAACGCTGCTGCAGGTCGCCGAGCTCGCCGCGCTGCACGGCGTCGGGCGCGAGCGGGGCGCGCGCGGCCTCCACCTCGGCGAAGGGTTCGACGCTCACGCTCGCCTTCCCCTTCGCGTCCTTCACCGCGCCGATGCGCAGCTTGTAGACGCCCTTGTCGAGCAAGGCGTCGATGCGGCCGTCGCGCAGCCCCGCAGCGCCCGAGGAGTCGAGCGGCCCGGCGATCATGTCGACAAGCTCGATGCGCGCGCCCGTGGGGCTCTTGGCGCGGATGGAATAGCGGCCGGGCGCCGGGATCGTCAGCAGGCTCGCGCCGTCCTTGTCGAGCGGAACCTCTTTCGGCGCGACGGCGACATTGGCGGCGGCCTTCGGTTTCACCTCGACGATCTGATCCCTCGCGAGGGAGCCCCCCGGGGGAAGGAGATAGGCCGCCGACGCGGTGAAGAAAGAAAAAGCGATGCGCCGCAGGAGGCGCCGGCGTGACGCAAGGGCGGCGCGCACAGCCGCGTGACGGGAAAAGGGCCGGGTCATCATGCGACCTCCAGAGCGCGCGGCTGTGACGACGCCTGCTTGAGATGGGACGGGCGGGAGCCACGGAACAGGCCGGGTTTGAACCCGACAAGATAACTATGGAAAAGATCTGGCCGAATCATAGATTGAATAATCGGTCCGTCAGGCATCGAAGGAGACCTCACATGAGCCGTCGCGCGACGGTCGCTTCCTGCGCTCTGGGAGCGGCGCTCGCCGCTTCTCCCGCGATTGCGCGATCCGGATGCGTCTATCAGGACGCGTTCGTGTTCACCAACCCCAGCTATACCGGCAGTCTCATCGGCACGATTCCCGCCCCGGCTCCGGTGGAGGTAGTGAATCGGGGACCCAAATGGAGCATTATTTCCTATGATGGAGAATCGGGATATGTGGCGACGCGGCATCTTTCCCCCGCTTCCAGAACGCGGGCCGATCCGCCGCCCGGCTATTACTATGACGCCAGCCGCACGATGCGCCGGGAGATTGATCCGCTGTTCGATTCCTACTGGTTGAATGGCGGGCGGTTCTGGGGACGCGGTGTTCCGTTCGGCGGCTACTGGGGCGGATCGAACTATTTTACGGGTTTCCGCCGGTCCTACTGGACGGACCGGGTCAACTGGCGCCGCGAGAGCTATCTCGCGCCGGACGATCCGGCCTGGGCCGCTTGCGGCATAGGCGCGGCGGGGGGCCGTCGAGGGCGTTAGGGGGCTGTGGCCGCGAAGTTGAGACATGGCGTTTTTCTTCTAGACTGCGCCGAGGAATTTGGAATTGCGCCGGCGCACACTCCGGCGCGCTGACCGGGAGACGACATGCGGCGGTTCTTTTGCGCTTTGACGACGGCGTTCGCGCTTCTTGCCTCGATCGACGTCGCGATTTCACAAGTCGTGACGCTCCATGAGCCCGTCGATCTGCGGGCGAAGCCGGGCGCGAAGCGCGCGGTCGTCGTCACGGCGCCCGCCGGGGCCGAACTCGAGGTGCTGCGCGAGGGGCGCGAATGGGCTTCCGTCTCATTCGATGGCAGGCGTCTTTATGCGCCGGCGGCGCAACTCGCCAACGCCACGCCAAGCGACCTGCCCGCGCCGGATCCGAGCTGCGATTACGGCTATCCCTATTCCGGCAGCGGGCGCTTCTTCGCGCGTCCGCTTGCGCAGTTGCGGCATGGCGAGCCGCTGGGATTCCTCCTCGGCTATCATCGATTCTATCCCTGCTGAACCGTCCTGCAGGCGATGTGGAAAGCTGCGACATAAACGCGCGAAAGCCGGTTTTCGCGCGTCGCCTTGCTGTCGCAAATTTTAGCGGCGCGCGCCGAAATGCAAGCGGCGCCTAGTGCGGCGCGAATTCCGATTATTTGATCTGTGACAATTGCGCGCAGAAGCCGGCAAGGCCTGCAATCTTTGACCCCCATCAAATCCGGAAAGTTGTTGCGCTGTACAATGCGCGCTGTGTCTCGAGATTGAGCGCAGCGAGACTTTGTCACGCTTTCCATGGGAAGGCGTAAGTTTCGCATGCGCAAGAAATCCGCGGAAACCTCCAGAGGAACGATATCATGGAGCGCGCCCCTTTCATCACGAAGCAA
>Ga0123398_1093359_pt1 | contig 16844 bp, 11 predicted proteins | sample T5LHNO3metaT_FD_89926 | JGI IMG/M metagenome (GOLD analysis project Ga0123398, IMG submission 89926) | Methane-oxidizing artificial microbial communities from Washington, USA to study methane cycling - T5-LHNO3 metaT (Metagenome... | ecosystem: Engineered > Modeled > Simulated communities...
CTGATATTGGCTACGTAATCCCAATTTAGCATGCACAACCTGACCCTGCATTAAATCAATCACGGGAATAACTTGCAAAGCTCGCCTTTTAAATTTTTAGGTCATTCATTTTAGAACATTTGCCCGTTGACCTATGCTTATTAAAAAAATATTTGTGTGTGAATTTGTCACAGCCGGTGGCTTTAATCACGCCGATTTACCAGCTGGATTGATCGCAGAAGCGACATTGATGCGAAATGCATTGTTGTATGATTTATCAAGCTTGCCTTATACGATTAGTACAGCGGTAGACGCGCGTTTAGAGCCACCAGAGCATTGTCATACCTGTGTGGCGATAGATGTCAATGAAGACGCGTGGGACATATGGAAAAGTCAAATACAGCTGGCAGATGCGGTTTGGATAATTGCGCCGGAAACAGATGGGCTATTGAGAAAACTGACCGAATTGGCAGTGCAGGAAGGTAAGTTGGTATTGGGTTGTGGTGTTGATGCTATTCATATTACCAGTGAAAAACTAGCGACTTATTTTATGCTGCAACAGACTGGTATTAGAACGATTCCTACTTATACGATTAAAAACTGGCCCAAAACAGCAGGGCAATGGCTGGCAAAGCCGAATAACGGCGCAGGTTGCGATGAAACCGTACTGTTTGATGATCCAGATGATTTACTGCATTGGATGAAACAAAATAATAAAACTGAAAGTCATGTGATACAACCTTACCAACAAGGCGTTCCGGCTAGTATTTCATGTGTCATGCAGCAGGGGCGTGCGCAAGTGTTAAGCTGCAATACTCAGATGATTTCTATTGAAAGTAATCAGTTAAGTTACGCGGGCAGCGAAGTGAATGGCATGCGCGATTTTTGGCATGAGTTTGAATTGTTTGCACAGAAAATCGCTGCAATATGCACGGATTTAAATGGTTATGTAGGGATTGATGTGATTGTAGATACGCAAAACGACAATCAAATAACGGTCGTGGAAATCAACCCGCGCTTAACAACTAGTTATGCCGGTTTGGCAGAAGCGACGGGTGAAAACCCGGCGGAGTTGATTATGAATACCTTAACGCAGCCAGATTTTATCTGGCCGGAATTGCAGCGTAATATTGTGAGCATTCATGTCTAAAGCTACGATGATTGGCTGGGATATCGGTGGTGCGCATCTTAAAGCCGTTGTGCTGGATGCAAATGGGGTACAGTTGAGTTGTATACAACTGCCTTGTGCATTGTGGCGCGGATTAACCGAGCTTGAGCTTGGCATTAAAGCGGTTTTTAGCCAAACTGGCTTGCAGGCACACAATGTATTGCACGTAGTCACGATGACTGGCGAACTGGTGGATTTGTTTCCCAATCGCTATACAGGCGTATGCGAAATCGCAAGATATGCTGCTGGCCTGTTAGGAAAAGATACGTGCTTTTATGCCGCAAATAATGGCTTTGTTCAATTGGATGACGTTGCTGAATATGTGCCACACATTGCCTCAACCAACTGGCATGCAAGTGCCAGTTTGCTGGCTAAGCATGTTGATCATGTATTATTGATTGATATTGGCAGCACCACTACCGACATTATTCCAATAGCGCATGGCAAAGTTGCCATGCAAGGGTTATCGGATGCTAGTCGCATGCAGCATGATGCCTTGGTTTATACCGGCGTTGTGCGCACGCCTATTATGGCATTGGCGCAAAAGCTAAGTTTAAACGATGGTATAGAAGAGATTGAAATGAATGTCGCGGCAGAGTTTTTTGCGACCATGGCCGATGTCTATCGATTAACCGATGAATTGCCGCTAGCAAAAGATATGGCAGAAACTGCCGATGGACAAGGCAAGACGCAACAGGAGTCGGCGCGTAGACTTGCGCGAATGGTGGGATTCGACTTGGAAGATAAGCCGATTGAAACATGGATGAAACTGGCCTTTTCATGCAGGGCTTTACAATTAAAGCAATTGAAAGCAGCCACTTTAAAACACCTTAAACCCAATACACCTATTATTGGCGCAGGTGCAGGCAGTTTTTTAGTGAAAGTGTTGGCGGCGGAGTTGGATTGTGAATATCGTTTACTTACAGATATTTTAAAGACTGATATTTCGTTGTCAGATCAGCTTGTTAATGAATCGCAATTGGCAGATTTGGAATTGTGTTTCCCTGCTTATGCAGTGGCGCGTTTGGCTTTAGCAAGCCAATTGCCGCACAAGGTAGGCTGACTATGAGCTTGTTGCAGCATGAATTAGCCTATCACCATGATAGTGCGGCGTTATTTGAACAGATTGCGCATCAGAAATGGGCGATGCTATTAGATAGCGGGCAGGCGATTAATCCGGTAACGGGATTAGTTGGCAGCCAGTATGGCCGTTACGACGTGATGGTGGCCGAGCCATTTATCACTCTGGTTACCAAAGGTAAATGTACGCAAATAACCCAAAATGGTCAGACAAGTGTTTCTGAAGGTGATCCATTTGTGTTGCTGAATGACTTACTTAACCAATATAAAGTCAGTAAAAATCAGGCCGATTACCCATTTGCAGGTGGCGCATTGGGCTATTTTGCCTATGATCTAGCGCGTAGTATTGAAAAGCTGCCTACTGTTGCAGCGACAGCTACAGACTCGCCAGAAATGATGATTGGGTTTTATGATTGGGCAGTGGTGGTGGATCATCGTGAAAAACGCTGTTTATTGGTTTCGCACGGATTAACCGATGCGGTGAAGGCGAATTGGCAGGCATTATGTGCAAAGTTTGACGCTGCTATTTCGAATAATTCAAATCTACTCTCTAAAAGCGAATTTAAAGTCAACTCTCAAATTCAGTCCAATTTAAGCCAATCACAATATTTCCAGGCATTTGCAAAGGTTAAGTCCTATATCGCTGAAGGTGATTGTTACCAAGTTAATTTAGCACAACGTTTTTCAGCCGAAGTGTCTGGTGATAGCTGGCAGGCGTACAAAAAGCTACGCGAAATTAGCCCTGCACCTTTTATGGCTTATATGAATTTGCCATTGAATGAATCGGAAAACTTTCAAGTATTGTCCAATTCACCCGAGCGTTTTTTGCAGACTGATGGTGATCATGTTGAAACGCGCCCCATTAAAGGCACACGGCCAAGGTCGCTAGATGCTGTGCAAGATTTAGCGTATGCGCAAGAGCTGCAGAATAGCCTTAAAGACAAAGCTGAAAACGTGATGATTGTGGATTTGTTACGTAATGATATCGGTAAAAACTGTACAACTGGCAGTGTAAAAGCCGATCAATTATTTCAGTTACAAAGCTTTGCCAACGTGCATCATTTGGTGAGTATTGTAACGGGGAAATTAAAACAAACGGCTACGGCGGTAGATTTGCTAAAAGGGTGTTTCCCAGGCGGCTCTATTACCGGCGCGCCAAAACTACGTGCCATGCAAATTATTGAGGAGCTAGAGCCACATCAACGCGGACTTTACTGTGGTGCTATTGGCTATATTGGCTTCGATGGAAAAATGGACACCAATATTGCTATTCGCACTGCTGTTATCTGTCGAAATCAGTTTAGTTTTTATGCTGGCGGCGGTATTGTGGCTGATTCTGTTATGCATAAAGAATACAACGAAACTTTAGATAAAGCCTCTAATCTTAAAGCTATACTGGCGCATTTTTCAGTGGCTATTGAGGGTTAAGTTGGCGATTACAACTGATTGATTTTATTAATAACTTAACTAAACAAATCTCGTCAATATTGTTATAGAATAAAAGCTACTTATATTAAATGAACGAATAATAACAATAAGGAATAAATATGGAACCATTTGTAAACGTACGCGACAGGCCTATCTGGATTGTAAAGATAGGTGGCAGCCTGTTAGGTTCTCCTGAATTAGAGCGTTGGTTAGCCATATTTGCAAAGTTCAGTGACGGTAATATCATTATCGTGCCAGGTGGCGGCGTGTTTGCCGATGCCGTGCGCGATGCACAAAAACTATCTAAAATCAGCGATGCCTGTGCGCATCGTTTAGCTGTGCTGGCGATGGATCAATATGGATTATTGCTGGCAAATATGAATCCGCTGCTCGCCACTGCAAGAACGCAACTGGAAATTGATGAGCGCACATGGCAGCATCGCGGCATTGTCTGGTTGCCAAGCCATATGGTGCTATCAGACGATAGTATTCCGCAAAGCTGGGATGTGACGTCTGACAGTATTGCGGCATGGTTGGCGCAAAAACTTAATGCGCAGCATTTAATTTTAGTGAAATCGGATAAGCCGAATACGCCGGAATTAAGCCTTAAAGTGATGACGCAAAGTGGTGTGCTAGATGAAGCTTTCAGTGATTTTGTGCTGAATAAGACTTTTGGCAAATGGATGTTAAACAAGACCGATTACACCCATTTTTTAGATGGCTTGAGTGAATTAACCTTGGATAAAGTAGGCTCATCTATTCATTAAAAAATTCTGTTATTAAAACCATGTCATTAACAACTGCATCAGTAAAAGTAAGTAATTGTTTACAAGGAAATAAGCCATGACAGCAACCGTTTATTCCGAGTCAGAAGTAAAAGCAAAGCTTGAAAGCGAGCTGCCGCAGTGGTTTTTAGAAAATGGCTGGATACGCCGTAAGTACAAAACCAGCGGCTGGAAAGCCACTTTGATGGTGGTCAATACGATAGGGCATTTGGCAGAAGCTGCGTGGCACCATCCCGATTTAACCGTTTCTTATGCTTTTGTGATCGTTAAGTTATGCACGCATGATGCCAAAGGCATCACTGATAAAGATTTTGAATTGGCGTTAAAAATTGAGCAAGTGATTGGCTGGCAGCCAGCGAAACAGGTGAATGCAGACGGTTCAAAAAGTGCGTTGGAAGGCACGCCAAACGATGATGCAAGGTTTAAATATATTAAATATGATTGAATGGTAAATTTCGGCAGCGGATTCAACATTTAAGCTGCAAGCACTAATGCGCAGCCAAAATGTCAATTTTCCTCAGATTAAGTCGGCAATTAACACTTTCATCTATGGCACGCAATGTGCCCAGCTTTAACGGAAATCATCAAACATAATATATAAAGCATTGGTTGTATATGGCCAACAATTCGGTTGTATACAACCAATATTTTGATATCTAAAAATATCTCGTCAATAAATTGTATATAAAACAGTAGTTTATTGATATCTTGAAATTGGAACAGATATTGCGTCTATACATTACTTATCAAGGATGTAGATGATGCAAATTGACCAAAGTTTGAATAATGCGTTGATTAATAGCTTTTATATTAACCATAATGTCTGGCTGCATAAATGGTTATTAAAAAAACTAGGCTCTAGTTTTGATGCTGCTGATCTGACGCAAGATACTTTTATCAGCTTATTAACTAAAAACCGTCATGAACCTATTCATGAGCCGCGTGCCTATTTAACTCGAATTGCGCATGATTTAATGGTGAATCATTTGCGTCGCCGTGATTTAGAGCGTGCGTATAACGCCACTTTGTGTGACCCTTATCTGATCGAATACCCATCGCCGGAGATTCGTGCGATAGCGCTTGAGTCGCTTATTGCCATTGACAAAATGTTGAGTGCATTGCCGCCTAAGGTGCGTTCCGCTTATTTATTAATGCAATTGGATGGCTTAAAACATAAAGAAATCGCTGAACAATTGAATATTTCAGTTAAAACAGTCGGTGTATATATCGCAAAAGCGGTATTACACTGCCTCTCGTATGAATTGTCTATAGAAGCGTAATCGCTGCATGTCTGCCAAACCAAATGAATCTTTAATTGCCGCAAGCCGCTGGTTTTCACTGCTTTCCTCAGAAGAAGCAAAACCGGAAGACTTTGCAGCATGGCAACGCTGGAAAGACAATAGTGATGAGAATCGTCTTGCATGGCAACGCGTTGAAGATTTAGGCATGCGCTTAGCCAGCTTACCCCCCAATATTCATGCAGAAACTTTTGCACAAGTTACTTCACCCAACAGACGCCATATTTTAAAGCAAATGGCTGTTTTATTAGGCGTGGGTACCTGCACATTACTGATGGTCGAACGCAAACCCTGGCAAGAGATACTTGCCGACCAAACAACTGCGACTGGTGATATGCGTGCACTGAAACTGCCAGATGGCAGCCAAATTTTCATTAATACTGCATCGGCAATCAATATTGATTTCACCTCTAAACAACGTTCAATCAAACTTATTAAAGGTGAAATACTTATTCATACTGCGCAAGAGCTTACTAATGGTTACCGCCCGTTTAGCGTCACTACCAAGCATGGTACGGCCACAGCACTTGGCACCAAGTTTAACGTGCGCATGTTTGATTATCACAGTAAAGCCAGCGTATACGAAGGCGCTGTAAGGATTAACCCAGCAGATAAAAATCAAGACTCTATTACTATTCAGGCTGGGCAATCTGCCATATTTGATGAAAATACCTACACGCCAGTTGAACAAGAAACCAGCAGCGCTTGGGCTAAAGGTTTGCTGGTTGTTTACAGCATGCCATTAAATGAATTTGTTGCGGAATTGTCGCGCTATCGAAATGGATTAATCCGTTGCGAACCATCGGTAAGCCAATTATTAGTATCTGGTTCTTTTTACACAAATGATACCGATGCAGTATTGGCAAGGTTGCCTGATATTTTGCCCGTTAAAATTCAAAGCCGCACGCGCTACTGGGTAACGATTAGCCCAGCATAACTTCTCACGCACTTTTTAAAAAATCGCTACAAAAATTATATTTAAGCCATATTGCAAAGTGGTATTTCAAAACGATATTTCCAGGCAATATTTCAAAGAGATATTGATAGACACTTAAAATTATTTAAATTATTTTTCATAAAAAACTCCTTTTTTCTACCTCTCATACGGCGTAGTGAGTAAGAGACACAAAATCGTAATAGCGATGATTAAGGGAGCATAAGAAAAATGGGGCAATATCAGGTATCTAAGCAGTTGAATAAAACCCAATTCAACAAAAGCAAGCGCAATACAACGGCTAAGCATAAGGGTTATCACAAGCAACTAATCACCACCATCGGTTTATTGGGCTTGGTTTTAGAACCCACCGTATTAGTGGCCGCAGGCGATTTAATAAAAACCATCCCCAAACAAGCTTACTCAATACCCGCTGGCCCACTTAATAGCGCATTACCAAAATATACTGAGCAAGCTGGCGTCATGTTGGGATACGACCCTGCATTAACGGAAGGTTTAACTTCTTCGGGATTAAAAGGTGAATATGGATTTGCCGATGGTTTTAAAGAGCTTCTGAAAGGCTCTGGGCTGGAAGTCATCAGTAACCCAAAAGGCGAACTGGAGCTGAGAAAAGCCCCTGTTATTAAAGTCAGTGAAAGTGAAAATCTACCCCTAAATGCAGAACTGAGTACAGTACAAGTCCGCGCCAAACGTTTCTACGAAATAGGCCCATTACCAGGCTTAGGTTTAACCAAAGAAGAAATTCCTGGAAACGTGCAAAGCATCACTGCTAAAGAGATTAAAGAGTCCCACTCATTAAGTCTCACAGACTTAATGAACAAAAAACTGCAATCCGTCACTGTCAACGACTACCAAGGCAACCCTTTTCAAATGGATGTGCAGTATAGAGGCTTTACCGCAGGTCCACAGATCGGTACACCACAGGGCTTAAGCGTTTTCTTTGATGGTATTCGCGTAAACGAGCCTTTCGGTGATGTGGTGAACTGGGACATGATCCCCATGAATGCTATCGCAAATTTTGATGTTTTCCCTGGGTCAAATCCATTATTTGGCCTAGGAACATTGGGGGGGGCAATTTCTGTTAAAACAAAAGATGGTTTTAACAACGAAGGTGTCGATGCAGAAGTTCTGACTGGATCATTTGGCAGAAAACAACTACAAGTTGAAGGTGGCTGGAATAACGGTACGGTTGCTTTATTTGGTGCAGGCAACTTTTTTATGGAAGATGGCTGGCGTGACAACTCTCCAAGTAAGGTGAATCAGTTCTTTGGTAAAGCTAGCTACCGTGGTGATAAGTTAGATTTAAGTTTTAGCAGTCTGATTGTTGGCAATGATCTGGTGGGAAACGGCGTTGTGCCAACTAACTTTTATGAACAAGATCGTAATAGTGTATTTACCAGCCCAGATACGACTAAAAATCGTCTTGCGCAGTTTCAGCTAGCTGGAAATTATTTTGTAAATGACAACTTTACAGTAACGGGGCAAGTGTATAGACGCAACAGCAAACGTAAACAAAAAAATGCAGACGTATACAGTCAATATGGTACACAGGCTTTAAGTCAAAATTTTGCAGAAGGTGAAGATTACACTTGTAAGTTTAGAAGTACTAACGGATTGGGCATTCCAGATTATGTGGTATTCGATATTCCTGATCCGAATGACTATTCATCCAGCCCGTTCTTAATGGAGCTATTTAATGGTAACTATGATCCTAATTTATTAAGTTCCCAAGACTTGCCAGACTATTTCTTGGCAGGTGTGAAATCTGAAATTGCATTTTTTCAAAATCCAACAGTAGCAGTAATTGCCAATCAATATACAACTGTTCCTAATTCAGGTGCAGAAACTACTTATTCAAATGGGGAGGTTTCTTATATATTTGAAGGTATAAATTTAAGTCCAAATTTTGCTGCACCTGACCCATCATTTCCTGTTGATTTTAATGTGTTTGCTGCAATAGGGGCCTCTTTTTTCTATACTACAGACGGTGTTAAGCACGTGGTGGCCTTCAAACAGGCTGTAAATGGCGATAACTGCATAAATACTCAAGCTACTAGCGAAGCGGGTATTGTCTATAATCCACTTTATGATGCGAACGGTAGACCAAGGCTTGTAGATGGTGCAGGTGCGGGTGATACAGGAGTAGTAGAAGGTATACCTACCGCGGTGATTACAAATAACCAGATAAATCAGATTGTTGATGGTGCTTCCGTTCAACTAAACTGGAACTTAGACAAGCATAAATTTATGGTGGGTGTATCAATAGATAATGCCTATGCTGAATACAAAAATAGTCAACGGTTAGGTTTTTTTGATGCCAAGCGCGATGGGTCATTAGATCCTGATCGTGCATTAGATATTTACAGGGCCGCAGATCAGGACATTGAAAACAATAATTTTGATGGTAATTCGCTGACTAAAAGTATCTATGCAAGTGAAACCTGGAGTCCAGTTGAGACAGTGCATGTCACAGGAGCTGTGCGCTACAACCAAACAAGGGTAAAAAGTACATTGGCAGCCAGAGATGCGGGCCAAGCTGAAATTTCACTGTCGGATTTATTAAATTATCCAAACCTTTTCGATCTGTGCACAGACGCCGCTTGTAATATTGAAACAGGATATAGAGTTTCAGACGGTTTAATTTCAAAACTACCCCCCGAGTCTGAGAAATTCAGTTATTACTCCCTCAACCCTTCACTAGGTTCAACCTGGCAAATTAAAGAAAATTTAAATCTATATGCCAACTGGTCGCAGGGAACACGTACACCCAGTGTGATCGAACTAGGCTGCGCCATTGATAAAACGCCTGTAAGTTTTGCAGGTGGATATACAGTACCAAGGAGTGTTGCGTTGGGTCGTTCGTGTCAACTTCCGAATGGATTGTCGGGAGACCCTTTTTTACCGCAAGTCAAAGCGGAAACATTTGATTTAGGTATGCGCGGGCGATGGGCAAATGCTGTTGATTGGAATTTTGGTTACTACCGCACAGAACTTAAAGATGATATTTACATGGTGACTTATTCTGGTAACCAAAATTTCTTTGACAGTATTGGTAAAACACGCCGCCAAGGTCTTGAAATGGGTATGAATGGTGAGTTAGGAAAGTTAAGGTTTGGGCTTAATTATGCGTTAACAGATGCTAAATTTCGCAGTACGTTTATTACTGCATCGAATGACAATAGCAGTACACAAAATGCACAATTGACTACTGATGGTGAACTCGCTGGCGTGATAACGGTTAAGCCTGGCAGCACCATTCCAGGTGTGTCCTTACACAATCTCAATGCCAGCTTGAGTTACGATGTCACGGAAAAATGGACAGTAGGTATGAGTGCCGTAATGCATTCATGGTCATATTTAAGAGGTAATGAAAATAACGAACACAGAAAAGGTGTTGCCATACCTGTTTCAGTTCTAACATTTGATACAGTCACAAACCAATTTGTTCGTTCCACTGTTTCTCGTCAGCCAACGACAAATCCTGGGAAAATTCCCGGATATACAGTTTTCAACTTCCAAACTAGTTTTAAATTTTCACCCGAATGGACTGCAACACTACTAGTTAATAATATTTTTGATAAAGAATATTTCAGTGCGGGGCGATTAGGTAGAAACGCATTTTCGCCAAGTATTAATGGTGCCATTGGACCAGATGGCTATAACCATAACTCAAGTGATTGGTTAAGTACCAATTTCATTGGCCCAGGCGCACCAAGAGCTGCATGGTTCGCGCTAAGGTACTCGTTTGTTCCAGACAAGAAATGATGAAAATTGAGGATTGAAATTATAGATAGTAAAAATAATAGGGGACAGACCACTATTATTTGATAGAAGCGTAGTCTCGATGAAATGAAATTGAGGGAAATCGAATCACCACTACCCCTTGATCGCTTTGCTTTATCAAGGCTACGCTATATGGAGTTTTCGCTTAAAGGCTCTGAATGACGAGAAATAGGAGTAAATGGTTAAGCAATAAACAACTTCAATTAAGACTGAATAAATGAATCACTTAAATATGTTAATAAAAAATATAAAAACATCAAAAGATTTAAACCCATCAGAGCCTGCTGACCTTGCCACTATTGTGCGTGAGGTAAAGCAGCATGGGTTTTATTCGGCTTATTGTGCTAATTTAATTCAGGGTATTGATGACCATAAGGTGCTAATGGCTGAAATTAGAAAAATGGCTACTCGTGCCAATTTGCAGGTGACGTTTAATGCAGAGGAAAGTATCTGTATTTTTGAGGCTTATTGATATTAGCCAGATGTATTGAATATCTGTATTAACCAGTTGAATACATTAACGATTGCCAATATATTGTGTGCAGATATTCAATATTTATAACCTAAATTTATAATCTAGGCACTATTTCTAGCTTAAGCTTGGCTATTCAAATCTCTTGTTTTCAAGCCGTCTTTCAAAGCGCCCGAAATGCAGCATAATCGCTGGCAGAATCAGTAAATTCAATATTGTAGAGGTTATTAAGCCGCCGACAATAATGGTTGCCATTGGGCCTTCAATTTCACGTCCTGGTTGACCGCTGCCTATAGCCAAAGGCAATAAACCCAGCGCGGTCACTAATGCTGTCATGAGTACAGATGGCAAACGTTCGGATGCGCCGCGGATGCAGGTTTCTAAGTTCCATATGCAATTTTCTTCGTCTACCAAATGTTGGAAATGCGAAACCATCATAATGCTGTTGCGCAGGGTAATGCCGAACAAGGTGACAAATCCTACTAGTGAGCCTAGTGATATCCAACCGCCGGTAAACAGGGCGGCCAGTATGCCACCGATTAAAGCGAAAGGCAGGTTAACAAAGGTGAGTAGTAAATTCCGTAGGCGACCAAACGCGATATACAGCATTAGAAATATCGCCATGCCTGCAAGTAGTGAGTGCACAATTAAATCTTCACGGGATTTGGCGTTGGCTTCTGCTTCACCTGTAAATTCTAAATAATTGCCCGTGTTCAAGTTAATATCATTTTTAATGTGTTTTTTTAACTCATCGGTAAAGCTTTCAACATCGCGTCCTTCTACATTAGCCGTAACCGTTTGAATACGTTTTGCGCCTGCATGTAAAATTTTGGAGCGCCCGTTTTCCTGACTGATAAAGGCAATATCTTTTAAGTGTAATAATTTGCCATCTGGATTAAATAATGGAATATTACTAATATCGCCGATATCATCGCGCGCCTCTTCTTCCAGCACTACGCTTAAACCGACCACGCGACTGCCAAGATAAATCTGCCCGATTGGCACGCTTTCGTAGGCGGTGCGAATCATTTCCAGCACTTCTACAGGCTGTAAGCCCCAACGTGATAGCGCATCCGGGCGCAGCCTGATAACGGCTTGTGGCGTGCCAGGTGGCGATTGCACCATCACACCTTCGGCTCCTTTGATGCTGGAAACGGCACTGGCTATTTTTTGTGCATCGCGGTCTAGCGCGTCTAAATCGTTACCATAAATATTGATGACAACGGATGCGGCATAACCTGAAATGGTTTCTTCGATGCGTTCGGTTAAAAAGGTGTTAATGGCAAAGTTAACGCCTACAAAGCCAATTTCGGCTTTGCCATCGTTGTCTTCATCAGTCGCGTCGCCTGCCAGTTCTTCACGAATATCCGCCAGAATGCGGTCTTGTTCTTCACCGGATAAGGTGCCGATTTCAATTTCAAATTCGCTGTAATGTGTGCCAAAAGTGTCAGCACCATTTTGCGCACGGCCAACCCATTGCGTCACAGATTTAACGCCTGGAATCTCACCGATCACCTTGGCAACCTGTTTGCCTAATCTTAATGATTCCGTTTCTGAGGTGCCGGGCACAGCCGTCATGTGCATAATAAAATGGCCTTCATGCAATGCCGGGATAAATTGATTTTTAAACAGAGGCAAAATGCCTAAACCTAATGCAATCAATATAAAACTAAGCGCGAGGATGATTTTGTATTGCTTTTCTATTTTGAGCAGCAGTTTGACGTAACTGCGCTTGATGGTTTTAATCAGGGGAGGGTCTTCAGCAGACAATTCGGCATTGCCGAGCATGAGGTAGCATAGGGCGGGTGTTAATGTTAATGCGACTACTAGCGACGCCATAATGGCGGCGATATATGCATAGCCGAGTGGTGCAAATAGCTTGCCAGCCACGCCACCTAAAGTGAGCAGAGGTACAAACACCAGCGCTACAATCACAGTGGCATAAACGACAGAACTGCGTACTTCCATCGATGCGTGATAAACGACTTTTGCTATCGGTTGCGGGTTTGGTAATAGGCGGTTTTCACGTAAGCGCCTGAAAATATTTTCAGTATCAATAATCGCATCATCTACAACCTCACCCAGCGCAATTGCCAAGCCGCCCAATACCATAATATTTAAACCAATATTAAAATAATGCAATACCACAATGGCGCTGAGTAATGATAACGGGATGGCGGTGGCTGATATAAAAGCCGTACGTACATTAAACAAAAACAAAAACAAAACCGTGATGACTAAAACTGAGCCAATTAAAATATCGGTACGCACCCCTTGAATGGCAGTTTCAATAAAGTTGGCAGGGCGAAACAGACCTTCATGCAAGATTACTTTTTCTGCTGCTAATGTTGGTTTGAGCTCTTGCAACGCGGCTTCAATGGCTAAAGTTACCGCGTGCGTATTGGCGCCTAGTTGACCTTGCACCGATAGATAAACGCCTGTTTCCTGATTAATCGCTGCTGCGCTGATAGAAGGCGCAGCACCTTCCACTACACGGCCAATATCGCCTATATGAATGGTGTGGCCATTTTTGTGTAGCAAGGTTGCTTTTGCTAAGGTGGCGGCTGTGGTCGCTTGGCCTTCCGTATTCACAATCAGGCGTTGATTGCTGTTTTGGATGTAACCAGCACCGCTGACACCTGTCGCTTTTTGTGTGGCTAGCAATACATCATTGATATTGATTCGATATTGCACCAGTTTTGCCGGATCAATCTGTACCTGAAATTGCCGTACTTCACCACCAAAAACGTTGACATCAGCCACGCCTGGAATTGCCAGTAGATGCGGTGTAATGGTCCAATCGACAATGGTACGTAATTCCATCAAGCTGCGTTTTTCAGAAGTAACGCCAAAGCCTAAAACCGTGCTGGCCGATGAAGTGAGCGGGGTGATATTCGGTGTGATGCCCTTGGGGAGCTGGTTGGTCAGTGTGCTTAAGCGTTCCGCAACAACTTGCCGATGTTGATAAATCATACCAGCACCTGTGCCGGCATCTTCATCAAAGATAACCGTGACAATAGATAAACCTGGAATGGACTGCGAACGCATCTCCTTCACACCGACTGTGCCAGCAATGCTGGTTTCTATCGGCTGGGTGACTAAGCTTTCTACTAATTCTGCCGATAAGCCGGGAGACTCAGTTTGAATGATGATTTGTGTAGGCGAAAACTCAGGGAAAACATCCAGATTAGCCCGGTTTAAGCTGTATAAGCCATAAAAAACCATCAGGCTGGCAAGCCCGATAATGACGCCATAAAAGCGGATGGAAAAACGGACTAAAGCCGACATCATGGCAAGCTAATCTTTATTTTAGTGAGAAAATAACACGGATTCTTCGTATCGGTTTTCACTTGAATTTGGTTTGATATTGGCATATCAATCCTCATTTTCATTTTTGATTAGATATTTGAATTCTTCAGATAGCAGCAACTGTGCGCCGCTCACCACGATTTCAGTGCCTGGCTTTATACCTTGATTAAACCAGCCGGCATCAATTTCAGTGTCAGTCGAAATCGGTTTGCGTACAAATAAGCTGGATTTATCCAGATTATTATTTTGCGTGAGTGGCGCTTGTTTAAAATAAGCCCAAGACTTGCCTGCATACCAAACAACGGCATTACTGGGTATGACTACGCCATTACTGATATTGTCAGCATCAGGTTCCACTTCCACATTGACACGCATGCCTATGCGCAATGAATCAGCCGGTGCGCTGTAATAAAAAGTATTACCAAAACCGATGCTGTCGCTAGTTGACGCGGGTGATATATAGCTTGCTTTAATTGGAGCAGATGATTCAGTTAATGGCGTGATGTTAACCATTGCGCCTTGTACTGGCGGGAGTGTATTGAGTGGCAAGCTAACTTGTATTAATACATTGTTTTTATTAATTAAATTGGCCAGTTGCGGTGATAGTTTCTCGCTAGAGGCTATTTGTGCCAGCGTGTTTCCCCAACGTAATTTCAAATTGGTTTGTAAGTTTTTAAGCTGTAATTCAATTGCGGCTATATTTGCTTTATCGGCATCCACTGCTGCTGCCGCTTCTTGCAGCGCTAGGTCAGATACATTTTTATCATCTGCATTTAGTATCTTAAGGCGTTGATACTGCTGATCTTTTTGCAGCATTTCAACATGCGCTAATTTGAGATTGGATTGTAAGTTTAAATAGCTTGCTTTGCCTTCAAGTAATTGGTCGATAGCAACCACGTTGCCAAAACTTTTAATTTCACCATGAAACGATGTGCTGGCTATTTTGGCTGTTTTAATGCCGCTATTCAGTTGTGTGGCTAATGGCAGCGTAACGGTATTAATACCTTCTTCCGTTGAAACGCGGCTTGGGCCTTCAATTTCCTCTTCTTGTTCCTGAAATGTTGCAAACTCATCTTTGGCGTAGTAAATAACCGTCCAAAATAATAAAACAATTAATAAGGCTTGCAGGCCAATAATAATGGTGAGTTGTTTCTTATTCATTTTTTCGCCCTAATTTGAGTGTTAAGTATGGCGTTGGTTGGTACATCGTAAATCGGCCGTTGCATTAAATCTTCGATTACAACCAATGTTCTTAAGCAACTAAACTTTAGGCTTAATAATTGCTGTTCGGCCGATAAATAAGATAATGATTGCTGCGTTACCGTCAAACGATCCGTTAATCCGACATCTAATTGTTTTTGTACCTGACGCTGTTGCTGCGCCTGATTGTCAACCTGCGACTGTGTTTGCTGGATATTCTGCAATGCTGTGGTCAATTGCGCATATGCCAAATTTAAATCGCTAATAATTTTGGTTTGCAGTACTTCAAATTGCGCACCTTCCACTTCACGCAATTGTGTCGCTTCCGCGATTAGCGTTTGATTTTTATTCAGTAAATTGAGCAAGCTGGAAAATCCCAGCGACCAAATTCTATCGCCAAATTCAAACATATAACCTGGTGTTAAAGTAATATCGGGTGTTTGTTTAGCAACTTCTAATTTAATTTTTGCTTCTGCTGCGGCATATTTAGCTAAGCTACGGCGAATATCCAGGCGATTTAACAGGGCATTTTGTTGCAATGTTTTAAATTGGTTTTGCTCATTTGAATTTGGCTGGTTTAAATTTTCTTGATTTAATAACTCGGATTGTTGCGTTAATACTCCGTCAACATCCATCGGTTTGATCGGCATCGCATTCAGTTTCTCAATACTTAAGCCAGTATCCGCAGCTAAAGCAGCGCGAATCTCGATAAGTTGCATTGGCAATGTATTTGCCATAATTTGTGTTTTTTGCTGCATTAACTTGGCATTATTGAGTGTTGAGCTATCAATCAAACCCAAAGTGAAACGTTTTTCAAGCATATTAACAATGCCATTATGCGCAGTTAACTCACGACTTAACTGCTGCTGTAGGGCAATATTTTCATGATAAGCGATTAAGTCTTTGGCAATTTGGCTACGCAATTGCCAGGCGATTTCTGCCACATCCAACTCCGCCGCGTCACGAAGATGCTGTGCATTTTCTACACGTATTGTACGTTTATTGGCAGTTTCAACAGAGATATCGACAGTTAAGCCATATGCCCAAGGGCTGATATCTTCATTGGCTTGATTGCTGCGATCCAGACTACCGCCTAAAGTGGGATTTTGACGTTGATTTGCCGTATCAATGGCTGTATCTGCAAGTGCTAATTGCGCTTTAGCGACATCCAGCTTGGGGTTGAAATACAATGCAGTAAGCGTTAGCTCATTTAAACCCCAAAACTGAAAAGGTAAGTCTGCAGCGGAATAACCTTGCTTGATTAAATAAGCGTTGAATGCTGTATTTGAAATATCTTTATTGGAAATTTTAGCGTTAACCACTTGTGGATCAAGTGGTTTTGCAACATATTTTTCTGTGGCACAACTGCTGATTAACCCACAAAAAA
>Ga0123398_1078769_pt1 | contig 16761 bp, 17 predicted proteins | sample T5LHNO3metaT_FD_89926 | JGI IMG/M metagenome (GOLD analysis project Ga0123398, IMG submission 89926) | Methane-oxidizing artificial microbial communities from Washington, USA to study methane cycling - T5-LHNO3 metaT (Metagenome... | ecosystem: Engineered > Modeled > Simulated communities...
ATCCCAATCTTCGTCCTTCATCCGCATCAATAGTGTATCTTTAGTAATCCCGGCGTTATTCACAAGAATAGCCACATCCCCATATTGCTCGGCAATTTGTTTCAACACAGCATCCACTTGCTCAGGTTGTGTCACATCTAATGCCAAGCCCACGCCATTCACGCCAGCAGTTTTCAATGCTGCAGTAATTGCATCAGCACCAGCAGCAGAAGTTGCTGTACCAATCACGGTAGCGCCTTGTTCACCAAGTGCTTTTGCAATGGCTGCACCAATACCACGACTGGCACCTGTGACCAACGCTATTTGATTATTTAACATTAGATATCCCCTGTAATATATTGATATTAATGAGTATTATTTATAAAATTATAATGAGATAAACTCATTAATAGATGTTTGATTTGTCAACGCAACACAGCTCATATCGGCCACAATGCGTTTGGTGAGTCCAGCCAACACTTTACCTGGACCACATTCCGCAGCCACGGCAACACCTTGCTGATGAATCGCTTGCACTGTTTCCACCCATCTGACCGAGCTATACAATTGCTGTACTAAAGCATGCTTAATTGCATCTACATCCGTATAGCTTTTTACATCAGCATTATGTAGCACGCTGATGTTAGGTACTTGCACCTGTACAGACTTCAAGTACTCAGCCAATTTTTCTGCGGCAGGTTTCATTAATGCACAGTGCGAAGGTACGCTTACAGGCAACGGCAACGCACGTTTTGCACCTTTGGCTTTTGCCAACTCCATGCCGCGCTCTACTGCCGCTTTATTGCCAGCAATCACCACTTGTCCGGGCGAGTTAAAATTCACGGCTTCTAATACCTCGCCCTGCGCTGACTCGGCACAAACAGCACGCACCACATCATCGCCCAGCCCAAGAATAGCCGCCATCGCCCCTTGCCCTTCCGGCACGGCGCTTTGCATTACTTCAGCGCGGAACTTCACTAGAGGTAAAGCATCCTCAAAGCTGAGCGCACCTGCTGCCACTAGCGCGGTGTACTCACCCAAGCTATGGCCAGCCAACACACTTGGCGCAGTGCCGCCCAGCTGTTGATAAGCACGCCAAGTAGCAATACCTGCTGTTAACATCAGCGGTTGTGTATGTTGTGTCTGGTTCAACAATTCGTTAGGCTCGGTCACCATCCCCCAAAAGTCTGTCTTGAGAGTGTCCGAGGCCTGCTGAAATGTCTCTTGAATGACAGCCAAACCTTCAAAACCAGCCATCATGCCAACCGATTGAGAACCCTGACCTGGAAAGAAAAATGCGAAATTCTGCATGCTGAAATATTCCTAAAATACGGTATTAATACTTAACAAGCGCGGAACCCCAAGTGAATCCGCCACCAAACGCTTCCATGAGAACGATTTGCCCGCGCTGAATTCGACCATCACGTACCGCAGTGTCCAAGGCAAGCGGGATAGAGGCCGCAGAGGTGTTCCCATGTTTATCTACAGTCACCACAACGCGATCCATCGACATATCTAATTTTTTAGCAGTTGCCTGCAAAATACGAATATTGGCTTGGTGCGGCACCAACCAGTCCACATCGGATTTTTGCAATCCGTTGGCAGTCAAGGTCTCGTCTACAATTTGATCCAAGGTGTTCACGGCCACTTTAAAGACGGCATTGCCTTCCATCTGCACGTAATCTTGCTTTCCACCACTTCTGGGTACATGCAACATTTTTTCATATTGCCCATCCGCATGAATATGTGTGGAAATCACGCCTTGTTCAGTACCGGCTTGTAAAATCACAGCCCCAGCACCATCGCCCCACAAGATACAGTTACTGCGATCCGTGTAATCTGTAATGCGAGAAAAACTATCTGCGCCAATGACTAATACACAACGGTTAGTACCCGCTTTAATAAAGTTATTAGCTACTGCCAATGCATACACAAACCCACTACATACTGCCTGAATATCAAATGCAGGACAGCCAGAAATACCTAACTTACGCTGCACCATGGTGGCAACGCTTGGGAATATTTTGTCCGGCGTGGTGGTTGCCACAATAATCAAATCGATGTCTGAGGCTTGCACAGACGCCGCTAAAATTGCTTGCTTAGATGCCTCATAGGCAAGATCACTCGTGGTTTCCTGCTCAACAATGTGACGCTCACGTATTCCGGTGCGGGAAAAAATCCACTCATCGGTGGTATCCACCATTTTTTCTAAATCTTGATTGGTGAGGATTTTGGGTGGGAGGTAGCTACCTGTCCCGGCTATTTTTGAATAAATCATAGCGTGAGATTATGCCTGAAAAGTGCTGCAAAACCTACCATTTAAGCTGTTTGCTCAGTGACTGTTGGCGTAGAAAGAATTTGCGCATGCTCCAATTCCAGCTGCTCAGAGATGCGTTTTAACATACCACTGCCCGCCTCATCAATAGCCACATGCAGGGCATTGCAAAACGCCACACTGTCTGCGCCGCCGTGACTTTTCACAACGATACCGCGCAAACCGAGGAAACTCGCGCCATTGTAACGGCGCGGATCCAAACGTTTTTTGAACGCCTTTAATACAGGCATCGCCCCTAGCGCCATCAGCTTGGTTAGCCAGTTCTTTTTAAACTCTTGCGTTAAAAATTTGCCCATCATGTGGGCCAAGCCTTCGGTCGTTTTTAAAGACACATTACCTACAAAGCCATCACACACCACAATATCGGTGGTACCTTTAAAAATATCATCGCCTTCAATATTGCCATAGAAATTGAGGTGACTATTGCGCAACAATTCGCCCGCCTGCTTTACCACTTCATTGCCTTTGATTTCTTCTGAGCCAATATTTAATAAACCAATGCTTGGATTCGGCTTGTTTTCAACGCTGCTGACCAACATCGCCCCCATGATGGCAAATTGGTACAAATGCTCAGGCGTGCAGTCTGCATTGGCACCCAAGTCCAACATAAAAGTTGTCCCTTTTTCCGAAGGCAATGAAGAGGCAATGGCAGGTCGATCAATTCCAGGCAGTGTTTTTAAAACGAAACGCGCAGTAGCCATCAATGCGCCAGTGTTACCGGCGCTGACACAGGCATGCGCCTCTCCGGTTTTCACCATATTAATGGCGACGCGCATGGAAGAGTCTTTTTTGTTTTTCAAAGCACTCTGTGGGGATTCGTCCATTTGCACCACTTCGCTGGCATGATGAATGCGTAGACGCGGACTAGTGCTGACCTTATGTGCAGTCATCTCAGCCTGAATCGCATCTTGCAATCCTACCAAAACGATATTTACTCTGGCATTTTCTCGAATAGCTTGAATTGCCGCCGGCACAGTTACGTGCGGCCCATGGTCACCGCCCATGGCGTCAATTGCAATCGTGATATCCATGTGCGGGTGATGGTGAGATGTGGTCATAATAGTATCCAAACGTGCATTCAAATGGGCCAATGGCCTGTGATTAACTCAAGCTAGATATGCAAACGCCGCACTTGTCACAGTGCGGCGCATTTAATTAACCTTGCTTTTGTATCAATAAAGATAGCAGCAGATTAACAATTACTCACCTTTAGCAGGCATTACTTTACGACCACGGTAGTAGCCATTTGGACTCACGTGATGACGCAAGTGTGTCTCACCTGTCGTTGGCTCAACGGCTAATGGTGGGTTTGTTAAGAAATCGTGTGAACGATGCATGCCACGTTTTGAAGGTGACTTTTTATTTTGTTGAACTGCCATAATGTACTCCAATTAAAAACTGCCAAAAATGAAGATTCATGGCAATCATGTAAAATATGCGATAAGTGACTAATCCATAATAGTAATCTATTTTGTGTTCATGTGTAAATCAAAACACAACATATTGTCATAAATTATCTTAATTTCCGTCCTTTTTTAAGGCCTTTAATACAGAAAACGGATTGGGCTTTTCCCCGCTCTCCAGATTTAACTGCTTACATTGCGTCTGATGTACTGGCGCAATCGGCAACGCAATCAACAACTCATCTTCTATTAGAGCCTGTATATCCATCGCCTCGGATGACTCAACCCAATCCAAATCATCATTCTCGTCTAGCGCCGTAGCATCTTCAGCACTAATCACATAGTCAAAATGTAGCGTCATGGGCACATGCATCGGCTCTAAGCAGCGCTGACACACCATGGGCAAATTTGCTTCAACATCCAAATGCAAACTTGGCAATTGAAAACGATGCGACTGTCCAGCCAGCTTAAAGCTCACTTTTGACGTACCAGCCACATGCTGTTCTGCCAGCATCGCATTCAAGCGTGTCAAATTGGCCAATGGTACATCTCCCACAAGTACTTGCTGTCGCTTGGCAAAATCCAGATTATTAATGTAATGCGCTTCCATTGCTTCCTCAAATTCACATACTTAAATGAAGAGTGCCATTCTAAACGTTGGGGCAAATTGTCGCCAGCGTCACCTTTATAAGCAGTGACGCCCGTGTTACAATTGAAAAGTTTGTTAGTCAGAATTCAGGTGTCTTGTGTTCAAAAAAATATTGGTCGCTAATCGTGGGGAAATCGCTGTACGCATTGTGCGCGCGTGCTCTGAGATGGGCATTAAATCGGTTGCCATTTATGCAGAGGCGGATCGCCATGCATTACATGTAAAAAAAGCGGACGAAGCCTATAACATTGGGACGGATCCCGTTGCCGGCTACCTGAACGCGCACAATATCGTCAACGTGGCTGTAGCCGCAGGCTGTGATGCGTTGCATCCTGGCTACGGTTTTTTATCCGAGAATCCGGAATTAGCCGAAATCTGTGCACGCCGTGGCATTAAATTCATTGGTCCGGATGCCAATGTGATTCGCCAAATGGGCGACAAAATTCAAGCACGCAATGCCATGACCAGTGCTGGCATTCCATGCACACCGGGCAGTGATGGCAACTTGGAAAATTTGGATGAGGCGGTCAAGCTCGCCAACTCAATCGGCTATCCAGTCATGCTAAAGGCCACCAATGGCGGTGGTGGGCGCGGCATTCGACGTTGTGACTCTGAGAAAGATTTACTGACCAATTACGACCGTGTCATTTCCGAGGCGAGCAAAGCTTTTGGTAAGCCGGAAGTGTTTTTAGAAAAATGTGTGGTGTCACCACGCCATATTGAAGTACAAGTATTGGCCGACAGCCATGGCAATGTGATTCACTTGTTTGAACGTGATTGCTCTATTCAACGCCGCAACCAAAAACTGATTGAAATTGCACCCTCCCCACAACTCAGCCAAGCACAACGTGACTATATTGGCGGATTGGCAGTGAAAGCCGCCAAAGCAGTGGGTTACGAAAATGCAGGCACCGTAGAGTTCTTGCTTGATTCTGACAATACGTTCTACTTCATGGAAATGAATACGCGCTTGCAAGTGGAGCACACGGTGACAGAAACCATCACTGGCGTGGATATTGTGCAGGAGCAAATTCGCGTAGCCTACGGACTGCCATTGCAATACAAACAGAGCGAAATTCATTTTCGTGGCTTTGCCATGGAATACCGCATTAATGCGGAAGATCCTAAAAATGACTTTCTACCAAGCTTTGGTAAGATTACGCGCTACTACTCTCCGGGCGGCCCTGGGGTCAGAATGGATGCTGCCATTTACAGTGGTTATGTTATTCCGCCCTATTATGATTCGATGTGCGCGAAACTGACTGTTTGGGCGCTAGATTGGGAAGGCGTCATTGAGCGTGGCAGACGAGCACTTGATGACATGGTGGTATATGGTGTTAAAACCACCATTCCATATTACCAAGAAATCATGAAGCATCCCGACTTTAGAGATGCTAACTTTAACACCAGCTTTGTGGAAGCACACCCGGAGCTTGTTAACTACAAAACCGAGTTTCCACCTGAGTTATTTGCTGCAGCCATTTCTGCAGCGATTGCAGCACACGAAGGCATTTAATTATTAACGTTTTAGACTAAAAAATTATGAGCAAAATACATATCACCGAATTGGTTTTACGCGATGGTCATCAATCTCTTATCGCAACACGCATGCGCACTGAGGATATGCTACCTATTTGCCCACAATTAGATGCCGTAGGCTTCTGGTCATTAGAAGCATGGGGCGGCGCCACTTTTGATGCTTGCGTCAGGTTTTTAAAAGAAGATCCATGGGAGCGCTTAAAAAAACTACGTAAAGGGTTGCCAAACAGCCAAATTAACATGTTGTTGCGTGGCCAAAATTTACTGGGCTATCGCCATTACTCTGACGATGTGGTACACGCATTTGTAAAACAAGCAGCCAATGCTGGTGTTGATGTATTCCGTATTTTTGATGCACTCAATGATGTACGCAACCTACAAACTTCAATTGAAGCCGTTAAAAAAGTAAAAAAACACGCCATTGGCACCCTCTCTTATACGACTAGTCCTGTACATGACATCGCCTACTTTGTAGACATGGCCAAAACATTGGAAAACATGGGCTGCGACAGTATTGGTATTAAAGACATGGCCGGATTACTCACGCCGACGATTGCCGGTGACTTAGTAAAAGCGCTTAAATCAGCAGTTAGTTTACCAGTTCACATGCATAGTCATGCAACGTCTGGTCTGGCTAGCATGGTGATGCTCAAGAGTGTGGAAAATGGTGTGGATATTATCGACACCTGTAACTCTTCATTCTCTGAAGGTGCTAGCCACCCAACGACAGAGAGTATGGTGGCTGCACTAAAAGGTACCGAATACGACACTGGCCTTGATTTGGCTAAGCTTCAAGAAATTACCGCATACTTTAAAGACGTACGTCAGAAGTACTGGCAATTTGAAAGCGCATTTACCGGTGTGGATACACGTGTATTGGTGAACCAAGTGCCTGGCGGCATGATTTCCAATCTATCCAACCAACTGAAAGAACAAGGCGCGCTGGACAAAATGGATGCAGTGTTAGCAGAGATCCCACGTGTGCGCGAAGATTTGGGTTACCCGCCTTTGGTCACACCAACTTCACAAATCGTTGGTACGCAAGCAGTGCTTAATGTAATGACTGGGGGCCGCTATAAGTCCATTACCAATGAAGTAAAAAATTACTTCTTAGGCCAATACGGCAAAGCACCCTCTACCGTCAATGCGGAAGTAAAAAAACTGGCAGTGGGTGATGGTAAAGTCATCACTTGCAGACCGGCTGACTTGCTAGAACCAGAAATGGCAAAACTGCAAGCAGAAGCAGATCGTATTGCGCAAAATGATGAGGATGTACTGACCTATGCCATGTTCCCGGACATTGGTAAAACATTCTTGCAGGAGCGCAATGCCGGCTCATTAAAACCAGAAGCACTGCTCACCAAAGAAGCTGTGAATACTTCATCTGCGCGCTACGCACCAAACGAATTTAAAGTGACCTTACATGGCGAGACTTTCCACATTAAGCTCACTGGAAGTGGTCATGCCGGTGAAGAGCAACGTCCATTCTACGTTTCTGTGGATGGTATTGCCGAAGAGGTCATTGTAGAAACACTGAGCGAAGTAGAAGTGTCAGGCGGCAAATCTACTGCCAAGAAAAAAACTGCATCTGTTACCAGTAGTGGCCGCCCTCGCCCACACCATGCGGGCTGTGTCACTACCGCCATGCCGGGCACTATTGTCGCAGTAAAGGTCAATGTGGGCGATAAAGTGAAAGCGGGTGACGGCGTGCTGGTGATTGAGGCAATGAAAATGGAAAATGAAATTCAAGCGTCTAAAACAGGTACAGTGGTTGCCGTACATGTCGCTAAAGGCGACACCGTGACACCGGATGAGTCTTTACTTGAAATTCAGCCTGACTAATCAGCGAGACCTGCCAGTGAACCACATGGCAGGTCTTACTGTATCTCGCTTATGAAACAAACCATCATCCTCGCTTCATCCTCAGTGTATCGGCGCGAGCTGCTACAAAAGCTACAAGTACAATTTAGCTGTGTTTCCCCAAAAATTGACGAAACGCCTTATCCAGATGAAAAGCCACATCAAACGGCATTAAGATTATCTGAAGAAAAAGCGAAAAAAGTAGCGGATGAATACCCGCATGCATTGGTCATTGGCTGTGACCAAGTCGCCACATTGGACAATACCGTTTTAGGCAAACCGCTAAATCATCAAAATGCTACCAAGCAATTACAATTGATGCGCGGCCGTGAAGTCACTTTCTACAGTGCACTTTGCTTGCTAAACGCGGCCACCGGCAATATACAATCCGAAGTGGTGCCTACTTTGGTCAAGTTTAGAAATTACTCTGACGAGGCCATCGAAAACTATCTGGCAAAAGATCAACCCTACCAATGTGCCGGCAGCGCCAAATCCGAAGGCTTGGGCATTGTGTTGATTGAAAGAATGTTAGGCGAAGACCCCAACGCATTGGTTGGCTTGCCATTAATTAAGCTGATTACTATGTTTTCCAATGAGGGCGTCACTATCGTTTAATTAAACGTTTAATTAAAAAAATTACAATATATAGTTGTAGGTGCTGTAAAAATTCCAATATATAGCGTATTATGCAATTCATATTTGATTATTAGCCTTCATTAAAAAGCTAACTATATGTCTACACAGAAAAAAACAATTAAAGTGTTCATGTTTTTACTACCAGCTCTGATCACATTGCTTGGTTATGCTGCTTTTCATGACATGCTATTCAAAGAACGTCCTTGTTTAATCAACTGTGATACACAATCCCCCTACTCTGATAACGAAAAATTAAAAAAATGGCTCGCATTTCTTGAGTCATTACGTGACAACCCGTTTGCCACAGACCCGACACGCAAAGGCAGTTCACCAACCGCATTAGACTTAGCTTTTTTACAAAATAAATTTGCCAACAAGGGCGACTATTTTCAACGCTATAAGCAGATGATTAGCGATTTAACCAATCCAACAGTCGTAAAAGAAGTCAATGAAGAGCGTAAATCACCTATTCACGTTGCTCAGCTAAGCGACCCTAGTACCACGAGTGACACTAACGCTCAAACCTTTGTTATTGACCAAGTGCCAGAGGACATTAAAGACCCTCTTTTTATTGTAGGGTCACCTAACGATCAACGATACCCTCCTAAGACGCCGTATTTCGAGAAAGATCAACCACTCGGCCCTCACAAACCTATTGAAGAACCAAAAGACCCTGGACCTCCTGGTCCACCACCTCCACCTCCACCTTATGAGCCAGGCAACGGTGGTCCTTCCAATCCAATATCCAACGTACCCGTACCGAAAGCCGTGTACTTATTACTAGGTTTAGCGCTTGCCATTGTGGCTATTCGATTCAAGCTTTCTCACCGCACACACTGATACAGATGAGATAAATGCATATTCCAAAATATTTAACTTTATTTTTGTTCTCACCCCTATTTGTGACTTCCCTCACTGCCGCTGAAGATAGTAACGAACTGTTAAGTTTGGCCAAAGACCAACAGTCGCTTGCCATTACTATCTATAACAATGATCTCGCACTGGTAAAAGACACACGCGCCATCAAACTCAGCAAAGGCATACAAACGATTGCTTTACGCGACGTCAGTGCACAAATTCGTCCGGAAACAGCCTTATTTAAAAGCATCAATGCAGTGGGCAGCATTAGTGTATTAGAGCAAAATTTCGATTTTGACTTACTCACTCCAGAAAAATTATTAGAAAAATATGTGGGTAAAACCGTCAATCTATTAAAAAGTAATCCGGCAACTGGTGTAGAAACTAACGAGGTAGCTACCGTACTTTCTGCCAATAACGGCGTGGTACTCAAGATCGGCAATCGTATTGAAACCGGTCCGTTTAACGGGTCACTTAACGGGAAAATTGTGTTTGACACGATTCCTGCCAACTTGCGTGACCGCCCCACTCTCACCACAGTGATTAACAACAAAGTAGCGCAGCTACAAACTGTGGAACTCAGCTATTTAACTGGCGGCTTGGGCTGGAAAGCAGACTACGTAGCCGAGTTGAATGCAAAAGAAGACAGTATTGATTTATCCGGCTGGGTCACACTATCCAACACCAGTGGCGCAACGTATCAACATGCAAAACTGCAACTGGTTGCAGGTGATGTTAATCGTGTACATCCACAAGGCAGACCCATGGTAAAAACCATGCGCAGTGATATGGCCATGGCAGAGGCCGCTATGCCTATGCAAGAGGAATCGCTGTTGGAATATCATTTATACACGCTAGATCGCGCCACTACGATTGCCGATAACCAAACCAAACAAGTAGCCTTATTAAGCGCTCAGCACATTCCTGCACGTAAAGAGCTGGTGTTAAAAGGTGCTGACTACTATTACCAAGGCCAATATGGCGAAATTGGTACCAAAATGAAAGTGGGCGTATTTGTTGAGTTTGACAATACAGAGCGTGCGCAACTTGGCTTGCCTTTGCCCAAAGGTATTTTACGCGTGTATAAAAAAGACAATGCCGGTAATGCGCAATTTGTGGGTGAAGATACCATTGACCACACGCCCAAAAATGAAACGGTGCGCTTAAAACTTGGCGATGCTTTTGATGTGACGGCAGATAAAAAACAAACCCAATTTAAAGTGCTGCCAAAGCCAACCAAAGGCATCAATGCGTTTGAAAGCGCATACGAAATCACGCTCAAAAATGCCAAAAAAGAAAAAGTGGTGGTCAGTGTTCAAGAACCCATTTCTGGCGATTGGAAAATCCTGAGTGAAAGTGCGCCGCACCGCAAAGCCAATAGCCAAATGGCCGTTTGGCAAATAGAAGTGCCAGCTGAGGGCAGTACCACACTCAGCTATCGCGCCCAAGTCAAATACTAATCACCATTCTCTACCACAAGTGAAACCAGGCACTCTGTATTTTATTCCGGTCACCCTTGGGGATGACCAAGTTGCACATGTGCTTCCCACTGAAGTATTGGCGCGTATTCGCACACTTGATACATTTATTGTAGAAAATGAAAAAACTGCACGCCATTTTCTGTCTAAGATTCAGCACCCAACACCCATCCGCGACATTACCTTTAAAACACTGAACACTCACACCGCAGAGAAAGAGCTACCTGCGTTATTGATAGAGTTAATAGCTGGCGTGGATGTTGGACTCATGAGTGAAGCGGGCTGTCCAGGCATTGCCGATCCTGGCGCATCACTTGCTTGGCTGGCGCATCAAAAAGGGATTCGAGTCGCGCCACTTGTTGGCCCTAGCGCTATTCTACTTGGGTTGATGGGGAGCGGCCTGAATGGGCAACGCTTCACCTTTTTAGGCTATCTACCCAGCGATAAAGCGGCACGTATACAGCAATTAAAAGACATTGAAAAACGCTCAAAAGCCATGCACGAAACCCAGATGTTTATTGAGACGCCCTACCGTAACCAGCACATGCTCGAAGACATTTTGGCACATTGCCATGCGGAAACCAGACTGTGTGTGGCGTGCAATGTAAGCCTAGCGGATGAATTGATTCTGACCAAAACCGTAGCCAAGTGGAAGCAAACCCCACTGCCGGATTTGCATAAAAAGCCTACAGTGTTTTTACTACTGGCCTAGCGATAGCAATGCCCTCACTGGGCCGTAGCTACGGCGATGCACTGGCGAGACACCATGTTGTTGCAATAAGGTCATGTGTGCTGCTGTCGGGTAGCCTTTATGCTGCGCAAAGCCATACATAGGGTATTGTTGATCCAACAAATAAAGCTCTGCATCACGCGCAGTTTTTGCCAAAATAGAAGCAGCGGAGATTGCTTGGACTTTACTATCCCCCTTCACGATCGCCTCGCAAGGTAGATTCAATGTTGGGCACTTGTTGCCATCAACCTGCACCAATATTTCAATACCGGCTAATGCATGTTGAAACTCAGCTTGCAATTGCGTCACGGCGCGTTGCATAGCAAGCAAGCTGGCTTGCAGTATGTTAATCCGGTCAATTTCTTCCACCGAGCTACTGGCAATAGACCATGCCAGTGCGTACGCTTTAATTTCTATGGCAAGCGCATCTCGCTTTTTTTCGGTCAATTTCTTAGAGTCGGCCAGACCTTCAATAGGGCGTGAAGGATCGAGTATTACAGCCGCTGCATAGACAGCACCTGCCAAAGGGCCACGGCCTGCCTCATCTACGCCGCAGATATAGGGTGCCACGATCATAAATAGCTGAGTACAGTTTGGGCTGCTTTTTTCGCACTATTTTGCTTTAAACCCTGATGGATATGGCTAAATGCATCTTTTAACGTTTGCAAATAGGTTTTATCACTGAGTAAACGCAAGGTTGCATCAGCCACGTTCTGTGGCGTTGCCTCATGTTGTAAGAGCTCTGGCACTAAGAACTTACCTGCAAGGATATTGGGCAACCCTACATAGGGAAGATATTGCATACGCTTGAGAATTTGCCAACTCAAAAATGGCATTTTATAGGTAATGACCATCGGTTTTTTAAGCAAGGCTGCTTCTAATGTTGCGGTACCAGAAGCCACAATCACGACATCTGCGGCTTCCATTGCATCGTGCGCATGGCCAAACATTATTTGCATATTCAACACCATCTCAGGTTGCAAAAGATAGGCGGCATGAATTGCCCTCTCAAAAATCTCGCGCGTTTCGCGTGTAATGAGCGGCACTAAAAAAACCACCTGTGTCGTGTCTGCGTATTCATGTTGAATAATCTGCGCGGTATCCACAAACAGCTGCGCATGCTGTGTGACCTCAGATTGACGACTACCAGGCAGCATGGCCACCACAATAGTATTGGCATGAATTTTCAGCGTCTCACGTATTTTGTCAACATCGGGTTCCATTGGCAACACATCGGCCAGAGGATGCCCCACATAAGTGACCGGTATATTCACTTGCTCGTAGATAGGTGCCTCAAAAGGAAATAATGCAAGCATATGCGAGACCGCACGCTTGATTTTATGTATACGCCCCTTACGCCATGCCCAAATAGAGGGACTCACGTAGTGAATGGTTGGGATGCCTTTGGCTTTTAATTTACGCTCTAGCCAAAAGTTAAAATCTGGCGCATCAATCCCGACAAATACGTCAGGCTTAGCTTCTAGTAATTGTTTTAGCAACTGCTTACGTAGTTTGAGTAGTCCGTACAAATGGCGGATGACTTCAACATAGCCGCGCACAGAAAGCTTTTCCATGGGAAACAAGGATTGCGCACCCAAACTAATCATTTTGGGCCCGGCAATGCCTACAAAGGCAATATCACTTCGCTCGGATTGCAACGCTTGAATCAAATGAAAGCCCAATAAATCCCCTGAGGCTTCCCCGGCCACTATGGCCACTTTGGGTGCGGTTTTTGACATACGATACTTTAAGTAATCTAGCGGATAATACCGCGTGTAGATATATCAAGAAAATCAGTAAGCAAACCGATTTCTGAACATCTTCCCTTCATGCTGGCTAACTCTAGTTTAGCTTCTTCTAATGTAAGACTATTACGATACAACACTTTATAAGCGCGTTTAATTTCTAAAATACTTTCCGGGCTAAAGCCGCGACGCTTTAAACCTTCGGAATTGATGCCATGCGGCTGCGCGTCGTAGCCAGACGCTGTAACATAAGGCGGAATATCCTTAAACACCACAGAACCTACTGCGGTAATGACATGAGCACCCACTTTGCAAAACTGATGGATTAAAGTAAACCCACCTAAAATTGCAAAATCATGGATATCCACATGCCCTGCCAACGAAGAGTTATTGGCCATGATGGTATTGTTGCCAATCACACAATCATGCGCAATATGCACATAAGCCATAATCCAGTTATCGTTACCAATCTTGGTGGTGCCTTTGTCTTGAATGGTGCCCCGATTAAACGTACAGAACTCGCGAATCGTATTGTTATCACCAATCTCTAGGGTTGTTGGCTCATCACGGTATTTTTTATCTTGTGGTTGTGCACCTAAAGAGGAAAACTGGAAAATCTGATTGTGCTTGCCTATAGTCGTTGGGCCTTCAAGCACAACATGACTGCCAATCCGTGTATCCGCTCCCACGCGCACACCCGCGCCTACCGTAGTGTATGCACCAATTTCAACACTTGAATCAAGCTCCGCCTTAGGGTCAATGATTGCCGTCGGATGAATTTTTGTTGTCATACACTAATCTTCGTTTACTTGAGTGGTTAGATACTAGGCTGGCGGTTAACAGCCACACAATTACTTTTCGATGGCCTTCAGGATACACATCATGCTGGCTTCAGCGACCACTGTACCATCCACAGTTGCAACTCCAGTGTATTTCCAAATACCTTTTAAAATACGATCAATTTTTACATTGAGAATAATTTGATCACCAGGAGACACTGGTTTTTTAAATCTTGCACTGTCGATTCCCGCAAAATAGTACACAGAATCATTATTGGGCTTGGTACCCATGGTTTTAAATGAAAGTACTGCAGCAGCTTGCGCCATCGCCTCTACAATTAACACGCCAGGCATTACCGGGTGATAAGGAAAATGTCCGGGAAAGAACGGTTCGTTTACGGTCACATTTTTGAGCGCTGTGATTTCCTTACCAATTTCCATCGAGAGCACACGGTCTATCAATACAAAAGGATAACGATGCGGTAAATGATCCAATATTTCGTGGATATCCATACTGTTTATTGCATTTTCTGACATAGCGACTCTCTAACTCTGATTATTTTGCTTGATGGCTTATTTGATGAATAGCATCTTCTAAAGCTTTTATTTTATCTGTTAATTGGTTCAAGTGGCGAATATTTGCGGCGGTTTTCAGCCACGCCTCATGTTCTTGGAACGGCATGAGCGCAGTATAGGTTCCAACTTGGCGAATCGAACGCATAATCATGCTGCCAGGCGAAATAGTAACGCCATCCGTAATCGTTAAATGTCCAAGTATCATGGCAGCACCACCAATTTTGCAATGCTTGCCAATAATGGCACTACCTGCAATACCCACGCAACCAGCAATCACCGTATGTGCGCCTATTCTGCAGTTGTGGGCAATCTGAATCAGGTTGTCCAACTTTACACCCTCTTCAATCACGGTATCGTCAATCGCACCTCTATCCACAGTGGTGTTTGCGCCAACATCGACATGATCTTCAATCACCACACGACCGACTTGAGGAATTTTTACCCAGCGACCATTTTCTTCTGCATAACCAAAGCCATCGTTACCTATCACACAACCCGCATATAAATGACAGTGCTTGCCAATTTTAGTGCCGTGCTTAATGGTGACATTGGGCTCAAGCACTGTTCCCGCTTCAATCACCACATGGTGTTCGATGACACAGCCAGCACCTACAAAAACATCTGCCCCCAGCGTCACGTGATCAGCAATCACCGCATTTGCTTCAATCGACACACTTGGGTCAATTTGTGTATGCTCTCCAATCACGACACTCTGATGAATGCCAGCAACACGTTGTGGTTGAGGATTAAGCAACGAAGAAACCTTAGCAAAATAAGCGTAAGGATTGTCGGTAATGATTTTAGGAAGTGCTGTTAAATGCGTATGTTCTGGCTTAAGAATCACGGCACTCGCTTGCGTTTGCGTAAGTGCGTTTAAGTACTTGGTATCCATAAAGAAACCGATTGCACCAACCTGTGCATAGCCCAGTGAACCAACACGATCGATTGGCGTGGAAGCATCCCCAGACACCTCACCCCCCAGCGTGTTTATAATTGCGGCAATCGTCAGCATCATCTCACCCTAGCACGCGTGAGATGCTACTTCTTACCTAAAAGCTTAAGTACTTTATCGGTAATGTCTATTTTCTTACTGGCATAGGCTACGCCGCCGTACACGACCAAATCAAAATTATCTGTTTCGGCCACTGACGTAACTGCTTTATTGATACGGTCTTGCAGCACAGCTAGCTCTTCATTTTTTCTGAGATTAATGTCTTCTCTGAGCTCACGTTGTTTACGTTGAAATTCTAATTTGAGATTAGAAGCATCGCGCTCACGGTTACGACGTTCAGTATCTGTGGTCGTCAACCGGTCTTTGTCTAAGGTAGCTTCTAAATCTCGAATTTGCTTTTGCAAGCGATCTAATTCTTGTGAACGCGGGCTGAACTCTTTCTCGAGCTTTTTACCACTTTCTGCAGTTTGCGGAGCTTCTTGCAGCAATTTATCGACCTGCACATATCCTATTTTGAGTTCTGCTGCGCTAACAGTCGCGCTTAACACCACCCCTAATACAACAGTTAACGATACAAAAAATTGCTTCAATCAATACTCCTTGGATATCCATTCATCTTATAGGATTCACGGCCGAATTAAAACTGCTGCCCTAATTGGAATTGTAACACTTGTGTATCGTCACCCTCTTTATCATTCAGCGGCTTGGCTAAAATTAGCTTTAGCGGACCAAACGGTGATACCCAAGTGACACCTACACCTGCTGAAAACCGCAATGCATCGGCATTGATAGATTCCGACCCAGCATACACACCACCGCCATCCAAGAAGGCACTCAATCTAAACTGCTTAGTGTCTTTAATCAAAGGTACGGGCATAAATAACTCTACGTTACCAAGCACGCGTTTGGTACCTCCCACGGAGAACTCCTGTCCCGTCGTAGGATCAATATCACGCGGGCCAAGTGAACCATTCTGGAAGCCACGTAATGAGTTCACGCCACCTAAATAGTAGTTTTTAAAGAATGGGTATTTCTTACCGCCATAGGTGTCGCCATAACCGAGTTCACCATTCAACATGAGTGTGAAGGAACTGCCTAGATCTTTATACCATGCGTGCTGATAGTTAAGTTTGTAGTACTGCAAATCAAGGCCGGGTATTGCCACTTCTGCCGTCAGTTTCTGTAAAACACCTTTACTTGGGAACAAGATATTATCGCGCGAATCATAGGTCCAGCCTGCAG
>Ga0123398_1063900_pt1 | contig 16674 bp, 14 predicted proteins | sample T5LHNO3metaT_FD_89926 | JGI IMG/M metagenome (GOLD analysis project Ga0123398, IMG submission 89926) | Methane-oxidizing artificial microbial communities from Washington, USA to study methane cycling - T5-LHNO3 metaT (Metagenome... | ecosystem: Engineered > Modeled > Simulated communities...
CGCCGAGATCCTTGTAAGGCAGTTCGGCGGGATTCTTGATGGCGGTGACCTTGATCGGGCCGCGGCCCACATTGATCGTGTCGCCCTCGACCTTCACCTCGTGAGGGAAGCGGCCATGGACCGAGTCGTAGCGCAGCAGATGGGCGTTGGTCTCGACCGGACCCAGATCGTTGATGGCGACGACCTCGAGATCGGCGCGGCCGGATTCGACAATGAAGCGGAGGACGTTGCGGCCGATACGCCCGAAGCCGTTGATGGCCACTCTGACGGTCATTTGGAAAATCTCCTTGTCCGCCGCCAGCTTGGGGAAAGGCGGCATCCGCCCGGCGGCGTCTGCGCGCCGCGCGCCGGGCCTTAAGACCACGCCTACGACTGGACGGAACCGCCTAATCGCAGAAAACGTGATCGATTTCAAAGTGTAGAGCGCGCTTCTCTCGAAAAGGCCGTTTCCACTTTTTCGCCGCGCGCTCTAGGTTCGAGGCGAGGGTGTGATAGCACCTCGCGCCCCCCTGTCAACGCATCGTCCCGCCGCGCGCCCTCCGGAGAAGATCGCCGGCGGGCCGCCTTGGGATTTGCCCGATTCATGCTACCAACGCGTTGCGGCGAATCGGCGCTTGCCCGCCGCAACCTCTTCCGCCGCGAGAAATAGGGCGCCGCCCGGCGATGTCGCATCCAGAAAAGCCTGCCGAAAAGCTCGATGCGTCGCTGGCGCGCCTCAAAACGGCGCTGGACCAGCTCGAAAGAACCGTGGCGCTGAAGCTCGAGGACGATCTCTCCAGCGCCGAGCTAGAGGAGGAGCTCGCCATCATGCAGGACGACCGGGGTCGCCTCGCGCTCGACCTCGACGCCGCGCTCGCCCGCGTCAGCGCGCTGGAGAAGGCGCGCGACGAAGTGCTGCGCCGGCTCGACGGGGCGGGCGCTGGTATCGCCGCCGCGCTCGGCGTCGCGGCCTCGGCCGTCCGGCGCGCGGAGTAGGGGCCATGGCCGCCGTCATCGTCTCCATCGCCGGACGCACCTATCGCCTCTCCTGCGATGACGGCGAGGAGCCGCGCCTCCAACAGCTCGCCCGCTATGTCGAGGAAAAGATCCTCGCGATGAAGGACGGCTTCAAGGAGGTCGGCGAGCAGCGCATCGTGGTGATGGCGGCTCTCGCCATCGCCGACGAGGCGACCGATGCGCGCAATAAGGCGCAGGCCATGGAGATGGACGTCGCCGCGCTGCGCGCGGAGCTCGATGCGGTGAAGAAAGCAGCCGCCGCTCTGGAGGAGCGCGTCGCTCACGCGGTGGAGGACGCCGCGCGGCGGATCGAGCAGCTCGACACGGAGCTGCAAAAGCCGGCGGCGAAGGACGATTTTCCGATTTGACGCCTGAGGCGTCGTCCGTCGTCAATCGAATCGTTCGGCCGGCTCCCTCTCCCCGCAAGCGGGGCGCGGGAGCCTGGCTCATTCCCTCTCCCCGTGGAAACTACTTCCCCCAATTCTCGACGCTGGCGTCGCGCTTGGCCTTCTGGAGGTCGTCGGCGAAGGTCGAATATTGGTGATTGAGCTTCTCGGCGGTCATGGCCACGCCGCCGTCGGACATGATGGCGATCTTCATTTGCTCCGTCGCCAGGCGCTCCAGCTCGTTGATCCACTGATTGACGTTGCCGAGCAGCTTGTCCTTGCGCTCCTTCTGGACCGCATGGTCCGGCGACGTATCGGTGGCAAGGGCGATCTCGGCCTTTGTGGCCTCGATCAGCTTGTCGATATCCGCGAGCTTCGCCTCCAGCGCCGGAACCTGATCCGCCGCGTCGGCCTTTGCTTTTTCGAGCGCGGCCTCGGCGTCCTTCCTGGCCTTTTCCAGATTATCGAGACCGTTTTTCAGCCAGTTCGCCTGGATGGCGAGAAGCGAATCGCGGGCGACGCCGGTGAGGTTGAAACCGTTGGGAATGGGGAAATAAGGGCCGAGCTTGGCCGCTTCGGCGGGCGCGGCGAGGCCGAGGGCGCCGGCGAAGAGGGTCGCGGCGAGCGCCGCGCGAAGGCTGGGGAACATGGATTTCTCTCCCGGATCGGCGCGCGGTTTCCGTTTCCCGCGCGCATTGTGGTTGGAAAAGAAAGTGATCCATCGCCGCCTGTCTTGCAAGCCTGCATCCCGCCACACAACTGTCATTCCGCGTCGCCGCGGCGCTTGACGCGGGCCGCCCTTTCGCGCGAGTCTTTTCCCCGCCGGGGGAGCCCCGCCAGGGGGCTGAGAGGCTGCAAGGGGCGTCAAGGGACGCCGGGCGCGGCGACCCTTCGAACCTGATCCAGTTCCAATGCTGGCGGAGGGATGGTGTTCAATCTTCCTTATACGAGAGGCGGGCGATGCGCGCGCGGGTGATCGGCGCCGGCGTCGCCGGGCTCTGCGCGGCCTATGCGCTGGCGCGCGCCGGGGCGGAGGTCGAGATCGTCGAGCGCAATGGCGCGCCGGGCCAGGGGTGCTCCCGCTACGCCGGCGGCATGATCGCGCCCTGGTGCGAATTGGAGAGCGCCGAGCCGCTCGTCGCCGAACTGGGCCAGGAGGCCCTCGATTTCTGGACTCGCGAGGTCCCGGTCGCGACCGTCGCCGGGAGCCTCGTCGTCGCCGCGCCTCGCGCGCGCGCCGAGCTTGCCGATTTCGCCCGCCGCACGGACAATTTCCGCAGGCTCGACGGCCCGGACGTCGCGACGCTGGAGCCCGACCTCGCCGGGCGCTTCGAGGCGGCGCTTTATTTCCCGCGGGAGGCGCATCTCGATCCGCGCGCCGCGATGCGGGCTCTCGCCGGGCGTCTCGCCGCCATGCAAAACGTCGCGCAGCATTTCGGCGTCGAGCCGGAGAGCCTCGCGACCGCCCCCGACTGGACGATCGACTGCCGGGGCTTCGCCGCCCGCGACGCGCTGGCCAAGTTACGGGGCGTCAAGGGCGAGATGCTCGTCCTGCGCAGCGAGGAGATCGCGCTGGCGCGCCCGGTCCGCATGCTGCATCCGCGCCGGCCCGTCTATGTCGTGCCGCGCGGCGAGGGGCTCTTCATGGTCGGCGCGACCATGATCGAGAATGAAGAGCGCGCGCGGGTCACGGCGCGCTCGGTGGTGGAGCTCGTCAATTCCGCCTTCGCCATTCACCCCGCCTTCGCCGAGGCGGAGATCGTCGAAACGGGCTCGGACGTGCGGCCCGCCTTCCCCGACAATCTGCCGCGCCTTATCCGGCGGGGCCGGACGATCTATATCAATGGGCTCTACAGGCATGGTTTCCTGCTTGCCCCGGCGCTTGCGCGGCGGGCCGTCGAGGTCGTTCTCGGCGGGGCCTATTTCCCGGAGGTCATGGATGCGGATTCAAGTGAACGGGCGTCCGCGTGAGGTGGAGTCCACCACGCTGGAGGCGCTGCTGCGCGAGCTGGGCTATGAGGACCAGAAGGTCGGCACGGCGCTGAACCAGGAATTCGTGCGTGACAGGGATCGAGACAAGACTCTGCTCCACGAGGATGACGTCGTGGAAATCGTGACGCCGAGGCAAGGCGGATGAACGCGCATCCCAACGCAATTTTGGCCGATCCGCTGACCCTCTACGATGCGGCGCCGCGCTCGCGGCTGCTGCTCGGCACGGCGCGCTACCCGTCGCCCGCGATCCTCGCCGAGGCGGTCCGCGCTTCCGCCTGCGAGGTCGTGACCGTCTCGCTGCGGCGCGAGGCCGGCGGCGCGCGGGCGGGCGAGAGCTTCTGGAGCCTCGTTCGCGACACGGGCGCGCGCGTGCTGCCCAATACGGCGGGTTGCCGCACGGCGAAGGAGGCGATCGCGACGGCGCGGATGGCGCGCGAGGTCTTCGAGACCGACTGGATCAAGCTGGAGGTCATTGGCGAGGAGGATACGCTGCAGCCTGACGTCTTCGGCCTCGTCGAGGCGGCGAAGGCGCTGGCGTTGGACGGCTTCAAGGTCTTCCCCTATACGACCGACGATCTCGTCGCCGCCGAGAAGCTGCTCGACGCCGGCTGCGAAGTCCTCATGCCCTGGGCGGCGCCGATCGGCTCGGGACGGGGCGTCAACAACGCCTTCGCGCTGCGGGCGCTGCGCGCGCATTTCCCGGGCGTCCCCCTTATCGTCGACGCCGGGCTCGGCGCGCCTTCCCACGCCGCGACGGCGATGGAAATGGGCTATGACGCCGTGCTGCTCAACACGGCGGTCGCGCGCGCGGGCGATCCGGTCGCCATGGCCCGCGCCTTCGCCCTCGCGGTCGAGGCGGGGCGGCTGGCCTTCCTCGCCAGGCCGATGACGCCGCGCGACATGGCGGAGCCCTCGACCCCGGTGATCGGGCGGCCGTTCGGCGGAGCGGCGTGAGCCCGCCCACTCTGTCATGAAGGCGGCAGGGAACTCTGTTGAATTCGACGCGCAGTCCTCCCGCCGCTATTTCCCTCCCCGCGCGCCGCGTCTATGGCTGGACGCGACTTGGAGCGCCCCCGGAGCCGCCTTTGACCGTTTGCAGCCTGGATCCCTTCTACCTGATTGTCGATCGCGCCGACTGGCTGACGCGACTCCTGCCGCTCGGCGTGACGCTCGTGCAATTGCGCGTGAAGGACAGGCCGGAGTTCGAACTGCGCGAGGAGATCGGCCGCGCGCGCGATCTCTGCCGCGCGGCGGGCGCGCAGCTCATCGTCAATGATTACTGGAATCTCGCCATCGACGCCGGCTGCGACTTCGTGCATCTCGGGCAGGACGATCTTGACGGCGCCGATATTCCCGCGCTGCGCCGTCACGGCGTGCGAGTTGGAGTCTCGACCCATGACGAAGCGGAGCTCGATCGCGCATTGTCGCTCTCGCCCGATTATGTGGCGCTCGGCCCCGTCTGGCCGACCTTGCTCAAGGAAATGAAATTCGCGCCGCAGGGGCTCGACAAGCTCGGGCGCTGGAAGAAGCGTCTTGGCGACGTTCCGCTCGTCGCCATTGGCGGATTGACGCCGGCGCGCGCCTGCCTTGCGCTTGCGGCGGGCGCCGACAGCGCCTGCGTCGTGACCGACATTCTGCGCGCCGCCGATCCCGAGGCGCGCGTGGTCGAATGGGCGACGACGACCGCGCCATGGCGCGAGGCGCCGGAGCTCATCAGAAGCTTCGCGCCCGACTACGCGAAGGCCAAGGTCTTTCCCTCGCCCAATCACGGACCGCGCGCGAAGCCCGTCTCCGCGCTCGTGCTGCATTATACCGGCATGCCGACCGCGGAAGGCGCGCTCGAACTCTTATGTTCGCCGGTCAGGGAGGTCTCGGCGCATTATTTCGTCGAGGAAAGCGGGCGCGTCCTGCAGCTCGTGCCCGAAGAGCGGCGCGCCTGGCATGCGGGCGTGAGCTATTGGGCGGGCGAGACCGACATGAACTCCGCCTCGATCGGAATTGAGATCGCGCATCCCGGCCATATTGATCCGCATCCTTATCCGGCGCCGCAGATCGAAGCGACGATCGCGCTGGCGCGCGACATATGCGAACGCCGCAACATCGCGCCCGCACGCGTGCTCGCCCATTCCGACATCGCGCCGCGCCGCAAGATCGACCCCGGCGAGTTCTTCCCCTGGGAGAAGCTCGCGGCGGCCGGCGTCGGCCGCCACGTCGCGTCGCCCCCGCCCGACGATGGTCCGGCGCTCGAGCTCGACATGGCGGGCGAGGCGGTTTCCCGTCTGCAAAGCCAGCTTGCCAGTTTCGGCTATAAAATCGCCGAAACCGGAATTTATGACGACGACACCGCCTCGGCGGTCGCCGCCTTTCAGCGGCATTTCCGGCGCGCGCGCGTGGACGGCCGCGCCGACGCTTCCACAATCGAGGTTTTGGCGCGCCTGCTGGCGCTTTGAGGAATTTCGGATGACGCGACAATCGAGACGCGCCGTCGTTGTCACCGGCGCCTCCACGGGCATCGGCGCGGCCTGCGTCGCATCGCTCGTTCAGGCGGGCTTCTTCGTCTTCGGCTCCGTGCGCAAGGAGGCGGACGCCGAAGGCCTGAAGGCGCGTTTCGGCGCCGATGTCGCGCCGCTCTTCTTCGACGTGACCGACGCCGAGGCGGTCGCAAAGGGCGCGCGGGAGGTCGGCGACTGGCTCGGCGGCGCCACGCTCGCCGGCCTCGTCAACAATGCCGGCGTCGCCGCGCCGGGGCCGCTGCTGCATCTTCCGATCGCCGATCTGCGCTGGCAGATCGAGATCAACGTCATCGGCCAGCTACAGGTGACGCAGGCCTTCGCGCCGCTTTTGGGCGCGCGCGAGCCGCAGAGCGCCGCGCCGGGGCGCGTCGTCATGATGAGCTCCGTCGCCGGCCGTTTCGCCTCGCCTTTTCTCGGCGCCTACAACGCCTCGAAATTCGCGCTCGAAGGCCTCTCCGACGCGCTGCGCCGCGAGCTGAAGATCTATGGGATCGACGTCGTTCTGATCGAGCCGGGCATGATCGCGACGCCGATCTGGGACAAGGCCGAAAGCGCCGACCTCGCCCGCTTCGACGATACGATCTACGGGTCCGCCGCGCGCCGCATACAGAAATGGGCCGTCGAGCAGGGACGGGCCGCCCCGGGGCCCGAAATCGTCGCGGCGGCCGTGTTGCGCGCATTGACCGCGCCGCGCGCGCCGCTGCGCGTCCCCGTCATGAAAAACAAATTCCTCGGCTGGACGCTGCCGGGCCTCATGCCCATGTGGCTCATCGACTGGCTGACGGATCGGAGCCTGGGCTTCTCGGCGCGGCGCCGGACGCTGCTGGCGGCCGCCTCGAAAGGAGACGCGGATGTCGAATGAAACGCAAATCGTCCATGGCGTCGTGTGCTGGAGCGAACTCGCCGTTCACGACATGGCGCGCGCGCAGAAATTCTATTCGGAAGCGCTCGGCTGGCGCTTCGAGGCCATGCCCATGCAAGACATGACCTACTGGATCATCCTGTCGGGCGAGACGCGCGTCGGCGGCTTGTTCGAGATGACCGGCGAGCAATTCAAGGGCGTGCCCGAACATTGGCTGACCTATATCGCCGTCGACGACATCGACGCGCGATTGAAGAAGGCCGTCGCGGCCGGCGCGCGCATTTGCAAGGAGGCCTTCGACATTCCAGGCGTCGGCCGCATGGCCGTCCTTGCGGAACCCGGCGGCGCCGTCGTCGCCTGGATGACGCCGAAGCCCGCATAACGTCACACTCTAAAGACGCGTCGTCTCGTCGATTTCGCCCGGGCGGAAATGCCTGACGAATTCGCAGGCGACGCCGTCGCCGTCGATGCGCACCACTTTCGCCGGCGTGTTGCCGACCGTCACCTCGGCGCCGAGCGGAATGACGTGGTCCGTCTCGATCGAGACGCCTGAAAGCGACAGGCTGCGAATGCGCACAATGTGCTCGTCGCCGCGCGTCAGGCGCAGCACGGTGAGATCCATCAGCGGCACGACGCGGTCGTGTCGGCGCCTCTCCTCGACGTCCATCGTCGAGCGATTGGCGTGCCACGTCAGTTGATCGGCGAGCCGCTCGCGCTTCTTGGGCGTCAATTGCAGCGTCATTTCGAAGCCGGTTTCGGTGTTCCGGATGACCGAGCCGGTGAAGCGGCCGAGCTCGTTCAAATAGAGCACGACCTTTTCGCCCGGCGTCGTGACGACCGGCGCGAAGAGCGACGCCTCGCTCGGCGAGATGTCGAAGGTTCGGCAGGAATATTCCTCGCTGGACCTGAGCAGCATATACCTTCCGGGGAAGGAGATCCGGACGCGCTGCAGGCGATCCGTCTCGAAATGATTGATCGAGTGGAGGAGATTAATGCCCATAGTTGAAACCGCCATTGTCGATTGCCGCCCCGCGGCGCATGCGCCGCAAGGGTCGTTGAAGCGGGACGTTACAGGATGGCGCTTGCCGTAAAAAGTTGCTCGGACCAGTTTCGCCCAAGGTTTCGCAAACGCCGTATGCGAGAATCTCTCTAAATCGAAACAATTTTACGCATCCGCGATCGAGCGTCCATTGTGTTGGCGTCTCCGTTTCGCCGCGTTCTTGAAGGCGCTTGGCGCATCCTTCATTCGCCATGCAGGAGTCGGAAATTCGCAGCCTGTCGCGTAACCTGGCGTGGCGCCACGCTTATGATGATTTCTCAAATGGTTATTAACTACAAGGAGGTCGCTAAGCTTAATTGAATGGACCCTGCTTGCATTTGGTTTTATGGTTTAGTTTAAGGAAGTTACGGGTTTCAGAGTGAAATCGCTGAACGTACTGATAAGCTCGCTCGTTTGTTGCGGTTTCGCATGGACCGCGCAGGCGCCCGCGCGCGCTTTCGATTTCTTCGGTCTCTTCGGCGAGGACGAAAAGGCGCAGCCGAGCCCGAACGCCGTCGCCTATGAGATCGACTTCAAGGGGCTTGACGACGGCGCGCTCGAACAGACGCTCAAGGACGCCTCCAATAGCTGGCGCCTGAGGCTCGACGCGCCAGGCTCGGGCGTGGGCCTCGCGCGCCGCGTCGTGGCCGATTATCCGCGCATCGTCGACGCCTTATGGGCGAGCGGCTATTTCAACGCCACGGTGCGCGCGCGCGTCGCGGGCGTTTACGTCTCGCCGGAAGGCAAGGGCGCCGAGTCGGCGGCGGCCGCCGCCGAACGCTATCGCGGCGCGGCGCTCGCGCCTGTCGTTTTCGAGATCGATCCGGGACCGCTCTTCACGCTGCGCCATGTCGTCGTCTATGACGCGCGCACCAATGCGCCGATCGATCCGGCGCTTTTCTCGCGCAAGGCTTTCGACAGCGATCCCGACGATCCCGCGCGCGCGGCGGCGCTTCAGGCGCGCGAGGCCGAATGGATCGACCAGTTGCGCGACAAATCCTATCCGCTCGCCAAGGTCGTCTCGTCGCGCCCCGTGATCTTTCACAATGAGCATGTGATGGATGTGGCGCTGACCATCGATCCGGGGCCCAAAGCGGGCGTCGGCGCCGTCGAGCTTTCGGGCTCGCCGGGCGTCGATCCGGCCGTGATCCGCTCCTTCATCTATCTGGAGGAGGGCGAGCCCTACAGTCCCAAGAAGCTCGCCGACACGCGCAAATCCGTCGCGCGCATCGAGGCGCTCGGCGGCGTGAAGGTCGAGGACGGCGCGCATCTCGACAAGAACGGCAATCTGCCGATCCTCGTCGAAACGAGCGAGCGCAAGCGCCACGCCATCGGCGCCTCGGCCATGTTCTCCAACATTAACGGCCCGTCGCTGCGCACTTATTGGGTCGACCGCAATCTCTTCGGCGGCGCCGAGCGCCTGCGCTTCGATCTCGAGGGCGGTCTCGCCTATTACAATAATTCGTCCGCCTTCATTTCCTTTCCGGAGCTGAAGGCGAGCAATCTCGTCGGCGCCGCGCGTCTGAGCTTCCTCAAGCCGGCGCTCTGGGGCACGCGCAACGATCTGCTGCTCGACGCCGCCGCGGTGCGCGAGCGCACCGTCTATTACTGGGCGTCCTACGGCAATTTCACCGGCGCGATCCGCCATCGCTTCAGCGATACGGCGTCTGTCCAGGGGGGGCTCGAAGTCGAGGGCGGGCAGTTCTTCGACGTCTATGGCTTGCACAATTATTCGCTGCTCGGCTTTCCGATTTCGGGAACCTATGACAGCACCGACAATGCGCTCGCGCCGACGCGCGGCGTTCGCGTCAACGCCCGCGTCGCGCCTTATGTGAAGGCGCTGCCGCATGGCGTCGGCATGGTGGAGTCGAAGGGCCAGGCCTCCGCCTATTACGCGCTCGACGAGGACGCCTGGTATATTCTCGCCGGCCGCGTGGCGGCGGGCTCCATTGTCGGCGCCTCGGTCGAGAACGTGCCCGCGAGCCGCCGATTCTTCGCGGGCGGCGGGGGCTCGGTGCGCGGCTATCGCTATCGCTCCATCAGTCCCGAGAACGGCTTCGGCTGGCCCACGGGCGGCCTCAGCCTGTTCGAGGCCTCGGCGGAGGCGCGGCTGAAAGTGACGCAGAATATCGGCGTCGTGCCGTTCATCGACGCCGGCGCCGCCTTCTCCTCGCCCTGGCCCGATTTCAGCTCCACCATGCGGCTCGCGGCGGGTGTCGGGCTTCGTTACTATACGGGCGTCGGCCCCATTCGATTCGACGTCGCCACGCCGCTCAATCCGAGGCCGCAGGACAGCCGGCTCGCCATCTTCATCGGCATCGGGGAAAGCTTCTAGATGCGCAAGCGCTCTCTCGCCATCGCCGCCGGCGCGCTCGCGCTGATCGCGCTTGCGGTCGGCGCGGGCGTCTATTCGCTGCATAGCGAGTCGGGCGGCCGCTCGCTCGCGCGCTTCGCGTCGGACGCCGCGTCTTCCCCGGACATGAAAGTCGAGATCGGCGCCATCGACGGCGTTCTGTCGTCGACGCCCGCCATTCGCGACGTCGTCGTTTCAGACCGCGACGGGCCGTGGCTGAAGATCGACCGCATCGCCGCCAAATGGTCGCGCCTTGCTTTGCTCGGCCTGAAGCTCGACATCGACCATGTCGAGATCGGAGAAGCCGACGTCCTGCGCCGCCCGGCGCCCGCCGCCGAGGCGAAGCCGGCCGAAGCGAAGTCGGGGAGCATGTCCTTTCCGCCGAAGCCGCCGATCGGCGTGCGGCTCGGCGAACTGGCGCTCGGCAAGCTCGTCCTCGCCGAGCCGGTGGCGGGCTCCGCCGCGACTCTTTCGGTCGACGCCGGCGCCGAGCTGACCGGCGCGAAAGCGAGCCTGCGGCTCCTCGCGCAACGGCTCGATGCGCCGGGCTCGATCGGCGCCGACGCGGCCTATACGTCGAGCGGCGGCGAGCTTCACGTCAAGCTCGCCGTGAAGGAGCCCGGCGACGGGCTCATCGCGCGCCTCGCCAAGATTCCCGGCCTGCCGCCGGTGGAGGCCGCGATCGACGGCGACGGAACGCTCGACGCTTTCGAGGCGACGATCGCCGCCAAGGCGGGCGAGGCCGGCGCGGAAGGAAGCGCGAAGATCGCGCGCGACGGCGCGGCGAGGCGCCTCGATCTCGATTTGACGGCGCGGCTCGCCGACCTGCTGTCGCGGGAGCTTGCGCCGCTCTTCGCCGAGACGACGAAGATCGAGGCGACCGCGCATCTCGCCGATGACGGCGCCGAGGCGCTCGACCGTCTCGCGCTCACGGCGTCGGCTTTCCAGCTCGGCGCGTCGGGCCGTCTCGGCGCCGACGGCAAGGGCGCCGGCAACGCGAAGCTGTCCGCCGCCGATCTTGGCCGCTTCTCGCGCCTCGCGGGACGCGAGCTGCGCGGCGCGCTCGATCTCTCCGCCAATCTCTCCGGCGCGCCGCTCGACGGCGCCGTGACGGCGGCGCTCGACGGCGCGGTCACGGGGCTCGGCTCGGGCGTCGCGGCGGTAGACGGGCTCGTCGGCGAAAATTTGCGACTCTCCGGCAAGGTCGCGACGCTTCCCGATGGCGGGCTCTCCTTCGAGAAGCTCGCCTTGGACGGCGCGCATGTCTCCGCGCTCATCGACGGCGAGGCGACGAAGCAGAAAGCCGCGATCGACGCGAAAATCGACCTGCCGGAGCTGAAATATGCCGGCCTGCCGCTCACGGGCCGCGCCAATGTCACGGCCGCCGTGACGCGCGCGCTCGACAAGCCCGACGCGACGCTGAAAATGACGCTGGAGGACGCGACCGCCAATGGCCGTCCGATCCCGAAGCTCGCCTTGCAGGGCGAGGCGCATGACGTTCTCGGCCAGCTCACGGCGCTGGCGACGCTCGACGGCGAGGTCGACCGCAAGCCGGCGAAGGGCCGTTTCTCGCTCGCCCGCGCCGGAGGAGGCTGGAAGCTCGACGAGCTCGATCTCGCTGTCGGCGGCGCGACGGCGAAAGGCCGGCTTTCGCTCGACGAGGCGGGGCTTGCGAGCGGGCGCCTCTCCGTCGACGCGCCCAATCTCGACGATCTCTCGGCGCTCGCCTTGCAAAAGCTCGGCGGTCGACTCAGCGCCGACATTGCGCTCGACGCGGCGGGCGGCGGACAGAATATTTCCGTCGACGCGCAAGGGGCAGGCGTCGAAGCGGCGGGCGCCGCTATCGGCCGGCTCGGCGCCAGATTCTCGGCGCGCGATCTCTACCGCCAGCCGGCGCTCGACGGCGACGTCTCGATCGACAACGCCCGCATCGGCAAGGAGACGATCGGCAAGGCCCGCCTTCTCGCGCGGCCCGCGGGCGACGGCGCGGCGGCGCTCGATCTTTCGCTCGACGCGCGCGGCTTCAATATTGCGAGCCGCGCGACGCTGACGCCCGGCGAGGCGACGCAGCTCGACATCGCGTCCTTCTCCGCGCAGCGCGCCGGCAAGAAAATCGCGCTCGCGCAACCCGCTGTCGTGACCGTGCAGCGCGGCGCGATGAATCTGCGCGGCGTTTCCGTCGCGCTCGGCTCGGGGCGTCTCGACGTCGACGGCGTGGTCGGCGAGCGCATCGACCTCACGGCGAAAGCGCGCGCCGTGCCGCTCTCCGTCGCTTCGATCGTCGATCCCTCGCTCGGCCTTGAAGGAACGGTGGAAGCGGATGCGCGCATTAGTGGAACGAAAGCCGCGCCCATTGGCGAGTGGCGCGTGAAGGCGTCGAAAGTGATCGCGCCGCAATTGCGCGCGAACGGGCTGCCGGCGATCGACGCCACGGCGAGCGGCCGCCTCGCCAATTCGCGCACGACGGTCGACGCGGACATTGCGCTCGGCGCGACGAGCAAGCTGAAGATTACGGGCTCCGCGCCGCTCGGCGAGGGCGGGCTCGATCTCGGCGCGAAGGGCGCGCTCGACGCGGCGCTCGCCAACACAATGCTCGCCGCGAACGGCCAGACCGTCGCGGGCAAGGCCAATGTCGATCTGCGCCTCACGGGCCCCGCCAACAATCCGATCATCGGCGGCGCCGTCAATATCGCCGACGGCGCCTTCAGCGATCCTCTGAACGGCGTGAGCCTCACGAAAATCAATGGCAAGCTGGAGGGGCGCGGCCATGATCTCACCATTGGCGGCCTCAGCGCGCAGACGAAGAATGGCGGGCAGATCGCCGTCGCCGGCCGCGTGACGATCGCGCCCGACGCCGGCATGCCCGGCGCGCTTCACATCGTGGCCAAGAACGCGCAGCTCGCCAGCACCGACGTCGTGAGCTCCGTCGGCGATCTCGATCTCATGATCTCGGGCCCGCTCGCGCGCAATCCGAAGATCGCCGGCAAGGTCAATCTCGACTCGATGGATGTGAGCGTCCCCGACCGGCTGCCGGCTAATCTGAAGCCGCTTCCCGGCTCGACCCATATCAATGCGAAAGGATTCGCCGCGCAGATGCTCGCGCTGGAGCGCAGGCAGAAGGAGAAAGCGGGGCGCAAATCCAGTTTCGACGCGTCGCTCGATCTTGCGCTATCGGCGCCCAACAAGATCTTCGTGCGCGGCCGCGGCATCGACGCCGAGTTCGGCGGCGATCTGAAGATCGGCGGCACGATCCAGAAGCCCAATGTCCTTGGCGGTTTCGATCTGCGGCGCGGCAAGATGCAGCTTCTCACGCAGCGCATCGACATTACGCGCGGCAAGCTCTCCTTCACCGGCGGCCTTGCGCCGCAGCTCGATTTCACGGCGGAAACCACGGCCGCCGACATTACCGCGCGGATCGGCGTCTCGGGTCCCGCCGCCTCTCCGGTCTTCGCCTTCTCCTCGACGCCGGAAATGCCGCAGGACGAGGTGCTGTCGCGCCTGCTCTTCGCCAAGGCCTCGGGTTCGCTCACCCCGTTCCAAGCGGTTCAGCTCGCGGCGGCGCTGGCGCAATTCTCCGGCGCGGCCACGGGCGTCGACGCTTTCGAGAAGATGCGCAAGGCGCTCGGCGTCGACTCGCTCGATCTCGACGCCGGCGGCGCCGGCGGCCCGACGGTCGGCGCCTCGCGCTACATCATGGAGGGCGTCAGCGTCGGCGTGAAGACGGGCGCCAAGCCCGAGCAGAGCTCGGTCAATGTCGGCGTCGACATTACGCGCGGCGTGCGTCTGCAAAGCGAAACAATGATCGACGGCAAGACGTCGATGGGCATTGGGATCGAGCATGAATATTGAGGGCGCCGCGACTGGCGCGACGCCCTCGTCCTTGTAATGGGGTGAGTTTCGATTGGCTGCATGGCTTCATGCAAACCGGTCGCGATCAGCCGCAGACCCAGACCCACCCGCGAAAGGCCGGACGCCAGCAGGAGCCCGTCCCATAGGGGTACCAGGTCCCGCCCCAATAGCGGCCGCCGCCCCAGCCCCAATGCGGGCCATGGCCGCCCCAGCCAAATCCGCCGCCCCAGCCGTGGCCGCCCCAGCCATGCGCGGAGGAAGCCGTGGGAAGAGCCAGAACGCCGGCGAGCGCCGTGACGAAAGCAAGTTTGCGCAACATTTTTTTCACTCCTCAATTCGAACTGTCGGTTCACTCGTTAGGAACCGTGGGAAATATGCGCGCGGGGCCGCGGAAACGCTGTGCGTCGCCGCACATGCCGGCGCTCGACAAGGAAAAGCGCGAAGCTGCATGAAAGGGATGAAGGGAATTGACGCGATGGCCTTTTCGATCGGCGAGCTTGTCTCGGCCGTCTTCAACGGCGCGCCGACGCCGGAAGCGGCGGAGAAATACACGGGGCAGCTTACGGCGCTCATTTCGCTCTATATCTGCTTCGTCGCGATCTTCGTCGTCGGCGTTTACGTCCGTTCGGCGAAGAAGCGGCGGGAATTGCAGGAAGAGCGCCGCCTCTTCAAGATCTGGATCGCCTATTCGCTGATCTTCTCGATTCTCGCGATCGCGGCTTATCTTCTGTATTTCCTTATTTCCGCGAGCTGATCGCGAAGGCGGCGACGCCGCGGGGCGGCAGGATCTTTTCCCCGAGCAGCAGACGCGCCTCTCCGACGAGCGTGGAAATATCCGCGGGCTCCGGCCCGTAATTGAAGACATAGCGTGTGGCGCCATTGTCGCGGACGCGAATGTCGCGCGGCAATGACGGCGTTTCGAGACGCGCTTCGTCGAGTGCGAGCCTGAGGACCGCGTCCAGCAGCGCTTCGTCGGGCCATCCGGCGAGATAGGAGACGTTGTCGCGACGCGCGAGCGCGCATTCGTCGTCATAGGAGGCGATCTCGTTTTCGACGCCCTCGCCGAGAACCAGAAATTCGCGCCAGCGTTCGACATGGCCGATCTCGGCCGTGATGAGGGCGGCTGGCCGCAGGCTCTCGACGCGGCGCACGCGCAGATCAATGAGCTTGCGCAGCGGGCCCGGAGGAAGGTCCGCAGGAATCTGGAAGTCGGCGGTCTTCGCGCCCGTGCGCGGGCCCATCAGAATTTGCGCGTCGCTCTTCGCCAGGGCGTCGACGAAATCGTCCGACGCCATGAAGAGTCCGGGCAGCAGGATGAGCTTGCGGTCCCGCACGGTCTCCGCGGTCGGCGGGCCGATGTCGATGGAAAGCCCCATGCGGCGCAGGCCGCGGTAGAAATGCAGGACGAGCTCGAAATAGGAGAAATCCTGTCCCTGCGGCTCGATCTTCCAAACCCATTCGCTTTCATAGTCGAAGACGAGAACGACGTCGGCGCGCCGCGTCTCCACGCGCGCGTCGAGCGTCGCAAGCTCGCGCGCGATTCCCTCGACGTCGCGATAGGCTTCATTGGGCTCGGAGTTCGGCAGGAGCAGCGCCTCATGCATCTGCTCCTGCGCGAAAGGCGCCTGCCGCCAGCGGAAATAGCTCACCGTCTCGGCCCCCGCCGCGAAGGCCTCGAAGGTCCACAGGCGCACGGCGCCGCTGGCGGGGGCGGGGTTCCACGGCGCCCAGTTCACGGGGCCGGGCTGCTGCTCCATCACCCACCAGCGGCCGCGCCCGCAGCCGCGATAGAGATCGTGATGGAAGGCCTGAAAATCTGGATCGCCCACGCGCATGTAGCGCGCCTTGAAGGCGTCGTCATTGGCGCTGCGTTCGAGAAAGCCGAGCGGATAGCTGTCCCAGCTCGCGGCGTCGAGATCGCGCGACAGCGCGAAATGATCGAAGGCCGTGAAGGCGCCCATGAAATTATGCAGGATCGGCCGCCCCGGCGAATGCTTGCGGATGATCTCGACCTGCCGCCTGTTGAAGGCGACGACCTGATCGGACGAAAAGCGCTGGAAATCGAGGCGGTGCGCCGGATTGGCCTCGGTGACGGTCAGGTTCGGCAGTTCGATCGCGTCGAAGCCGGGAAGCTCCATCGACCAGAAGACATTGCCCCAGGCGGCGTTCAGCGCGCCGATGGAAGCGTATTTCTTCTCGCACCATTTCTGAAAGGCGCTGCGTGCGGCGTCGGAATAGCTCTCCACCGTATCGTGGCAGCCATATTCATTGTCCGTCTGCCAGGCGGCGATGGCGGGATGCGCGCCGAATTCCTGCGCGAGCAGCGTGACGATGCGGTCGCATTCGCGCGCATAGCCTTCATGGCTGAAGCAGTAATGGCGGCGCGAACCGAATTTGCGTGGCCTTCCCTGCGCGTCGAGCGCCAGCATGTCGGGCAGGGCGTCCACGAGCCATTTCGGCGGCGTCGCCGTCGGCGCGCCGAGGACGACGGCGAGGCCCGCCGCGTGCAGCGTCTCGATCGCCTCCCGCAGCCATTCGAAATCATAGACGCCGGGACGCGGCTCCAGACGCGACCAGGCGAATTCCCCGATGCGCACATAGCTGAGCCCGATCGCCTTCATCCGCACGGCGTCTTCCGCCCAATGGGCGGTCGGCCAATGCTCGGGATAATAGCAGACGCCGAG
>Ga0123398_1032049_pt1 | contig 16608 bp, 18 predicted proteins | sample T5LHNO3metaT_FD_89926 | JGI IMG/M metagenome (GOLD analysis project Ga0123398, IMG submission 89926) | Methane-oxidizing artificial microbial communities from Washington, USA to study methane cycling - T5-LHNO3 metaT (Metagenome... | ecosystem: Engineered > Modeled > Simulated communities...
GCAATGACGAGCCTGCGTATGGTTTCAGCTCTCGTCGCCCGCGACGCGCATCTTCACGATCTTGTCCGGCCCGTCGACCATGCCATTATTGGACTTGTCGCCCTTCTTGATCTTGTCGACGACGTCCATGCCGGAGACGACCTCGCCCCAGATCGTATATTTGCCCTGGAGCTGCGGCGCGTCGGCGTAGCAGATGAAGAATTGCGAATTGGCGGAATCCTTGTCGCCCGGCTGTCGCGCCATGGCGACCGTGCCGCGCTTGAAGGGCAGATCGCTGAATTCGGCCTTGAGGTCGGGATAGCGCGAGCTGCCCATGCCCGTGCCCTCGGGATCGCCCGCCTGGGCCATGAAGCCGTCGATGACGCGATGGAAGACGATATTGTCGTAGAAATGCTCCTTGGCGAGGCGCTTGATGCGCTCGACATGCTTGGGCGCGAGATCGGGGCGCAGCTTGATCGTGACGCGCCCGTCCTTGGTGTCGAGATAAAGGAGCTCGTCCGCGGCGCGAGCGATCGAAGCGGCGCCGAGCGCGGCCGAAAAAGCGACGCCAGCAAGCAGCAGACGGCGGGTGATCTTCATGGAAAAGCCTCCCTAAGCCTCTTGGTTTTATCCGCGCCTTTGAATGGCGCGTTTGAGGGCCTCGACGGAAGCGGGCGGCGCGAAGGCCGACACGTCGCCGCCAAGCGCCGCAATCTGACGAACGAGAGTGCCGCTGATGTGGCGGAACCCTGGCGAGGCCGGCAGGAAGACCGTGGCGATTTCGGGCGCGAGCGTCCCGTTCATCCCCGCCATCTGTATCTCATAGTCGAAATCGGAACCGTCGCGCAATCCGCGCAAGATGGCGCAGGCCCCCTGCTCCCTCGCGGCTTCGACGACGAGCCCGTCAAAGCTGACGACCCGGACCCGCGCTCCGAAACCCTCTTCGGCCGCAATCGCGTCGACCGTCTCGGCGCGCTCCTCGAACGTAAGCCACGGCGTCTTTCCCGGATGCACGCCGATGGCGACGACGACGCTGTCGAACAGGGCGACGCCCTGGCGGATGACGTCCAGATGGCCGTTGGTCAGCGGGTCGAACGTGCCGGAGTAGAGCGCGGTCCGGCTCATGGCGAAAGCTCGTGCGCGATCTTGCCCGCGACCACGGTCGTCTTCACGACGCCTTGCAGCAGGGCCCCGTCAAAGGGTGTGTTGCGGCAGCGCGAATGCAGCTTCTCGGGATCGACGACGAAGGGTTCGTCGGGGTCGAAGCGGACGAGGTCGGCCGGCGCGCCCTTTTGCAGGCGTCCCTGCTCCAGCCCGAGGATTTCCGCCGGGCGGGAGGACATGGCGGCGAGGAGCCTCGGCAGCGCGACGTCGCCCGAATGCACGAGCCGCAGGCCGGCGGCAAGCATGGTCTCGACGCCGATGGCGCCGAATTCGGCCTCCGCGAAAGGCAGGCGCTTGGTCTCGACGTCCTGCGGATCGTGGTCCGAAACGATGACGTCGATGAGCCCTTCGGCGAGCGCGGCGACGAGCTGCTTGCGCTCGTCCTCATGGCGCAAAGGCGGGCGCAGCTTCAGGAAGGTGCGATAATCGCCGATGTCGTTCTCGTTGAGCGTAAGGTGGTTGATCGTCACGCCGCAGGTGACGTTCATCCCGGCCGCTTTGGCGGCGCGCAGCGCGTCGAGCGAGAGCGTGGTCGTGACGACGGCGGCGTGATAGCGCGCGCCGGTCAGCGCCACGAGACGCAGGTCGCGGTCGAGCATGACGGCCTCCGCCTCGCCCGGCACGCCCGCAAGGCCTAGGCGCAGCGCGAAGTCGCCCTCGTTCATCACGCCGCCGGCAAGGTCGGGATCTTGCGTGAAATGCACGACGAGCGCCCCGAAGTCGCGGGCGTAGGTCATGGCGCGCCGCATGACGAGCGCGTTCCTCACCGAGCGCGCGCCGTCGAAAAAGGCGACGGCCCCGGCTTGCTGGAGAAGTCCCAGCTCGGCGATCTCCTTGCCCTCGCGCGCCTTGGTCAGCGCCGCCATGGGCAGCACGCGCACGCGGCCCGTGTCTCGCGCGCGGCGCAGGACGAAATCGACCACGGCGGGGTCGTCGACCGCCGGGAAAGTGGAGGTCGTGGCGACGAGCGTGGTGACGCCGCCGGCGGCCGCCGCCATGGTGGCGCTGGCGATGGTCTCGCGATGTTCGGCGCCAGGCTCGCCGACAAAGGCCTGCATGTCGATAAGGCCGGGCGCGAGAACGTCGCCGCCGCAGTCGATGATCCGGGCGCCGCCGGGAGCGGAATCGCTTGTGACCCCCGGCCCCAGATCCGCGATGCGCCCCTCGCGGACGAAAAGCCCCCCACGCGTCTCGCTCCCGGAAGCAGGGTCGATCAGGCGGGCGTTGGCGAAGAGAAGCGGCGCGGGATGTTGAGGCGACATGGCGCCTGATTAGGGCATTTTGCGGGGGTTGGAAATGCCGCCTCCCGTCAACCCCAGGGAATCGAGTGAACGCCGGGCGCGAGCGAATCCCGCCCGGCGGTCTTGCAGCCAAGTTTACGCAGGCTGCGTAAACTTGCCTGCGACCGCCGACCTCCCCGTAAAGGGGGTATTGGGCGCCTACCATTCAGGATTATTGTTCACCCGATCCGCCCCCGTCAGCCCCGCCAAGCTCAATCGCGTGAGCCGCTCTACAAGACGCTCCACGGCCGCCGCGTCGAAAACCATCCCGAACGGCGACAACGCCAATATTTCCGCCTCGCGCACGAAAAAGATCGGCTGCTGCGCGAGCCAGATCGTGCGGATGGCGACTTCCTCGCGCGGCGCGTCGTCAGGCAGGAAGCGCCGCACGACCCTCTCGGCCAGCCTGAAAATCCGAGGCGGCCGGGCCTCGACGAAGCTTTTGAACACCGCGCTCGGTCGCACGCTCTCCCATGTGAAGAGCCGCAAATATTGGCTCACCCGGTCGCGCTTCACGAGCGGAGACAGGAATTGCCGCAGATAGAGGCGCAGCGCGTCTTCGGACGGGAGGCGGTCGAGTTCCTCGGCGTCGAGAAAGCTCTCTTTCTCCAGCGCGTCGGCGGCGGCTTCGAGCACGGCGCGGTACAGGCCCTCCTTGCCGCCGAAATGATAATTGACCGCCGCCTGATTAGCTTCCGCCCGTTGCGTGATGAGCCGCACCGAGCCGCCCTCGAAGCCATGTTCGGAGAAGACGGACACCGCCGCCTTGATCAGCGCCGCGCGCGTGGCCTCCGAGGCGCGCGAGACTCCGCGCGCCTTCTCCCCCGTTTCCGACAGACAAGCCCTCAATAGCCGAGCCAGCTCAGCCCGCCGCTCACGGCGCTCCCGACCGACCGCGCCCCGCTCCAGACCTTTTGCGCGAGCTTGGCGGACACGGCCGAAGGCGTCAATGAGGCGAGGACGCCCGGCTCTTCCGACTTCGGCTCAAGAGCTGGACCGCTTGCGGCCGGCGACGGCGCCGGGATCGCCTCCGCGCTTCTGGACTCGGCCGCGCGCTCCGCCCTCTTCGGCGCCGTTTCTTTCAGCGGCTTCGTGGGCGCGATCGCCGCCTTCGGATGCGAAAAGGCCGCGGACTCGGCGCTTCCGGGAAGGATCGGCATCATGGCGAAGGCGGGCGCCGGCGCGACCGCCCTGTCCTCTTCCCAGGCGATCGGCTGCAGCCCGCCGACCAGCACGCGGTCGGTGAACTTGCCGCTCTCCGGGTCCACATTGGCGGAAAGGGGCTTGCTCGCCACGGCCTCGAAAAGGTCCGGCGCGTGCGGAACCAGCGATCCGAGCGCGGTCGCGACGAAGCAGGCCACGGCGTTCATGAGAATAGAACGCGACTTGGCCCGAATGACGCGGTGAGCCGAAAAAGGCGCGCCGCCGGAAGCGCTGCGCGAACTGATTTTCTTATCGATCTCGAGCGGCATGGCGGCAACCTCGATTTCAAACGAACGATTGAATTTCATACGCCCGTTTGAAGCGGAAATATGGCGGGCCGCGGGCCTTTTTTCCGTCGGGCGGCGAAACAGTTCCAAGGAAGGGAAGGTCAAGGCCGGCGCCGTCGCCGCGGGCGTAGCCGCAAACCACCTTGGAAGGGCGCGGCGCACATGTATATTACGTTGTCATGACACTAACGCATCGGCTTCGTGACATATCGCCGCTCCTCGGCTTCACCCTGCTGCTGCTGACGCCGGGCGCCGCGATCCGCTGTGGGCTCATTCCTTTCGACATGCGATTCGAGGCTTTGCTGATCGTCTCGGCCCTGTGCATCGGCCTGTGCGTCGTCGCGGGCTATTCCTCGGCCGAGCTCGGCCTGCGCGCGCCCTGGGTGGCGCGGCATTGGGCGGGCTGCGGGCTCGCCACGCTCGGCATCGGCGCGGCGGTCTATCTTGAAGCGCAGCTCTTTCCCGCCGGCCGCGAGCAGCCGGACTGGCTGAAATTCGCGCCATTCTACGTGCTGGTCTCGAGCCCTTGTCAGGAACTGGTCTGCCGCTCGATTCCCAAGCTCATCGCCGACAAGCTGAAATTGGGCGGCGTGAACTACATGCTGTTCTCGGCCGCGACCTTCTCGCTCATGCATGTCGCCTATGGGGACGCGCTGCTGATGGCGAACACCTTTTTTGTCGGCCTGGTCTGGGCCGCCGCCTATCAGGTCACGCGCAATGTCTGGCCGGTCGCCGCGTCTCATGCGGCGGTGGGGACCTTCGCTTTCTGGCTCGGGATCGCCTGAGCGTCATTCCGACGGCTTCGCGAGAATCGCCGTTCGCAGAAGCAGCCAGAGCACGCAGGCGTTCAGCAGATGCCACAGGAAATGCGTTCCCGTCGGCAAGGCCGCGCAAATGTCGCGGTCGATGGTGCGGAAGGTCAGCGAGACGAGAAAAGTCGCCGCCGCCGATCCGAGTCCTTTGGCGGCGCCCCGATTCCCGCCCCACAGCAAAGCCGCGAAGGCGAGAAGCGCTGCAAGCGCCGGGAGATAGGAAACCGAGCCGTTCAGCCCCGAGACATGCGAATCGACGAGCGTGCTCGCGATCCCGAAAGCGATGGTCGTCACGGCGGCGGGAAGCGGCGCCAATCCGAAGAATCGGCGCAGCGCCAGCAGGAAATAGCCATAGATGAAGACGGCGATCGGGATCACGTCGAGCAGCATGGCGCCGCGCGTCGCGATCGTGTGAAAAATGAAGCTCCCGACGCCCACGGTCGCGGTGACGGCGATGAGCGCCGCCGCCGGCGCGTCGCTTCTCCCCCGCCGGCGCAAAAGCGCATAGGCCGCGCCGGCCGCGATCAGAAAGGCGGCGTTGCTCATGGCGTTGAGCGGCTCGGACCAGAAGCGGCCGTCGAGCCGCTCGCAATAGTCGATGACGGGTTCCTGCCAATTCATGAAAAATGCGCCGCCTCGCTTCGGGACGGCGCATCTGTCGCGGAGGCGGCTGTCACAATCAACGTGGCCTGGGCGCGATCATCTCTTACCCGATTTGACAGAGGGCGTCGGCGCGGCCTTGGCCTCGTCGAGCCTGGCGAAGCGCACCAGCACCTCGGCTCCGTCTTCCGGCGGCGAGGCGAGTCGCGCGCGGAAGGCGATTCTTTCGCCGGCGTCGAGCCGCGATTTCGGCGTCGGCGCGGTCCAGCTATAGCGATCGAGCCCATTGGCGCCGCGAATCGCGAGCGTGATCGAGGGCACGCGATTCTGCTCGCGGCGAATATTCACGATCTCGCCTTCCGTCACGAGAACCTTGCGCGCGCCGTCCATGACGATGCGGGAATGCACGTCGCGCAGCTCCAGTCCGGCGAGATTCACCGGCAGACCCACGGCGCGGTAGGCGGTCGAGAGCGGCGGGAAAATGCGCACGATGCGCTCGCGCATGGCGATCAGCGCCGTCGCGCCGATGATGATGGCGACGATCGTCGCGAAGATCGGCCAGCGGTCGCGTTTTGGCTTGGGCAGCTCCCGCGCGGCAGGACGCGCCGGACGGCCCCATAATTCGTCATAGCTCGGCGCGCCCAGCGCGTCGCTCGACGCCTCGGCCGCGATTTCCCGCGGCGCCGCCGGCCCGCCGGAACCCCTGTCGTGAGCAACGCCCATTTCAAGCTCCCGCTTGTGCGCCGCGCAGTGTCGCGGACGTGAATGATTAAGCAGGAATTATGGTTAAGGACCGGTGAACTGGTATGTTTCTCTCAGCCGATTCTCCTCGCCATTCCTTCGGCGCCTCTGGAGCGACAGACCTGTGTTGAGCTTCGAGAATGTCGGCCTGCGCTACGGCGTCGGGCCGGAGACGCTCCGCGACGTCACTTTCGACATCGCGCCGCGCTCCTTCCAGTTCCTCACGGGCCCCTCGGGCGCCGGCAAGACGACGCTGATGCGCCTCATCATCATGGCGCTGAGGCCGACGCGCGGGCTGATCAATATTTTCGGCCGCGATTCGGCCACTCTGGACAAGGACGAGATCACCGAGACGCGCCGCCAGATCGGCGTCGTGTTCCAGGACTTCCGGTTGCTCGACCATCTCTCGCTCTATGAGAACGTCGCCTTGCCGTTGCGCGTTCTCGGCCGCGAGGAGGCGAGCTACCGTTCCGAGGTGACGGAACTGTTGAGATGGGTCGGCCTCGGCGAGCGCAAGCATGCTCTGCCGTCCGTTCTTTCCGGCGGCGAGAAGCAGCGCGCCTCCATCGCCCGCGCGCTTATTTCCCAGCCGAAGCTCCTTCTCGCCGACGAGCCGACGGGAAACGTCGATCCGACTCTCGCCCGCCGCATTTTGCGGCTCTTTGTGGAGTTGCACAAATCGGGGACGGCGGTGGTGATCGCGACGCATGATCTGAGCCTGATGGACCAGTACGACGCCGCCCGGCGCCTCGTGCTCGCGGACGGCCGTCTTCACATCTTCGAGTGAGAGGAAGATGTCGCCGCTCTCCTTCGCCAGCGATCTTCTCGCGCGCGCCCGGGGCGCCGGTCAGCCGGAGCTGACCGGCGAGGAAGACGGGCTCGCGCCGTCCTCGCCGCTCGTGCCGACGGATTCGGTCGCGGGACGCTCGCTCGTCATCGTCATCGCCATCATGACCTTCCTCGCCGCGATCGCCGCCGCCGCCGCGCTGCTTGTGGCCGAGGCGAGCGTCGAATGGCGCGCCGAGGCGTCGAGCGAGGCGAGCGTGCAACTGCGCCCGACCGCCGGGCGCGACATCGAGGCGGATTTGAGGAAGGCCGCCGACATTCTGCAACAGACGCCGGGCGTGCGCGAGGCCCAGATCTACACCAAGGCGGAGTCGGAGGATCTCCTCGCGCCCTGGCTGGGCCAGGGGCTGGACCTCTCCGAGTTGCCGACGCCCCGCATGATCGTCGTGAAGCTCGATCCAAAGCGCCGTCCGGACCTTGCCGCCCTGCGCTCGGAGCTTGCCGACGCGACGCCCAACGCCGTGCTCGACGACCACCACATCTTTCTCGAACGTCTCGGCGACATGGCGCGGGCCGTCGTCGCCGTGTCCGTGATGATCTTCTTTCTCATCGTTGGCGCGATGGGCATCGCCGTCGCATCCGCGACCCGCGCGGCGGTCGCGACAAATCGCGAGATCGTGGAGGTGCTGCATATCGTCGGGGCGGCCGACACCTTCATCGCCCGGGAATTCCAGCGCCGCTTCCTCGCGCTCGGCCTGCGCGGCGCGCTGATCGGCGGCGGCGCGGCGATCGTCTTCCTGTTTCTGGCCCGCATGCTGACGCGAAGCTGGCGCGCGACGGCGGGCGGCGAGCAGATGGAGGCCATGTTCGGCGACTTCTCGATCGGCCTGGAGGGCTTCATCGTCATCCTGCTGCTCGCGGGCGGGATCGCTCTTCTCACGGGCTATCTCTCGCAGGCGATCGTCTTCCGCCATCTGCGGCGGCTCGGATGAACGCTCTCGTTCCGATGGCCGCCTTATGAGCATATATCTATCGAGGAACCGCGCGCTGGCGCGGCAAAAGCTGAGACTCTGGAGGAGCGGCGAGGTGGGGTGGAAAACGCGCCATGGCGGCGCGGGAGGAGGCGGTTTTGCGCGCGCCGTCGTCCGGGCGGGGCTTTGCCTTCTGGGCGGCTGCCTTTTTCTGTTCGCCGCCGGCTATGTCTGGTTCGCGCTCTCGCTCGCGCGGGTCGAGCCGCGTCTCACGGTCAAGGCCGAAGGCGTCGTCGTCTTCACCGGCGGCTCGGACCGCGTGCTCGAAGCGGCCGGACTCTTCGCCCAGGGACAGGGCAAGCGCATGCTCATCACCGGGGTCAACCGGGCGACGCGCAGCTTGGAGATCGCCAGACTTCTTCCCCTCCCCCGCGATCTCTTCAACTGCTGCGTCGATCTGGGCTATCAGGCGCTGGATACGATCGGCAACGCCCGCGAGACGCGCGAATGGGCGCAGGCGCACAATATTTCGCGCTCGCTCATCGTCGTGACGTCGAACTACCACATGCCGCGCGCGCTGGCCGAGCTCTCCGCCGAGCTTCCCGACGTCACGTTCTACCCGTTCCCGGTCGTGAGCGAGCATGTCAACGTCTCGGACTGGGCGACGGATCTCAACGTGATCCGGCTCGTCGGAGTCGAATATCTGAAATATCTCGGCGCGCTCATGCGGATCGCCCTCCGCCAGAACGAAAGCGATCTCGATCTTGCGCCGCTGCGCGCCAGCGACACGGCCTCGCAGTGAGCGCCTTGTTAAGGCGGGCCCAGCTGGCTAAAAGGCGCGCGACCCCGTTAGAGAAGCGCCGCCCATGATCGTTCTGCGTTCGCTCGTCTTCCAGATCCTGTTCTTCGCCTCGATGGTCATCCTGCAGATCGTCTGGCTGCCGGGCCTCTTCATGCGCCGGCAAGTCTCGCAGGAGCTGGGGCGCACATGGGGCCGCATCTCGCTCTGGCTGCTGGAAAAGATTTGCGGGACCAAGGTCGAGTTCCGCGGCCTGGAGAATATCCCCCAGGGCGCCGTGATCGTGGCGTCGAAACATCAGTCGATCTGGGATACTTTCGTCCTGCCGACCAAATTCCCGGACTTCAGCTATATTCTGAAACACGAGCTCGTCTGGATACCCTTTTTCGGCTGGTATCTGATGGCCGCCGAACAGATCGGCATCGACCGCGCCAAGGGCGGCAAGCTGCTGCCGCAGCTCATCGAAAAATCCAGGAAAATTTTTGAGCAGGGCCGCCAGCTTTTCATCTTCCCGGAGGGCACCCGCCGTCCCGCCGGGGCGCCGCCCGCCTACAAGGTCGGCGTCGCCCATCTCTATGCGGCGTCAAACGCGCCGGTGCTGCCGGTGGCGCTGAACGCCGGCCTCTTCTGGCCGCGCCGCTCCTTTCTGATCCGCCCCGGCACGATCGTGATGGAGTTCCTTCCCGTCATTCCGCCGGGCCTGCCGACGCGGGAATTTTTCGACAGGCTTCAGTCGGAAATCGAGACGGCGTCCGACCGGCTGATCGCCGAGGCCGTGGCGAAAGATCCGAGCCTCGCGGCGGTCGTCGCGGAGAATCGCAGAAAGGCGATCGCGAAGGACAGGGAAAAAGCGGCGGAGAAGGCCGCGCGGGCGGGAGCGGAGAAGGCCTGAGAGCGACCCAGTTAATGCGCCTCCGGTTCGAGCTTGAGATGCTGCTCGACGCGACGCAGGCGGCCTTCCATCTCGCTGATCAGCACGCCATGGCCGACGACCGTCGTGTGATATTCCACGACGGCGCGGCGCAGGCCGACGATCTGGTCGCTCAAATCCTTGCGCGTGCGGTCGACCTTGGCGTCGAGGATGGCGAGGTCAGAGGCGACGTCGGCGCGGAGGGAATGCATCTCCGAACGAAACTCCGCGCGAAGCTCGGCAAGATCGTCCTTTGTCGCCATAACCGCCCGCATGCTCGCCATTTCTGCGCGCATATCATTCAAAATTCGCAAGACCAAGCTTTCCGGTTCGTCGCTCAACTCAGCAGCCTCGCTTTACCAAAGACAATAAGACCCATTGTTGCCCGCTTGCTTCGCCCGCGCAATATCCATTTCGCGCAAAGCTACATCCCCGCCACCCCCGTCAAGACCCGTCGCGTCTCGTAGAGCGGATACTCCGCTTCCACGACATACGGCCCGCCGCCCACGGAATCCTTCGAGGAATAGAGCACGAAGCGCTCCGCCGTGAAGCGCAGCGGCGGGAAATAGCCGCGCGCGCCGAGATAGGCGGCGACGGAGGCCGAGTTGGAGCCGCGCAGCCGCGCCAGCGTCACATGGGGAATGAATTTGCGCGGCTCGGGCGGCGCGCCGAGACGGCGCAGCAGCCGTTCCTGCTCGGCCTGCATTTCCATGAGCGGCTGATCGGGCCGGACGCGCGCGACAATGGCGCGCGGCTTGTCGCCGCCGAAGGAGGCGAGCTGGTCGATCGTCACCTCCAGTTCCGGCCGCTCGATATAAGCGAGCGCATTGGCGGCGTCGCGCGCGAAGGCGTCGTCGACGTCGCCCAGAAACCGCAGCGTGATGTGATAATTCTCCACGTCGATCCAGCGCGCGCCGGAAACGCCGCCCCGCAGCCGCGACAGGCTTTCGGCGATATGGGGAGGAACTTCCAGGGCCGTAAACAGTCTAGGCATGCGCTCCTCCTCCATTCGCCAATGACGCGCGCCCGCTTTATTGCGCGCGCGACTCCTTCGTCGCGCCCGGCGGCGCGAGAACCTTTTCCACATAGGGAGCGATTTTCTTCGCGATCTTCTGTACGCCCGCGGCGTTGGGATGCACGCCGTCTCCGATCAGGAGCCTGGGGTCGCCCCATACGCCTTCCATGAAGAAGGGAACCATCGTCACTCCATATCTGGCGGCGAGGGCGGGGTAGATCGAATCGAATTCCTCGCGGTAAGCTTGCCCCCAATTGTTGCTGGAGACCATGGCCGCGAGCACGACATCGACCCCTTTTGACTGAAAAGTTTCGATCATCTTCGCGAGATTGGCCCGGGCGTCCTTCGGCGACATCCCGTTGAGCATGTCGTTTGCGCCGAGCTCCAGAATTGCCGCGTCGACGGGTCCGGCCCCCAGCGCATAGTCGAGCCGGTCCAGCCCCATGGCGGTCGTGTCGCCCGAGACGCCGGCGTTGATCACCTCGACGTCATGCCCTCTCGCCTTCAGGAGTTTCTGAAGCTGGACCGGCAGCGTGTCCTCCGCGGCGAGCCCGGGCCCAGCCGTGAGGCTGTCCCCAAAGGCGAGAATGCGCTTTTGCGCCGCCGCCTCGGCGCCGCCGGAAAAGAGAGCCATGGAAACCGCCAGGATTTGAAGCCAACGCCCGAACAGGCGATATAACGGCAAAGTCACAAGCGTCTGATGCGGCGCGTCGTTCAAGGAAAGCTTCTCCGTGCAACCGGTCATCGAACTCGCGGACGTCGATCTCACGCTGGGCGAAGGCGCGGCGCGGGTCCATGTCCTCAAAGGCGTCAGCTTGAGCATAGCCCATGGCGAGACGGTCAGTCTCCTCGGTCCCTCCGGCTCGGGCAAGTCGACGCTGCTCATGACCCTCGCCGGACTGGAGCGGCCGGACTCGGGCTCCGTCAAAATCGACGGGAGCGATCTCGGCGCGCTGTCGGAAGACGCGCTGGCGCGGTTCCGTGGCGAAAAGATAGGCGTTGTCTTCCAGTCTTTCCAGTTGATTCCGACGATGACGGCGCTGGAAAACGTCGCCGTGCCGCTCGAACTCGCCGGAAAGTTGGACGCTTTCGACATAGCGACGGCGGAGCTGGAGGCGGTGGGGCTCGGCCAGCGCCTCTCCCATTATCCGGCCCAGCTCTCCGGGGGAGAGCAGCAGCGCGTCGCGCTCGCCCGCGCGCTCGCGCCCGATCCGCTGATCCTCGCGGCGGACGAGCCGACCGGCAATCTCGACTCGGAGACGGGCGCCTCCGTCATCGACCTCATCTTCACGCAGCAGCAGCGCCGGGGCGCGACGCTGGTGCTGGTCACGCACGATCCCGGCCTCGCCGCGCGCTGCGGCCGGCGGGTGCAACTGCGTTCGGGGCGGATCGAGGCGGACGACGCCTGATGGCCGCTTCCCGCTTCAACCGCCTGCCCTTCGGCCTGCGCTTCGCCCTGCGCGATCTCCTCGGAGACCCGCGCGGCTTCGGCATTTTCATCGCCTGCATCGCCATTGGCGTGGCGGCGATTTCCGGCGTCTCGGGCCTGTCGCGATCGCTCGCCGAGGGTCTCGCCCGCGAAGGGCGGACCATTCTCGGCGGCGACGCCTCCTTCAGTTTCGTGGCGCGCGAGCTCTCGCCCGAGCAACGCGCCTTTTTCGAAGCGCGCGGCCGCCTCTCGGAGATTTCGCTCATGCGCGCCATGGCGCGGCGCGACGACGGCGAGGCGGCGATGGTCGAAATCAAGGCCGTCGATCCCGCGACCTATCCCGCCTTCGGCGCCGTCGCGCTCGATCCCGCCTCGCCGCTGGCCGACGCGCTTGCGGAGAAGGACGGCGTCGCCGGCGTCGCCGTCGATCCCATTCTGCTCGCGCGGCTCGACGTCAAGCTCGGCGACACGCTGCTGATCGGCGATGCGCGCGTGCAATTGCGCGCGAGGCTCATGAGCGAGCCCGACAAGCTCGCGGGCGGCGTCGGCTTCGGTCCGCGCGTGATGATGACGCGCGCGACGCTCGCCGCCTCGGGACTCGTGACCCCCGGCACGGTCATTCGCAACGCCACGCGCGTCACGCTCTATGAAAACGGCGCGGACGAGGATGTGAAGGCCTTCGTGAAGGCGGCGGACGACGCCTTTCCGCAGGCGGGCTGGGAGGCGCGCACGCGCGACGCGGTCTCTCCGCAGTTCTCGCGCAATCTCGATCGCTTCGCGCAGCTTCTCACCCTCGTCGCCCTCACCGCGCTGGTCGCGGGCGGCGCCGGCGTCGCCAACGCCGTGCAGGGCTTCGTGGAGCGCAAGCGCACGCAATTCGCGGTGCTGAAAGCGCTGGGGGCGACGGGCTCGCGCGTCTTCGCGATCGCGCTCGCGCAGGTCATGGCGGCGGCGTCCTTCGCCATTGTCCTTGGCCTCGCCGTCGGCGCGCTCATCCCCTGGGCGGCGGCGGGCGTCCTGCGCGAGGTCGCGGAGCTGCCGGTCTCCGCCGCGCTCGACGCGCGCGGCGCCTTTTTCGGGGCGCTCTATGGTTTGCTGGTCACGCTCATCTTCGCGCTCGTCCCCCTCGGACGCGCGCATGAAGTTCCGGTCGCGGCGCTGCTGCGCGACGACTCGCGCGGCGTGAAGCTCATGCGCTACCGCGCCGGCGCCTGGGCGGCGACCGTGGCGCTCGCCGCGCTCGTGATGATCTCCTCCTCCGATCTCAAGCTCGGCGCGGCCTATGTCGCGGCGGCGGGCGTCGCTTTCGGCGCGCTGCGCTGCGCGGCCTGGCTCACCATGCGCGCCGCCCGCGCCCTGCCCCGTCCGCGCGACGCCAGGCTGCGGCTCGCGCTCGCCAATATCTGGCGGCCCCGAAGCCTGACGCCCGCGCTTGTCGTCTCGATCGGCCTCACGCAGACGCTGCTCATCGCCCTCGCCCTCGTCGAAGGCTCGATCCATAACGAACTTGCGCGCGCCGACGCTGGGGAAATCCCGAACTTCTTCTTCATCGACGCGCCGAAATCGCAGGCGCCGGCCTTCGACGCGTTTCTCGCCGAGCAGGTCCCCGGCGCAAGGATCGAACATGTGCCAATGATGCGCGGGCGCATGATCGAAGTGAAAGGCGTCCCGGTCGGCAAAATCGCCATCGCCGACGACCAGAAATGGGCCTTCGAAGGGGATCGGGGCATAACCTTCTCGCCGACCCTGCCCGCCAATTCGGCGCTGGTCGAGGGCGAATGGTGGCCCGCCGATTATAACGGCCCGCCCCTTGTCTCGCTCGAGCAGAAAGTCGCGGAAGGGATCGGCGTCGCGGTGGGCGACGACATCAAGGTCAACGTGCTCGGCCGCGAATTGACCGCCAGGGTCGCCAGCCTGCGCAAGGTCGATTGGCGCAGCTACGCTATCAATTTCATCATGGTGTTCTCACCCAACGTTTTCCGAGGCGCGCCTTACACGGAGCTCTTCACCGTCGCCTATGGCGCGCCGAGCGTCGTCGCGCGGGACGCCACGGATGCGAGGCTCGCGCGCGAGGCGGCGAAACGCTTTCCGATGATCGTCTCCGTGCGTGTGAAGGAGGCGCTCGCGGCCGTCGACAAGATCGCCGGACAACTCGCGCTTGCGGCGCGCGCGGCGGCGGGCCTCGCCATCGCCACCGCCATCCTCGCGCTTGCAAGCGCCGTCGCGAGCGGCCAGCGCGCGCGGCTGCACGACGCCGTGGTGCTGAAGACGCTCGGCGCGACGCGCGGTTGGCTCGCGACGGCCTATGGGCTGGAATTCGGCCTCGTGGGGCTCGTCGCCTCGCTCATCGCGCTCGCCGCCGGCGCCGGCGCCGCCTATGCGATGGCGACGCTCGTGATGAAGATCGACTTCGTCTTCCCGGCAGGCGTCGTGGCGGCGACGACGACGGCGACGCTCCTCGTCACCATCGCGCTCGGCCTTGCGGGGACGTGGCGGGTCCTGTCGCGGCGGCCGGGGCCGGAGCTGCGGGAGCTGTGAGGCTCAGGCGTCCGCGAGGCGAAACTTGAATTCAGGGACGGCGGCGCAGGTAAGAATCTCCTGCGGTCCCTTTCGCGTCACACAGGCCCAGCCGCGTTCGCCGGGGCCTGTATGAATGAACGCGACGCGCTCATTGGCGTCAACGACCCAGTATTCACGCACGCCATGGCGCGCATAAATTCTCGCCTTGAGATCGAGATCGTAGGCAAGGCTCGACGCCGCGACTTCGATGGCGAGAAGAACATCGGGGCCGCGAACCTCCTGCGAACGAAGGCGTTCGGGATAAAGAGAGATATCCGGTTCGACGAATGTATCCGTCGAAAGGAAGATCGACGTTTCAAAGCCGACAATGAGCTCCGGCGTGCAAGCCCGAACAAGGGCCATTGCGATCTTGGACTTAATGCGCTCATGCGCGGAATATTTCGGCCCCGTGGGGACAATTTCCCCTTCGATCAACTCGAAATTCTCGTCTTCGGAAATGATGCCGGCGTCCTGCATGGCGGCGATTTCGTCGACCGTGAAAGCGCGGCGGCCATATCCTTCGGCGGCTTTGGTCGTGGCGGACGGCATGGGCGGCTCCTCTTTGGGAGCCTAGCACATGAGCCGTTCCGTCGCGAGGTCAGCGTGAGGGCGAGGATTGTCGCAACTCCCAAATTACCGGCTGCAACCGGCAGGCGGAAGTCGTGGCGCTGCTCGGCGGCCTCGCGCCGCTCGGCATGGCCTCGCCCGCTTAAAAGCCGGTCACGCGAATCGACAGGCTTTTTGGAGGAGTCCATCCTCCGCCATCATTGCGAGGAGCGAAGCGACGACGCAATCCAGAGCCGTGGGGCGGCATGGATTGCCTCGCTTCCGCTCGCAAGGATGGCCGCGGGCGCAAGATGGAGCAAAAAATTATGACGCATCATCCATTTGAACGATGCGCGCCGGGGGCCTTCGGCCATAATTTGTCAATCGAACAACGAGGGGCGCTCGAAATTGCCGCGGGCGTCCGGCGTCTCGAGGTTCGACTTTGATATCGCGTTTCTTGAGGGGCAGCTTTTCCAGTTTTCTTTGCCGACCAGGGATCTATCTTTTCTCGATCAATTTATGGGGGCCCGCGCGAGGCCCCCATTTTGATTCAGACGCCCGTCGGATAGTTCGGGCTCTCGCGGGTGATCGACACGTCGTGAACATGGCTTTCGCGCAGGCCGGCGTTCGTGATGCGCACGAATTGCGCGCGCTCCTGGAACTCGCGGATCGTCGGGGCCCCGACATAGCCCATGGCGGCGCGCAGGCCGCCCGCGAGCTGATAGAGGATCGGCGCGATGGGGCCGCGATAAGGCACCTGCCCCTCGATGCCTTCCGGAACGAGCTTGAGCTGATCCTTCACGTCGCCCTGAAAATAGCGCGTCGCGGAGCCCGCCGTCATGGCGCCGACCGAGCCCATGCCGCGATAGGCCTTGAAGGAGCGGCCCTGATAGAGGAACACCTCGCCGGGCGACTCCTCCGTGCCCGCGAAGAGCGAGCCGATCATCACCACTTCCGCGCCGGCGGCGACGGCCTTGGCGAGGTCGCCCGAATATTTCACGCCGCCGTCGCCGATCAGCGGCACGTCGGCTTTGCGCGCCTCCTCGGCGACCTCCATGATGGCGGTGAGCTGCGGCACGCCGACGCCCGCGACGATGCGCGTCGTGCAGATCGAGCCCGGGCCGATGCCGACCTTGACGGCGTCGGCCCCGGCGTCGATCAGCGCCTTGGCGGCGTCGGCGGTGGCGATGTTGCCGGCGATGATCTGGACCTTGTTGTTCTCGCGCTTGACGCGCGCCACCTGGTCGATCACCGCCTGAGAATGGCCGTGCGCAGTGTCGATGACGACGCAGTCCGCTCCCGCGTCGATGAGCTGGAGCGCGCGCTCATAGCCATGGTCGCCCACCGTGGAGGCGGCGGCGACGCGCAGGCGGCCCTCATGATCCTTGCAGGCGTTGGGATGCTGGGTGGCCTTCTCGATGTCCTTCACGGTCACGAGGCCGACGCAGCGATAGTCCTCGTCCACGACGAGCAGCTTCTCGATGCGGTGCACGTGCAGCAGGCGACGCGCTTCCTCCTGCCCCACGC
>Ga0123398_1079050_pt1 | contig 16513 bp, 13 predicted proteins | sample T5LHNO3metaT_FD_89926 | JGI IMG/M metagenome (GOLD analysis project Ga0123398, IMG submission 89926) | Methane-oxidizing artificial microbial communities from Washington, USA to study methane cycling - T5-LHNO3 metaT (Metagenome... | ecosystem: Engineered > Modeled > Simulated communities...
AGGCACCCTAAAAGTTTGGGTTTTTAAAATATTACTAGTTTCGAAAACTCAACAATTTAAAAATTCAAACGCCTAGAGTGCTTTTTACGTACATGTTGAGATTCTGTCAAGCATTATTTCAAACTATTTTTCGGTACGTATAAAAACATTACACTGATATTAATGTGCCATTTAGTTTATTTGGTTGATTATTTGGCCATTTTTATTGCTAATTTAGTCAGGCAAGACTATACTGCGCGTGCGTTACAGTGGTGATGGCGCATGTGTTTTGTTGTTATTTCACCACTATTCCCAAAATTTGCAAGTACATCTAATGCTTCATATGGGTCTTAAATGTTGATTGCAAATTGTATTGGAGCGTATATTTGGCTAAAGAAGAATTAATTGAAATGAACGGCGTGGTAGATGAAATTCTACCTGATTCGCGTTATCGCGTGACTTTGGAAAATGGTCACAAACTAATCGCTTACACGGGCGGTAAAATGCGTAAAAACCATATTCGCATTTTGGCTGGCGATAAAGTGGTGCTGGAACTGTCACCTTACGATATTAATAATGGTCGCATTACATTTAGGCATATTGAATCAAAACAGGCTTACAGCCCACCTAAAAGACGTACTTATTAGTTTAAACTATTTAATTCAAAAGCCAGTTTTTCTGGCTTTTTTGCCGTTAATAGCTGGTTTTAACCATATTTCTAACCGTAATTTTGCCTAAAACTATCAATAGTTATTTATGAAGTCAGTAGAAACAGATATTTTGCTAGTGGGTGGCGGCATTATGAGCGCGACCTTGGCTACTTTATTGCAACAACTTGATCCATCTCTCAGTATGACGATGGTAGAGCAGCTTGACGATGTAGCGCTGGAAAGCTCTGGCGCGCTCAATAACGCCGGAACGGGCCATGCTGGATATTGCGAGCTGAATTACACTCCTCAAGCTGCCGATAGATCCATTGCCATTAAACGCGCGCTGGAAATCAATGCAGCGTTTGAGATTTCGCTACAGTTTTGGTCATACTTAGTTGAGAATAACGCACTACCCTCGCCCACACAATTCATCAATAAAACACCACATTTGAGTTTTGTTGCAGGTGATGAAAACGTCAATTTTTTAAAAAATCGCTTTACCTTATTAAGTCAGCATCATTTATTTGCTGACATGCAATACAGCGAGGATAAACACCAATTAAATACCTGGATGCCACTGATGATGGCGAACCGAAAGACTAATGAGAAACTAGCTGCAACTTATGTTGCTCACGGTTCTGATGTGGATTTTGGTGCGCTGACGCGTCATATGGTCACAAAACTAAAGACTGCGACTAACTTTAATTTTCTGAATAATAGTCGCGTTAAAAAACTGAAAAAAATTAATAGTAATTGGCATGTAGCCATACAAAACAAATCGTCTAAACATTCGCAAACCATTCATGCAAAATTTGTATTTTTAGGCGCTGGCGGCGGCGCGTTACCTTTATTACAAAAAGCAAATATTCCTGAAAGCGCAGGCTATGGCGGATTCCCTGTTAGCGGGCAATGGCTGATATGTAATAACCCAGAAGTAATTAAGCAGCACCAAGTAAAAGTCTACGGCAAAGCGCCAGTAGGTGCACCGCCAATGTCTGTGCCACATTTAGATACACGCACGATTAACGGTAAATCAGCACTACTATTCGGCCCATTTGCGGGCTTTACCACCAAATTCCTCAAACAAGGTTCTGTACTGGATTTAGCTAAATCGGTTAAACCGAATAATCTAAAAGCCATGCTGGGTGCAGGCAAACACAATATTGACCTGACGAAATACTTGGTGGGCGAAGTGTTTCAAACGCACGCACAACGCATGCAGGCCTTACGTGAATTTCTGCCCCAAGCAAAATCAGAAGACTGGCAACTCGCCAATGCTGGTCAACGTGTGCAAATTATCAAAAAATGTAATGAAAAAATGGGTAAATTGGAGTTTGGCACTGAAATTGTTGCTACCCAAGATGGCTCGCTTGCGGCCTTATTAGGCGCATCACCTGGCGCCTCTATAAGCGTGCAAGCTATGATTGACATACTTGAGCGTTGTTTTTCTACTCAATTAAAAACGGCCAACTGGCAACAAAAGATAAAACAACTGGTGCCCAGTTATGGAGAGTCTTTAATTGAAAATGCAGACTTATTGAAAACAGTGCGCAAACGTACATTGAATACGCTTAAACTCAATTAAGCTTAAGCTGTATTCATGTGAATCGTTACTTCAGACTACGTTGACGCCGCACCTCATATAAACAGATTCCACTTGCCACACTGACATTAAGACTTTCCACGCTACCAAACATCGGAATAGTCACTAATGCATCACAAGTCTCAGCCGTCAAGCGGCGAATACCATCACCTTCTGCACCTAAAACCAAAGCAATTGGGCCATCTAATTTAACGTCAAGCAAACTACTTGGTGCGTCCATGCCCTTCGGTGCCTCCATTGCAGTACCTACGATAAACACCCCAGCATCTTTCAACTCTCGCAAAGTACGTGCAAGATTAGTCACAGCAATAAAAGGCACTGTTTCTGCCGCGCCACAGGCTACTTTACGCACTGTAGCATTTAAACCAACGGCACGGTCTTTAGGTGCGATAACGGCGTGTACGCCCATTGCGTCAGCCACGCGCAAACATGCACCCAAATTGTGCGGGTCTTCTACACCATCCAGCACCAGGAAAAATGGCGGCTCGGTTAAATCTGATTCTAAAATATCGTGAATATCCTTGTAAGGAATAGGCGTATCTACTACGCGTGCAATCACTCCTTGGTGACGACCATTCATACCAGCCAAGCCATCGAGGCGATTGCGATCAACCTGCATGGTGCGCACATTGGACGCTTCTGCCATTTTCAGCAGATCTTTCATGCGCGCATCGATACGGTCGCGATCAATTAAAATCTCTTCGATACTGGTCGCATGCTGGCGCATACGGCTTAAAACGGCGTGAAAGCCAAATAAAATACGTGAATCTGACATTACTATCTTTTACCTTTATTTTTTGTATTTCTATTCTTGGAAACTGTTTTTGAAGTTGATTTTGACGCTGACTTCGATGCAGACTTAGACCCAGACTTAACCGGTGCTTTAACTGATTTTTTCGCACCGGAACGGTCTTTTTTCGCTTTTTCAAGTGCGCGCGTGCTCATCGGTTTAAAATCGCTTTTAAAGTCATCTGCCGCTTTAGATTTTTTTACACTCAAAGGTTTGTTAACACCTGTGTTTTGATAACTTTTGTTATCCGTTGTTATTGGATTAGCGGTTTTACCCGCGCCACTGTTCCCATTACCTGTCACCAAGGTAAAATCAATTTTAGTGGTTTCTAAATCCACGCGCGCAACCTTCACAGTTAACCTGTCACCCAACCTGTATCGTGCACCCGTACGTTCACCTAGCATTTCATGGCGCGCTTTATCGTAATTAAAATAATCATTACCCAGTTCAGTCACATGCACTAAACCTTCTACATATACACCGTCCAACGCCACAAACAGGCCAAAACTGGTTACACCCGCCACAGTGCCTTCGTATATCTCACCGATCTTATCTTGCATGTAATAGCATTTTAGCCAGTTGGTCACGTCGCGCGTGGCATCATCTGCGCGGCGTTCAGTCATTGAGCAGTGAATACCCAGCTGACTCCAATCTTTCGCTTTGTATTTTTCACCTTTAACTACCGCTTTAATCGCACGATGAATCAGCAAGTCAGGATAACGGCGTATTGGTGAAGTGAAATGCGCATAAGCTTCATACGCCAGGCCAAAATGACCGACATTATCGGGGCTGTAAACCGCTTGCTGCATGGATCTTAACAATACCGTTTGCAGTAATTGTGCGTCAGGTCGCTCTTTAATCTGATTCATCAGCTTGCCATAATCTTTGGCATGCGGTTTATCACCGCCACCTACACCAAAACCCACTTCGCCCATAAATATGCGCAAGGCCTCTAATTTTTCTGGCGTTGGTCCTTCATGAATACGATAAAGTGCAGCCTGTTCATTTTTGTGTAAAAAATCAGCTGCACATACATTTGCGGCCAGCATACATTCTTCAATCAATTTATGCGCATCATTGCGGCCAGTAGGCACAATACGTTCAATTTTTCCATTGTCATCAAAAATCATCATGGTTTCAGTGGATTCAAACTCAATCGCACCGCGTTTCTCACGTTGATTCAGCATTAACTTAAATAAGCTATATAGATTCTGCACGTGCGGCATGATATGGCTGTATTCTTTAGCCGTATCTCCGTCTGGGTTTTGCAGCATGTCTGCGACTTTTGTGTAAGTCATACGCGCTTTTGAGCACATGACTGAAGGATAAAACTGATATTTCTGTACGATGCCATTCGCATCAACCTGCATGTCGCAAATCATGCATAATCGCTCAACGTCTGGGTTAAGCGAACATAATCCGTTTGACAGTGCTTCCGGCAACATGGGAATCACTCGACGCGGGAAATACACCGAATTGCCGCGCTCAAATGCATCTTTGTCCAGCGCGTCATCAGGCTTAACGTAAAAACTCACATCGGCAATTGCGACGACTAAACGCCAACCTAAGTTTGGTTTATCGGTATTCAATGGCTCAGCAAATACTGCATCATCAAAATCACGTGCCGTTTCGCCATCAATTGTGATTAAAGCTAACTCGCGTAAATCAATACGGTCTTTGTAATCAGCGGCTTGCACTACTTTAGGAATGCCTTCTGCTTGACTAAGTGCGGCCGGAGAAAACTCATGCGGAAGATTGTGTTTTCTTAACGCAATTTCGATTTCCATACCACTGTCTGCATAGTTACCCAAAATCTGCACTACTTTACCCATCGGATGCGCGTGTGAACTTGGCTGTTCCGTCAACTCTACCATCACCACCTGACCAGGTTTTGCGCCCATGTCTAAATGATAAGGAATCAGGATATCCTGATTAATGCGCTTATCTTCAGCTGCTACAATCGTCACGCCTGTGCCACGTACGATGCGGCCTACCAAGGTTTTAGTACTACGCTCCAGCACTTCAACAATCTTACCTTCTGGCCGACCTTTCCTATCTAAACCAGCCATGCGCACCATCGCGCGATCACCATGCATCACCTGCGCCATCTCACGCGGACCTAAAAACAGATCCTCCGGATGCTTGGCTTTATCATCTGGTACTAAGAACCCAAAGCCATCAGGATGTCCAAGTACAGTACCCGCAATCAGATGGATTTTTTCAGCTAAGCACAGCGTACCTTTGCGATTGCGCATAATTTGACCTTCACGCTCCATCGCATTCAAGCGCCTATTAAAATTATCACGCTCGCTATCATCAATATCCAGCAAGATATAAATTTGCTCATTGCTGAGTGGCACGCCTTGGTCGGATAATACTTGCAGTATTAATTCGCGGCTTGGTAATGGCGTTTCATACTGCGCTGCCTCACGGCTCGCATATGGGTCGTTACCACGATTGCTGGTCTTATTTTTGTTGGCAGTATCGTTTTTTTTAATTGACAAGTTAGTTGCTTCCTATAAAATTCGGCGCATTATTCATGATTAGTTGAATATGCCCAGATGGCGGAATTGGTAGACGCGCAGGTTTCAGATACCTGTATCGAAAGATGTGGAGGTTCGAGTCCTCTTCTGGGCACCAAAAATATAAAGTTATTTATATAGTTCAATCGGTTACACGCAATATAAATCTATTTTTTACTAGTGATCCATTTGGGTGATTCATTGTACATTGAAACTACCCTCGTATCTATGGAAAAGCCGTTACGGCATTTACTATTTTAGACTCAAAATAAAAGGCTGAGAAAAGAAAACTAGCCTATCTACACGATGTCCATTGATAGCAAAGAAATATGCCTATAAACTTTGCTTCCCGTATAGAGTGGACTCGCAAAGCAGTCCGCCGAATGATGTATCGCAATATGCGGCGGACCGTAAACGGGTACGCCCTACCGTGCTAGAAACTGATTTCTCAATTTCAAAGATAACTACTGGGATTAGTTGATTTACATTAATAGGGTTTAGCCAATTAATGAAGTTGGAATAAAGTACTAAAAAAACCTACAAACACTTTGTGCTTGTAGGTATATGGGTGGCCTGGCTTGCTATTACAGTATTGCTACTTTGCTGGCTTGACCATTGACTTTGAATATATAAGCAGTCGCTATTGGTTTAAAAGTCTGCAATCAAAGAAAGTCTACCGGCAACTGGAGATCCTGGAGTGATGTTGTTATTACTATTGGCATATAAGTAATAGTCTTTATCAAACAGATTTTCAATATTCAACTGAGCTCTTAAATTATTATTGATTTTTGCAAACACAGCAGCATCAATACGTGTGTAACCTGGTAGTTTTACACTGCTTGCTACAGTAGCACTACCAACAACTGGCGTTGCAGCATACATATCTGAACGTGTAATGACACCAATTGCAGCCCCCCAAGTTTCGTTAAAGTCATAGCGATTCCACAATGAGAAAGTATGTTTAGGCACTTGTGCTACATTCGTACCTTTTTCAATAACATTTGCTGGATTAGCATTACCCTGGCGTTTAGTAAATTCAGCATCTTGATATGCATAACCGCCCGCTACACTCCACTTTGAAGTTATTTTGCCGTTCACACCAAACTCAAATCCTTTAGACTCTTGACCATCAGTCAAAATTTGCGGACCTGCTGGATTGTTTGGGTCAGTAATCGCAAGGTTCTCACGCTCTAATTTATAGATAGCAGCCGTTAAAGCTAAATCCGGGCTGTAATCCCATTTCACACCTAGTTCCAGATTTTTGAATTTTTCTGGATCGAATGCTTTATTGGTAGGGGTTAAGCTGGCGAGTTGATCACCGGCACGCGGAACATAAGATACACTGTAACTTGTATAAACGGATACAGGTTCAATCGGCTTATAGATTAAGCCTGCGCGCGGTGAGAATAAATTATCCGTCACTTCAATATTACGACTCGCATTACCGATTGGTTGTCGATAATTCGTAAAATCTGTTTCGAAGCGGTCGTGACGCGCGCCAATTACAGCTTCCCACTGTGGCGTGAACTTAATTTGATCTTGCAAATAAAACGCTGTGATATCCGTTACAGTATGATTGTCTGCATCTGTACCACTTTGCCTAAATGAAAATGGAAAGTTTGTTGTAGGGTTACTTAACGGCACACTGATAGATGTAGTGGTTGTTGCACCAACAAAACCTGTGTTACGGAAATTATCCGTTTTTTGACGACCCAACTCCATCCCCGCCAACAGCTCATGTTTAATATTGCCTGTATCGACTTTAAAAATGGCATCCGTTTGATTGAATAAGTTAGTTCTTTCAGTGGCATTGTTGTAGGCAGAAATAGAAACGGTTGTACCAACCGCATTTACTGCGCCTGGAAATACGTTTTGATAGAACTTGTCGTAGTCAGCGTAGCGTGTTTTATTTCGAATGCTAATAGTGTCATTAAATGCATGCTCAATCGATGCATTAAATGCTTTTACTTCTGTATTGGTCGGGCTATTAGACGCGTCACCAAAGAATTGTGAACGTTTAGTATCGAGTGGGCGACCCTGAAACGAAGATACGCCGCGATCTGCAATCCGGTCATCTTTAAAATACTCTGCCCCTAACACTACCTTGGTATCTTCAGAAGGTTTGATTGTGATTGTTGGATTGATGCCTTTACGTTCCAGGCTAACACCGTCGCGATAACTGTTACCATCTTCATACATAGCATTAAGACGAATCGCTGCAACATCATTGATAGCAGTTCCTGCGTCTAAGGTTACACGCTTTTGATCGTATGAGCCGTATTGCAGACCAAGTTGGCGTACTGTATCCCAAGATGCTTCCTTACTTACTCGATTAATCACACCACCAGCGCCACCACGACCAAAAATCATGCCATTTGGGCCCTTAAGAATCTCTACACGCTCAGTATTATATAAATCGCGATAATACTGAGTGTCGTCACGCATCCCATCTACAAAGAAATCGCCAGTAGTACTATTGCCACGAAAAATAAATGTTTCACGGTTACCCTCTCCTTGAGCTGCGCCAACACCCGGGGTGTATCGTACAACATCACCCAGATTTTGCACTGCCTGATCTTGCATCAATTCTTTGGTTGTGACCGTAATCGATTGCGGCACATCTTTTAACAATGTGTCTGTACGTGTAGCAGTTGTGCTTTTGTTAGTTTTATAGCCTTCAGTTACTGGAGTGGCTTTACCTTTAGTCACAACTTCAGGCAATGTATCTGGACTTTCTACTGTTTCCGCAGTAGCAACACCAGCCCAACTAAGGGTGAGTGAAACCGCTAAAGCAAGCGGTTTAATTTTAAATAGATTTACAGCACTGGCCATTTCAAATCCTTAAATAAATTAACCTAAATCCAATAAAAGCTTCTAGTTTCAGGCGAATATTGGACTTTATATATGTCTGATAATAATTAGTAAATGAGAATTATTATCAGATGTAATAATGCAATACCCAAAGTAAAAAAAAGGTATCGAAAAGGTAAAATTAAAGTGAAATTGGATTTAAAACGACTGTAAAAATACTACCTTGTGGTGAAACAGACTTAACATCAACAGTCCAACCTTGGTGATTACAGATTCGCTGTACTAGTGAAAGCCCTAGTCCCAACCCTTCCGTTTCTGTATTAACACCTCTGTAGAATGGTTCAAATATTAAAGCTTGTTCTTGAATAGAAATACCAGTCCCTGTATCTTGAATGCTAAACTGATTTTTCTCTAATATAATTTTGACGACTCCACTATTCGTGTAATGCAACGCATTGCGCAAAAGATTTGTCATAACAGTATCAAGAAATGTGGCATTAAATAAAAGTGGTGTTGGTACTTTTTTTTCTAATATCAGTTGAAGGCCTTTTGATTTAAATTCTTCTTGCCATATTTGAATTTGTTTTTCAGCAGCGGTTAATAAAGTGACTTTTTCAGAGACTTCGGACTCTTCTTTGTTGGATCGCGCAAGAATCAAAAATGTTTGTACCAACTTGGTCATATCATTATTTGCTTTTTTTATGCGTTCAATATAGTGATAATTTTTATTATTTTCCTTATTAGATTGAAGCAATATCGTACTCGCAGCACCTACAACCATGAGTGAAGTACGAAGCTCGTGACTTACATCACTTGTGAAAAGACGCTCTCTTTTAAGGGCAATGTTCAACTGACCAAAAGCTTTGTCGAATGCCCGAGCAAGGTGTCCAATTTCATCATTGCCATATTCATGAGCCAATGAAACTTGTGATGGATTTTCTGGGTTGAACTGCCCTACTTGCGAGGTCAGCCTTACCAGTGGATTCGTGAGTCTTTTCGCAAGTAGCCAGCCAACTAAAGCTGCCGTAATAATACTGAGTACGTAGCCAACTTTTACACCATAAAATAAAGCGCGCTCATTCTCCTCTAAATTAGTTTGATCTTGTATGACCAAATAGTCATTACCGCTTAACAAACGCCTGTAAGCATGTAAAGCATGACTATCTTTAACTATCTCGGTAAAGCCGAATTTTAAATGTGAAAATTCTTTAGGAATCGGATAGGTTTCACTGTTCGATGAATAAATATTGACGCCCAGCATTTGCATTTTAGTATCTTGATTGCCATTATCCTCATATAAAAAGTAGGAAAGTTTGTCCTGTAACTCCCTACTGATAATCTGTTCTTCGACGTAATGAAAAACTTTGATTAGTGCAAACGAAAATACGCTGCTTACAACAAAGGTCATCAATACAAATGCGATAACGATTCTATTTCGCAGAGGGTGATTATGCATTTAACTGCGCAATACGATATCCAACACCATGTACAGTGTGGATTAATGGATAACTAAATGGCTTATCTACAATTGCTCTTAATTGGTAAATATGTGCTTTAAGGCTATCACTATCTGGAACATCTTCACCCCATAAGGCGTTCTCCAAAAACTCACGTTTAACAACGTAAGGGCTGCGTTGCATTAAAAGTGCAAGCAACTTCATACCGATTGGATTGATTTTAAGCTGTGAAGCATCTCGGAAAACCTCCATAGTATCTAGATTGTATTTAAGTCCATTAACTAACAGGAGCTTTTGAATTCTATTTGACCTCTTAACGATAGATTCCATCCGGGCAACTAATTCTGAAAGTTCAAATGGCTTGAGCAAATAATCATCAGCCCCTAGCTTAAGGCCTTTTAATTTATCATCTAAAGCATCTCTTGCAGTAAGCATGATGATGGGAGTTTCGATTTTTGCATCTTCGCGTAATTTTTGACAAAATTGATATCCGTCCAAGCCTGGCAACATAATATCAAGAACAATTATGTCGAACTGTTGAGTTACGGCTAAATGCAATCCCGTTAGTCCATCCTGAGCACAGTCCACTTGATGATGTTGTGAGGTAAGGAAATCAACTATCAGCGAAAGAATATCTTTATTATCTTCTACAACTAGTATGCGCATATGCAGTCGGCAATTTTATGATTGAGGTATTGATGCAAGTTTACTTAATAATATCTTTGTCTTTTTATGAAAAAAATATCAATAATGAGAACCATTATCATCAAAGTCTAGCATTATCAGTAAATGCCGTAAAGTTAGATAATTCAAAGGAGAGCTTTAAAAGTGAAGATTAAAAGTACCTAATAACTGCCTGCGTTTGACCTAACCACTCCAATTCAATAAAAGTAACTAAGCGACCCAAAGCGGATGGTCAGCTTTAAATTCAATTTTAAAAATTTCTATTTTCAGTTAGAATTGCGTTAACCCTTGGGGAGTAGCCTACTTCTTATATGAAGTACCTGTGTCAACATAATCGACTAACGTCGTGGTACAGGTAGCCGTTTTCGGTTGGCGAGACTAATGGATGTCAACGCGATATTAAGTCGGGCGTGATGACATTCACTATTCTTGACCCGACTAGAAAACCATTCATGAATATCATTTCTACCACGCTTCTCGCGCTTGCCATGTCTACCGATGCATTTGCTGCTGCTATCGGTAAAGGCGCGACATTAAAAAGCCCTAAACTTTCAGAAGCACTTCGCACAGGGCTTATCTTCGGAGTCATTGAGGCAACCACACCATTGATTGGTTGGGCAATTGGTCGCGGCGCAGCCCAATATATCGCTGCTTGGGATCATTGGATAGCCTTTACATTACTGGTGATACTCGGTATCCATATGATATATACAGGCTTAAAAGACACTGAATCTGTTGAGGAAAAACCTAATCATCACACATTCATCGTCTTAGCGATTACCGCTTTTGCAACAAGTATTGATGCAATGGCTGTTGGTGTGGGTTTGGCTTTTATTGATGTGAATATCACTGTTACAGCAGCAGCGATCGGATTAGCGACTTTTACAATGGTAACAATCGGCTTTATGTTAGGTAAAGTGCTAGGTATTATGGTGGGCAAGCGTGCGGAAATATTCGGTGGTGTAATACTGATAGGAATCGGTAGCTATATACTTTACGAGCATCTTTATGTACTGGTTTAACAACTACTTCGGTTTGAAGGTGATTATGAACCTTCATGTGTACACTTGAATCTAGCGTTACTAATAGTTTAAATTAAATGATTGAGAAAAATTATGGATTTTAAAGTCAACATGACAAGAATATTGATGATCTTGGCATGTTTCATATTGTCACCTGGGACGTCCTTAGCAGAAACAACAGCATCAGATAATGGCGCAAAGCAACTGTGGCAGTTAATTGATTATGTTGCAGTGGATTATGGCGGCGCTGTTAATAAAGGAACAGTGGTAAGTGAAGCAGAATATGCAGAAATGCTCGACTTCACCAATAATGCGACACTACAGATACAGTCTTTACCTGCTAATGCTTCGAAAGATGCTATTGCTACCGCAATAGCTGATTTACGCTCTGCTGTTGTAAGTAAGACTGATGCTTCTGATGTTAAGCGCCTGGCTCATCTAGCCAATACAAAACTCATTGCAGCTTATCCAATACCTGTAGCGCCTAAAAAAGCTCCCAATCTTTCCAAAGGAAGCATGCTATATAACGCACAATGTGCTTCATGCCATGGGTCAAAAGGTGACGGAAACGGGCCTTTGGCCGCCGCTCTGGATCCTAAACCGATTGCATTTACTGATCAAGAAAGAGCGCAATCAAGAAGTCTGATGGCGCTTTATCAAGTGATATCACAAGGTGTTGAGGGCACCTCAATGCCAAGCTTTGCAAGCCTAACGGATGATGACCGCTGGGCATTAGCTTTTTTCATCGGCAGCATCTCATATAACGATGCAATGCGTGCGCAAGGTGAAAAGCTGTGGAAAGAATCCCCCGATATTAAAACCCTTTTTCCAGATTTAGCTGCCGTTACCACATTAACGCAAGACAGTCTCGCCCAAAAAATGCTGTCAACAAACGCACGCGACATTACAGCTTATCTTCGCAATAGCCCAGGCGTAGTAGAAGAGCTCAAACCCGCTGGTGTTGCTTTATCACGATTGCGACTCTCAGAAAGTTTAACAGCGCTACATTCTGGTGACCGAGCAGCTGCGATGAAACTCGGTTTATCAGCATATTTAGATGGTTTCGAACCGCTTGAACCAACAATTGGTGCGCGTAACAAGTCGCTACTGATTGCTGTCGAAGGAGCAATGTTGGCATACCGTTCTGCTATAGCCAAGGGCACCGTTTCGGAAGCAGAGGCGGCCGCAGAAAATCTGAATAGGCTCTTTGCTGACGTAGACGAAGAAATGGGTAAAAAAGAAGTCGACCCAATGACAACCTTTATAGGGGCTCTGACCATTCTGCTCCGAGAAGGTGTTGAAGCGCTTCTGATAGTTATCGGTATCATTGCGTTTTTGAAAAAAGCAGAGCGTCCTGATGTGCTGCGATATGTTCATTCCGGATGGGTTAGTGCATTGTTCGCTGGTGCTTTAACTTGGGTGATAGCGACTTATTTGGTCACGATCAGTGGCGCAAGTAGAGAGGTGACTGAAGGGGCTGGGTCTATATTTGCTGCAATCGTTTTATTAACAGTTGGGTTGTGGATGCATCAAAAAAGTAGCGCAGGAAGATGGCAAGCTTACCTTCACGAAAAGTTATCTGCTGCGATGTTTCGGCGGACTGCATGGGCTTTATTCGCTTTGTCATTTATTGCAGTGTATCGCGAAGTTTTTGAAACAGTTCTTTTCTACTCCGCACTTGCAACTGACGGGAATAGTGGCGCATTATTAGCTGGATTTCTAACAGCTATTTTGTTATTGGTCATCATCGCTTGGGCAATGCTACGTACCAGCGCAATTATGCCGATTGGTAAATTTTTCTCAATTACATCGGTTTTAGTGATGGTGTTGGCTGTGATTCTGATAGGCAAAGGGAGCATTGCTCTACAAGAGGCAGGATGGATTGGCGTTACTCCCTTCACCTGGCCGCGCATACCACTATTAGGTATGCACCCAACAGCAGAAACCATGTTCGCACAGATGCTAGTGTTAATAGTCGCACTTTTCGGTTTTAGCTTTAATTACTTTACGTCATTAAAGCGCCATAAAATCTAATCAAGAGTTATTGAAGGAAGGCGAACTTCTTTTCACACCCACCTCTAGTAGGTGGGTGCTTGTATCAGTGCCACATATCACATCAAGCCACCTCTTAGCGCCCTAACATAATGCTGCCCTCTCTAGCACCTACAACGTTTACTTTACAGAAACTATTGTATGAATCTGGCTATTTTTAAAGATTTTCATTCAAGCTCGTAAGCGACTACCATTGCCACACCTGATCAACACGATCATAAATATCCAGCAACTGGTCATGATTAATTACTTGTATATCCTCGTGTACTGGGGTATCTAAAAGACCGCGTTCAAGTAACTCTTCATGTAAAACATAAACTGGTATCTTTTTCTCTAAAAGATTTGTTATATCTCGGTTTAGTTCTGCGGGTTCCGTTTGCTTCCAACTGCCTAGCGTCAAGCTTGGTTGTCGTTGTTTTAAAATTACGTAATATGCACAATTTCCAGTCAGCAATACTTCCAAATCTCCGCCAGCACTGATCATTGACTGAGTAAGCCACAAAATGGTGTCGTCTTGCTCCTCAACAATGGTTCGAAAAGCCTGTTCAACTACTTGTAAAATTTTCATGATTATCTGGTACCAATAATTAATGTGTTATCTGATGCTGTCGCGTAACGCAGCAGATCTGCCGGTGAGCCTCTACCGCATCCACTAATACATTCATTGACTCCTCGTTCATCAACACACAGGCCACAATTTACCCAGTCAAACTGCAAATCTTTCGAAGCCGCCTTAGTTTGTAAAGCTGCTATCCAATTTTTGGTCAATGGATGATCTTCATCCGTCTCATTTCTGCCATGCACAGCGTTACCATGCGCTTTCTGTAATGCAAAAGACAAGGCTGCGGCCCCTTCATAAGCAAATACTTTGACATTAGCTCCCGTCTCTAAAGCAGCATCTAATAAACGGAAGAATGTGACAGTCCGCTCATTTTCAAAAGGCGGATCCATAAATGCAAAGGTGATCGTTTTTCTGTTACTCATATATATTCCCTAATTCCAAATCACTTTATCGCCATTTAACAAGGCATCAATCACTACATTAATTGTAGAAACCTTAATATTCGGCTTCAAATTATTGACATTTATCTCTCTTTGTTCCAATGAAAAATTATCAGCCAGCACAGTGACTGAATCATTTAATAAAGCGTCCATTTGCGCGCTACGCGCACCTTTTCTAGCCGCAACCACTCCGTTCTGCACAAGAAGAATTGATACGGAATTGCCCTTTTTAGCTAAGCTCTTGGCTAAGTTAAACTGGGCGTTAGTTCGCACCTCCGTGAAAATATCCTGGCTTTGTATAAAAAAATATCGCGACATAAATACTCCTGTTAAATTAATTTCCTGATGGACTTAAGGTTTTTGCTGGTCCAATAATTCATTGCGCACTAAAAAATCACCAAATTTTTCATCCAATCTGCGCTCATTAGCGTACTTTCCGAACAGACGATTTAATATCTCAACAATTCGATGTTCATTGACATTGCTGGCATATAGTTTTGCCAGCCTGTTGCCGATATAACTGCCACCTAAATAAAGGTTATAAAGCCCTAAGGCACGTCCGGTAAGTGCTATTTCTGCTAAATAAGGTCTTGCACAGCCATTAGGACAACCAGTGATACGAAGTGTGATTGGCTCATCGTAAAGTCCATGAGCCGACTTTAAAGAATCAAACAATACTTTAAAGTTAGGTAGATAGCGCTCGGCCTCAGCCATCGCCAATCCACATGTAGGTAGTGCCACGCAACTCATGGTGTGTGCCGCTTGGCTTTGATGTGCCAGATGCTCGCTAAGTCCAATATCATCTAGGCGCCACTTAGTCTGAGCGAGTGAATAGGCATTCACATTAACAAGCTGAAGATTTTGATTCGGAGTAAGTCTAATATCTCCATCAAACTGTTGGAAAAATCCGGCTAATTTATCTTGAAGTGCACCATCGATTCTGCCACTTTCAATTTGTAATGTTCCATGCCATCGCCCATCATCACCTTGCTGCCAGCCTGTTGGATCACTGTTATGGGTAAATTCAAATGGTTTCGCTGGCTCTAATGCTTTTCCTCTCCGTTTCGCTAATATCTCTAAAAACCACTTATTACCTAGCCTGTCTAATGTGTATTTAAATCTGGCCTGATGACGATCTTCTCTACTTCCGTAATCACGCTGTATCGTCATGATGATTTCAGCAACCGCTGATGCTTCTGCTGCTTTTATAAAACCAATCTGTTCGGCTAATCGCGGATAACTATCTGACCTGCTGTAGATTTTTCCCATACCTCCGCCAACACACAAATTAAAACCTAATAGCTTCTTATTTTTTACAATCGCAATAAAACCGACATCCTGGCCATAAACATCAATGTCATTGCTTGGCGGGATAACAAAACCTACTTTAAATTTTCGCGGTAAATATAATTTGGTATAAACAGGATCTTCGTTTGAATTAGCCAAATTACTTATACTTTTCTCACCGTACCAAACTTCAGAGTAAGCTCCAGTTTTTGGAATCAATCTTTTACTGGTTTCTTTTGCCAGATTAAATACTTGATGGTGTACGTGAGATAACTCCGGATTTGACCCACAAACAACGCCACGGCTATCATCACCGCACGCAGCAATGGTATCAAGCCCAATATCCCGAATTGCCCTCATAAATGGCTGCAGATTTTTTTTACGTATCCCATGAAATTGAATTGTCTGGCGAGTAGTAATCCTCAGGCCTCGTTCCGAAAATTTTCTGGATATTTTATCTAGTCCTAACCACTGTTTGGCGGTTAAGAATCCGCCAGGAATCCTTAACCTCACCATAAACTGATATGCTGGCTCAAGCTTTCTTTCGGCTCGATTCGATCTAATATCCCGATTATCTTGCTGGTAGATGCCATGAAACTTCATGAGCAGAGGATCTTGCCCCGGAACAGCTCCGGTATCGGCACGTTTCAACCC